>PVMS01024604.1_pt1 | contig 14368 bp, 16 predicted proteins | sample 1853461 | NCBI WGS metagenome assembly PVMS01 (sample SAMN08582032, study PRJNA380276) | Marine sediment metagenome, whole genome shotgun sequencing project. | isolation source: ocean sediment barecode stripped | collected 2017 | reverse complement strand
TGCTCATGAGGCGCGAGCTGCTCTGGATCCCGGCCCACGGCGGGTTTTCGACGAACTTCCAAATGATCCCGGTCGAGCGCGACAAGGGCCCCGCCGCGCTCAGGCGCATGCTCCGCGCCGCCAAGAACCGCATCGCTGATAGGCGCGAGATCATCATCTTCCCCGAAGGCACCCGCCGCCCGCCGGGCGCACCGCCGGCCTACAAGACCGGCATTGCCCTGCTCTACAACGCGCTGGACGTTCCGTGCGTGCCCGTGGCCCTCAACTCAGGGGTCTTCTGGCCACGGCGGAGCTGGTATCGGGCGCCGGGCACCGTGGTGGTGGAGATCCTCGATCCCATCCCCCCAGGCCTGCCTCGGCCCGAGTTCCTGGCCCGCCTTCAAGAGGCCGTAGAAACCGCCTCAGATCGCTTGGCGGCGGAGGCGGAGGCTAGTCGGAAAACCAGTTAACCTCTTGTTAAGGCCTGTCGTGTTCTACCTTTGTTCCAGAACGAAACTGATCAAAGGCATCTTGAATTCGTCTTCGATCAACCCATTTCCAATATGGTCGAACTGGTTAACAGGACGGGATTGAGCCGATGTGGACAAGCGAAGCAGAAGTCGTTGAGACTGCCCCTTGGGGGCCGGCTGATGAGCCTGCGATGGTCTGCGCCGATACCGCGTTTGCCCAGGCTTTCCATTATTGGCGCGGCGCCTCCAGCCAGCGCTATCTCCACAGCGTTTATTCGCTGTTGGGCTGCCCTGCTTTGCCCCAAGCCAACTACATCTTAGTCCGCCGCTATGAGGACGGGACGCGCGAGGCGCTGGCCTTCGGCCAGACCAAGGATGACGCCATCTCGCTTAATCTTGCCCATCTGCGCCATGAGGGCGCTAAATTCGGCGCCAACGAGGTGCATGTCCACCTGCTGGCCGACACCGCCGATGAGCGCACCGAAGTCGAGGCGGACCTGGCAGAAGCCCATACGCGCCGCCAGACGGACAAAGCCATCGCCGCGTAGCCGCATCGCCGCAAGATCATCTCAAAATCTGCAAGATCGTCTCGAAATTTGATTGTCGGGACTAGCCACGCATCCGCGCGGCGCTCAGCCTAGTCGCGGGACAGCCGCTCGAGCCGTTGCTGCATGGCCAGCATCTCGGCCTTCAGCGTGTTGATATCGTCCCCGCTCGGCTTGACGCCGGCCGCAGGCTTGGCTTCGGAGCCTTCGAGCGCTGCCAGAGCCTCCCCACCATCCTCAGAGGGTGTGAACAAGCCGAGTGCACGCTCGAATACGGCGAAATTCTTCTGCACCTGCTCTTGCATCGCATCGAACGCCGTCGAGCCGAAGACATTGGCGAACCGGAGCCGATACTGGTCCTGTTGCTTGGTCAGCGAGTCGAGGCTGAACTCCAGATAGCTCGGCACGATGTTCTGCATGCTACCGCCATAGAAACGGATCAATTGGCGCAAGAAGCCGACCGGCAGAAGATTGGTGCCCCGGCTTTCCTGCTCGACGATGATCTGAGTGAGGACGGTATGGGTGAGGTCTTCGCCAGTCTTCGCGTCGTAGACGACAAAGTCTCGATCGGCCCGTACCATTTCGGCGAGGTCCTCGAGCGTCACATACGTGCTCGTGTCGGTATTATAGAGTCGGCGGTTAGCGTATTTCTTGATGATGACCGGCCGGCCCTCTTGGTCCGCGTCCCTAGCCACTTGTTTTTTCGCTCCCACGCCCTGGGCCACGCCCGGGGCTATTATGCCGCACCTGCGAAATCACTAGCACATTCCTTGTGCACAGCACCAGAGCCTTGCCCGGAGGCTTAATGGCGGGGTCCGTGGGGTTTCCCAACGGGAATCACTAGGGTATGACCTTTGCTCCTTTTGAGTATGGAGATGCAGTAATGAAAGCCGATGATATCGTCATTGTTGCCGCCGCGCGGACGCCGGTCGGATCCTTCAACGGTTCCCTGGCCAGCCTACCGGCTCACGAGCTGGGCAAAATCGTGCTCGAGGCAGTAATGGAGCGGGCAGGCGTGAAGCCCGACGAAGTCGACGAAGTGATCCTCGGGCAGGTTCTTACGGCAGCGCAGGGTCAAAACCCGGCGCGCCAGGCAGCCCTCGGTGCCGGGATTTCCCAGGACGCACCGGCTTGGGGCCTGAACCAAGTCTGTGGATCGGGCCTTCGCGCCGTCGTCACCGGCGCCCAGCAGATCGCGGCCGGCGACGCCAATATCGTCATCGCCGGCGGTCAGGAGAGCATGAGCCAGTCGGTCCACGCCACGCATCTGCGTAACGGCGTGAAGATGGGCAATGCCGCACTGATCGACACCATGGTCAAAGACGGCCTGTGGGATGCCTTCAACGACTACCATATGGGCGCCACGGCCGAGAACGTCGCCGACAAGTGGCAGATCACGCGCGAGCAACAGGACGCCTTTGCTGTCGCCTCCCAGAACAAGGCCGAGGCCGCCAGGAAGGCCGGCAAGTTCAAAGATGAGATCGTTCCCGTGACCATCAAGACCCGCAAGGGCGAGACGGTGGTGAGCGAGGACGAATATATCCGTGAGGGCGCAACCATCGAAGGCGTCGCCAAGATGCGGCCTGCCTTCAAGAAGGATGGCTCCGTCACCGCCGCCAACGCCTCGGGCATCAATGACGGCGCCGCCGTCGTGGTGCTGATGAAGGCTGGCGACGCCGAGAAGCGTGGGCTCAAGCCCCTCGCCCGCATCGCCTCTTGGGCGCAGGCTGGTGTCGATCCGGCCGTTATGGGCTCCGGACCGATCCCCGCCTCTCGCAAGGCCTTGGAGAAGGCCGGCTGGACCCCGCAGGATCTCGATCTGATCGAAGCCAACGAGGCTTTCGCGGCGCAAGCTTGTGCCGTCAACAAGGACCTCGGCTGGGACACCGACAAAGTGAACGTCAACGGCGGCGCCATCGCCATCGGTCACCCCATTGGGGCGTCCGGCGCGCGCGTGCTCGTGACGTTGCTGCACGAGATGCAGAAGGCGGACGCCAAGAAGGGCCTCACCACGCTTTGCATCGGTGGCGGCATGGGCATCGCCATGTGCGTTGAGCGCGACTAGCTCTCGGCACAGCCTAGATGAGTTTCTCATGTGGGGTGGCCGCTTGCCGCCCCACATGCAGGTTTTGTCTTTTAAGAAACAGGCGCCAGAGACGCGCCAAGGGAGGAAGCTATGAGTAGGGTTGCTCTAGTTACGGGAGGCACCCGCGGTATCGGCGAGGCCGTCTCCAAGGCGCTTAAGGCTGCTGGATATAAAGTCGCCGCCAACTATGCCGGCAATGACGAGGCGGCCAACGCCTTCAAAGCGGCAAACGATATCCCCGTGTTCAAGTGGGACGTTGGCGACAACGAGGCTTGCGCCGCTGGCATCGTCGCGGTCGAGAACGAAGTCGGCCCCGTCGACGTGCTGGTCAACAATGCCGGCATCTCGCGCGACGCCATGCTCCAGAAGATGACCTATGAGCAGTGGACGCAGGTGATGCGCACCAATCTCGATTCTATGTACAACATGACCCACCCGGTGATCGCCGGCATGCGCGAGCGTGGCTTCGGCCGCATCGTCTCGATCTCTTCGATCAACGGCAAGCGGGGCATGCTGGGTCTGTCCAATTGCTGCGCTGCCAAGGCCGGCATCATCGGCTTCACCCGGGCCATCGCGCTTGAGGGCGCGCGCAAGGGCATCACCGCGAATGCCATCGCACCGGGCTATGTGGCGACCGACCTTCTGGCGAACGTCCCCGAGAAGGTGATGGAGTACATCGTCGGCCAGATCCCCGTGGGACGGCTTGGCCAGGCTGACGAAGTCGCGCGTTGCGTGGTGTTCCTCGCGGCTGATGAGTCTGCCTGGATCACCGGCTCGACGCTGACCATCAATGGCGGCCAGCTGATGGACTAAGCGGGGTTCCGCTCCGGCCTGTCCTTTAAGGCCACAATGATCAAGAACGTCTCTCCCCTCGTGGGGAGGGACGTTTTTTTCGCCTAAGGTTCGAAGCCTTCAGGGGCGAGCTCGAAGCCGGCAAAGTCGAAGCCCGGCGCCACCGTGCAGCCCACCAATGTCCATTCTCCGAGACTGCGCGCGCTCTGCCACGCAAAAGCGGGGACCGGCGCTTGGGGGTGCTCGCCGGCGGCGAGATCAGGCCCGAGCTTGTAGAGATGACGCGCGCCCTTATCGTCGGCGACCTCAAGCTTGAGCGGTGCGCCGCCATACCAGTGCCAGATTTCCACCGCGTCGACCCGGTGCCAGTGAGACACCTCGCCAGCTTTCAGCAGAAACAGAATAGCGGTCGAGTGCGGGCGGTCGCCGTGCCCGGCCTCGTCCCGAAAGGTCTCGCGAAACCAGCCGCCCTCGGGATGAGGCTCGAGCTTGTGATGGGCGATGACTTCGTCGGCGGTCAGCGTCTCGGCCATCCCTAGAACGCGTCCTTACGGCGGCGGACTTCGCCGAAGATTTCCTCATGCGGACGCTCTTCCATGCCGAGCCGCTTTTGAATGTCCGAGCTCGAAGCACGCAGGAAGGGATTGGTGGCAAGCTCCTGACTGATCGTCGTCGGAAGCGACGGGGTGCCAGTCTTAGCGTTGGCCGCGACCTCCGCGGCGCGCGCCTGTAGCGCCTCGTTCTCAGGCTCAATGGTCAGCGCGAACCGGCAATTGGCATCTGTATATTCATGACCGCAATAGACCTTCGTCTCGGGCGGCAACGCGGCGAGCTTCGACAAGGACGACCACATGGTCGGCGCATCGCCTTCCAGCAGTTTGCCGCAGCCCACGGAGAACAGCGTGTCGCCGACAAACGCGGCGCCATCGTCAGGGAAGAAATAGCTGACATGCCCGCGCGTGTGGCCCGGCGTTTCGACCACGATGGCCTTGGCACCGCCGATCTCGACCTCATCGCCCTCCTTCACCTCGACGTCGAGACCCCGGATCAGCCCCGCCTCTGCGGCCGGGCCGGTGACCGTGCAGCCGGTCTTGCGCTTCACGGCCTCGATGCCCGCGGTATGGTCGTAATGGTGATGGGTGATGAGAATATCGGTGAGGGTCCAGCCCGTCTTCCGCAGCGCCGCAAGCAACTCATCGGCGTCGGGCGCATCGATGGCCACCGTGGCCCCGCTCTCCGCGTCATGGAGCAACACGCCGTAATTGTCGCCCCGTGTGGGAAATTGATAAATCTCGAGCCTGGCCATTTCGCTCTCTTCTGTTTTGCTCTTATGGGAGCGCGACCGTAGCATCCAAGCCTCGCCGATTGGAACCAAGCCCGAACCTTCAGAATTCGCCCAAGAACCCGCCCATGCATCTCGATGTCATCAACCTCAAGGATTTCTACGCCCAGCCCCTGGGGCGGATGGCGGCTTCGCTGCTTAAGGCGCGCATCCGGGCGCGCTGGAGCAATCTGAAAGGCCTCCGCGTGTTTGGCCTCGGCTACGCCACGCCCTATCTCGCGGAGTTCAAGACCGAGGCGAGCGCGCTCGGCGCCTTGATGCCGGACGGGCTCGGCGCACTGCCTTGGCCTGACGGCGCGCGCTCCATGACGGTGCTGGTGAACGAGACGGAACTCCCCCTCGACGACGAAAGCGCCGACCGCATTCTGCTCGTGCACATACTGGAATGGTCCGAGCGCTCGCACGCGCTGTTGCGCGAAATTTGGCGCGTGCTCAAGCCCAACGGCAAGCTGCTGCTCGTGGTGCCAAACCGGCAGGGACTATGGGCACGGGTCGACACGACGCCGTTCGGCCATGGCAGCCCGTTCAGTCGGTCGCAGCTCACCAAGATTCTGAAAGATGCCATGTTCCAGCCCGAGGGCTGGCAACACGCGCTCTATATGCCGCCCTTCAACTGGCGCATCCTGACGCGCTGGCCCGGCTTCTGGGAACGGCTCGGGCTCGTGCTATGGCCCGCATTCTCCGGCGTGCTCATGGTGGAAGCGACCAAGCAAGTCTATGCGGCCATGCCGTTGCACGAAACCGCACGCCAAGGCCGCCGCCGCATCATGCCGGTGCCTGCCGGCGCGGTAACGCCGCGAGCCCGCTAGCGCGAAAGCAGGAATACCGCCTGCTCGCCAAACAGGTTTTGCGCGAAGAGCGGCATAGACACGAGCTTGGTGCCGTAAGCGTTGAGCGCCACCGCCCGCTCCACCTTGGCGCCGAGATCGTCACACAGCGCCAGGAAGTCCTTGATGGTGCAGAAATGGATGTTGGGCGTGTTGTGCCAACTCTCCGGCAGATTGTCGGTGCGGGGCATATGTCCGCCGAACATCAGCTGGGTGCGCACCCGCCAATGGCCAAAATTTGGAAACGACACCACGGCCCGCTTGCCGATGCGCAGTAGCTGCTCCAGCACCAGGCGCGGGTTATGGGTCGCCTGGATAGTCTGTGACAGGATCGCGTAGTCGAAAGCAAGGTCGGGGTAGTAGGCAAGGTCGGTGTCGGCGTCGCCCTGGATCACCGCCAGCCCTTGCGCCACGCAGGAGCTCACGCCCGCATGGCGCAGCTCGATGCCGCGCCCGTCGACCGCCTTCTTGTCGGCGAGGAGGCGCAGCAGCGTACCGTCACCGCAGCCGACATCGAGCACGCGCGACCCCGGCACGACCATCTCGGCGATGAGCAGCAGGTCGACGCGCTGCGTATCAGGCGCGCGAACGCTATTCGGTTTGACGGGCATGTTCACGCTCACGCTCCACCGTCCGGGAAGGCCACGCCGCGGCGCCGTGCGGCGGCGGACAGAAATCCTCTGATCGTGTCGAACAGCTCGGGCTCGTTCAGCAGAAATGCGTCATGGCCCTTGTTCGACTGAATCTCGACGAAGCTGACCTTGGCGGCGACGGCGTTCAGCGCGTGCACGACCTCACGGCTCTCGTCCGTGGGGAACAGCCAGTCCGACGTGAACGAGATCAGGCAGAAGCGCGTCTTGGTGCCGGCGAACGCATGGGCCAGCACCCCGTCATGATCCGCGGCGATGTCGAAATAGTCCATGGCGCGCGTGATGTAGAGATAAGAGTTGGCGTCGAACCGGTCGACAAAGGACATGCCCTGGTGGCGCAGATAGCTCTCCACTTGGAAATCGGCGTCGAAACCAAACGTCACCTTCTCCCGGTCCTGCAGCTTCCGGCCGAACTTGTCGTGCAGCGCCGTGTCGGACAGATAGGTGATATGCGCGGCCATGCGGGCCACGGCGAGACCTTTACGCGGACTCTTGCCCTCGTCGAGATAGCGCCCTTCGTACCAGTCCGGATCGGCCATCACCGCTTGGCGCCCGACCTCATGGAAGGCGATGTTCTGCGAGGAGTGGCGCGCGGCGCAGGCAATCGGCACGGCGGGAACACACGGTCCTTATAGGTGGCGGCCCATTCCAGAACCTGCATGCCGCCCATGGAGCCGCCGATCACGCTCAAAATCTGATCGATACCGAGATGGTCGAGCAGGCGCGCTTGCGCCCGCACCATGTCGCGCACGGTGATGACGGGGAAGTCGGGACCATAGGCTTTGCCGGTCGCCGGGTTGATCGAGCTCGGGCCCGTCGAACCCATGCAGCCGCCGATGACATTGGGGCAGAGCACGAAATAGCGGTCGGTATCAATCGGCTTGCCTGGCCCAATCATAATGTCCCACCAGCCGGGCTTGCCGGTCAGGGGGTTGAGGTTGGCGGCGTGCTGGTCGCCGGTCAGCGCATGACAGACAAGCAGAAGGTTCGACTTATCGGCGTTGAGCGTGCCGTAGGTCTGATACGCGATGGAAAGCGGCGCAAGCGAAGCCCCACTGTCGAGCGGCAAAGGCTCGTCAGCCGGGAAATGGACGATCTCGCTCTGCGGATTGGCGGTCTGCGCCAGCCGCTTCGCGCGGTCGTCGAAGCTCTCCGCTGCCGGATTCTCGTTCATCGCAAGAACTGCCTACTTATCGCGCGGGACCATCCAGCGCATTCGGGGTCAATAATGCCGGAAAACTATACAACGACGCGTTAGCTATGACGTTTTCCTTGAAAATCAATCTTTTCTTTGCCTTAGCCTGAGATATGGCCCAATGAGAGGCCCTTCGCAAAGATTGCCGCTAAGGAGAGACGAAATGACCGCCAAACGTGGGCCAATCCCGCGTCCAGGCATTCTCGACATCGCGCCCTATGTTCCGGGCACGAGCGGGCTCCCTGGTGCCGAGCCGGTGGTCAAGCTGTCGTCCAACGAGACGCCGCTTGGAGCGAGCCCACGCGCGGTCGAGGCTTACCTAGCGCAGGCCCCAAATTTGGCGCGTTACCCCAACGGCTCGGCCCGGCCCTTGCGCGAGGCACTGGCCAAGCAATACGGCCTCGACGCGGCCCGGATCGTCTGTGGGGCGGGCTCCGACGAGCTGCTCAACATGCTGGCCCTGGCCTATCTCGGCCCAGGCGACGAGGCGATCTACTCGGAGCACGGCTTTCTCGTCTACAAAATCGCCATCATGGCGCGCGGCGCCACGCCGATCGCGGCGCCCGAGCGTGATCTCACCACGGATGTGGACGCGATCCTTAAGCGGGTGACCGCCGCCACGCGCATGGTGTTCATCGCCAATCCCAACAATCCGACCGGGACCTATCTCTCCTTCGACGAGGTGAAGCGGCTCCATGCCGGCCTGCCGGAGCACGTCATTTTAGTGCTCGACGCGGCCTATGCCGAATATGTGCGGGCCAACGACTACGAGGCGGGCATCGAGCTGGTGGCGACAACGCCGAACACGGTGATGACGCGCACGTTTTCCAAGATTTACGGACTGGCGGCCTTGCGGCTTGGCTGGGCCTATTGCCCTGCGCCCATCGCTGACGTCCTGAACCGCATTCGAGGCCCATTCAACGTCACGGGGCCATCGATCGCGGCCGGCATGGCGGCGCTTCAAGATGAACCGCACATGGAAGAGGCCCTCGAGCACAACATGGTTTGGCGTGGCCGCATGGCCGAGGCGCTTGAGCAGCTCGGTTTGCGCGTGACGCCGAGCGCCGCCAATTTCCTGCTGGTGCATTTCCCAACCAGCAACGGTAAATCGGCGCGCGAAGCCGACGCATTTCTGCACGAGCGCCGTATCATCCTGCGGCGGGTGGAAGAGTATGGCTTCCCGGATGCACTTCGCTTGACCATCGGCACGGAAGATGAGAACCGCGCGGTGCTCGACGCACTCACCGAATTCATGGGCAAAGATACATGACCGCGCCACTCTTCGACAAGATCGCCATTATTGGCCTTGGACTGATCGGCTCGTCGATCGCCCGTGCCGTGCGCGCGCAAGGCGCCGTGGGCACGATCGTCGCCAGCTCCCGTTCGCCCGACACGCGAAAGCGGGTCACCGAACTCGGCATCGCCGACGAGGTAGTGGCGACCAATGCCGAGGCGGTCGAGGGCGCCGATCTCGTCATCGTCTGCGTTCCCGTCGGGGCTTGCGGCGCGGTGGCCAACGAAATTGGGGCCCATCTCACCGCCGGCGCGATTGTTTCCGATGTCGGTTCCGTAAAGGCGGCCATCGTGCGCGACATGGGCCAGTATTTGCCCGATAGCGTCCATTTCGTGCCAGCCCATCCGGTCGCGGGCACCGAACATTCCGGTCCCGATGCAGGCTTTGCCGAGTTGTTTGAGAACCGCTGGTGCATCCTCACGCCGCCTGAAGGCACCGATCCCAAAGCGGTGGAGAAGCTCACCGCGTTCTGGCGTCTCCTCGGCGCCAATGTGGAAACCATGACGCCAGAGCACCACGACATCGTGCTCGCCATCACCAGCCATATTCCACATCTCATCGCCTTCAACATCGTCGGCACCGCCGCCGACATCGAGGACGTCACCCAGTCCGAGGTGATCAAGTTTTCAGCTGGTGGCTTTCGCGACTTCACCCGCATCGCCGCTTCCGACCCGGTGATGTGGCGCGACGTGTTCTTGAACAACAAGGAGGCGGTGCTGGAAGTGCTCGGCCGCTTCTCCGAGGACTTGGCGGCGCTTCAGCGCATGATCCGTTGGGACGACGGCAAGGCGCTTGAGGAGTTGTTCGACCGTACCCGCGGCATCCGCCGGGGCATCATCGACGCTGGCCAGGATACGTCGGACGCCGATTTCGGCCGCTCGCATAGCAACGAAGACTAGGGGGGCCAAGTGGACGCAACCGTCGAGTTGAAATACGCCGCGGCCGCGGTGGTGCTGCTGGCTGGCATTGCGGGGGGTGCGTTCGCCAACCGATTGACGAGTTGGAAGTCGAGCCAATGGGTTGCCCGTCTCGCGAATACTTTCGCCGGCGGCGTGTTTCTGGGCGCGGCGCTTATGCACATGCTCCCGGATGCGAGAGAGAACTTCACCGCGTTCTTTCCCGACATGGACTACCCTCTCTTCACATTTGTGGCTGCCATCAGTTTTTTTCTCGTCCTCCTGTTGGACAAGGGCGTGACGTCGTCGCGTGCAGACTCCGGATCGCGTGCAGACTCCGGGCCGGTTTATCCGTATTTGCTGGCTCTGATTTTATCGATTCACTCCGTCATCACTGGGATCGCGCTTGGGCTCGAACAGCACATCGTTGCTGCGGCGGCCATCCTTATCGCCATCTTGGCTCACAAGACCACGGCAGCCATGGCGTTAGGCATCAGCCTCAATCGAGAGCAGATCACTAAACAGCGCAGCCGGAACCTGATGTGGATGTTCTATGTGACAACGCCAATCGGCATTGTCTTCGGCACCTGGTGGTCGGGCCTGTTGCAAGGTCCAAGCGGGATTATCGCTGAAGCCATTTTCGACGCGCTGGCAGCGGGAACCTTTTTCTACATCGCCGTCGTGGATATTTTGGTCGAGGAATTCAAAGGGCCACGACTGGGGTGGCTTTTTCTGTCGGCGATATTGGGCTTTTCCATCATGGCCGTGGTTGCGATTTGGACTTAGCCAATAGAGGGTCCTATTCGGATTTGGCTTCGCATTCACGAGGCCACATCCTCGTTCAGAACAAGTCGGGACAGAGCCGACCATGAACGAGCTTTGGGTATTCGGCTACGGCTCGCTCATGTGGCGGCCTGGCTTTCCCTTCGAGGCGCAAGCCCCCGGGCTGCTGAACGGCGCCCATCGCGCGCTTTGCGTCTATTCGGTCCTGCATCGCGGCACACGCGAACAGCCCGGCCTCGTGCTCGGGTTGGACCGGGGCGGCGCCTGCCGGGGCGTGGTCTTCCGCGTGACCCGGGGCGCGGAGGAAAAAACGGTCGCGTATTTGCGCGAACGCGAACAGGTCACCGACGTCTATCTTGAGGCCCGCCGCAATGTGCGCCTGCTCGACGGCTCGGGCCGGGTCGTCAAGGCGCTGACCTATCTCGCCGACCCCCACCACGCGCAATACGCCGGAAGCCTGCCGCTCGAAGAACAGCTTCGCATCGTGCAGGGTTGCACGGGCGAGGCCGGCGCCAATGTAGACTATGTGCTGAACACCGTGCGGCACTTGGAGGCGGAAGGCGTGCATGACGCCGTGCTCGGGAATATCGCCGCGCGCCTAACCGCGCGTGGGACTTAGCCGGCAGGTTAGCCGGTCGGTGCGGCCGGCATCGACGTGCCGGCACCCTCATGCAGCTCGGGCGCGCCGAAGAAATAACCCTGCATATAGGACACGCCGGCCTTTTCGAGGAGTTTCACGGTCTTCTCATCGCCGACCCATTCGCCAACGGTGACAACGCCGAAGCTCCGGGCAAGGTCGATAAGCGTGCGCACAAACATCTCGTCTTCCGCGTCGGTGCCCAAATTCTGGATGAACGAGCCATCGATCTTGACCATGTCAACGCCGAGTTGACGTAACGAGCGGAACGAGGTGTAGCCGGCGCCGAAGTCGTCGAGCGCCACGCGGCAGCCAAGATCTTTCAGCGTGGCCACGAATTTCACCGCCGCCTTCACGTCGGAGATCGCCACCGTCTCAGTGATCTCGATGGTCAGTCTCTCGGTGATCTGCCGGTCCTTGCCGGTGAAACCCTCAAGCCCCAACATCCATTGCGGGTCCGTCGTGGTGGCGCCGGATACGTTGAGCGCAAGCTTGATCTGGGGCGACGCGCGCAACAGCTCGATGGCCAGCTCGAGCACGCGATAGTCGATGAGCTTGGCGAGCCCGAACTGCTCGGCCACATGGATGAACTCGCCGGCGCTCATGATCGAGCCGTCGAGCCGCCGTATGCGCAGCAAGCACTCGTAAAGCTCGGGCTCATGACTCCACGAGGAGACGACCGGCTGAAGCGCGATCATCGTGCGGCGGTCGTTGAGCGCGCGGATAACCTCGTCGGCGATGGCGACATTGCGCCGGCGCTCGGACTCGATCCGCTCGCAAGGCGCATAGCGGCTAAAGCGGTCACTGCGATTGGTGCGGCCGACATCGAGAGCCTGAAGGGCGCTGCCGATGGCCTTCTGCACGCCACTGGCTTGCTCGGGCACGACCACGGCGCCCACCGAGATTGTCGCCGCCACCGCGCCGACGCTGGTATCGATGACACTGTCTTCCACGGCCGCCATGAGGCGCCGGGCGATGGCCTCCACACCTTCGGCCTCGCAATTATGAAGCACGATGCCGAATTTGTTGGATGAGTACCGGCCGACGCAATCCTTGCCGCGCAGGGCGCGGGCGAGGCGCTGCCCGACAATCGTAATCACCTCGTCGCCAACATCGAAACCATAGGTCTCGTTGACCAGCGTGAGATCGTTGACGCCGGCAAGCAGGAACGCACCGGTGATGGGCGAGCGCGTCGCATCGGACAGCAAATTGGTCAGGGCCTCGGTAAGCCGTGTCCGGTTGAGCTGGCCGGTGAGCTCGTCACGCGTTCCTGAGAAATGCGAACGCTCATGCTGGCGCCGGTCGTCGATCACCCGCAGCGTGCCTTGCGCCTGAACGGGGCGCCCGTCGGCGTCGGTAAAGCAGACGCCCGCATCCTCAACCCAGAACGCCGACTTGCCCCGGCGCCCATCCGGCAGAATGCGATAGCAAAGGCTGTACCGCAGCGCGGCGCCAGGCTCGGCATACGGGCCCGCCCGTCACCCCGTCATAGCGGGCGCCAGCATGCTCGGGAGCGATATGCAGGGCGTAAGCGCGCCCCTTGCGGAGTTTGGCGATGTTGGCGACGCCGAGCACGGTCTTGGCGTTCTCGGCCCATTCGATGGTGTCGCTAGCGAAGTCCTACCGATAGGCGGTCGCGCGCACGCTCTCCAGCACCTGGTCGAGGTCGAGAGGCTCTGGCGTCTTGCCAGCGGCCCCAGCAGGCCCGCTAAAGGATGCAACCATTCACCCGCCCCTCAACATCCCACAACCCACGTCATGGGGGCGCCGTTTCGGCGCTTCGTTCATTGCTGGAGAGGTTAGGCGACAAGGCTTAAGACAGCCAAAAATCCGCGCCGTCCGCGCAGGCTCTTAAGGTTACGGAAATCGGCGAGCGGACAAGCGTGTCCGCGCCTGAAAAAGGCGGGGTTAGGCGAAGAAAGCCGATCGGAAGCCAAAAGAGGCTTAGGCCCTAAGCCTCTTCCTTGACGGTGAGCACCTGGCGTCCGCGATACCGGCCCGACTTCAGGTCGATGTGGTGCGGCCGGCGAAGCTCGCCGGATTCCTTGTCCTCGACGTATGCCGGCGCCTTTAATGCGTCATGGGACCGTCGGAACCCCCGCTTCATGCGGGAGATCTTACTTTTGGGTACAGCCATAGTCTTAGAACCTCAAAGTGGGGCAGATCCGAAATCGGCCCTATCTTGGCGCCCTTATAGTGGCAATCTTTTCCCCTGGCCAGGGCCGACAACCAACCTTTTTGTAGGGCTACATGACGCATGCCGCCCGCCGGACCATGGCTGGCATGCGGCGTTCGACGGTCCTGGCGATCCGGCGCATGGTCCGGCTTGGCTTGGCGGGGTTGCGGATCCGCGGATTGGGCAGCGCGGCAGCGAGCAAAGCCGCCTGGCGCCTAGTGAGGGCGGAGGCGGGTTTTCGGAAATAATAGCGGCTTGCCGCCTCGGCCCCGAACACGCCTGGGCCCCATTGGGCGACGTTGAGATAGATCTCCATCATCCGCCGCTTGGGCCAGATCGCCGACATAAGATATGCCAGCGGCGCCTCCAAGGCTTTCCGCAGATAGCTGCGCTCTGTCCATAGATAGACGTTCTTCGCCGTCTGCATGGGGATCGTGCTGGCGCCACGCACCCCGCGCAGGCCGTGGGCCGCGTTCACCGCATCCCTCACCGCGCCCCAATCCACACCCCAATGGTCGCAAAACCGGCCATCTTCGCTGGAGAGCACCGCCAGGCGCAGATTGGGCGAGATTTTCTCAAGCGGCACCCATTGGCGCCTGGCGGTGCTCTCCAGCGAAGATGGCCGGTTTTGCGACCATTGGGGTGTGGATTGGGGCGCGGTGAGGGATGCGGTGAACGCGGCCCACGGCCTGCGCG
>PVMS01121354.1_pt1 | contig 14369 bp, 13 predicted proteins | sample 1853461 | NCBI WGS metagenome assembly PVMS01 (sample SAMN08582032, study PRJNA380276) | Marine sediment metagenome, whole genome shotgun sequencing project. | isolation source: ocean sediment barecode stripped | collected 2017 | reverse complement strand
GCGTAGTTGCTTGATGAAGACATCAAAGGTGCTGCGCGCGCTGAGTTCACCGAGCCGCTGTAGAGACCGCGACCCGCGTCTGCCTCTGGCCGAAAGCGGCCCGTGGGCTGGTAAACTGCTGACAGGCTGCTACTGACCCAAAGCGGACGTTCAATATGGAGTTGTTTATGAGAAGGATCATAGTCGCAGTGGCGGCAATAGTTGTGGCACTGGTCGGGCCGTGTCAGCAAGTTTTGGCCGATGATACTGGCTTGCAGGACGACCTCATTGCCGAGGTAGTCGATGCCTCCAAAGCCATCGTCTCTGCCTTTGGTTCGGACGATCCAGACACTTATTTTAAGTTTTTTGCACCTGACGCGACATTCACTTTCTACAATGCGCCAAGCCGATTACAAGATCGAGCGGCCTACGAGCGAGAGTGGGCCTCATGGCGTCGCGACATAGGTTTTAAAGTGCGTTCTTGCACGAGCAGTGCTCAGCAAGTGCAGATTTTCGGAGAGATCGCGATCTTGACACACCTGGTCCAGACCGAGACAACGACGAATACAGGAGATGAAAAAGCTAGCGAACGAGAGACGATTGTGTTTCATCGTCGAGACGGGCGCTGGCTCGCGGTGCATGAGCACCTTTCGCTGCGTCCTTAGGCTGCGAAACGTTGTTGAGTACCGCTGCGACTTTCTACGCGTTGGATGCCATCGACCGCTTGCTATTGCGGCTGCTTCTGGCCGAAAGCAGACATTCAATATCCGATCTTTGAGGCTATCCGGAGCCGCGCTCCTGAACGGCTGCTTTCGACCCAAAGCGGACGTTCACCAAATGCCTGAAATCGACAAGTTCCCCGCTTTCATCCATGATCGGTGGACCTCGGGTAGGCCATAACAACAACGATGTCTTTCTACGAAGAGCTCAAGCGGCGCAATGTCGCCAAGGTAGCGGTGCTCTATATCATCGCGGCCTGGCTGTTGTTGCAGGTCACGGATGTACTTTCGTCGCTGCTGACGGTGCCGGAATGGACTCGCTCGTTGGTGGTCTTACTGCTGCTCCTGGGCTTCTTCCCTGTGATGATCTTCTCCTGGGTCTACGAGATGACGCCGGAGGGGTTGAAAAAAGAAAAGGATGTCGATCGCACCGAGTCTATTACTCACCACACGGGCCGCAAACTGGACTTCGCCATCATTGGGGCGATGGCGATCGCGATCGTAGTCCTGTTGGCAGACAAGTTTGTTTTTAGCGATATCACAGAGACAAGTGATGTAGAGGTCGTCACCACCGGTCAATCCATCGCTGTTTTGCCGTTCGTGAACATCAGCTCGGACAAGGAACAGGAATATTTCTCCGATGGCATAACCGAGGAAATTCTCAACTCGCTTGCCTCGGTGAAGGAATTAAAAGTTGCCGGGCGAACTTCATCTTTTGCATTCAAAGGACGAAACCAGGATCTGCGGGAAATTGGTGAATTGCTCGGCGTGGATCACATCCTCGAGGGATCGGTGCGCAAGTCAGGCACGACGGTGCGAATCACGGCCCAGCTCGTTCAGGTTGAGGATGGTTTTCACTTGTGGTCGGACACCTACGACCGGGAGCTCGTCGACGTGTTCGCCATTCAGGACGAGATCGCCAATGAGATCCTGAAGCAACTTAGAGCGCAATTACTCGACGAAGAAATAGAACTTGTCGAATCTCAACGCACCGATCCGGAAGTCTACGATCTCTATTTGCTGGCGAAGCAACGTCTTTATAGCCGCACCCAACAGACGATCGAGGCCGCAACGGAGCTGCTGGACCAGGCTATTGCAAAAGATCCAGACTACGCACCCGCCTATGCACAGCGTGGTATCGCGACGCTTCTTCTATCGGAATACGGCTACGGCTCCATTCCGCAAGCCGAGGCAGAGGTCCAGGGCAGGCGTTTTATTGACGCCGCGCTCGAAAAGGATCCGCAGCTGGCAGAAGCCTGGGCTGGCTTAGGCCTATACCACAACCAGCGGCCGGCAGAACATGAGCAAGCAATTGAGGCACTAACGAAGGCATTGTCGATCAATCCTAACCTGATTAATGCCAGCCATTGGTTGCAACTTGCGCTAGCCAACTCCGGCGACCCCCGTGCCTCTCAACAAATCCTGGAGCAGATGACGCAAAGGGATCCGCTGCATGCGCCGGGAGTCTTCAGTGCGGTGGCCTCCTTCAACCGTTTTGGTCAGGAGGAAAAAGCGCAGGCACTGATTGACCGCTTTCGAAGCTACAAGCCGAACAACGCGCAACTGCTTGTGACGGATGCCATGCACCAGTTCTTCTATGGAAGGGCTGCCGAGGGTTATCGGCTGGCAGAGCGTGCGTATCAGCTCGCACCAACAGATGGGGTGATGCAATTTTGGTTCAACATCGGCTTGACTCAGACCCTTCAGCCCGAACGAGTGGCCGAGGAAGGCCCGGACTACTTGCAGGTTGAGGCGCTGGATCTTTTGGGTCGTCGCGAAGAGGCATTTGAGCTTGCACTGAAATTGTCCAGGGAAGGATTTCCAGAAAGTTTGTTCGCTCTCTACAACCGGGCCGATCGCAGCCAGGAGTTGATCGACTATCTCGAGGAGCGCTGGCCTTCTCTGGACACATTCGCCGCCGATTATCCTCACGGCGAAAATGGTTATGCCCTGATGGCGGAAGTCGCGCTGGCGTACTTGCGCGCAGGCAATTCGGAGCGCTTTGATGAGGCGTTATTACTGGTGGAGAATGCCGTATCGAAGCTGTCAGAACAGGGCATCGACAATTGGGTCTTCATGGTAGAAAACGCGAAGTACCTGGCGCTTGCCGGAGAGCATGACCAGGCATTAACACAGCTGGAGCAAGCGGTTGATCGCGGTTTCCAGGGCTACGCGCCGATCGCAAGGTCTTTGCCCATGCTTGACCCATTACGCGATGATCCACGCTTTGTCGCCGCCGAGGCGGCCATGGTTGAGGGCATTAACATCGAGCGTGAAGCATTGGGCCTGGAACCGGTCGATCCGCTCAGTCAGCTGTAACCTTCACTAATCTCGGCCATCTTGGCTTCGATCCAGTCCTGCGCAATCTTGTTGGTTTCCTTCGGCTCCTGTACCGACGGGTCTATCGGCGGGCCGATACAGAAGCGGATTAGGCCGGGACGTTCCGGCAAACCGCTGCGCGGAAAACAGTCCCCGGCATTGTGGGCAACCGGAACAACCAGACAGCCGGCATCTCTGGCCAGCGCCGTGCCACTGATGCCGTAGCGCCTGGTCTCGCCGCGTTCCACTCTGGTGCCCTCGGGGAAAATAGTTACCCAAATGCCAGCGGCAAGGCGCTCCTTTCCTTGCTGGATCACCTGCCTGACCGCCTTGCTGCTAGCACCGCGGTCGATCGCTATGCACTTCATCGCAGCGACGCCCCAGCCAAGAATTGGAACGAATAGCAGCTCTTTCTTGACCACCCAGGTCTGGCGGGGAAACAGACCGATCTGAGCGTAAGTCTCGAAGACGGACGAATGTTTTATATAGAGAACGCTCGGGCCGGGCGGCAGGTTTTCCCGGCCCTCTACGACCCAATCCAGGCCGCAGATGATGCGTCCCGCCCACAACATGCCCCTGGACCACGATCTGGCTACGAAAAAGCGCGCCTGATGGGGGAGTGGCCAGCATAACAATATGCCGAGAACGGTGGGTATGAGCGTCACTACGTAGTAAATACAGAGTAGGTACGCGCGAATGGAATACAGCCTCATGATCAAGCTCGTCGAGCGCTAACCGATGGACAGGCGAGAAACATCCGCGACGTTCAAGAACATCGCCCGAAGCTCAGCAAGCAATGCGAGGCGATTGTTGCGTAGCGCCTCGTCGTCCGTCATCACCATTACGTCGTCGAAGAAACCGTCAACGGGATCCCGCAGATCGGCAAGCGTTGTCAAAACGTTGGTGTAGTCACGATTGTTAAGTAGCGGGGCAACGGCCTTTTGGGCTTTCATGACCGACTCGAACAGCACTGTTTCCGCGGGCTCCTTGATCAGCGACTTGTCAACGGGATCGCCGCCGTCGATACCGGCTTTCTTCAGTATGTTGCCGATGCGCTTGTTTGCCGCAGCAAGGCTTGAAGCCGGTTCCAGTTTTACGAATGCGGCGACTGCCTTGAGGCGCTCATCGAAATCGAGAAGAGAGTCCGGCTGCCTCGCCATTACCGATGCAAACATCTCCGGCGTCAGTCCATTCTTCCGATCCAGATAGTAAGCACGCATTCTTTCGGTAATGAAGTCGTAGAGACTTTGTTGTAACTCCGCGTCGTCCTTGTCGCGAACAGGCTGGTTGGCCACAGCTGCCGCAACAAGCTCTTTGAGATTCAGGTCGAGCCGTTGCTCAATGCTTATTCGAACCACGCCCAGAGCGCTGCGGCGCAGACCGAAGGGATCGCGATTGCCACCGGGCTTTTTGCCGAGGGCAAACACGCCGGCAAGTGTGTCGAGCCTGTCCGCGATGGAGAGCGCCTGCCCGGCCGCCGACGCCGGCAGCTCATCGCCGGCGAAACGCGGCAGGTATTGTTCGCCGATCGCCTCGGCGACTGCCTCTGGCTCACCGTCGGCCGCAGCATAGTACTTGCCCATCAGGCCCTGCAGCTCCGGAAACTCGCCAACCATGCCGGTTAGCAAATCGCATTTTGCGAGCGCTGCAGCCCGCTCGACCACTTTGGCGTCGGCGCCGATGTGTGAGCCTACCGCTGCGGCTAATGCCGCAACGCGAACAGCCTTGTCACGGATGCTTCCCAGCCCGCGCTGGTAGACGACATCTGCGAGCGCCTCGCAGCGACCCGCAAGATTTACCCGTTTGTCGGTTTCCCAGAAAAAAGCGGCGTCGGCCAGCCGCGGACGAATGACCCGCTCGTTACCGGCTCGAACCCGATCGGGATCCTTGCTAACGAGATTCGCTATCGTGACGAACTGCGGTAGCAATGAGCCGCTCTTGTCCACGATCGGAAAATAACGCTGATGGTTTGTCAGCGTGGCGACGATGACTTCCTTCGGCAGTGACAAAAACGCCTCGTCAAAACTTCCGGTCAGCGGCACGGGCCACTCGGTCAGTGCAGTTACCTCGTCGTACAGGGCGTCGTTGACCAGGGGACTGCCGCCTGCATCTTTCGCAGCTTTCTCCACGCCCTCGACAACGGTCTTCCGCCGCTCGTCGAAATCTGCAAGGACGTAGGCTTTCTTCAGGACAGCCAGATATTTTGATGGCGCATCGATCGAGACCTCGTCCGGCGCAAGAAAACGGTGGCCGCGTGTCATTCTTCCCGCGGACGCGCCCATGAACGAGGCGTCGATAACATCTTTACCGTGCAGTAACACGACCCAATGAACGGGCCGCAAGAATTCGGCATCGCCGCGACCCCAACGCATGCGCCTTGGTATTGGTAGGCTAAGCAGCGCGGCCTCGACAAGCCCCGGAATGAGGGTAAAGGTTTTCACGCCAGCAACATTTTTGCGGCAGAACAGTCGCTTGCCCTTGCCGGTATCAACGGTTTCGAGCTCTTCTGCGCTGACTTTATATTTGTCTACAAAAGCCTGTCCGGCAGCCGTGAGATTTCCCTCATCGTCGTAAGCAACCGAAACGGGCGGCCCTGTCCTTTCAGCTACATCGTCGGCCTGGGTGAGCGCCAGATCAGCGATGAAAACGGCAAGGCGGCGGGGGCTCGCGTAAGCCGATATAGCCCCGTGATCGATTTGCACCCCGTCAAAAGCCCCGCCCAAGTCGGCCGCGAAGGCATCCATGAGGGCCCTGAGGGCCTTGGGCGGCAGCTCCTCGGTCCCTATCTCGACCAGAAAGTCAGCGGACTTGGCCATGGTTATGAGGTGCCGGTCCCGGCTTCACTAACGCTGTCGTCCATCGGAAAACCCAGGGCCTCGCGGCTCGCGTAATACGCGCCTGCTACAGCGTTAGCCATATCACGCACCCGCAGAATAAATCGCTGCCGTTCGCTCACGGATATGGCCTGGCGGGCATCGAGTAAATTGAAGGTGTGTGAAGCGGTCAACATTTGCTCGTAAGCGGGAAGGGCAAGGTCGAGTCCGATCAGACGCTGACAATCGTGCTCGGCCAGGTCGAATGTATGAAAGAGCGAATCGATATCGGCAAGCTCGAAGTTGTATTTGGATTGCTCGACCTCGTTTTGATGGTAGACGTCGCGATACGTGATGCGACCAAGTGGGCCGTCTGTCCAGACGATGTCGAATATGCTCTCGACATCCTGAAGATACATCGCCAGGCGCTCCAGACCGTAGGTTATCTCGCCGGTAACGGGTCGGCATTCCAGCCCGCCGATCTGCTGGAAGTAGGTGAACTGGGTGATCTCCATACCGTTTAGCCAGACCTCCCAACCAAGACCCCAGGCACCAAGCGTTGGTGATTCCCAGTTGTCCTCCACAAACCGTATGTCATGCACCGTTGTATCGATGCCGATCTCTGCGAGGGAATTGAGGTACAGCGCCTGAATATCGTCCGGGGAAGGCTTGATGACGACCTGGTACTGATAGTAATGCTGCAATCTGAAGGGATTGTCGCCGTAGCGGCCGTCAGTGGGTCGTCTGCTCGGCTGCACGTAGGCAGCACTCCACCGCTCCGGGCCCACGGCGCGAAGAAAAGTGGCTGGATGAAAGGTACCGGCCCCCATCGGCATGTCATAGGGCTGCAGGATGACACAACCTTCGTTTGCCCAGAATTGCTGCAACTTCAGGATCAACTCCTGAAAGGTCGGCGGGCGGGGCGGGTTGTCCTTTTTCATTGAAGAATTCAGGCCTTATAAGCCGCGGAGTATAACCAAGATAGTGGTGTGTGCCGATGGCCGAAAAATACTGGTCCAGAACGGTGCAGGAGCCCGGTATATGCACTACACTGGTGCGTGTTTTCACCGGAGCGCACCATTATGGTGCGAAACATCGCCATCTCGAATTAAAAAAGACTTATTAATCAATAACTTAATACCCCGCCGTGTGTGGCACGCTTTCTGCATTTACGGGGTATTACTGCTGGTACTAGCGACCGGCTTATTTATTTGCTGACTGGAGGAAAGTTTCATGACACCTGCTGATGTTATCGGCCTGATAAAAGACAACGAGGTGAAGTTCATCGATTTCCGTTTCACCGACACCAAGGGCAAGGAACAGCACATCACCGTGCCGGCTCGCATTGCCGATGAAGATCTTTTTGAAGAAGGCAAAATGTTCGATGGCTCGTCGATCGCCGGTTGGAAGGGCATCAATGAATCCGACATGATTCTCTTACCCGATCCCGAGACGGCAGTCGTCGACATCTTCACGGAAGACAGCACCTTGAATCTTCGCTGCAACGTCATCGAGCCGTTAACGATGCAAGGCTACGACCGTTGTCCACGATCTCTGGCCTGTCGCGCAGAAGCGTATTTGAAGTCCACCGGCATTGCCGACGAGGCCTTCTTCGGTCCGGAAAACGAGTTCTTCGTATTCGACGACGTGCGCTGGGACGACAACATGCAAGGCGCTTTTTATTCGGTCGACTCCAGTGAAGGTGCATGGAATACGAGCCGAAGTTACGAGGACAGCAACACGGGTCACCGGCCGACTGTAAAAGGCGGTTACTTTCCGGTGCCGCCGGTCGATTCCCTGCATGACATCCGCTCGGCGATGTGTCTGGCGCTGGAAGAGCTCGGTCTGGAAACGGAGGTTCATCACCATGAGGTGGCGACCGCGGGACAGGGTGAAATTGGCGTTAAATTTAATACCTTAGTGCGCAAGGCGGACGAGGTACAGATTCTCAAATACGTCGTTCACAATGTTGCGCACAGCTACGGTAAAACAGCAACCTTCATGCCCAAGCCGCTCGTCAACGACAACGGTAACGGCATGCATGTGCATCTGTCGCTCTTTAAAGATGGCAAAAACCTGTTCGCCGGCGATGGATATGCAGGCTTGTCCGACACGGCGCTCTATTACCTTGGCGGCATCATCAAGCACGCGAAAGCGCTTTGTGCATTTACCAACCCGTCGACCAACAGCTACAAACGACTCGTTCCTGGATTTGAAGCGCCGACGATTCTCGCCTACTCAGCACGCAATCGGTCTGCGTCAATTCGTATTCCTTACGATCCGCGCCCGAAAGGACGCCGCCTCGAGGTGCGCTTCCCCGATTCGATGGCCAATCCTTATCTGGCCTTCACCGCGATGATGTTGGCTGGCCTCGACGGCATACAGAACAAAATCCATCCGGGCGACCCGATGGACAAGGATCTGTATGACCTGCCGCCAGAGGAAGAGAAGGACCTGAAGCTCGTCGCATTCTCGCTGGATGAGGCGCTGGAGGCTCTGGATGGCGATCGGGCCTTCCTCAAAGCCGGCGACGTGTTCAGTGACGACCTCATTGATGCCTACCTCGACCTCAAATGGGAAAACGTGACCAGGCTGCGAATGACCACACACCCAGTGGAATTCGATATGTATTACAGCCTGTAGGGCCTAAAAGTGTGAACCGGGCGGCATTTTGCTGCCCGGCCGCTGGCCCCCACCGGGAGAGCGCTGGTATGCTAAAACAATGCGTATGCGTCTATTTATTCTTGTCTCAGTCCTGCTGGCCGCGACTACTGTCATGGCTCAGGCGTACCGCTGGGTCGACGACGACGGCATTGTTCATTACTCCGACAAGCCTCGCGAAGGGGCCGAACGGGTCATACTCCCCAGTGACAATCGAGTCACGCGACGGCGGGCACCTCCGCCTCCAGTGCAGCCCGATACCGAGCAACAGGCAGCACCAACCGCTTTCAAGTACGAAAGCTTCACAGTTGCCACGCCGGCCCCTGAAGAAACGCTATGGAACATAGAGGGCGTACTCAGCGTAAGCCTGAATCTTCAGCCGGGCCTTCAGGACGGACACCAGGTTCGCGTGTATTTCGACGGCAACGAGCGCATGGTCACCAGCACGTCGTTTCAGATCGAAGAAGTCTATCGCGGTGTGCACAATCTGCAGGCGGAAGTGGTGGACGCGACGGGCAAGCTGATGATTCGAAGCGTGCCGAACCGCTTCTACGTTCAACAGACCTCGATCAACTAAGCGACAAATCCCCCAACACCAAAAGCGGCGGCCCAGCCGACGGCAAGATCTTTGCTGCGTTAAACACGGGCGTCGTACTTCTCGATCAAAATCTCTTAATCACGGCGCTTAACCCCGCGGCGGAAAATCTGCTCGGCGTTAGTCAATACCGTGCGCACGGCAAGCCTCTGCTGCAACTCGCTGACGACGACCCGGAATTCAAGGACATTCTTGGCCGGGCCTTGGGTACCGGCCAGACGTATGCCGCTGAACTCCGGCTCGGCCCAACAGAAGTACATGCCGAAGACCGCATTGTTGATTTCCGTGTGTCGTCACTGGAACACACAAACCTGACAGCAAGTCTCCTGGTCGAAATGTCCGACGTGACCCGCCGCACAAGAATCAGCCGGGAAAACGCCTTGCTGATTCAGCACGGTGCCGGCCGGCAGATGATTCGGCAACTCGCACATGAGATAAAAAATCCGCTTGGCGGCATTCGCGGTGCGGCACAACTGCTGGGCAAACAACTACAAAGTGACGAGCTCGAGGAATACACCAGCGTCATCATCAGCGAGGTAGATCGTCTCGCCGGCCTGGTCGATACCCTGCTCGGTCCGGGCGGGCCACCGAACAAACAGCGGTCGAACGTGCACGAGCTACTTGAATACGTCATAAAACTCATCCAGGCTGAAAGCGGCGACGAGATCGATATTCACCGTGATTACGATGCCGGATTGCCGCACATGGATCTCGACCGCGACCAACTGGTTCAGGCGCTGCTAAATCTCGTCAGGAACGCCGTCGTCGCGCTGGGCGGGCAGGGGAAAATCATCCTTCGCAGCCGCGCTATCATGAACTTCACCATTGGCGACACGCGCCATAACGTTGTCGCCAGCCTGGAGATCGAAGACGACGGGCCCGGCATTCCAGCCGACCTGCAGGACTCGGTGTTTTATCCGCTGGTCACCAGCCGGCCCGATGGTACCGGCCTTGGCCTTCCCGTTGCGCAGGAGTTGATCAGCCGCCACCACGGACTGATCGAGTTCGAGAGCCGACCAGGACGAACCGTATTCTTTGTCAGGATTCCACTTGAAACAGCCACGGACGAGCAACATGGCTGATAAAGGGCTGACAGTCTGGATTGTTGACGACGATCAGTCCGTACGCTGGGTGCTGGAGAAAGCCCTGGCCCAGGCCGGTATGGAAAGCAGAAGTTTCGAGCGCGCGGAACACTTGCTGGAAGCCATCGGCCACAGCTCGCCCGACGTTCTCATTACCGATATCCGCATGCCCGGCATGGACGGCATCGCGCTACTCGAGAGACTCAGCCAAAGCAGTCCCGATCTGCCAATTATCGTCATTACCGCGCACGCCGATTTGGATCACGCTGTCGCCGCCTACGAGGGCGGTGCGTTTGAGTACTTGCCCAAGCCGTTCGACCTGGACGAGGTCATCGAGCTCGTGCGCAAAGCCGCGCGCAAGAACGGCAAGGTAATCTCGGACGACAGCAGCAAAGAAGCAAGCCAGATCCCAACCCTGCTCGGCAAAGCGCCGGCCATGCAGGAAGTCTTCCGTTCGATCGGCAGACTCGCTCGCTCCAGCATGACGGTACTCATTACCGGTGAGTCAGGCACCGGCAAGGAACTGGTTGCCCGCGCGCTGCATCAACACAGTCCTAGGGCCGACAAACCCTTCGTCGCACTTAACACCTCGGCAATCGCATCAGAACTTCTGGAGTCCGAGCTGTTCGGTCACGAGCGGGGCGCATTCACCGGCGCAGAGGCAAGACGCATCGGCCGCTTCGAACAAGCAGACGGCGGCACGCTGTTCCTCGATGAAATCGGTGACATGTCTGCGGCGCTGCAAACACGATTACTTCGGGTACTCGCGGAAAGCGAGTTCTATCGGGTTGGCGGTCAAGCCTCTATCAAAGTCGATGTCAGAGTCATCGCCGCAACAAATCAGGATCTCGCGAGGGCAGTCAAAGAGCATCGCTTCCGCGAAGATCTTTTTCACCGCCTAAATGTCATTCGCATCAACACGCCGCCATTGAGACAGCGTCGACAGGATATCCCCCTGCTGCTCGAGCACTATCTCGACGATGCTGCGAGCGAACTCGGTGCCGCCGCGAAAGCGATAAACCCGGAGGCGATGGACATCCTGCAGTCGTACGACTGGCCAGGAAACGTACGTCAACTCGTCAACGCGACACGGCGTCTGACGATAACGGCACCCGGCGGTGTTATAAGCGCGCTGGATATACCCGAGGACCTCGGCGGCAAACTCTCAGGCAAAGGCGCCAGCAAAGAATGGACACAAAGCCTGGCAAACTGGGCTGAACAACAATTGAGCGCCAAAGACGGTAGCCCGCTGCTCGATTCCGCCCTGCCCGAATTCGAGCGCACCCTCATTCGCATCGCGCTGAATCAGGCGAAGGGCCATCGCCAGGACGCAGCAAAACTCCTCGGCTGGGGAAGAAACACTCTGACCAGAAAGATCAAAAGCCTCGAGCTGGACTAGACCTGTAAGCTCCCGACGAGATCGGAAACGGACCCTAAGTCGTGCCGAAGCAGGTAGTCGGCGATGCCGGTGTTGATCTTGGGACAGAGGAGCGGGTCATAGAAAAGCGCGGTGCCGATGCCCACCGTCGCCGATCCGGCGATGATGAATTCCAGGGCGTCTTTAATTGTCGTGATTCCACCCTGGCCTATTATCGGAATGTTCCTGGGTCCGGCGACCTGGTAAACCAGGTGTACCTTCAAAAGAGCGATTGGTTTTATTGCGGGGCCGGATAGGCCGCCTCTGATGTTGCCCAATATCGGTTTGCGTTGTTCTGTATCGATGGCCATGCCGGAAATCGTGTTGATGACAGCTAAAGCATCGGCGCCGGCTTCAATGCAGAGGCGCGCGTTCTCCTGAATGTCGGTCTGGTTTGGCGAGAGCTTTGCGATGATCGGTTTCTTGGTTGATTTTCTGCAGGCTTCGACGACCTTGGCGGACATCTCGGGATAGTTGCCGAATGAAACACCGCCTTCTTTGATGTTAGGGCAGGAGATGTTGATCTCGATGGCGTCGATAGCCGAATCATCGAATTTTCTTGTGACGTCGGCGTAATCCTCGATGGTCGATCCACAGACGTTGGCGATAAAACGCGTCTCATCGAAGTCCAATTTTGGCAAAATCTCGTCGACGACCTTGTCCATACCGGGATTTTGCAAACCGATGGAGTTCAGCATGCCTGAGGGCGTCTCCCAGACGCGGTGTGGTTTATTGCCTAGTCTTGGTTCTTTCGTTGTACCTTTGAGGATGATGGCGCCGACGTCGCTGTTCGAAAAACCCTGAATGCGTGTGTATTCCTCGCCGAAACCGACGCAGCCGGACAGGAGTACGATCGGCGAACTCAGTGTGAGTCCGCAGAAATCTGTCTCCAGGGGATTGTGTTCGGGGTTTACAGCAAGCGCCATATATCTGAATTCAAGGTTTACAATTGCTAACGATGTTCAGTCTTATTCTCTATGAGCCGGAAATACCGCCTAATACCGGCAATATCATACGCCTTTGTGCCAACACGGGTACCAAGCTTCATTTGGTCAAGCCTTTGGGGTTCGAGATGGATGAGCGGCGGCTGAAGCGGGCCGGCCTGGATTACCGGGAGTTTGCAGAGGTTGCCGTGCACGACAGCCTGGAAGAATGTTTGAACGTTGTCTGCCCGCGAAAGCTGTACGCGTTCAGCACGCGCGGCACATCTAATTACTCCGTACCTGAATTTGCGGAAGGAGATGTCTTCCTGTTCGGCCCGGAAACGCGTGGACTACCTGTCGAGCTGCTGGAGTCGCTGCCGGAAGAGCAACGGCTGCGAATACCGATGCAGCAAGACATACGTAGTCTGAATTTATCCAACGCGGCGGCGGTCGTCGTTTACGAGGCGTGGCGGCAGCAGGGTTTCGCGGGCGGCCGTTAAAGCGTTTTACTCTGAAGTCAGCGCGCGATTCATAAGGGCGGCTACTGCATCGCGCGGCGCAAGTCCCTCATACAAGATGTTGTAGATCGTAAGGCAAATAGGCATGTCAACGTTGAGCCGTTCCGCCACGCCCTTGACGGCTTTGGCAGCGAGCACGCCTTCAACGACTTGTTGAATTTCTTCCTGTGCTTCCTCGATTGTTTTTCCAGCGGCAAGTGCCAGGCCCGTTCGCCGATTGCGCGATAGATCATCGGTGCAGGTAAGCACCAGGTCGCCCATGCACGCCAGGCCCATGAAGGTTTCCTGTTTGGCGCCGAGAGCAATCCCCAGTCGGGTCATTTCCACCAACCCGCGATTGATCATCGCAATTCTCGCGTTAGCGCCGAATCCCAAACCGTCGGAGAGTCCGGCACCGATAGCGAGAACATTCTTGACCGCGGCGCCGACTTCCACGCCAATCATGTCATCCGCAGTGTATGCACGAAAGTTTGCGCCGGAAATTTCTTCTGCGAGGTCGCTTGCGAAGTCGCTGTCGTTTGCAGCGATCGTCATCGCGGTTGGCAAACCGGCAGCGACCTCCTTGGCAAATGTCGGGCCGGACAAAACCGCCATCGGTCGGTCCGCGCCGAGAACATCTTCTGCGACCTGATGCGGCAGCTCGCCGGTGCTGAGCTCGAATCCCTTGGTCGCCCAGCAGATGCGAACGTCGGCTTCAAGCATGGGCTTGATGGTTTTGAGGGTTTCGCGAAGGCCGTGACTGGGAACGACGATCAGAATGTCCCGCACCTTATCGAGACAAGAGCTCAGATCCAGTTCGGGGTGAAGGTTATCCGGAAAACTGACTCCGGGCAGGTATCTCTCGTTGGCGTGATCGCTGACAACCTTTTTCATGTTGTCCGCATCGATGTCCCACAGCTTTATGGATCGGCCGCCGCGAGCGAGCTGCAGGGCAAGCGCCGTTCCCCAGGAGCCGGCGCCGACTACCGCGATCGGCCGTTCTGCGACCGCGTCGTTCAGTGTGTCTCTCCGTTGCCGCCGCCACCGCCATTGCTGGCAGCGCCGCCTTCTTCGGCTTCACGCTGTTGCTGGCTCTGGGCATAAAGCGCATCGAAGTTGATTGGCTGCAGCAGAAACTCAGGAAATCCGCCTTTCGAAATCATTGCTGCAATCGACTCTCTGGCGTAAGGAAACAGGATATTTGGACAAAAACTTCCGACAACGACGCCAAACTCTTTTTCCTCGTAACCCGAAATCTGAAACAGGCCCGCCTGGTGCAGCTCGATCAAGAAGAGCGTCTTGTCTTCGTGTTTGGCCTCGACCGAAATCGTCAGCACGACCTCGCTCTGGTCATTCTCAACTTG
>PVMS01162658.1_pt1 | contig 14377 bp, 11 predicted proteins | sample 1853461 | NCBI WGS metagenome assembly PVMS01 (sample SAMN08582032, study PRJNA380276) | Marine sediment metagenome, whole genome shotgun sequencing project. | isolation source: ocean sediment barecode stripped | collected 2017 | reverse complement strand
CATCTACTGCCTCATCCAGACTCCCATTGAACTTTGGAGGCTGTCTATGCTATAGGCTATCATCCACTGACTTTACCCTAACGTCAATGGCAGGAACTTAAGGCGCACGGCTTAGGGCGCACGGCGCACGGTATAAAAGGAATCCTTCAATTTATTATAAAAAAGTCCTCTGCAAATAAAATCTTTCGGCGACAGCTGATCTCATTCAAGGAATAATATCAAATGGCTGCGAAGCAAATCCTCATTTCACCTTGCGCCTTGCGCCTTACGCCGTATGCCGTACGCCTTGGACATAAAACCTTTTGCCGGATGCATTTCTCGATCACCGGATAGAAGAACTCCTTAAGTTAATGACATTGACCCTAACGTTGCAACTATAGGGTGATCTTGCTGAAAATATTTGGATGAACAATGAATACGCAGAGTACTGATCGGGCACTGCCGGTTGCCATCACCGGATTGGGAGCCATTACTCCATACGGGGACAATGCAGACGTGTTCTTTAAGGCACTCGTTGCCGGAGCACATGCCTTCGTACCGATTAAACTTTTTGCAACCCATGAGCATCGAACCCGGGTAGGAGCCGAGATTCGAGAACTTGCAGTGCCTGAACTCAAGAGGACAGACAAGGATGTACTTTCACGTTGCGACCTGCTGGCCCTGACAGCAGCCTTTGAGGCCCTGAAGCATTCGCGCCTGCTTGACGAAAAGGGTCGTGTTCTTTTTCCGAATCGCATCGGTGTCATTGTGGGTTCCGCTGCGGGCGGAATCCTGGGAGTTGAGGACTTTTTCAGAAACCGGGCATCCGGCCAACTCGCAACTCGCAACTCGCAACCCGCAACCCGCAACCCGCAACCCGCAGTGTCATCCTTTCCAACGCTTTCATCCTTTTGTCTGTCAGCCATTGCCACAAATATAGCACGGGAATTTGTCATTGAAGGCCCCCGGATGACGACTGCCACTGTCTGTTCATCAAGCGGCCTGGCCCTGGCAGCGGCAAAGGAACTACTGGAAACCGAAGACCTGGATGCAGTCCTTGTTGCAGGGGCGGAAACCCTGTCCGAGGTGAGCCATGCAGGATTCAACAGCCTGAGATCTATCGCATCGGAACGCTGTCAGCCCTTTGACCTGAATCGCAAGGGTCTTGTCCTGGGGGAGGGTGCCGGCGCCATACTGCTCGAACGCGTTGCTTCCGCAAAGAAACGAAAGGTTCCCATCCTGGCGTTCCTCAGGGGATATGGATTGACCACAGACATTCACCACTTCACCGCACCTCAACCCGAAGGACATGCCATTGCCGCAACCATCATTCAGGCAATGACGGATGCAGCTCTTGATCCGGAAAGAATCACTTACGTCAATGCCCACGGAACCGGCACAAAACTGAACGATGCTGCCGAGACACGGGGTTTACGAACCGCCCTCGGCGCCCAGGCAGATAAAGCAATTGTATCCTCCACCAAATCAATGATAGGGCATCAGATGGGCGCGGCAAGCATCCTGGAGGGGATTGCCACTGTCATGAGCCTTAGACACGGCATCATTCATCCGACTGCAAACCTGGACACACCTGACCCGGACTGCGATCTGGACTATGCATCAGAAGGAGCGGTCAGCCGGGAGTTTGCTTGTGCCTTATCAAATTCATTTGCCTTTGGCGGAAGCAATATCAGCCTGGCCTTTGGTAAGAATGGGGAAAAGAAAGACATCGAGATTAGACCGGAACCTGTTGAGGCAATTAAACCGGCAATTACCGGAATCGGACTTGCATCACCTGTCGGGATTGGAAGCGATAGCTTTTTAAAGGCCGTTAATGAAGAAAGAAACGGGATGACCTCTCTTGAGTCCGAGGGGGAGGAATGGGCATCATTTCGCGGGGCCATGGTGGATATGACTGAGGTACGTGATAAAACCCCACCTGGAATACGTCGACGTCTGAATCGCCAGGCATCGTTTCTCTATGTTTCTTTTAGGGAGGCCATGGAGGATGCCGGGATCGCCATAGAAAAAGGCGGAAAAACGTCCATAGTGTACGGATCGGCATTCGGGTGCTCGGGCAATGTACACCGATTCTATGCCCAGCTTCTGAAAGACGGGCCCAAGTTTGTTTCTCCCATGGAATTCAATATGTCTGTAACAAACGCCCCTCCGTCACTGATAGCCCAGGAGTTCGGTCTTACCGGTCCTATCTGGGTCTTTGTCGCGGATGAGGCATCATGGGATATCTCGCTCCAATGGGCAGTCAGGCAGATCAGGGCCGGTAAGGCAGAACAGGTTGCCGTGTGCGCAGCAGAAGAAATCAACGAGTCCATCCTGGCGATCCACCACGAACTGGGTCTTCTCGAGACAAAAGAACAAAAAGGGCTGCTTTTAGGTGAAGGTGCCGTCTGCATGATTGTCGAGTCAGAAAAATCAGCGCTTGAGCGCGGAGCCAGGATATATGGGATAGTATCAGACGGACATACGGTTCAGGATTCGTCATGCGGGCCCCAGGACTACTCCTCGGACCCAGGCCACCTTCTCCGGGCTGTCAGCCGATGCTTAGAGACGGTTGATGAAAAGAACGGAAACCTGTTATGCATAAGTCCTGACAACGGGAGTCCTACCCTTGAAAAGGTTTCCCGATATGTCTCTGATGAATTGCACAGCGTTTGGGAAGGGGATACTCGTATGGTAGATTTTCGATCCTGTTTTGGCGAATCCGGATTTTCCGGAGGGCTTGGACTGGCAGCGGCACTACTCGGTAAGGATCATTTATCCGCTTCCCGGATTATGGTCCTGACCAGCAGCAGGGGCGGCATAAATGCGGCGACAATGGTAGAGAGGTATCGGGAAAAATAGGTATAAGGTCAATGGCATTACTTTAAGGAGTTCTTCTATCCGGTGATCGAGAAATGCCTACGGCAGAGGGTTCTCTTTCCACGGCGTACGGCATAAGGCGTGAGGCGCACGGTGAAATGCGGACTTGATTCCAATTCATTTGATATCATTTCCAGAATTAGATCAACTATCACTGGAAAATATCATTTTCAGAGGACCTTTATTTATAAATTGAAGAATTCCTTTTATACCGTGCGCCGTGTGCCGTACACCGTGTGCCTTCTCATTGCCTTCGTACCTATTTCAAATCTTGCGGAAGGGCTAAGATGCCTGAAAAATTCGACACCATAATCATCGGTGGCGGCCTGGCCGGCCTGACCTGCGCTGCGTTGCTTGCAAAGGCAGGTCTTAAGGTTATACTTCTCGAAAAAAACAACCGCCTTGGCGGTTATGCGGTAAGTTACACGGTAAAGGGCCACCGTTTTGACATCGCAATTCAGGCCCTGGGAGGCTGTGACAGGGAAGGGGTTATTTACCGCCTCATTCAGGACCTGAATGCAGAAAAAGATATCCGATTCCTGCCCTGTGAACCGGCCAGGGTCTATTATTTTGGGGACTCTGATACGCCGTGGCAGCAGTCAGGTTTCAATTCAACCCTGATTGACTCTTTGAGCAGCCGTTTTCCCGATCAGCGTAGTATTATAGAAGAATGCTATGAAAAATGGTCCGGGATCCTGACGGAACTTGAAAAAATTGCCGTGCATTCATCGGGGAATATTGCTTTCGGTTTTGCAAAGTCATACCCGTTACTGACCCGTTACAGCGGGTACACAGTAAAGGAGTTCCTGGATGAGCATGGTGTGCCGGAAGGCCTGAGGAGACTCATGACTGCCCGTTCGGGCTACTGCATGCTGCCCGAAGAAAAACTGGCCCTTGTTGGTTTTGCCTGCACCGAGATGACATATAATAACGGGGCCTGGATGGTTGAAGGGGGAGTGGAACGCATTACCCGGCTTTTGGCAAAGGCCTTAGGAGAACAGGGCGGCATTGTCAGACGACAGTCCAGGGCTGTCAGGATAATTACAGAGCAGGGCAAGGTACGCGGCGTCGCCACAAAGGACGGCGGGGTTTATGAAAGTGACTGCGTAGTGATGGCTTCATCTGTTCGGCCCGCACTGGAACGGATGCTGGACAAACCCGCGCTTCTTTCAGATCGCTTTCTCAAAAGGCTTGGCGCGATGCAGACAAGCGGTTCGTATTACATAGCTTATTACAGTGTTCCTGAGGGTGCGGTTGAGGGGCTGTTCCCCAACATTGAGGTTGTAGACATTAACATGACATCCCAGCTGCCCCTGGTTGATCCATCATGGTCACCGAATGCCTATTATATGCTGATTCCGTCCCTGGTTGATCCATCAGCTGCTCCGGCCGGCCGCCACTGTCTGTGTCTGAGCATACCCTGTCCTGCCGGTTACATTATGGGCAGGGAAGGCCGCCGGAACTGCCGCAGATTTCTGGAACAGGCGGCATTGGAACGGTTTCCCCAGCTCAAAGATAGGATGACCCATTTGTTTGAACTGACGCCCGAGCATCTGGAAACCATCAGCAATAACACCGGGGGGGCAGCCTACGGCTGGCTACAGACTCCGGAGCAATCCGGAATCAGACGATTGAACATGAAAACACCCGTGCCCGGCCTCTACCTGGCAGGGCACTGGACCATGCCCGGCGGCGGAATCGCAGGGGTCGTCACATCAGGAAAGCTCTGCGCACAAACTATCTTGAAAGACATGTTGGGTGGTTGAGTTGTTGAATGGTTAAGTAGTTGTTATTATCGGAAAGAGTCCTTTAGATAATAATCGGACAGCCAACAGGGTATCATCGTCCCTAACATCAATGGCATTAACATGACAGAATGTTCAGATTCTTAACCGAATATTCATTCAGGCGTAAGTAAAACCGAATGGCCAATAACGCCTCAGGCTCGTGGAGACGGAGGTGTTATTCTGAGGTTTAAAGTACTTACAGCATGGTAGTAAACCAAGATACTGCGAATCTGGGTCAAAAGGGGTTTTAACAACTCAACGACTTAACTACTCAACAACTTAACGCACTTAACCAACCAATGCTAATAAAAAAGAAAATATATCTCATCTCCCCTGCCCGCCGACGAGCCCCTGATGAAGAGTTCGTTTTCAAGATGGCGTTTCTCAATCTGCCGTACCTTGCTGCAGTGACACCGGATGATTATGAAGTTGTACTCATAGACGAAGAGCATGAAGACATCGATTTTAATGCCAATGTCTGGCTGGTGGCTCTCACGGCTCAAACGCCCGTCTCTGTCCGGGCATATGAAGTTGCAGACACTTTCAGAAAGCTTGGTGTCACCACGGTGATGGGAGGGCCCCATGTGTCCACACAGTCGGAAGAGGCACTCCAGCACGTGGATGCCGTCATCATCGGTGAAGGGGAATTCGTGTGGCCCCGGATCTTGTCCGACCTGGAAAAAGGAAAATTGCAGTCCGTCTACGAAGGCGGGATCACAAACGACCTCAAGGGATTGCCCAGGCCAAGGCGCGATCTTTTGAATAATCGATTTTATATCCCGCTTACCATGATAGAAACCACACGGGGATGTCCCCATCAATGTGATTTCTGCGGTGTTTCCCGCTTTTTCGGCCACCGGTACCGCAAACGACCGCTGGAAGACGTTGCATCTGAATTGAGAGAGCTTTTCTGGCCGGGGTTCAGACATAAAACAAGCCGTTTTCTTGCGGGCCTGGGCCTTGATCTTCCCTACTTCATCGAACGACGTCTCGTGTATTTTATTGACAGCAATTTTGCTGCAGACCTGAATTACACACGCGACCTGATGGATATTCTCAAGGAGCTGGATGTGCTCTGGTGGGGACACACCACTGTGGACATCGCATGGGATGAAGATTTTCTCGAACGCATGCGTAAAAGCGGGTGCATCGCCGTCAACATCGGGTTTGAATCCCTTTCCCAGGATAACCTCAAGGCCATGCACAAATCTTTTGCCGGCGCATCTGATTACAAAGAGGCGATCAGGCGAATTCATGAAAAAGATATCGGGATCATGGGGACCTTTGTTGTGGGATTTGATGGAGAAGATATGTCTATCTTTGACCAGATTTATGAGTTCGTTCTGGAAAACCGGTTGGAATGGGCGCTTGTATTTATCCGCACGCCATATCCCGGCACAAGTTTGTTCGAGGATATGGAGAGCTCCGGGCGTTTGCTTACCCATGATTGGGAAAAATACGATACATTGAATTGCGTGTTCGCGCCCATAGGTATGACTGCACAGGAACTGGAAAATGGGCTCAGAGCCACCTGGAAACAAATCTTTTCTTTCAAATCAATATATCACAGGATACTTAAAAGTCCGAGGATACATCCTATGTTCTATTTTGGCATGAACATGCAGTTTTTTCAGATGGTGCGAAAATGGAAAATATAACCCCAACGTCAATGGCATTAACTTAAGATTTTGTTGAAGGAATAGATTAGGATGAAAAAACTTAAAACCAAGATCCACTATTGCGGCGGATCAATACCTGTTCCAAGTCATCTGCAGAAAGGTACCATAGAGATAAAGGATAACGCATTTCGTCTTATGGCCAAGGGAAAATCTGAAAAACATACCGTTGATATCCGCATTCCCCTGGACCACATAAAAAAAGCAGTCCCCGTGGAAAAAAAATACTACAGCTCGATTGGTTATTTTCTGCATGTGGAATATCTGGATAACAGCGGAAAAGAACAAGACATTGAGTTGGAGATAAGATGTTTTATAAGAAGGGGTAGGACTCAGGCACTGATGAATTATTGGGCGGAAAACCTTACTTCTTAATATGATTTACTTTGGGGGAAAAAATGTATAAGCTGATGGCATAAGGTTCAGGACATTGGTCGCCTTACCTTTTTTTGTTCTTGTCTTCACAAAGAAATAATGGAGATTATTGATATGAAAAAAACATGTATGATATTTATTCTAGCGGTCGTTTTAGGTGTTTTCTTTGGAGTTGCAACAGATCAACCTGCCCAGGCAGAGGAATCCTCTAAAACCATTTCCGGTAAGGTCACTTCCGTTGCTTACGGTGTATGGACTCCCTTTGGAAAACGACGTGCAACCATTATCGTTGAAGATGCAAAAGGAAAAACGCACACCGTTTATGTGGGACACAAAACAGCCTACATCCCCCACCGAACACCCGCAGTCGGAGATAAGGTTTCAATTGACTGTATTAAGAATAAAGGGCTTTGGGCAGGTGTTACGGTCACATATGAGTAGGTAAACCGGGTTGCGAGTTACGGGTTGCGGGTTGCGAGGTACGGGTTGCGGGTTAGTACTTTGGGTGGGTCATGAAAAGCTATAGGGATCTGGAAATTTATACTCTGTCTTATGACTTGGCGATAAACATACATAAAATGACATTAACTCTTCCAAAGTACGAGATGCATGAGGAAGGGAGTCAAATAAGAAGGTCATCGAAAGGGATTACTTCCTGTATCGTTGAGGGCTATGGCCGAAAGAAGTATAAAGCGGATTTTGTGAAATTCCTGATTTACGCTCATGCGTCATGTGATGAAACGATACTTCATCTGAACTTCATAAAGGACATCCATAAACCAGATAAAATCAATGAGTTTCTTGAAACCTGCAACGAATTAGGGCGTAAGATAAACAAGTTCATCCAGTACGTTGAAAAGGAATGGAACTAATAATTTGCCCCGGATGTTTTCAAAACTCTGCGTTGGAAGTTTTCAACCCGAAACTCGTAACCTGCAACCCGTAACTTGCAACCCGCAACTCGTAACTCGTAACCCGCAACTCGTAACCCGCAACCCGTCTTACCCCCTTTCTTTCATATAGTCCTCAAATTCCTGAAAGGTCTCCTGCTGCCACATGGGGGATCCGAAGACCTCATGCTTGAAAGCTGTTAAGCCAATGCCCAGGAAATGCTTGTGGTGATGGCGCAGGATTTTATTCCTTGAGAAAAAAGCCTTTAAAACCTCTTTTGGCTGCCAGTAATATTTTCTCATAATTGAAAGGTGTTCTTCTGAAATTTTATTCCGGTCAGGCTCCTCTTTTGTGGGCATAATCGCCTGGATCTGGTCGTACTTTGAATAATCATCCGTCTTGATCCTTCCAAGGCTCTTCATCTCTTTGTAATATTCCGTGCCCGGATACGGTGTGACCACATTCAGCCCCAGATGATCGACATAGGGCCGCAGAAAATTCATGAGATCCAACCGGTCCTGTGCCGTTTCCTCCCAGAGTCCTATGATAAGGGTTGCCATCACCATGAAGCCGTGTTTTTTCAGGATCTTCATGGCTTCCTCATTTTCCGTGCGGGTGATTCGCTTGTTGACGCTGTCAAGGATATTCTGTTTGCTGTGTTCAATACCCAGCATGAATTGATACACACCGGCCTCTCTGAATCCTTCCATCAGGTCTTCGTCTCTTATGATGAGATTTGACCTTGACTGAAGCCAGAAGTTCTGGCCCGTCTTTCTTGCGATCATCTCTTTGATAAACCCTTCCGATTTTTCCCGGGTCAGGTTAAAGATGTTATCACCCACGTAAAAGATATCCCGATTGTACGTCTCCTTTAATAACTCAAGCTCTTCTGCTATCTTTTCGGGGCTCCTTGATCGCCACGTGTTCTGCCAGAAGACGGCCTCTGAACAGAAGCTGCAGTCATAGGAACAGCCGCGGGCAAAGTTTACCAGAAAGGCCCGTTCCCCTTCAGAAGGAAGACCGATATACGGATGCTCCATATTATACAGATGATAGGCCGGCATGGGGAGGGCATCCAGGTCTTTAATCAAAGGCCGGTCACCTGAGAATACAAACTCATCTTTATCATTCAGGCAGGCAATGCCCTTGATTCCCGTGACATCCTGCTTTTTTTCCACTGCAGTCAGAAACTCGTGGAGGGTAACCTCTCCTTCTCCCACACATATGTAATCGATTGCGCTGCATTTCCGTAACAGTTCCTCCGGTATAAGGGAGGGTTGCCCCCCGCCCACAAGAACAATACTGTTCGGGCTTGCCTCTTTTACCAGTCTTGCAGCGTTCATGGCATCGTTCAGGAAGTAGGTGCACATGTTGGTTATGCCGATGACATCAGGCTGAAGCTTTTTCACCTTTTCTTCCAGGTCTTGCCACGGATTCTGCTGAATCGTACAATCCAGGATTTCAATGTCAAAATCGTTTTCAATATACGCAGCAAGCTGCAGACATGCAGGACTGGGCACCCATGCCCTGAGAAATTCCCAGATTTTGTGCGGTGGATCTACGAGCAAAAATTTCATCAAACTCTCCTAACCCGGAAAAAACGGAGCTGAAAACATTCATCAAGAAAGTACGAAAACACGAAAAAAATCAACATACTTCAGGGGTATTTACCCTCTCACCACGCTTTCAGCGGGATGAGAGGGTAAATACGTTGTAAAAATTTCGTGTTTTCGTGATTAGCTCTTTCCAAATTTCATGATTTCATGATGGTCCGGGATGTTAGCATCCCGCGTCATGTACGCGAAAATATAAGCATTTTTCCTTCATCCATGTCAAGTGGATTTGTATTTTGCACCCATCCCTTGACAAATGCCTCCGATTTGGGCCAAAGTGCATATTCCATTTACCATTTAACCCTCAATATGGAGCATTTTATCCTCCCGAACACCATTTCGGGACGATTTTTCATTCACAGGAGGGACGCATGCAATGATTATCCCTGCTCGCGTGTTTCCTGAGATAAAGCAATGAAAGAGCTCATCGATATACTTTTCATCCATGTACCCAAATTTTCCGGCTATTACCGGCCTTACGGCAAATACATGACCGTAAATCTCCTCCCAATGGGGACTTGGGCACTGGCTGATCTTGTCCACCGAAAGGGGTATAAGACCAGGATGCTCCATCTTGGGTTGGAGTGGATCGAAACCCACAAATTTTCCGCTTTACCCTATCTGGAAGGTAAGGACGTCAAAGTAGTGGCGATCCCCCTCCACTGGCATCAACAATCCTATGACGCCATTGAAGTGGCAAAGGAAATCAAAAGGGCAAGGCCGGAAATCTTTATAGTTCTCGGCGGCTATACCGCCAGCTTTTTCCATCTTGAAATCCTCAATGGCTTCAATCAAATAGATGCCGTCATACGGGGTGATGCCGAAATCCCGCTCCCGGCGTTTATGGATGCTGTCACAAGCGGTAAGGACCTGAATACAGTACCCAACCTCACCTGGCGACAGGGCGAGGAAATCAGGGAGAATCCCCTCTCTTACGTGGCCTCTGAAAAAGACCTTGAATTGGCTTCCTATGCAAACCTTGAACTCCTCAAAGGGAATAAAGACTACATGCACCGCATGGGGATGCCGTTTGTCTGGTCCAAAGGGTTTTCACGAAAGAAAAACAGAAAGCATTTTCATATTGGCCACAGCATGTTCTTCCTCAACGTTGGCAGAGGGTGCCAGGGGAACTGCACCTGGTGTGGCGGCGGGGCAATAGCCCAGCGCAAGGTAAACGGCAGAAGAGGAATTATATTCCGATCTCCTGAAAAAGTAGCCGATACAATGGCTGAAGCAGTGGAACTGGGGTATGAAACAATCCACATGGCCTTTGACCCCGGAAAAGAGGCCAAACAATATTATGAGGGATTGTTCTCTATTATGAGACAGCGCGGTTTGCGTGTGAAGTGCTATTTCGAGGCGTTTTCCCTGCCTTCCGATTCCTTTCTACATTCATTTGCCAAAACCTTTGAAACAAAGGGTTCTGTTATTGCACTCCCCCTGAATCCGGAGACGAGCAGGTAAGGCGCCACAACAAGAGCTTCTATTTTTCCAACAAAGAATTAGCGGAAACCATTAAGCTTGCTGAATTCCTGGAAATTCAGATAGATCTGTTCTTTTCCATAGGCATACCGGGTGAGATACTTTCCAATCTTGCCAGGACCGCTTCCCTGAGAAGACGGCTAAAAAAGAGCTTTAAGAATATCGGCAGGATGTGGACTTCTCCCATATCCATGGAACCGGCATCTCCATGGTACAACGATCCGGATTCATTCGGAATTGTTTCTGACAGACAATCCTTCTCAGACTATTATTTTGCCAATTCACCGGATGGTAAAGGACTGGGCTATCACATCCCGGATTTTAATGGGAACGGCCACAGTCTGGGAGCTGATAGATTTGAAGACCTGCTGCGAAAGACCAAATGCCGCGACCACTGTTCGCTGCACCCCAACCCCCAAAAAGCCAGTTCGCCCTTTTTGGGACGCATCTACTGTCACTATATGAACTGGGCGACTGGAAGGCGACCTTGGATACCATAAAAATCGTTGATGGAACTCTGAGAGAGGGAGAACAGACCCCCGGAGTCATATTCACCAGAGAAGAGAAACTTCAAATTGCACGGGAACTGGATCGGGCAGGGGTCAAACTGCATGATGTGGGGATGCCTGCTGTTTCCGCTGAAGAAAGAGAGACCATATGGGCGATTGCCCACGAAGGCCTTAAGGCGTCAATCGGCGTTTCCGTAAGGATGCGCCATGAAGAGATCGATCAAGCCCTTCAATGCCAGGCCAATGAGATTTTTCTCATCTGTCCGGTCAGCCGTCTTCACATAAAGGACAGACTCGAAATTGATGAAGACGACCTTCAAAAACTGGCCGAAGAAATGATCCGGCATGCCGTTGATAATGGCCTGGTGATCAACCTTGTAGCCGAAGATGCCTCCCGCGCAGATATCCCCTTTCTTATCCATACGCTACACCAGGCACATGAAGCCGGCGCTCAACGCGCATTTATCTGCGATACAGTAGGGATTAGTGAACCTTTTGCCATGAAGACGCTCATAAACAAAGTCAGGGAGGAGATCCCTCAAAAAATGAGTCTGGGCGTACACTGCCACAACGATTTCGGTCTTGCCAGGGCCAACACGCTGGCAGCCATAGCGGCAGGGGCAGACTATCCTTCCGTCACGGTCAACGGGATAGGTGAAAGGACGGGCAATGCCCCGCTTCACGAGGTTGTGGTTGCTGTTGAGAAGCTTTTTCAGAAAGATCATGGCGTCGACATGCATCGGCTCTACGGTCTGTCCCGACTGGTGGAGCAGTGTTCCGGTATCTTCATTACACCCCAAACTCCCGTTGTCGGTCTGAATGCCTTTCGCCATGAATCGGGCATTCATGTTGACGGAATATTGAAAAACAGTGAGACATATACCGGACTGGACCCCAGAGAAGTAAATCGAACACCCTCCTTTGTGTTGGGAAAGCATACCGGCACACAGACCATCCGACATCTACTGGAGCATCGGGGCATAAGCGCGAGTGAAGAGGACCTTGGGAAAATCCTGTGCCTGGTAAAAGACAGGAAAACAGCCGAGGGCAAAGAGGGCATAAAACGGATGGCCGATAAGATCAGCCTGTTTTATGAGCAATGTCTGACTTTTCCCCTGGAATCATTCTGGAAAATCGTGGAAGAGGTGCTGGGTAAAGATGACTAAAGGGCTTTCAGGGGCGATCATTGAACAGCACTCGGACGGAAAAAAAGAAGGGGCTTATCAGCAGGTATCCGTTGATTTTGTTCTTCTCCACGATCCTCTCCTTGCCCTTCTGTTGCCCGATCTGAAAGAACTGGGCAACCGTATCTGGGACAAAAACAGGGTCCTTGTAACCGTGGACCATTTTGCCCCGCCTTCATCAATTGAACGGGCAAATATTGTAAAACAGGTTCTATCGTTTGTTAAGGAAGAACAACTCCCCAACTGCCTAATCTATCAGGGGATCTGTCATCAACTCCTGGTTGAAGGCACTTCGGTTGAACCGGGTATGCTTGTGCTTGGGTCAGACTCTCACACCACCACCGCAGGGGCCCTTGGCTGCCTGGCAACAGGCATGGGCTCAACCGATATCCTTTACACCCTCGTCACCGGGAAGACCTGGCTTACCATTCCTGAGGCGGTCCGTTTGGACCTGGCAGGACCGCTCCCGGCCTACATAATGGGAAAAGATATTATCCTGGATATTCTGGGAACCAGCGGAGAAGGCGGCTTCCTTTATCAGGCCATGGAGTTTTATGACCTGGACAAGGCTGTTCCCATGGATGACAGGTTTGCCATTTGTAACATGGCAGTGGAGGGAGGCGCTAAAAACGGACTTTTTTTCCCTGATGACATAACCCTCAACTACATCAGGGAAAGGGGTGAGCCCACTGAACCGCAATGGTCCCCACCGGACAGAGACCCCGCCTATGACAAGCGCCTTGAGATCGACCTTTCCGAACTGAATCCGAAGGTGGCACTGCCCCATAGCCCTGCCAAAGTCTGCAATGCAGGGGATATCCGCGGGGAGCTAATCGATCAGGTCTTTATCGGTTCATGCACCGGTGGAAGGCTCAGAGATCTGGAGTTGGCTGCACGGATACTGAAGGGCAGGAAAGTGGCAAAAGGGCTAAGGCTCCTGGTTGTACCAGCCTCCCGGGATATCTATGGTAAGGCCATGGAAAAGGGCTATATTCAGGACATCCATGATGCCGGTGGAATAATCCTCAATTCAAGTTGCGGACTGTGCGGGGGGATTGACAAAGGCATACTGGCGGCAGAAGAAACATGCCTCAGCACCTCCAACAGAAATTTCCAGGGCAGAATGGGCGATCCCGCATCCCGCGTATATCTTGCCTCTCCCTTGACGGCTGCCGCAACGGCCCTGCGAGGGGAAATCACTGATCCGAGAGAAGTGTTGGATTGAGGTCTGAAGATATGGATACAAACAAAAGTATCTCCGGCAGGGTCTGGCTTCTAGGGGATCATGTAAATACAGACCTTATCCATCCCCCATCCTGCTTCACCCTGGATGAGACAAAGATGAAAAACGGTCTGCGGGTGGGAATGGAACGACTGGATATGAGGGTTGATCCGGATGATGACCTGGTGATTGTGGCCGGTGAAAATTTCGGCTGCGGCTCGAGCCGGGAGACCTCGGTGAGGGCACTGTTTGCATTCGGCGTCAGGGCCATAGTGGCCAAATCATTTGCCAGGATATTCTACCGCAGCCTGGTCAACCGAGGCATTGCGCCCCTGGTTTGCAGGGAAATACAAGACAAAGTTGCAGACGGCGACCAGATTCGGACCTTTATAGACAAGCATCATATTATTTTAAGTAACAACGAGCACGTCCCCTTTGCCCCTTTTGACCCCCACATAAAAAAAATACTTGAGTGTGGCGGCCTTATATCCTATCTGAAGAGAGAACAGGAATAGAACTGGCCAGTTGGAAGCCCGACATTTGCAGACCCAACTTCCCATTTGGTCGGCAAGAAAGAAATGCCGGAGTATTGGAGTGATGGAGTGATGGAGTAATGGAGTAATGGAAAAGATATTCTGAGGATTCAGTTTTTAACCAATACTCCATTACTCCTATACTCCAACACTCCAATACTCCGGCATTTCTTTCTTGCCGACCAAATGGGAAGTTGGGTCTGCAAATGTCGGGCTTCCAACTGGCCAGCTCTATTCCTGTTCTCT
>PVMS01026435.1_pt1 | contig 14377 bp, 12 predicted proteins | sample 1853461 | NCBI WGS metagenome assembly PVMS01 (sample SAMN08582032, study PRJNA380276) | Marine sediment metagenome, whole genome shotgun sequencing project. | isolation source: ocean sediment barecode stripped | collected 2017 | reverse complement strand
TCGTATTTCAGTCATTGCTTCTCCAGGTAAATTCACAAACTTCAGATATAGTACTCATCAACACATTACATTATTAACCCGGCGACAATATATGTCGCCGGGTTAATAGTATCTACCTGTCGCTCGAGTCGAGGCGGGTTCTTATGTTTCGGCTACCGAAGATCAGCAGTAATACTAGTGCAAGTAATAAGCAAAACGCTGCAGCCTGACTCAGTATGCCTATCCAGACGTAGGTCCATTTCAGGTCTTCTGGTCTGATTTCTATTTTTATGTGCGGGTTGGTTTGTTGCAGGGTTGCCGAAGTCCCCACTACTTGCACCAGTAAGCGATAAATTTTCCCCTTTGTGGCGGGAAAACTACCAAGTACCTTTCCCATTTTTAATTCCCAATAGCCTTCATTGGTATCATCAGAATTGCCGCTGGCAACAATGGTATTGCTCTTCTCGACCCGCCAGGACAGCAGTAGCTCGGATGGTATGTCTGCACACTGCTCGGGAACAACATTCTCTATTCCCAGCAAACAGTTCTGCTCCTGCAAATCCAGATTGCGTTCACTGTCCAGGCGAATTTGATAATAGACATCCCATTTCGCCAGGAAGTCCCTCGTATACTCACGGCCTTCACTCAGGTGAACGGGAAACTCAGTGGAATCCACCTCCAGCCCCCACAGCAAATACTGCGCCGTTCCATAGAACACCGCGGCTACCACGAGAAGTACAACAGTACTTTTGATAAAATTTATGCGCGACGAAGTGGAACTACTCACGAGTATCGCCCGCCCGGGCCGGATCATCGTCACAGCTATACACAGAGGTATTGCAATATCCGGGTATCACATAGTTTTGGTGCCGCTTGCGTACCTGTCTGATATGAGGACCTGACTCAATCGCACTTTGCCCCTTGTACGATCCAGAGCTCCAATAGATGCAGGTTTGGATGATCCCGGGTTTCGCTGGGGTTGATGCCCGCTGGCATCCGATTTTGCGTCAAGCGCTGGTAGAGTGGGCTGTGTTCGGCATTTCCGGGAAGGACAACCTGGTTTGGCGGTAATCCTTTTTTTAACCGCTCTGCGGAATGGGCGCCGCTCATCACGCCTTCATAGGAGGTAAGATTCAGCCCGTTAAAACTCGGAGGTTCAGAGCTGGACATATGACAATCGGTGCAGGCGGCAAAAATTCCAAAAGCTTTTCGGGTGGTAAATTGTGACAGAACTTCCTGTTTGAAAAAATCATCGTTTCTGGCACCGTCATCGATCCATTTTTTAACTGCCAGGATTGGTTTGCCGTCTACTGGATAGTCGAACGGTATGCCCATCGGCATTCTATTATTGTGCAGAAAGCGTATGATCAGGCTATTTTCGGGGTGACCCGGCACCACTGTCGGCCCGCGTACAGGCGCTTCGGTCGCGCCCCTGATTATTCCCTCGCAGGTGGAAAGATTCAGGCCACGGTATGCCTTGTCGGGATCGTTGGAGGAGTGACAAATCACACAGGCAGCCCCTTCACCGAATGCATTCGGCATCCGCAACAAGGCGGCGATATAATCATAATTGATCGGGATGTTCCGCTCCACCACCAGTCGTGTCACCGCATCCGCGGGCGTGCTGCGGCGAATGATTTTCTCCAGCGTCTTGCTTGCCCCCTCGCTGTTTTCCGACTCCGTACCGGCCGCAATGGCGGAGGTCGAGAACAAGGTGCAGGCGGCGAGCATTAAAACGGTTGTGCCAATAACGGAAATATTCTTTTTAATCATGGCTCTGTTACTCCTTACCTTGTTAAACCAAGGGGTTTCAATGGTTAAAGTGCCGTTTCGACTGCGCGAATGGATTAATGGCAGAATACGAAACCAGACATTATTTTGCAATCAGGTCGGCGTGATTATAATTCATGGATTGGCGTATTTACACACTGAGTCCCGTAGCGGGACGCGCAAATGATTGACAAGACCGTGACCAATTCACAGATTCGGACTAAACTGGATTGGCGCAGCAGTAGTGAAGAGATTTTGTCTTCACGGCGCCAATTACACTGGATATTTCCCGTACCAAACAGGAGTGGAGTAATAAATTTCCGCCATCACTGTAAAAAATTCAAATCACAGCGATCATGAATGCATCGAAGTCCCGCCGGAATACCTCTGAAAAATTACTGCATCTCGCCGTTCATGCCGCGCCTTCGGGGATACTGGTGGTGGACGGCGAAGGGCGAATCGTATTTGCCAACGAGGCGCTGATAAAGATGTTCGGCTACCCCGAAAAAGAACTGCTGGGCCAGGCGATAGAGATCTTGGTGCCCGAGACAGAGCGGAGAATCCACTGGCAGCATCGCAAAACCTTTACGCAGAACCCCGCTCCCAGAAATATGGGAACGGGCAGAGACCTGTACGGAGTCACCAGGGGCGGGAAGCGTTTTCCGGTCGAGATCGGTTTGCAACCCGGCGCTACGGATCAAGGAAGACTGGTAGTGGCGACCGTGATAGACATTACCCGGCGCAGGCGGATCGAGGAGCAATTACACCGCCACGAAGTAGACCTGGAAGAACTTGTCGCGGAGCGCACGCGCGAACTTTACCGCGCCCAGGAGGAAAAGGAACAGGTCATGGAACAGCTGATCCAGGCGGAAAAGATGACGGCGATCGGCACCATGGCAAGCGGTATAGGCCACGAAATCAACAATCCTCTCTATGCGATACTGGGGATGGCGGAGGCCATCAGGGACGAAGTGGATATCGACTGCTGCCATGAATACAGCAGGGAGATCATTAACCACTCCAGGGAGATCGCGGAGATCGTTAAAAATTTTTCGGGTTACGTGCAACCCGGCTCAAAGCACGATCTGCAGCGGGTGGATGTGAATGAACGTATCAACGCAGCCATCGCCCTGGCGAAACAGCCGCTACTGAGTGACGATATCGAGATCAGCTGGAAGGCCGAACGGGTTTCCAGTGTTCTGGCCAAATCGGAAGAGATCCAGCAGGTCTTTTTTAACATCATTCGCAATGCTATCCAGGCCATCGATGGCAAGGGGCTGGTGGAGATAGACAGCTATCAGCAGGGGGAGCGGGTAAACGTGCGGATTCGGGACTCGGGAAAAGGAATTCCGGACACGGTCAAGGGCCGGATTTTCGATCCGTTTTTTACTACTAAGGGGCCAGATGAAGGAGAAGGCCTTGGACTCTACGTTGTCCAGCAAATTGTTATCAAATACAATGGGGCGATAGATGTGGAAAGCGAGTCGGGGCAGGGAACGGTCTTTACCATCGAATTTCCAGCTGCGGATCGCAGCTGAAGGTTGACGCGGCATCCCTGCGGTGACGAGCAACGGTGGTTATCAAAATCCGATGACAATGGAGCGATTGCGATGCAACATCATATACTGGTAGTAGACGACGAGGCGGACGTCCGTAAGGTCATCCGTTTGCAATTGAAGGGGACCCATTTTGAGGTCCTGGAGGCCGAAGAAGGGGGCCAGGCCATAGGCCTGCTCAATGACAATGCACTGACCGTAGATGTCATTATCTGCGATCTGCGCATGCCCAGGATCGGTGGAGTGGAGGCCATCGCGTATTTCCGCAAGGAGTACCCGTCCACCCCGGTCATCGTCCTGACCGGATTTCCAGACATTAATCTGGCGGTGGAGTTTTTAAAGGAGGGTGTTGTCGAATACCTGGTAAAACCGGTAGAAAAAGAAAAGCTAATCGAAGCCGTGGAGAAAGCCGCAGACAAGCGGGCGCTTTTCACCGGAAACTCTACACCAGTATTGCGGCCATGAAGGCTGCGCTGCGCGTGAGGCGGTCATAGGTCGGTTGTTCCCCAGGTGGCCGGTGATAGCTGAGCCGCTGTGGCCTGCCGGGTTTTTCGTCCTGGCATGGGAGAAGCCTGCGTCACCAGTGCCGATTCAATACGTTCCACCGCCTGGTAGGCGCATAGAATGCGATCACGGATTGAAATGCCGCCGCGATAGTTGGCTTCCAGGTGCAGTCCGGGCGAAAACCGGAGACGTTCGTTTATCGCCCTGATGCGGGCAGGGTAAGCGCCATAGTATAGCGGCAGCCCCTGCTGGTGCCGATCAATGTGTACCATGTCCGGGTCACCCTTGATCCCGAGCAGCGAGCGCAGAGTTTGCATGGCCGCTGCCGCGCTTTGTTCTTCATCCAGCGCTGCCGCGGCTGGTGCACAGGCACCGCCAATGTAGCTGCTCAACAACAGTTTTCCTGCGGGCGCGCGGTCAGGGTACATATTGCTCATCCACGAGCAGCCTGTCACCACCCCCCCTTCCCCGCGAGGAACAAGAAAACCGGCGCCGTTCAGTGGCCGCGCAAGCGCCTGTTCCGGGAACCCGGTGTGTACGACCGAAATCGGCGCATATTCGATCCCTGATAAAAGTCCCGCCAGTTCATTGTCCAGGGGTTCGAGCAGGGTGGCCGCAGCGTCGGCCGGGGCGCATAAAACCACCTGTTTCGCCCGAATCGAGCGTTCTCCTTGTGGCGATGTGGCATGGACCGTCCAGGCATTACCGTGGGGAACCAATTCCGTAACCGAATGTTGGCCATGAAAATTAACGCCATCACTTCGCGCCAGGGATTCGATCAGCGTAGACATCCCTCCCTGGAAAGAAAACGCCTCGGTTTCAGTCGCCGTACGCCGTCGTAGAACCTTGTGTACAAACACTCCCAGGGTGAGGCTACCGTAGCGCTTTTCCAGTGCAGTAAGGCGCGGCAAGGTTGCGCGGGCATTAGCCAGGTCCGGATCGGATGCAAGCGGACCGGCGATATACGGTCCCATGGCCTTTTCCAGCACTTCGCGGCCCAGGCGTCGGATTACGAATTCTGAAACCGTTTCGTTTTCACAATTCCCGCGGGGAATGAAGGGTTCTGCCAGCAGGCGCAGTTTGCCTTTCGTGCTCCACAGTGGTGAAAATATCATCGCGCCGATTTTCAACGGTACCGGCAGCAGGCGGCCATGGTCTACCAGATAGCGGTTGGTCACCCCGTCGCGCATGATCCTGGAATCGGCGAGGTCAAAATCACGCATAAATCGGCTTACTTCCGGACGGAAGTTCAATATCATTGCCGCGGCCCGTTCGGTGAGATACCCCGATCTCCGGTCGGTCGCGATCTTACCGCCGGGACTGGCCTCCTTTTCCCATACCTCGGTGCTCAATCCTCGTTGCGCCAGCAGCCGGGCTACCGCAAGACCCGATATGCCGCCACCGATCACCAGAACATCGATCTCGCTCATCTCAACCGTTCCCGCTGCCGGTTATCTGTGCCTGTTGTGCAGTATCTGTTTATCAACAGCATAAGGTTCGGCCTATCTGGTTTTTCTTTTGCCACGCTTGAGTTCCGCTTTCATCTGTTCAATGAGACCCCTATCCATTAGCCCCAGGCCGCCGCCATCGGCGTCCTGGTGGCTCTCCACATAATCCTGTATGGCTGCGAATCGTTTGGCCGCCTGGACATTGTCTTTCAGGCGTGGCACGCGCTCACGGGCGATCTCGAATGCGCTAAAATCCAGTTCCCGCATACCGAAACCCTTCATCCTGCGCACCGCCCGCATCATCGCACGGTTACGGAAACGGGTTAGGTCCTCGTCGGTAATAATTGAAATTCCTTCCCGGCGCGCATTGAATTCGGCCGCCTTTTTTATACCGGCGCGGACGAACTCCGGGGCTGATTCGACCCTGCGCAGCACCTCCGGTTCCCACTCCACACCCGCGGTATGCGTTGTAAATACGGTTCTCACGTCACCGGCGGATACGGTTGCGTTCCTCCTACTGCGGCGCTTTGCCTCGCGCTCCGCCGCGGCTTCCATGGTGGGCTGTACGAAGGTCCGCATCGTCGCCGAATAGTTGTCCAACATTTTTATAAGCTCCTGCTCGGCGTCCGGGTCCCAGGAAAACTTGCGCTGCCACGATGCCTCTCCCTCGAGTCGCCTGATAAGTTTCATGTTCACTTCCAGGCGACCTTCCTCCCGGGCCACACTCTCGGCGACTTCCTGGATGCCATCACGGAGGAAACCGGGGATACTTACAAGATATCGTTTGGCTTCCCGGGTCCATGCCAGCGCGTCGAAGCGTGGTAATTCCTGCACCGAAGGCGGGCCATCATCGCCGAAACGTCGCGCAGCCAGGGTTGCCATGTGTTCCACGGTGACGATAGCCTCGTCGGACTCGCGTACAAAATCTTCTGCCCGCTTCCTGACCATCTTGCGCAGGAACCCGGGAACCCGGGATAAACGTTGTTCAGCTTCCGCCGACCAGGTGACATCACCCCCGCTCTCCATGGCGAGCGGTTGTATCAACTCGCCGCCGCCCGGCTCATAAACACACCAGGGATCGGTGTCCATCAGCGAGCCACCAAGCGCCCTGGGACGGGCCCGGCAACCACCACAGAGCAGGCGAAACTCGCATACGCCGCACTTGCCGTCCAGTTGGGGGTTGCGCAAGCGGGAGAAGGTCGGTGAGTTATCCCAGATTTCCCAGAAAGGCGTTTGCCGGAGATTGTCTTCCTCGTCCGGAATATAGGGACAGGCGGTAATTCCACCCTCGGGCGTCACGCGGCAATAATGGATACCGGCGAGACAACCTCCGCCCTCGTATCCCTCGGCCCGGGTCAAACGGGTGTCTGCATCACGCTGGTAGGCGACTCGCTTGAAGTGAGGCGCACAGCGGGCGCGGACGATTAGACTGGTATCGGCCTGGGCAGCGACCAGCTCTTGCAGAACGCGCTCGTAGCGTTCTGGTGTTATATCCGACATCGACTCTCCACGGCCGGTGCAGATCAGGAAAAAGACATTGAGAACGTGCGCCCCCACGTTGCCGGCGAAATCAATCATGGCTTTGATTTCGTCCGCGTTTTCCTCGGTGACTGAGAAATGCACCTGGAAAGGCAAGCCGTTGCGGCGGCAAGCCTCCATCCCCGCGAGAGTTCTTTCCCAGCCCCCGGGATAACCGCGAAATTCGTCGTGCCTGGCGGGATCAAGGGAATCCAGGCTGATTCCCATACCCATCGCACCCGCTGCCTGTAGTGACTTTACCCTGCGCTCGCTCAGCAACACGCCGTTGGTACCGACCACCATGGATAATCCCAGTGCGCTTCCATGGGCCACCATCTCCTCCAGGTCGCGCCGCAACAAGGGTTCTCCGCCGGTCAGCACCACCATGGTATCGGTTCCACGGGAGGCAACCTGATCCAGCAGCGCGTTCACCTCGGCGGTTTTCAGCTCGTCCGCGCTACCCTGTTTCAGGGTTTCCGCATCCAGATAGCAATGGGCACAGGCCAGGTTACAGCGCCGCGTAAGGTTGATCGCCAGCAGGTACAGGTCATTCGTCGAAAGATCTGAGCTAGTCATTGAGTATTCCCGATCGCTTGCCGATGATTCCATTTCACCCGCCACTGCGGTGATCATCGGGGTCAAGGTGAAACACACCGCGTGCGCGCCACTCTTCCTTTACCGCCTCCACCGCTGTTTCGTCTACCCGGTCTTCACCGTTGCGCTGCGCCCAGCCTTCAATCTCTCTTACCAGCATACCGCGCACCATATCCGGAGCCCGGCTGATGCGGATGCGCGCATCGCTGTCCCAGGGCATGGTTTCGCTGACCGCTGCGGCGCCTGACTTGAAGGTCTGCATGACCTGCTGGACGAAATCAACGTCGATCTCGGCGCGCCCGGACTGACGGGCGATGCTCTCCGTAGCCTTAATCGTCATTTCGCGGCAGAATCCCCGGGGAATTCCCCGCAATCGATCCCGTGCTTTTTGTTGCCAGCTAAGTTCTGGAGCCTGGTTTCCGCTTGCCTGGGCCGGGCTCTGGTTCATCATTTTGGCGAAGGGGCATTTACTCTGGGTAGTATTAGCCGCTGTACCTGGCTGTGGTGCCGGTTTTGTCGCTGTACTACCCTGATCTCCGCCACCCATGGCCTGTTCCATGGCTTGCCGCGCGGCTGCCAGACCCGCTTCCGCGGTTTCCAGGGTAATTTCGGAATGGCCGTTTTCAAGGGCGTAATTCTCGATTCGCTGCTTCGATTTTTCACGCATACCGCCTTCGGGTACCCGCATCAACCGCGCCAGGGCGGCGGCCTGCCAATGCAGTTCCGGATTAGCAGACTGTTGCTCTTGCGACCCGGAAGATTCGCTGGTTTCTACTTCAGGGGTATCTTGCAGAAAGTGCTGGATATGGGTTGCTTCCACGGTTGCGGATTTCTCGGCCCTGGCTTTTTTCTCCGCGCGCATGCTCAGGTTGCCGCGCAGGGAAAGATCCTCGATTGTTCTGAGCAGTAGCGTGGCTTCATCCTTCCAGCGAATCGGTTTGTCATTCAGCGGAGATTTCAGCTCACCGGCGTCATAGGCGTCAACGATTTCCTGCATCGCCTCCTCGGCGTGTCCCGGCATGAGCTGGGCGGTAGCTTCTTCCACGATTCGTTCGGTGATTACCGTGTGCCCGCGTTCCTGGGCATAGCGCAGAATCGACATGCGCGCCATATTGCGGACGAAGGAGGGTACATTCTCCATGCGTTGTTCCGCTTCCGTGGTCCAGGACATGGAGGCTTCCGCCATTACGTCCACCGCCGGCTGATACTCCTGCTGGCTGAGCAATACGGCACACTCAACATTGCGCAGCAGGTTTTCCGCATTGCCGCCGATATCCAGCTCAGGGTCGGCGTGGATACCTGTTTTACCGATCACCAGCAAAGATGGCTTTACCTGGTGCATGTACTTTTCAATGGCAGCGTAGGGTTTTCCGTCCAGCAGCACTGTCTCCACTTCGGCGCCGTGCTCATTGGCAATAGATTCGGCCACGGCAAGATGCCCCTGGTAGATCTTGGCCAGACCGGAGTCGATGATTTCTTCATGCAATTTTTCCTGTTCCTTGAAACGGAAAACCTTGCCTGCTTCCTCGGACAGCACGCCGGCGATACGGTTGAAGGCAACATAGTGGAAGTAAGGATCGAAGGCGGAAATCACGTGCAGCGGAACATCCCATTTTTTTACCAGTGCCAGTGCAGTCAACAAACCGCCGTAGGCACGGATGGACCCGTCAACCGCCACCACCACGGGACCCGCGGCAATCTCCTGCTGTGGATTCTTGATCACCAGGGTATCGATGTTTACGCGGCGCACGACGCGCTCGCAGACCGTTCCAATAAGACTGCCGGCAACGGCGCCGAGACCCAGCGCACCCATCACCAGTAAATCGTATTTGCCGGTGTTTGCTTCCTCCGCCAACGCCCGGTAGTTCTTGCCCTCGAGGGAGCTGCGCAGGAATGGAACCTGCTGTTGCTGGCACAACCGTTCCGCCTGATCCAGGTAGGAGTCGGTGATAATGGATAATCCACGGGTGATCAGGTCGTCGTGTACATCGCGTTGCCGTTCCAGTTCCTGCTCCTGCCGAAACTGTTCCGGCAAGCCTCCTTCCATCTGTCGGAAACGTAGGTCATGGAGTTTGGCAGCGTAGACGTGAGTGCCGGTTAACCGAGCCCCCGACAACGTGGCCAGCGAAACCGCATCGCTTAAAGCACGATTGGAATGATCCGACGAATCCAGCGCATTCAGAATATTTCGGTAGTACCCGGGTTGCGGATTTTCGGTGGCAACTTCAGAGGCTTGATTGGTCATAATTATTTTCCGTACTGTCAATTTAGGTTGCTGATATTATTCTACTGGTTTAGCCAGGTGTCGCGAAATGACCGAGATCAAGGTTTCGAGATCGGTACCGTGATCGAATGCCGCGACAAACTTGCCATCTGGCCCGAGCAGGTAAGTCAGTGCGGAGTGGTTTATGCTGTAGTGCTCGGGATCGTTTTCATCGATAATTTTCATCGATATCACCCCGTAATTGCGTGCCACCGCGGCCGTCTGCTGGCGTGTACCGGTAAGACCGATCAGCCGCGGGTGAAAATGTCTGGCGTATTCCGCAACAACTTCGGGTGTATCCCGTGCCGGATCCACGCTGATGAATATGGGTTGTAGCCGGTCGCCGGCCTTCCCCAGTTCATCCATGACTTGCGCAATAATTTGAAGATCCATTGGGCATACATCCGGACAAAAGGTATAACCGAAGAAGACAAGCATGAACTGGCCCCTGAAATCATCATCGGTTACCGGTTTCCCCATCTGATCCATGAGGGTAAAGGGGCCACTGGCGTCACTGTCCACCTCTATTTGCGCTGCAGTCAGCTGGCTTGTGCCGGAAACCGAAAAAAGCAGTACTATCGCCATCATTCCGGCTCTGGGCTGGGCTAGTGAAAAATGAATAATCACCGCTTGCCTGCCAATGACCCGGTTATATAAAGTATCACTCCACCCAGGATCAGGACGATGTAAAAGGGTTCGACCGCAAACCCGCCACGCCACGATAACATGCTGTCCAGAAAACCCAGGATAATTGCGACAACACCCAGCAGTCTGAGTATCACGCCCTTTTGAGAAGCGCTATTTTCAACGCTTGGGCTCTGCTTGGCTTCTGTTTTCTGCATCTTGCCGATTTAGGTCGATTGACCGGTTTTTTGTGCCCGGGCCGCAGTCCTGACCCACCAGAACTGGATACCGATTAGCAGCAATATGATGACTATTGCTGAAATAGCGGGGGTAGCGCCGGTATCCGGCTTAAGCAACAACCAGTACCAGGTCGTCATGGTATGGCGGGAGCCCTGTTCGCTGTTACTGCCGTCCCAGGCGGCAAAAGCGACAGGGATAAACTCACCCTCGGTAAACTCGATATCCCTTGACGGATCATCCGCACCACGGGGCCGGGTCATGAGTACTTTCCAGGTGCCCTTTTTATATACTCCCCTGGCCTCGATGCCCGCTGTTGCGGCATCGCGTTGCTCGATCTCGGTGAAGCCCGTCGCGTTGTAAAGTTTGACGCTCTCGGGATTCTCTACCGTGCCGCCTTTCCACTGCCACATGTTCACCGGATGGGATACATCACCCATACCAAAATAGGGTTTTTCGGTTCCCTCAGGAAGCGTCACCGGTAACTGGATAGCGATGGAATCTTCATACAGTTCGGGATCCGAGATCTCCGCGGCGGTTTCATCTCCCGGGATGCTCCGGGTGCGGTCGTCCCATTCCAGGAGAATAGCGAAGTACTCGTTGTTGTAAACCGCACGCGCCGTTACGGTATCGTTCGAGGGCGTAAATAAACGTTGCTCACCGACAATCTGGGGCACCAGCAAAAAGGTCGTGGGCACGGTTTGTTCCCATTGCGGGTCGTCCGGGGAATCCGGTAACGCCCCCTCGAGTTTGTCCGCCTTGATCACGGTATTATCCGGAGCCACAATCTTGTCCGTTTTGGCCAGGGAATTCACATAATTGGCCACATGCCAGCGGTCCTCCACGCTCAGGACTTGTCACTGGCCGGAGCGCCGAAGGCAGGCATCTGGGTACCCGGGATTCCGGTGCTGATACGGGCAAAAATGTCCCTGGGGTCGTTGCTGGCACGAAACGTCCACGGTTTAGTCAGGTTTCTGGGCCAGGTTCGAAACCCGGAATCGTCTTTCAATCCCTTCAGAGCATCTCCCTTGCCTTCCTTACCGTGACACTCGAGGCAACGGTCATCCTCGAGAAAAAGCTGTTTCCCCCTGGCAATGCTCTCGGGCGATGATTCGATCTGGGTACCATAATCCATATCCGCACCGAGCTCTTCCTCCTCGAGACCGGCCACGGTTTTGATATACCACACCAGGTCCCACATCTCCTGCTCCGACAATACATCGTTCCAGCCTGGCATAGCGGTTGCCGGCATGCCGTCGCGGATCATGCGGAACATGTTGTCGTCGTTGGCGAAATCATCGTCGAACGCGGTGGTCTTGATCTTGTACTGGGCCGCCGTGAAATCCCTCGGTGGTGGATTCAACCGTTCCGCGGCGGGACCTTCGCCGTCCCCTTCCTCACCATGACACCAGACACAGCGTTTGGCATAGACCTGGGCTCCGTTTTCCGCGTCGCCTTGTTTAGCGAGGGCTGGTCCCGCCAACCACAGAGATATCACCACTAGCACTAGCCCGCATATCTCACCGATTTTCGTAGCGAGACGACGATAGGTCGCACCCTGACTGGCTTTCGCGACCGAAGCGTGCGCAGGCATAGTCGACACTATGTCGAGTGCGCTGACCGAGTGAAAGCCAGGCAGGGTGCGGCATAGCGTCGTCGCAGTAGGAAATCGGTGAGATATGCGGGCTAAGATCAGTCTCTTCATTATTCGTGTTCCCAGGACCGTGGCCGGTAGCCCGTATAGTCATACAGGTACAGGATGACCTTCCAGATCTCCTCTTCACTGAGAAAATTCTGCCACACCGGCATCGACGATATCCATGGGGTTGCTTCCTTGGGAAGTCCGGGGCCACCGGTGGCAATACGCCAGAACAGAAATGATTCCTGTAATTGTGCGATGGTGCCGATATCGGTGAAATTCAGTGGCACCGGATTCAGTCCTTGAGCATATGGCCCTTTACCGTCCAGTTTATCGCCGTGGCAATACTGGCAGTTGCGGATGTAAACTTCGCCGCCTTCACGCACCAGTTCTTTGAATTGCTCCGGGTCTTCCTTTTCGAATTTACGGTAGGGATTCTCGAGATTCAAAAGGTCATAGCGTTTGCCAAAGGCCTTCAGTGACGATGGCGGCGCGGGATGAATTGTGCGCAGTTCCACCGGTGCATCGAAACTGGGCAGCATCTTGTAATAGGCAAATGCCCCGGCCAGCAACGGTATCACGACAAACACAATATTACGCATGGTCTTGCGGGCCGGATCCTCCACCAGCGATTTAATCGGAGCGACCAACTCCTGGGCGCTTTCCTCGGTGAAGGTGAAAACCATGAAAACGCCCGCCACCACGAAAAACATATACATGGTGAGCAGGCTGGCGGGTATCAGCTGGCCCAGAACAATGTCAAATACGAAGATGAAGGCAAGGTAGATGAAAACTATCGTCAGTACGGCCTGCAGTAAACGGGGTATTCTGGTTGTTATGTTCGACATCTATTTCAATCCGGCCAGGTAGTCGACGATCAGGTCCAGCTCTTGCGTGCTCAGTTGAGCGGCATAAATCGGAGGCATCAGGTTAGGTGTATAGCCATCCGAGATATCGGCATTCGGATCGACAATAGAACGGCGCAGGAAGTCGCTGTCGCGAATCGTACCGATGGCGTTCAGATCCGGTCCTATGGCTCCAACTTGTGTACCGAACTTGTGACAGGCACCACAACCGTGCCGGGTCATGAGTGCTTCACCGCCGCTAACGGTACCCGCTTGCGCCACGATGTCCGCGGCGGTACCTGTTTGTCCGCCGGTGCTGGATTCACCAGTACCTTCGCCAGCACTACCCACCGACGCATTCATGTACGTTACCAGCAGCTCGAGTTCCTGCGCGTAGAACTGCCCCCCGTAAGTGGCGGGCATCAGATTTGGCGGGTAACCTTCGGCAACCTCCGCATTCGGGTCCAGGATGGCCCGGCGCAGGTAATCGCTGTCCCGGGACGCTCCGATGGAACTGAGGTCGGGTCCTACCGCGCCGGATTGCCCGGCAATCTTGTGGCAGGCGCCACAACCATAGCTGGCGACGATCTCCTCGGCAGTGCCCAGTGGCCCCGCTCTGGTTGCTACGGTTTCCTCGCTGTCTTCGACCGCCGTTCCGGTCGGGATTTCAACCGTCACTTCGGCGCCACCCAGATCCTGCAGGTAAGCGATCACCGCGCTGATTTCAGCCTCGGACAGATCGATACCGCCCCCGGTTACATCCGGCATGGGACTCTCGGTATCGTTGGTTCCTGCTTTACCGAAACCGGCTACCACGTAGATTGAGGGCGTCAGCATGGATTCCAGCATATAGGTTTCGAGATCGGTGGCCTCTCCCTGGTACCTGGAATCCTGCAAGCGCTGCGGCGTTGCCGTTACCAGTTTCTCGAGCAGTGGCGCGCGCCCGCCTACCGCGTTGTGGCACAGCGTGCAGGTTCCCTTGCCGGTGACGATCTTCTCACCCACGGCAACAAACTGCTCCATGGTCATGGAGCCCAGGTCCAGCTTCTCCTCGGTGGGCGGCGGTGCGGGCTGAATCTCTGGAATACCGTAGTTCGAATAAAGCGAAAACAGCGAAATTAGCAACAGGCTGAAGAGGGTTACCTTGAGCAAGTGCTTCATGCCTGGCTATCCTGCTTCCAATAACTACCCGCGTCGGTTTTAGTGGCGCTTATCGGGGTAAGCCAGAAAATAAAAATCACCATGGCCATAAACAAAAGAGTCCCCACCGACACCACGTTCGCGGCATAACCCAGGGTAGGCGTGTAGGCATCGGGCGACGCATCGCGAAACACGTTGGTCACATGCCAGTGCTGACGGATGCCGGATCTGATATATCCCATTAGCCCCATCAGCCAGGT
>PVMS01098248.1_pt1 | contig 14384 bp, 10 predicted proteins | sample 1853461 | NCBI WGS metagenome assembly PVMS01 (sample SAMN08582032, study PRJNA380276) | Marine sediment metagenome, whole genome shotgun sequencing project. | isolation source: ocean sediment barecode stripped | collected 2017 | reverse complement strand
TCAGGGGAATCAATTCCTAATTTTGCAAACAAATACTCATAGTTGGGAATTTGTTCCTGACTTGTCAGGGAAACGATGTCGAAAAAATCCCTCCCTTTATTTCTTTTGCGATTTACAACTGCATAAAACTTTTGCGCAAGTAAAATATCTTTGGGTGTTGCGTTTATTTGAGTAAAAACATCGAACTTATTTAATAACGGCTGGTCAGGTTTATATTGAAAATTTTGGGCTTCAGTATCTAACTGGATTAATATTTTTTCTTCCTTATGTTGTGTCAGTCCTTCGTTGAACAATATATCTGGAAACCGGACATAACAATGGTATGCACCCCTTTTAACATTACGCATTTCAACCTTATACCCCAATCGTTCAAGCTCCGTTTTTACGATATCGGTAATGCCATTAAAGTCGTCCATCGTCAGGTCGAAATTATCAAAATCCAGGTCTTCCGAGAACCGGCTATTGTTGTGTACTATGCGCAAACAAGTTCCTCCCAGAAAAGCCAACTTATTTTCATAAGGGCTTTCAAAGACAATTTCCAAAATTTTATATTGAAGATATTCCCTAATAATAAACCGTTCATAATCATGCAACGATTCGGGGTAATATGGTTTTAATTCGTTTAAACTAAGCATTTATTATTTGAATAAACATTTGTATTCTATTATCTAAGACTTTTGAGTTAAACACCTTTTGGTAAGTTTTAAGTTTATTAAAACTGATAATTTCTTTTGCAATTATATCGTTAAAGCGCATCGCTTCAATTTCTTCAAAACTATTTATTTTATTGATATAGAAATAGTCAAGAATTACTTTTTCCGGCTCTGCAATTTTTATGGTAAAATTTTTCTCTTTCAGCAATTTGTATCCAAAAAACAAGGCTGATTTTAAATGTCTGTAACTAAAATCGCCAAGAGGTGAAGAATAGTTTGCTGTATTTCTTGTTGTGGTCGAAGTAGCCGTAAAAACACCTTCAGGTATTAAATTATAGTATGCAAAAGCACTTTCAAACGAAATATAGGAAGGTGAATAGATTTTATTGGCTGCAAAATACATGAAATGTTCCCCACGGTTTCTTTCGGTAAAACTGTAATACCCTCTTTTTACTTTCAAAAGATACCCTTTTTGTTGCCATTCCACCAACCTCCTGCTATCAAAGCCGGGAAATCGTTTTTGAATATCTTTTACTGAAAAAACGGGAAAATATTTTAACGCTTTTTCAAACTCTAAATAATTCATATGATTAAAATTGTATATTTTCAACTACATCATATATCTTAAATGTTTGTTAAATATAACAATTATCTAATACCAAACGCAATTTTAGTGTATTGTTGTATCCCTTACTTTTCATTCTTTCACCAAATTCGCCAATATTTTCAAAAGAGTCAGATAAGATTCAATTTGATACGAAATCAGACTTTGTCCAGTGCCTGTTTCAGGTCTGCAATGATATCCTCAGGGTCTTCAATGCCTACTGACATCCGATAAAAATTAGCAGGAATTCCTCTTCGTTCTTGCTCGATGAATCCTGTAGACAGCAAAGAACTCACATCCCCTAAGCTGGTCTTCTCCCTTATGGTTTCTAAAGAAGTCAGTTTTCTGTCCCCAGCCAGCTCTATCCCCAACATACCGCCAAAGCCTTTCACCTGCTTTCTGGCCACACTGTTTCCCGGATCACAGGAAAGACCGGGATAATGAACCCGATTTACCTTTTGGTGATCATTCAGGAATTCTGCCACCTTCATGGCATTGGAACAGTGTCGCTCCATTCGCATGGGCAGTGTTTGTAAACCCTGGTGCAAAAGAAATGCATTAAATGGCGCCATGATTCCACCCACATATAGGCGTAGACTCTTCACTGGCTCTAGAAGCTCCTCCGGCCCACAGCTAATACCAACCAAACCATTCCCATGCCCCATCATATACTTGGTTGCACTGTGTATGACAATATCGGCTCCCAGAGCCAGAGGCTGGATCAGGTAAGGGGTTAGAAAGGTATTGTCCACAATCACGAGGGCTCCACTGTTGTGAGCTAATTCTGCCGCCTCTGCCACATCTACCACATCAATGGTTGGATTGCTGTGCACTTCAAAATAGACCACATCCGTCTTTTTCACCAGCGCACTCTTTAATTGAGAAAGATCAGTCATATCGATTGCCATACAATCAACTCCATTGGGTATTAGAACCGAATCAATTAAACCAATCGTTCCGTCATAAACACACCTGTGGTAAATCATCCGGGAACCTTGTTTAAGATATGTAAGAAGAGTCTGGCTGATAGCGGCCATTCCACATGCTGTAGCGACACCACATTCAGCACCCTCAAGAGCACATATTTTTTCTTCAACTGAAATAATCGTAGGATTTAAATGGCGGGAGTAAGCGGGATTTGTGGTTCCCTGATAAATCGGATATGAGGAATGTTCTCTGGCCTCCCCTGCATGTACCGCATCAGTGGTTACACCATGCCCGGTTTGCGATTCAAAGGTTGAAGCCAGCAGATCGTCCTGAGTCTCCATAGTAAACTCGGCATCATCCGGATTTCTGGCTGCTGCGCCAGGTGCTACCATACCTGTCGCTAATACAGCACTTGTACCCAAAAATGTCCGCCGTGACACACTGCTTTTCTTTTTCATAATGTTATTTTCTGTTTTTCAGTAAGATAATTGTCAAATAACTCAGGTTTAAAGAAACTTCAATTTTTCAATACCGCCCACTACTGAGAAATCCCATTCAGCGGGCAGATCCGGGTCCATTTCCAGTTCAAGAAGGATAACATTTTGCCCTGCTTTTAGTGGAGGGTTGTATCCAAAATCAAAACCTCCCCGGAATGATGGCGTAGTGATGCCGTGTAAAGTTTTCCATGTAACATTGCTGTAGATCACTTCTCCCTGATAATATCCCAGATAGGGGATAACGGCTTTCTTATTTTCAGGATTGGTAATCCTCAGATTGATAAAGGGATCGTAATCGCTGCCATTGTTTAACGGGATGGCTATATAGCATGTCTTGCTATGCAAATAATCACTCAGGTCAAATACGCCATTGTAGCGCTTAAGTGGAGTCCAACGGTTTTTCTTTTGCAGCACATCTGCAACCCCGGGTTGTTTCGAATCAATTGATTTGGCAATATAGATTGTGTTAAGTTGTATTTTATACCGTTTCACCCAATCAGTCTCTTTTTTCCATTTTGCCAGCCGTTTCTCCATATCCTTTTTTACCGTTTTGTATCCGGCATGATCAATGAGGTTCTCCTTTTCGAAGGGATCTTTTTCCAGATCATAGAGTTCTTTGTAAGGCATGTACTCGTAGTCGATGAGTTTGTATTGTTCTGTTCTCACTGCCTGCATGGGAGGTAAAATCTCTCTTTGGTTGTGCCAGAAATCAAAAAATAATTCTTCACGCAAGGGCTCTTCCCGCTCCGCATTTGACTCCTCCATTACACGCCAGCTTTTCCCTTCCATTTCACCGGGTATCTCCCCCGTACAGTAATCCATCACCGTGGGTGCAAGATCCATCAGCATCACCATATCATTGGGTGGATCGCCCACTCTTTTTTGATTAGGGAAACGGGCAATCATGGGAATACGCATGATCTGCTCGTAGGCATAATGCTTTTCGCACATATTAAATTCCCCCAGGGAATAGCCATGGTCGCTGGTGTAGATAAAAATGGTATTGTCGTTCAATCCGGCATCTTCCACTGCATTCATTACGGTTCCCACCGATTGGTCGATGGTGGTGGCCAGCCTTGTGTAGGAACGCACCCACTCCTGAAACGAACCGTAGGCCGGAATGGCATGAGGCCATTTTCTCGCCTGAATCAGGTTGTTTGCCAGGCCGGGCTTGGTGTCGGAGTAGTCAAGATAGAAAGTTTCGGGTTCAGGAAACTCTGTATCTTCATAATACTGCTTCATCCGGTCGGGATAGGTAAAAGGAATATGTGGCGCTTTCAGACCCACAATCAAACAAAAAGGCTGCTCATCCTCTGACCACTCTTTGATGGTTCTTTCTGCCATGGCGGCCACATTATCGTCTGTAAAACCGCTCTCTTCCTGTTCCACACCATTCACCCAGATATTCTGGTCAAAAAATGCACCCACAAACTCGAAACTTGCCCATAGATCATAACCCGGTGTTGGTTTATTCTCTTCTCCCAGGTGAAATTTACCAATGTACCCTGTTTTGTACCCCAGCTTCTTCAGTCGTTGCGGAAACATCGTCTGGGTTCGAAGGAATGAATTGTTGTCCCAAACAATATCGGGTGCCGATGCCTGATGCATGTATTTACCGGTGAGAAACGATGCCCTCGAAGGTGAACAAACACCAGCATTCACAAAGGCATTGGGGAAAGACCACCCCTGCCCGGCCAGGCGGTCAAGGTTGGGGGTAAGCAATAAGCTGTTCTTATGCCCCATCCAATCGTACCGGTGATCATCGGAAATCACAATGACCACATTGGGGCGATTGGTCTCTGAGTTTTGTCCTATGGCTGGATTTAAACTGCTTATTAGAGCACAGGCTATGAGTATAATTCTTTTCATTTTTTTACAGATATAAATGTAACATTTCAACTTAAGCTTAATCGCTTCAAAGACCTTAATATAAGGTTATTCGTTATGTCCTGTAATTTTTGAATTTATCGAAACCAGCTCGATTCCAGAGGACTTTCCCAGATCACGTGAATATTGTTTTTCTTCCGTATTATTCCAGTGCTCGTGGACTCCAAGGCAGGGGAGGGGATCTCCACTGTTGTCCGGATCATAAATGATCCCCTCCGGCCAGTTGGATCGGTCAGCAGCCTGGTGGAGATAATCATCCACTCCATTGACATTGACAAATGACTCCCACCGGTTGTTGATATCGCTGTGTGTGTTCGTCCCGTTCCATTCTGTCCTCAGGAAATCGTAACAGACGGATTCAAGTGCTACCTGGTCTTCCGATATGAAAATTGAATTGCACCAATCATTGTTAAACGGAGCCATGAAATACTTGACCGGAGGCCATACTTCTGCAGATCCTCCCCCGAATAAACCATCCACGATGGATAGCAAGGTGTTCCTTCCCAGGTATTTGCTACCCATCATATCCACCTGTGCCCGGTATTTCCTGTAACCACTGTTGGTGGGAATGCCATTGGTGATCGAGGCAATGAGGGAATAATGAAGATGGTTTGCCGATTCCCGGGAATGGGATCCAAAATGATTTTTTGTGGTGAGTGTAATTCCGGCCTTGCAGTGAGGCTTGAAATTGGCAAGATTGATCAGATAATCTGCATGTTCAATGATGTCGTAGAGTTTGTCGGTGTTTTTCTTGTCTGAATAGAACAGCAGGTCATCCGAGGTGGTGTGTATCAGGGTCCGACCGGGGTTTGCATAAAGCCTGTCAACATAAACCACCTCCGGGAACTCTGCCGACCATGCATCAAAATTGTGCCCCAGGATTGGGTTCTGTGGGTCGCCAATGGCAATATCTGACTGGTCTATGCCACAATGGTTCACCAAATGCCTCAGCAACTCCAGCGCAACAAAAGGAGTTGTATGACATGTCCCTGAAGGAGGACCATCCAATTTCGGCGAAGCTCCAAGAATATCATAGTCTCCTTCTTTCCATTGTTCCGGTTTGATGAGGAACTGACCCATCACCTGATTAATCTTGATAAAGATCTTTTCCCCCTGGAGATACCCCTTTTTCACATGATTTTTCCTCTTGTTAAAACTCCTGAAAAGAGCATCCCACGCTTCAGGTATCGCGGATTCGCCTGTCAGCTTTTTCACGGATTCACTGAACATACTGCCAATCACCTCCTGATTGCTGTATTTTGGATTAAAATAGTAGCCCTGGCAATTTTCATCAGTCGCCTCAGGATCCCATGCCCAGACCACCCTTCCCGGATGTATGCCTATGGCTTTTCCCATGGGCTGGTTTGGACCATCATCGGGTCCAGTGGAAACAGCAGACAGGGCCCGGGCTTCCCCGCTGCCCTGCATGAATGCAAAGGCTACCCCAATCAGGGCTACGAAAATAAATGCAGCTGCAGGCAGGTAACGTGCAGCCAGGATATGCTTTTTTGCTTTGCGCAGGGCCAGGGTGATCCCACCCAGCGAAAGAAGATATACCACAAAGGCAGACATGAATGGTGCCGCTGCCCGCATACAGGGATAGCCTGCCCGGGATGGTTTCGGGATCACCCGTATCAGGAACCATACAGTAGATGCAATTCCCAACAAATAGAATGTCACCTTAGAAGGTACTCTATGCTTGCTGAACCAGTTTCTGAGTCTCATAAGTTTTTCGATTAATCCAGGATTCCCAGACCCGTGGCTGCCCAGTAAATACCACCTAACAGGTGTTTAAGAAACTGGGGATCATTGTAGGACATTTCGATGTGTCCAAGGGCTGTATAGAAGGATCTGCCTCCGTCGTACTCCTGATACCATGCAATGGGATGGGCTTCTCCCATACCCTTTTCATCGACATAGGTTGACTCGTCGACCGTTAATAATACATGAAGATTTTCTGGGAGCGGACCTTTGAAATTGTACCACTCGTCTGTCCATACCCACCTGTCTGGCAAATGCATCGTTGCCGGATGTTTTTTATCGGTAACTTTCAAAACCGCAGTCTGAATAGCAGGATGTTTAGTAAACTCGTAGCCCACCAATCCCCCATACCATGGATCTTCATTTACCAATCCAAAGGTCGAAGCTCCATGGATGCCCACAAAACCACCTCCACTTCTAATAAAGTTCTTAATGCATTCCATCTGTTCAGGAGTGAACTTGCTGGATGTGGCATGCAAGAATACGATTACAGAAAACTTAGATAAGAATTCATCGGTGAACTTGCTTTCCTGTTGGGTCCATGTAAGTCCCATATTATTAGTAGCCGCCAGCTCCTTAAGCCTGGTAACAGCAGTGGGGATGGTCGGATTGTGCCAGGGGTCAGGCGAGGTATATAGCAGTACATTTATCTCCTCGGGTTGTGCCTGAGTGCTGTTAACAAAAAAGAATCCGGACAACATCAACAGAATAATTACAAATCTTTTCATTGGTTTTGGTTTTTAGTAGGTTCACCTGGGAAGGGATACCGGCAGGTAGGCGCGGCGCCTCTCCTCTTCATCCGGATCCAGGATATGTTCTTTCTGTGGGTCATATTCAGGGTTTGGTGTGACACTCCTTGCTCCAACCCTTTCCTGCCAGTCCATAAGTATCCCGTGAAGTTCTTCTGCCTTTTCGGGTAAGCTGCTTGCCAGGTTCTTTCCCTCTCCGGGGTCATCCGCAAGGTTATAGAGTTCAAGATGCCCGTCCTCCGAGGCTTTAAATAGTTTGTAGTCGCCCTGTCGGACAGCCACTCCGGGGAAGTCATGATGGTAATCAGGGAAGTATGAAAAGATCTCCCTGCTCTTCAACTGATCCGTTTCGGTAAAAACAGGGACCAGGTTCACCCCATCTGTAAGCTGGTCCTCAGGCAGGCTGATCCCGGCGACCCCGGTAAAAGTGGGAAGAAAATCGACCGAGACCACAGGCGTATGGCACACCGAATTGGGCCTGACCCTTCCTGGCCAGCGGACAATCATAGGGACACGGATCCCGCCTTCAAGGATCCCTCCCTTCTCTCCTCTAAATGGCGTCATATCGGTGATCTGTTCTCCCTTGCCATCAGCAAAGCAATGGCTTACCCCTCCGTTATCTGAGAAGAAGACGACCATTGTATTCTTACTGAGCTCCAGCTGATCAAGCGTTTCAAGGATCAGGCTGACAGACTCATCCATGACCTCACACATGGCAGCATAGTGTGGATGGATCTTTACCGGATTCTGTTTCCATTTTTCCTCATATTTCCTGTTCAGCTCTTCTCTCGCAACCAGGGGGATATGTGGAATATGGTGACCTACATAACAGAAAAAAGGTTTATCCCTGTTTGAGGCAATGAATTCGATTGCCTCCCTGGTTATGGGCCCAACCTTTTTGCCTGGATTAGCTTCACTGAATTGAGTCACTTTCTTGTAAAGTGATTTTCCAAGTACATCCCTGGCTTTCTCCGGATCTGATTTTCCGGTCATCCCTGCACTAAACGCTTCGGGCACATGGACCTTTCCTGCGATCTTCGACTCATATCCTCCGCGTGTAAGGAGGACGCCCAGAGGTTCTGCATTGACGGGGCTGTCTCCCCATGGCTCGGGCGGAATGATCTTTGCCCAGGGACGGTCGTTGGGCTTGAAGGGTACTTTATAGAGTCCTGTCCGGGCATTATACTGTCCCGAAAGGATCATGCCCCTGGAGGGCGTACAAACCGAGGCGGTGTAGGCCGCGGTAAATCGCATCCCCGATTCAGCCAGGTTGTCAATGGCCGGTGTTTCAATGAATCCGTTGTCGTAACAACCCAGGTCTGCCCAGCCAAGATCATCCACCAGAATAAACACCATATTTGGTTTTTCCTGATTTAAGTTTTGTGCATTGCATAGAACAGAATTCAATAAAAATAATAAAATCGCCAAACTTCTCCATGTTATTTTTTTCATAATATCTCATTATTGAAAACAGAACAGTGACCCTTGATAATAGACCATAAACCCATTATCGGTTCCCATGTAAACATAGCCATTTCGATCACAGATTATACTTAAAATGTTATTACTTACCAATCCTTCGCCTTTGCTATAACTTGTCCAGGCAGACCCATCCAGAACGGAGATCCCACCCCGGGTTCCCACCCAGAGTTTCCCTGCTGCATCCAGGGCAATGGCCTGCACAAAGTTATCCACCAGACCATCTTCAGTGGTATAGACGGTCCAGCCTTCCCCGTATTCATATCCGTCATGCCTGGCCAGTCCCTTGTCTGTACCGTACCATTGAGTGTCTCCGTTGACACATATGCAAAAAACATTATCCGACGGCAACACACAGGGGCCCCATTGGGCGTAGGTAGAAGCGCCGGTAATGCCATCCACCTCATTCCTGTAAAACCTTCCTACTCCGGCACCCCGGGTGGCCACAAAAAGCGAATCTCCTCCAGGTGTTGAAGCCATGGTAGTAATGGGGAAATAATCGAAAAAACCTTCAATGTATACATCATCATAGGAGGTGGTTAACCAGCTGTTTTCAGCAAGTCCCGAAACGCCCTTGTCGGTTCCAATCCATGTAAGATTACCGGGGACTGTTACAATATCTATGATGCTGTCGCCAATAATGGAGGAATTCCCTGTATTGTATACCTTCAGGTCAGAACCTGTTTCATAGGGCAAGTCAGCAACAATAATCCCCCGGGGAGTGGCAAACCAGACCTTTTCTCCGGACAGGGAAGACTGGAGGGCAAATTGTTTCAGATCCTTCCCGGGCGTTTCCGTTTTCATGTTAAAAGTTGACATGGTCCACATGGAAAATTTTCCAGAGGCAAGACCTTCATCTGTTAAGAACCACATATTTCTATCCTTGTCAATGAATCCGTCATAGAATTCTTTGGCGGAGAATCCTTTCGTAAAGGGCATGTTTTGAACTGCATTGAATTGAGACATATTTCTCCCCCTGTCAGCGCCAACTATTGCAGAATCATTCACAGTTTTTTCCCAAACAGGTTCAGTAATGGGCCTGTTTTTTCTTTTTGCTGCCATCCTGGCTGCCCCGAGGCCTGTGATTTCTTCAGGGATAGATACCAGCTCGATTCCGTAAGACTTTCCCAGATTGCGTGAATATTGTTTACTCTCCGGATTATTCCAGTGCTCATGTACACCCAGGCTGGGCAGGGGATCTCCACTGTTATCAGGATCATAGATGAATCCTTCCGGCCAGTTGGATTTATCGGCAGCCTGATGGAGATAATCGTCCACTCCATTGACACTAGGCAATGACTCCCAACGGTTATTGGTAGCACTGTGCTTGTTCGTTCCATTCCATTCTGTCCGCAGGAAATCGTAACAAACAGATTCAAGTGCCACCTGGTCTTCCGACATGAAAATCGAATTGCTCCAGTCATTGTGAAACGGAGTCATGAAATACTTGACCGGAGGCCATAATTCTCCGGCCCCTCCTGCGTATAAACCATCCACAATGCAAAGCAAGGTATTTCTGCCCAGGTACTTGCTGCCCATCAGATCCACAAATACCCGGTATTTCCTGTATCCGCCATTGGTGGGCTTGCCCTGACCAATCGGAGATATAAGGGAATGATGAAGGTGGCCTGCCATTTCCCTGGATTGGGAACCAAAATGATTCTTTGCGGTAAGTGTGATTCCGGCCGAAGCATGTGGTTTCAAATTGGCAAGATTGATTAGATAATCTGCATGTTCAATGATGTCGTACAGTTTGTCGGTGTTTTTCTTGTCTGAATAAAACAACAGATCATCTTCGGTGGCATGTATCAGGGTCCGCCCATGGGTTCCATAAAGCCTGTCGGAATATACTACGTCCGGGAATTCTGCCGACCATGCATCATAATTGTGCCCCAGGATAGGATTCTGTGGATCCCCGATGGCAATATCTGACTGCTCTATTCCACAATGGTTCACCAGATGCCTCAACAACTCCAGGGTAATATATGGCGTTGTTTGACATGTCCTTGAAGGAGGCCCATCCAATTTCGGTGAAGATCCAAGAACATCATAATCCCCTTTACTCCTTTGTTCGGGACTTAATTGGAAGTGACCCAGCGTTTGATTGATCTTGATAAAGATCTTTTCCCCCTGGAGATAGCCCTTCTCCACCTCATATTTTCTCTTATTAAAGCTCCTGAAAATTGCATCCCACGCTTCAGGGACCGTGGATTCACCTGCAAGCTTTTTCACGGATTCACTGAACAGGCTGCTGATCACCTCCTGGTTGCTGTATTTTGGATTAAAAAAGTAACCCTGGCAACTTTCATCGGTCGCCTCGGGATCCCATCCCCAGACCACCCTTCCCGGATGGATGCCTATGGCTTCACCCATGGGCTGGTTGGGACCGTCATCGGGTCCGGTGGAAACAGTGGCCAGCGCCCGGGCTTCCCTGCTGCTCTGCATGAATGCAAAGGCCATCCCCAAAAGGGCTACAAATATAAATGCAGAAGCAGGCAGGTAGCGTGCAGCCAGGATATGCTTCTTTGCGTTGCGCAAGGCAATTGTGATCCCGCCCAGTGAAAGAAGATAAACCACAAAGGCAGACATGAAAGGTGCCGCCGCCCGCATACAGGGATAGCCTGCCCGGGATGGTTTCGGGACCACCCGTATCAGGAACCATAAAGTAGATGCAATTCCCAACAGATAAAATGTAACTTTAGAGGGTACTCCAAACTTCCTGAACCAATTTTTATGCTTGATTACGTTCATGTTTCTTAAGAATTTGGTGTTATTGATCGCTAAGCCAGTGAATGGCATTCTGGACAAGATGCTGGTACGATTCATTTCCGTAGGCATGTTTGTCATGCCCCAGCATCAGGTATACACAGGTTGAGTTCCCGGCCTGGTTCACCCATCCCACAAGCGGAGCACAATCGGGATGGCGGGTCGACAGAAGCGGATGTATCCCTTCATTGATCAGGATGTTTGAATATCCTTCATCATGTATGGTGAAATCTCTAATGCCTTCATTTACAGGATGAAGGAGGTCGACCACCTCCACCTCCAATACAATGTCATGTTTGAATCCGGAGTGGAGTGAGGAATCTGTTTCAGAATCTGGCATGACATACTTGCCCCCCACTATTTCCCTGAAACCATCCCACTCCTGAAAGCTGCAGAAGGAGTGGTGCAGGAAGAGCATGGGGACGCCCTTCCTGATAAGTTCCAGGTAAATGGCAGAATCCTCCAGAGGCATCTCCGGGAGAAAATCATAAAAAACCAGTACATCATAGCTGTCCACTGTTCCGGAAGCCAGGATTTGTTTGGCACGCGGATGTGTTACGGTATCAATGACCAGGCCTTCGAGGGAATAAATGGCCTGGTAAAACTCACTGGTATCATAGGCATGACCTCCTGCTATGCTAAGCACCCTTACTGGCTTGTTGCATCCTGTTGCGGTAAACAGGATCATGATCAGTGCTATTTGGAATAGTTTTCGTAACATTTGATCTGGTTTAGTTTGGATTTAAATTAGTCGATTTCAGAGAGATTTCAATTTGCGAATGATGAAATCCTGCAGGGATTCATAAGCTGTAACCGGCGGTCCATCATTATATTCTATATAACACTCCATTCCCAGCTCATCCATTGCTTCTTTGAGTTTGATTCCCAGTATGGGATGATGGACCCAGGTTCCCCAAAGCGTCGTTTCATCCACAGGTATATTCGGGCCATTATAAAATAAGTAAATCGGTGGATCGTCTGGTGTCAAATGCGTGATGGGAGAAGCATCCAAACCAAGAGCCAATTGTTTAGCCGTGAGACCATCTGTGCTCGAAGGTTGTATTGTTCCTTCCTTTCTGCTTACGTTAAGTGACTTTACTCCGAACCATTCTAAAAAGGTAGGACCATGAGTGGTTGTTTGTCCGCCCCTGGGTGCCAGAACCTGGAGACGGGAAGATTCCCGGAGCACGGGATCCATATGATCAGCCTGTGCCAGGTCGGGATGAAAGCCCAGCCACATTAACATGCACCCTCCAGCAGAACCGCCTGTTGCAGCAAACTTCGATTTGTCCAGGTTATACTCAGTGGCATTATTTCTTAAAAACTGAAGCGCCCGTGCTCCATCATGCATGGGAGCCGGATACATATTCTTTCCTTCGGCAAGCAATCCTTTCTCGGTAAGCCGGTAGTTAATCGAAGCCACAGAGATTCCCTCCTTGTTCATGATTTTTATCAATTCACTGCTGACTCCTCCAGACTTTATTTTATCCCCGCCTATGAAACCTCCTCCATGAATATGGACGAGCAAAGGGGTCGGTGTCTCGGAGGGCACCAGCCATAAATCAAGTTCATTCATGGGATCGGGTCCATAAGCAACATCAGCATGTGTAGGAGCGGGCAACTCTTCCATTTGTTTCTTTGCCTGAAGCTGCATCCTGAAGGCTTTTGCTTCTTCCTGGGTCAAGACGCCGTCTTTGTTCGTATCTGCTTCCGGGTATTTCTTGAGCCAGCCTGCTAACTTCTCTTCATCGGTTTGCGCAAAAACCAATGTCACGATTAAGCTAATAGCCACAAAACTTATCCACCTTTTTCTCATCATATGTTCCTCCTAAGATTTAATTTGCCAATCATATATTACTTAATAATCCAAAAGACCCCTATGATTTTCACACACCCAACAATGCTTGTAAGGTATTCCTGGCTTCCCGGTCAGGATCATACTGTATCTCGCAGTCATCATTCCATATCATTGTGGCTCCGTTCTTACTGTCATAGCTTGGCCAGGAAGGTATCCCTGAATGGTTGGGATCTCCTGTCCGGGCAAAGTGGATCACGGCCTGGCTCATCTTCTCAGCCAGCCGGCGGGGGCGTTCACCGCCTCCGGTAATGGTATCCATCACATCTGTGTTGTTGAACCAGAAGGCCAGGTCAGAATTATGGTAAGCCCTCGGTCTGCCTTCGTAAAGAGGAGTTTTCCAGTCAAACAGGTAATTGAAGACTGCTCCGCCGTTGACGGTCTGTCTTTCCGCCTGGCGCACCGCTCTCGACCGGATGTCCCATGCAATCCATCCCCAGATCTCAACGGGTTTCTTCCCTGGAAAACATCTGACATAGGCATCGACAATTTCACCTGCATGTTCACTCAGGGCTTTTCCATATGAACTCTTTCCATTTCTCAAACTCTCCTTCACACCCTCAATGGAGATCTCTTCAACCGTGGGATCATTGGCACTGGGGGAATATTCACTGGTGCAATTTCCAATGATCATGGGGATCCCGGATGAAATAACCGGTGCATCAGGATCAAAGGGATGTCGGGGGATATGAAGGTGATCCAGGCAGGGGAAAAAGCGACGGGGCGTGCCGTTTGCTGATTTATTAAGAATGGCCTTTGACTTCATGGCAAGCTCATAGAAATCCATCCACGGAAGTTCCTGTAGTTTATCGGCCTGGGAAGCCGTCAGTCCCGCTTCTTTTAACACAAGTTCTGCCAGTTCTGCCTGCTGGTCATAATCCCCCGTGTTCAGAGCCGCACCGCTGATGGTCATTGCCTTATGGAAAAACCCCTTTGCTCCGGGCATGGCCATTAGGTTACTAACTTTTGCTCCTCCCCCGGATTGGCCAAAGATGGTCACATTACCTGGATCACCACCAAATTCCGAGATATTTCCCCTCACCCACTTCAGTGAAGCAATGATGTCTAGCATGCCGGCATTGGGAGAATCCTGATATTTTTCGCCGCCAATGGCCCCCAGATTAATAAAGCCGAGTGCACTCAGGCGATGGTTGATTGAGCATACGACCACATCCCCGCTTTTGCTAAGGTTCTCTCCCTCGTAGG
>PVMS01165946.1_pt1 | contig 14387 bp, 17 predicted proteins | sample 1853461 | NCBI WGS metagenome assembly PVMS01 (sample SAMN08582032, study PRJNA380276) | Marine sediment metagenome, whole genome shotgun sequencing project. | isolation source: ocean sediment barecode stripped | collected 2017 | reverse complement strand
TGCGCGAGGATGGAAGGCATGATGACCGACCCGGTCTACGAGGGCAAATCGATGCAAGGAATGATTGACCTGGTGAGCAAAGGCTTCTTCCCGGTCGGCTCCAGGGTGCTTTATGCGCATCTGGGTGGGGTGCCGGCGATAAACGGATACAGCTATATCTATCGCAATGGCTGAACGGGGGACGGCTGTCTGGCCATTGAGAGATACAAGGCCGCCGATATACCGGATGCGCCGAACAACATGCACATGACGACGATCTGATATTTGGCGGCGACCAGTGGTGAGACGCCGGACAGGATCTGTCCGGTCATCATGCCGGGCAGTGACACCAGCCCGACGGCGAAAAGTGAGTTGATCAATGGAATGAGCGACGCGTTGAACGCTGTGGCCCGTGCCTCGGTATATTCGACCGATCTGGCAAGTTCCGATTCGAATCGCTCTGCCGCAAGGCTGACAGCGTTCATGGAGCTGGAGAACACCATGCCGGCAAGCGGCACCATATAACGCGGCAGGAACCAGGGCTCGATATCGATCACTAGCTGCGTGACCAGCGCGAGCGTCGGGACGCCACCGATACAGATGGCAATGAACGCATTGCGAAGCACCCTGGGCCCCTTGCTTCGTATCGGCCGAATGGCGATCACACTGGCCGCGATGAGCATTACTGTCAATACGGACAAAATGACCCATGCTTTATCGGTTTCGAAAATGAAAAGTAGGACGTAACCGATCAGCATTAACTGAATCAACATGCGCGCGACGGAATAGACGGCCGTTCCAGCGGCCGATGTCCAGCGCATGAGTATGGCGATTACGACTGCCGCCGGCAGAAAAACCCACAGCAAAGATGTGATCGATATTGCTTGGACGGACGGGTTCACGGCATTAGTTCCTCTCTGGTCTTGTTAGTTGTCTGGTTTTGCGTAATGGGTCGCACCCAGAAAATGTAATGATACGTACGGCTCGTCACCGACGACCCAACTATCGTGGGGCTCGGACGGCACATGGAACAGATCGCCGGTTCTCATCTCCGTAACTCTGCCGTCCGAGAAGGCTGCGGTTGCGCAGCCGGAAACCACCATGCCGACGTGTTCCACGGTGCAGAATTTCTCTCCGATTCCGGGCCCAACGTCTTCAGACCACTTCCATCCCGGCTGATATGTGGCTCTGCCGACCGTTATCCCACCCAGAGTCACAGTCTCGAATTTGCCTTTCTCGAATTCGGTTATTTCGTCAGGGTTATCGAATTGCTTGAGTGTTACGTCATCCATTGTTATTCGGCTCCGATACAGTTGTCGATCACGTCGCGTTCCCTGTTGCACTCGACTCGGGATGTCGCGGCAATTCATCTGCCGTATCAAACCATGAAACTTGACTGTTGCACCAGACATGATATTGAGGGGTTATGGTCTCGGGGTCATCCAGCGTTCCGACGTTTATTTCTACGGTGTCGTCGCTATCTGTCGAGCGAAAAGCAATCTGCGAACCGCAGTCCGCACAAAACTCCCGCTGCCCCCAGGTGGAGGACGAGTATATCTTCGGAGATCCCTCGGTGTACCTGAATGTGCCCGGCGCAAAGGATACCCAGGGAAGCACAGTGGCTCCCGATATTTTTTGACACATACGGCAATGACAGTAGCCGGCTTCGAGTGGCTTTGCCGTTGAGTCATAGCGCAATGCCCCGCACAGACAACCACCTGCATAATTCATTTCGGCATTCCTTTTTGATTGCTTGGACGTTGGTACTGCCAATTCGATCTGACCATATTTTCTTTATGCTGCCACTGCACAATATCGACCGGGCTAGCCATGGTCAGTGCAGGGTCCCCGGCGTACTTACTTACGTAGTTCCTTGCGCATGACCAGTTTCAGGCCGGACCAGGTCTCATCGACGGCGCAGACTTTGACGTCAACGAGGCCTAACGGCAAAGCAATGCTGCGAATGATGTCCTCTGTAACACTGGAGGGTACGCCGGATGACTTTTTCGGCCACGAGATCCAGATCATGCCATTTTGATCGATTGTGCTAATCAATTTCGGCAGTTGTGACTTGAGCTCGGACGACGACCGCGTGAAGAAGTGAAAGATATTTACGTCTTTTCTTATGCTCTTGGAGATATGTACGTTTTCCGGTCACGGATTGACCAGGGCGAGGTAGTCATCGGGCGCGTTCCTGATACGAACGCGACAGCCTTCTTTAAATCCGAGTTTCTTCGCTAGCGGCGTTCCCGAATATCCTGCTGTAGTCACTTTCGATTTTTCTTTTCTTCGAAATAACGTAAGTAAACCGTTTGCATGACGCTATCTGGAATTTTCAATTTATCGATCAGGGTTGCAAGTAGCTGCATTTCTCCTGCGTCTTTTTCGTTGTCTGCCGCGATAACGTGCAGCACCATGAGCATCAATTCCTCTTTGTGAGGCAATGGCAACTTATCATTGATCTCTTTCAATATTTCATCGAGATGTGAGTCTGCATGTAATTCGTGAGCGGCGCGAGTAATCAAATTTAGTGCCTCACCCCGGCCCAGCGGAAACCGTTGACGCAGCATCTCCACCATGCGCACGGTTTCATCCGGGGAAATGCCGCCATCGCTCTTGGCAACCAATGCGATCAATGACGCGACCATATCCTGTGCGTTCAGATCGGTCGCCAAATTGGGCAGGTCGAAGGTAAAGCCCGTCTTTGAGTAGATAAAATCTGTCAGCTTCATCGTACTGTCTTCTCTCTTTGCCGATCGATTGTATCGTCAGGCTTCGTTATCGCCGAGAAGCCATTCCGTCGCGTCCGATACATTTGCAAACAATCGACCTGGCAATCCCCGATTCGTTAGCACCATCTCGACGAATGCCGCCATGTCCGTTGCGTCCAGGTTCAGCTCAACCCAGGCAATTCGATAGGGGCGTGCGATATTCAGGTCCTCGAACAATTTGGCGTGATCGAATGCCTCAAAGGCTTCAATTGGTTTAGTCGTATTTGCAATTCCGAGGACGTTGAAGCAGTCATGTTGTTCGCACACTTTTGCGACCTCGGACCAGAGTTGAGTAGCGAAAGCGAAGTCCTTGTCACCGTCCGAGATAACCTGGACATAATTACCCTCGAATGTGACAGCAAATTCGTTTTGCATTGTTTTGTGCTCTCACGCTGCCTGACTCATGCGGACCATACAGGCCGGTCGCATGATCTGTCTGAGTTTATACGACTTTCAGGGTTGCGATCGCTGCGCTCGCAGATTTTTGATTTTGCTGACAACTTCCACTCTCTGCCGATTTCGGGCAGTCTCTTTTTCTATGAAGCTGGATCGATTTATCAGGCTGGCGCTGGGGTTCCTGATTCTGCTGGTGTTCGTGATTGCGATCGCGGCACTGCTTTTCGTGACGGAGTCTGCGCTCAACGTATGGGACAGGCTGGTTCAGGGTCCGCGATTGTTGCTATACGGCTATCTGGCCGTTATGGCGGCGCTGATCGTTGGTGCGGTCTGGCTGATTGGCCGCTTGCTTGTTCGACGCAAGATCCCGGAAGCCACGAGCCAATCAGGAAAATTGAGCAAGTCGGATATCGAAGCGCGTCTGCGTGAGGCCGACGATGTTGGCGTGGATGTCGCTGATGCTCAGGCCGAACTACAGGAACTCGCGTCCCGTCAAGATGCCGGATCAGTTCACCTGTGTTTTTTTGGTGAGATCAGTACGGGCAAGAGTTCCTTGATCAAGGCCCTGGTTCCCACAGCAGATGTGCTAATCGATGCGGTCGGTGGTTCGACGACGGATATTCGTCACTATCGTTGGCGGGACGATGCCGGCACGCAGATTCTGTTGACCGACGTGCCGGGTACGGGTGGACTCGAGGATAATCTGGATGCCGTTGCCGAAGAAGAGGCTCGCCGCTCTCAGCTTGTAATTTATGTATGCGAGGGTGACCTGACGCGGGCGGAAAAACAGGCAGTGAAAAGGTTGCTTGCGCTGGAGAAACCGCTCGTGCTCGTGATGAATAAATCCGATCGTTACGATGCGGTAGAACAGGCGACGCTTATGCAGCGCCTGCTTGACCATGTCAGCGATCTCGGCGGCGAGGTTGCCAAAGATCGTGTCGTCGCGGTTTCAGCCGGCGGGCAGGTCGACGTCATCGAGAAGCAGCCTGATGGCTCGGAAGAAAAAGTACGCCGTGAACGCCCGGCCGATATAGGCGTACTCGTCGTCGCCATCAATCGCATGCTGGAAGAAGATTCATCATCACTCGATGCGCGCCGCGACAGGGCGGTCTTTCGGCTTGCGGCCGAGAAGCTTGCGGAATCAGAGCAGCTTTACCGGCAGCAACGGTCCGAGCAAATCATCCGGAACTCGACCCGCAAAGCCGTGGTCGGGGCATTGGCCGCCGTCAGTCCCGGAACCGATGTGATCATCCAGGGATATATCGGCACGACGATGACGCAAAGCCTTTGCAAACTCTACGGCGCTGCACCACGCGACCTGGATATCGAACACTTTCTATCCCTGAGCCAGAGTCGCGTCGGCAAGGCGCTGCCGTTGAGCCTCGCCGTCGCGGGAAACGGCCTGAAAGCCTTTCCGGGCCTTGGAACTGTCGCGGGAGGCCTCGTCCATGCGGTAGCCTATGGCCTTCTATTTGATGCGCTCGGCAGAAGCCTCGTGCACACGTTAAGCGAACACGGTGAGCTGGCCCCCGAAACCGCCGCGAAGGAATTTGAGGAAGGCATCAATGAACATATTGAAGCGGGCGTTCGGCAAGTTGCCAAAATGGCCCTGGATCAGCGAGAAAAAGAAGACGAGCCCGGAGCTTGATGGCGGTTCGCGACACCTCACGCTGGCCAAAGAGAGCCTGTCCGACCTGATCGACGATGCGCGGCTGCCCGCCGGCATTCGTGAATCCCTCGCCCACGATTACGCAGCCGTCGAGGCCATGCTCGATAAATTGCAGCACGGACATTTGCACATCGCGGCTTTCGGGCGCGTCAGTACCGGCAAGTCTTCTCTTTTAAACGCCTTGATCGGTGAAGAGAAGTTCACCGTCAGCCCGCTGCATGGTGAGACCCGAAATTCTGCAATGGAGCCGTGGGCGGAAATAGACGTGGGTGGCGTCTATCTGATCGACACACCGGGACTCGATGAGGCGGGTGGCGAAGATCGCGAATCGCTGGCGAAAGAAGTCGCCAACCGTTCGGACCTCGTCATATTCGTGTTGGACGGCGATATCACCGAGAGTGAAAGACAGGCATTGAAGACCTTGCTTGAGCAGGGCAGGCCGGTGATTGTCGCGCTGAACAAAAGCGATTTGTATACGGACGACGAGTTGCAGGCACTGCTCGAGTCAGTTCGGCAAAAAACAGAAGGCGTGGTCCAGGCAAGCGACGTACTCGCTGTCGCGGCGCAACCAAAGCCGCAAACCGTTATTGAGATCGATGACCAAGGCGATGAGAAAACGACGTCGCGGGCACGAGACATAGATATCGAACATCTGAAGCTGCGGCTCTGGGATATATTCGAAGCAGAAGGTAAAACGCTCGCCGCATTGAATGCGAGCCTGTTTGCCGCTGATCTGAGCGACCAGGTCGGCAAACGAATTCTTATTGCGCGCCGTGAACTCGGTGACAAGATGGTGCGCACCTATTGCGTCGCGAAAGGAGTCGCGGTTGCATTCAACCCCATTCCTGTCGCCGATCTGTTTGCTGCAGCGTTTATCGATGTCGGCATGGTGATGCACCTGTCGCGTGTTTACGATCTGCCAATCAGCAGTAAGGAGGCCGGCTCATTGATCGGCGTGATTGCGGCCGAGGCAGCGGCATTGATGGGTACCGTATGGGCGTTACATTTCGTGTCAAGCGCGCTCAAGGTCGGCACGCTGGGGCTTTCGACGATACTGACAGCCGGCGCGCAGGGTGCGATTGCTTACTACAGCACCTATGTCGTCGGCCAGGTTGCTGCGGAGTACCTGGCCGAGGGCAAGTCCTGGGGCGAGGGTGGTCCGAAGCAGGTCGTGCAGGAGATTCTCGAGAGCCTCGACAAAGAGACCGTGTTGCAGGAGGCGCGCCGAGAGATCCGTAGCCGCCTGGGAATGAGTGGCTCTGGTGCCTGAGAAGTCAAACTCGCAGCAGCGAATCGAGCGCATCTGGGCGACAGTCTGCGACATTCCGGTGGGTTCGGTCGCGAGCTACGGCCAAATAGCGGAGATCGCCGGAATACCGCGCGGTGCCCGGCAGGTTGGTTACGCCATGCGAAAACTTCCATCAAACTCAGAGGTACCCTGGCATCGCGTCATCCAGTCATCGGGCAGGATCGCGTTCGAGAAGGGCAGCCGGGCTTACAATCGGCAGTCCAAGCGCCTTATCATGGAGGACGTCGTCATTCTCGAAGGACGTATCGATATGCAGAAGTTTCGCTGGCAACCAGACCTCGATGAACTCTTGTGGAAACCGAGCGCCGCCTGGGATCAGAAAACGCCATGAAGCGAAAACTGCGGTCCTTGTATCTGACGATTATTTTCACTCGCCAGTACCGGTTGACACGGCGCTTTCTCGCAGAGTTGAAGAGACGACTGACCTTCAAACCGCATGTCATTTCTGTTTTCCTGCAAATCGATGACCCCTACTCCTATTTGTTAAGTCACTATCTGCCGCTGGTTGCCACCCAGTACAAGAATCTCGAATTTCGCTATTACCTGTGCCAGGCGCTTCGACACGAATACATGCCGGCGCCGGACATGCTCACCGAATATGCATCGATGGAATGCAAGCTGCTGGCCAAAGAGTTCGGTTTGCCGTTTCTGGACAAGGGGGGAAGCGCCTGTTGTCGAACATCGCCGGGATCTGCTGGATTTCCTTGCAGATGAGCAAGGTGAAGAGGATTTCAACGAAGCGTTTTGCCAGGCGCTGAGTGTGTATTGGCGCGGTGACGCCGAAGGCGTGGAGCGCCTGCTGGGCCGGCCACAACCATCAAGACCGGATACCAACATCCTCGTGTCACAAAACCAGTTGCTGTTGAGGAAGCTCGGGCATTACAACACCGCAACAATGCACTACGCAGGCGAATGGTATTGGGGTGTCGACCGGCTTCACTATCTGACCAGTCGCCTCGATGGGCTGGGGCTGAACCGCTGGCCCGAACAGAACGCCGAACTCGCATCTCTGGAACAGGCAAGGACTTTGACCTTGCCGGCGGCGGTGCCGGGCGCGGCCGAAAAGCTGCCGGTACTCGAGATGTTCTTTTCGTTCCGAAGTCCTTACTCATATCTGGCATTACAGCGCACATTCGATATTGCGGACGCGTTCGGCATCAGGCTCGAAGTCAAGCCGGTGTTGCCGATGGTGATGCGGGGTATGGCAGTTCCAAGAAAGAAAATCTTATACATCGTCAAGGACGCGTGTCGCGAGGCGGAGCGCCTCGAAATACCGTTCGGCAAGATGATCGACCCGGTTGGGCGTGGCGCCGAACGATGTATTGCTGCGTTCTATTACGCCAAGTCTCAGGGTCGCGAGCGTGACTTCCTGCTGGCCGCGGGAAAAGCCATCTGGTCTGAAGGAATCGACGTCGCCGAAGACGAAGGAATGGAACATGTCGCTGAACGCGCCGGTCTGTTCTGGCCCGAGGTGAAGGGGGCACTCTCGCTGGACGCCTGGCGCGAGGGTGCCGAAGTGAATCGCAAGGTCATGACAGATGCCGGCGTGTGGGGAGTTCCGTCATTCAAGATCGGAGAGCTCGCACTTTGGGGGCAGGATCGTGACTGGTTACTGGCCAGAATGATCGAAGACATGTGCCATACCGGCGATGGAATCATGGTATGACGATGCCTGCCGTCTATTTTTCGCACGGCCAGGAAAGTGGCCCTTGGGGCAGCAAAATTCAGGCGATGGCGGCGGCGGTTCGGGGTCTTGGCTGTCGGGCCGAGAGCGTCGATTACCAGGGTATCGAGGATCCAGGCGAGCGAGCCGAAAAACTAATCGCGGAATGCCGCGACGTGAAGGAATCATTGGTACTGGTCGGATCGAGCGCGGGTGGACATGTGGCGACTGCTGCAGCCGCGCCGCTTAATGCGATCGGGCTATTCGTGCTGGCGCCGGCGTATTGCATCGGCGAATTCGAACAGCTCAAGGCGCCCGATATCCCGATCAGCATCGTGCATGGCTGGCGCGACGACATCGTGCCGCCCGAAAACAGCATCGAATTTGCGTCCAAATGCAATGCAACACTGCATCTCGTCGATGGAGACCACCGACTTACAGAGAATATTGATGAGATAATCCGATATCTGAGCAGTTTTATCAGGGATCTGGCGAGCAACGACGCCGCCGGATAGTACACATATTCAAAGCAAGGGAGAATCGCTATGAGAACTTTGATCATTCTCGCCGTCGGGCTTTTTGTGGCCGGTTGTGGAAGTTCGTCCGACGAGGAAACGGTTGGTAAGGAAATTGCTGACGACTACAACGAGGCGCTGGACAAGGCACGCGCGGTCGAGGACGAACTGATGGAACACAAGGATGAAATCGACGAAGCGGTCGAGGAAGCCATGGACGAAGTCGACGAAGCGATCGAGCAACAGAAGGGCCAGTAATACACTCACTGTGAAAAAAACGGATCGCGGGAAGTTTTTCCGCAATCGAAGAAGAATAGTAACCAATGAACGTAGCCGGATTTATCTTTCGGCCCCTGTACTGGGTCGCGGGCAAGGTGTTTGCGACCTGGGCACGGCCTGCTGTTCAGCCGGATGATCCCTCGAATTACCTGTCGGGCGATGATGCCGAGGTTTGCTATGTGCTCGAGACCGGTGGCCTCGCCGACACGCTGGCGCTGGAACGCGCATGCAAGATTCACGGCATGCCGTCGCCGACCAGCGGCATAAGCTATGGCGGAATTCGCGAGAGCCGGCGCATGTTCGTCATGAAGCCCACCAGTGGCCTTATCTTCCGGCGCAAGCGCATCACCGGATCCGAGCGGCTCCGGCGGCTCGTAGATGCGAGCGCCAACGCCAACGGCAAAGAGCTCATGCTGATACCCGTTGCGATCTACTGGGGCCGTTCGCCCGACAAGGAACGCTCATTTCTCAAGCTGCTTTTCTCGGAGAATTGGGATGTGGCAGGCCGTACGCGCAAGTTCTTTGCGACTCTGTTGCATGGTAGAAACACACTGCTTCGATTCAGTGAGCCCGCCACTCTGAGCTCGATCATTCAGGAAGGTCTCGAACCAGAGCTCGCCTTCAGGAAGGTGTCGCGAATATTGCGCGTCCACTTTCGTCAAAGACGAACGGCTACCGTCGGGCCGGATCTTTCTCACCGGCGTACGCTGGTCAATCAGGTATTGATGAACCCGCGAGTTCGCAAAGTCATCGAAGCCGAGAGTGGCGACAATCGCGCTTTACTCGAACGCACAACCCACAAAGCACGAAAGTATGCACAGGAGATCGCGGCACACATTTCTTATCCGACCATACGCGTAATCGTGCTTTTTCTTCGCTGGCTTTGGAATCGGATATACGACGGCATTGACCTTGGTCACGTCGAATGACTTCACGACGTTGCGAGAGACAAGGAGATCGTTTACGTGCCATGCCACAGGAGCCATTTCGATTACATGCTGCTGGCATATATCGTTTACGATCAGGGATTGAGCCTTCCTCACACGGCTGCCGGTATCAATCTGAACATGCCTGTCATCGGCGCGATTCTTCGGCGAGGCGGGGCTTTTTATCTGCGAAGAAGCTTCAAGGGCAACCGGCTTTACGCGGCAGTTTTCAATGCCTATCTCCACGAAATCCTCAAGCGAGGTCACTCCATCGAGTATTTCGTGGAAGGTGGGCGTAGTCGTACAGGCAGATTACTCTCTCCAAAAGGTGGCATGCTGGTAATGACGGTGCACTCCTATCTGCGGGACCCGCGCCGCCCCATCGTTTTCATGCCAATCTATTTTGGCTACGAAAAACTCATTGAGGGTGACTCCTTCATCAGCGAAATGGCTGGTGCCGAGAAGAAAAAAGAGTCTCTTTTCGGGCTGATCCGCTCACTCAGAGCCCTCCGGGAGAACTTCGGCAAGGTCTATGTCAACGTCGGCGAGTCCATTGCGTTGGAGCCTTTGCTCGATGAACTCAAGCCCGACTGGCGCGAGGTGATGCAAAACCAGGAGGAGCGACCTCCGTGGATGAGCGATGTCGTCGAGGAACTTGGGGCGCGGATCATGAGGGGCATCAACTCTGCCGCTGCCGTCACGCCGATCAGTCTGCTTGCAACCGTTTTGTTAGCCAGTCCGAAACAGTCTGTTGGAGAACAGGAACTCATCCGGCAACTTCGTATGAGCAAGGATTTGTTACACAAATTTAAATATTCGGATTCGGTCACCGTGCCCGACTGGTCAGCAGCGCAAATTATTTCACATGGGGAAAAACTAGGTGTCGTCAGTCGCACGGCGCATCCGCTCGGCGATGTCTTGCACACGTCCGAACACGATGCCGTGCTTATGACCTATTTCAGAAACAATGTGCAGCACCTGTTTTCGATTCCCGCGGCGATTGCCTGCTGCTTTATTCACGGACGCCGGCTTGAACACACGGAGCTGCAAAGACTCGTGAGCCTCATATATCCATTCATGAAGGAGGAGCTTCGCCTCAAGTGGGACTACGAGGAAATCGACGACGTAACAACGGCCGGTATCAAAGCACTTCTCGATCTCGATATTCTCACCCGCAGCAAGGACGGCAAGCAGCTAAATCGTCCGCCGGCCGGATCGGGCAAGGCGTATCAACTACTGATGCTGGGGCAATCGATGGTGCCGATGTTGCAGCGTTTCTATCTGGTCATATCCCTGCTCGTCAAGAATGGTTCCGGCGTGTTGACGCGAGCGCGGCTGGAAAAACTCTGCCAGCAAAGCGCGCAGCGCTTGTCGATGATCTATGGTCTGAATTCGCCGGACTTTTTTGACCGGTCACTGTTTCAGGATTTTATTCGCAAGCTGCGCGAGCAAAATGTCTTGCGAAGAAATAGCAGCGGCCTGCTCGAGTTTGACGAGGACATCACCAGTATTGGTGAAGACGCAAGACTCGTCCTGGGCGAGGAAATCCGCCACAGTATTTTGTCGCTGACCTTTTCCGAACCGGAAGGAGATTGAGCGCTTTGAAGGTCGTGTCCTTCTACCGGTTTTTCGATCTAGAGGATCCGCAGGCCACTTGCACGAAGTTGCAATCACTATGTGCCGAGAACGGCTTGCTCGGTACGATCCTCGTTGCCAGTGAGGGCGTCAACGGCACGCTAGCCGGCAGTCGCGACGCGCTGCAGGCAGTATTTGCCTGGCTTGAGGATACACACGGGCTCGAGACGCCGATCGAGGCGCGCTGGACGGACGCGGGCGAGGCCCCGTTTCGTCGTATGCGCGTGCGATTGAAAAAAGAGATCGTCACGCTCGGCCGTCCCGACATCAAGCCGCATGATTCGACCGGCAAGCACATATCTCCGCATGAGTGGAATGAGCTCATTACTAATCCCGATACGCTGGTGATCGATACCCGCAACCATTACGAAGTCGAAGTAGGGACTTTTCCAAATGCTATCGACCCGGCTACCGACAGCTTCCGCCAATTTCCCAAGTTTGCGGAGACACTCACAAAATCCGACAAGGATCGGCCATTGGCGATGTTCTGTACCGGTGGCATTCGCTGTGAGAAAGCAACTGCCTTGATGCTCGAACTCGGCTTCAAAAACGTTAGCCAGCTGCAGGGCGGTATTCTCAACTACCTGGAGCAAGTTTCAGAGAGAGACAATCGCTGGAATGGCGAGTGTTTCGTGTTTGACAGCAGGGTCGCCGTCGATCGCGACCTGGCGGAAGGAGGGTACGTGCAGTGCCATGCCTGCCGGCGGCCGCTAAGTAGTCAAGAACTGGAATCGCCGGACTATCGGGAAGGCGTATCTTGCCCGAAATGTATTAATGAGCTCGACGATGAGAGAGCGGAGCGGCTGGAAGAACGAAGGCGTCAGATCGAACTTGCCCGGGAGCGAGGCGAAACACACATCGGCGCGGTTCTGCCAAAGAGCAAATCGAAAGGCAATTAATTCATTAGTTCATCGATAACCGGGCAATCGTTTAGCGTTCCGTCCTGACATCGCGCCTTGAGACGCTCCAGAGACTGATGCATTCGCTCGAGATCGACTTGTTTCTCCTCAACATCGGCAATGTGTTCGATCAATAAGTCATGTACGTCGCCGCAAGCAGGCTGGGATTGATGCGCGATATCTGATAGCCGCCGCACCTCTTTCTGAGTGAATCCGAGAGCCCGGCTACGCAATATGAAAAGTAGCCATTTTCGGTGCGATTCGTCGTAACTCCGATAACCGTTTGCGCCACGCAGGGGGTGTGGTAGCAAGCCAATTTTCTCGAAGTAACGGATCGTTTCCGCGGGACAGCCGCAACTCGCTGAAAGTTTGCCAATTCTCATTATGTATTGACTCTGTAGTAACTACAGGCTTTAGGATACGTCGATCCTGGTACGAGAGGCAACCGTGTGGACTCAGAATCGACGTCGGGCGTGATCGAACATTCCGTTATTACCTGCCCCTTTTGCGGGCACAGCGAAAATGAGCGGATGCCGACCAACGCCTGTCAGTATTACTACGACTGCAAGGGTTGCTCGGTCGTCCTCAAGCCGAAACACGGAGATTGCTGTGTTTTCTGTTCCTACGGCACGGTCAAATGTCCGCCGATTCAATGCGGTACTGATTGCGGTTAGGTACGTCTGGCGATGAAAGAAGATCGAAAACTGGCGACCACTAGTGGCAGTGCGATCGGCATCAGCGCGATCGCGTCCTTTATTGGATTGTGTTGCATTGGGCCCTGGGCAGTCGCTCTGCTAGGCGTTTCGGGTGCGGTGGCAATGGCAAGATGGCAGCCCCTGCGCCCATACATCCTCGGCGTGGCAGTTGTCATGTTGTTGTGGGCATTTTGGCGGGTTTACGGGCCGCCACGCAAGAAGCTGTGTGCCGCCGGTCTATGCCCGGCAAAACCATCGTTGTGGCTGCAGGGTGGTCTGTGGTTTGCAGCGATTCTCGTTGTACTCGCGTTTTTCGCGGATCAGCTGCAATGGTTGCTGGTCGATCCGACTCCAGAGGGGCTCCGTCAATGAACCTTAAGGTATTTATTTCTTACACAGCAATACTAGCGTTGACCGCGTGTGCGCCAGAGAGCTCGGAAGAGCAAGCGTTCCAGACCGACAGACCAGATTACTACGTCGTTGACGAGAGCCTCTCTCGAATAAGGACGGATTTCAATGCGATGGACGGCAAAATTCGCCTGCTCTTCATCATCGGCCCTTCCTGCGGTATTTGCCTGCGCGGAATGGATGATCTGAATGAATCGATCGTGAAGCTGGTTCAGAACGATCCTCGCATACACACGTTGGCCATTCACGTTCCCGCACTTGGTGCGGATGAAGAACATGTGGTCGGCGCCATTCCACTGCTTTCCGGGCCGAGGATCACTCACTACTGGGACCCGAATGGCAAAACCGGTATTGAATACCAGGAAACGCTGGATATTCCGATGTACGCCTGGGATCTATGGTTCGTATACGAACCGGGGGCCCGCTGGGAGGATGGAGAGCTGCCGCCATACCCCGATTATTGGGAGCATCAGCTGCCAAGTTTGCCGTCCGACAAGAAACTGGATGCTGATCGCTTCGCTGCCGAAGTGAGAACCCGGCTGGCTCAATTGCCGCCCGCATCCGAAGAGCAGCGGGTTGCTGAATTTAAACGCCAGGATCCACAGCTTATCCCTGTTGCGCAGGGACGCGGATACATGATTCGTCAAAATCACGCAAGTCGTGGCGGGTATAAGACGCTCAAAAGCATCGAATCGATTCGATACGAAGGCACAACCGAGGTCGGCGATCGCTCATATGCCCTCAGAGTGGATACTAAGAGGCCATATCGGTATAAGCGCACGGTGGGCGATGACGAAACTGCATTCGTGACCAGTTGGGACGGATCCGAAGTTACCAGACAAGGATCTCAAGTGGGCTTACCGGTCGCGTACCATGACGAAGTCCTTTCGTCCTATGAGTTTGATGGCTGGATGACTGATTGGAAGGACAAAGGTCATCAGGTTTGGCGCCTGGGAATGAAAAAGGTTGGCGAGCGATTGCCCTGGCTGATGGAGGCGGAGCTCACCAATGGCCGCACCTGGCACATATATGTCGATAGTCATACTGGCGACGCGTTTCGAAATTCGCTGATCGATTCCGACGGCAGCGAAAAAATCCGAATCGAGTATTCCGATTACAAAGAAGCTGATGGTTTCAGGCTCCCACATCAGATCGAGTACTTCGAAGGTGGTCACCTGCTAGCCACCGACCGATTCTCACGGATCAGTGTGCGAATGGCAGATGAAGTGTCCGGAGACAAGAC
>PVMS01106124.1_pt1 | contig 14388 bp, 14 predicted proteins | sample 1853461 | NCBI WGS metagenome assembly PVMS01 (sample SAMN08582032, study PRJNA380276) | Marine sediment metagenome, whole genome shotgun sequencing project. | isolation source: ocean sediment barecode stripped | collected 2017 | reverse complement strand
CTTGGCCGAATCATCGGGCGCCGCCCAATGTTGAGAACGATCCTCGGGTCAAGCCGGAAGATGACAGTAGGGGGGTAGCCTGCGCCGTCATTTTTCGCGACGATAATTTCAACTTGGCATGTCGATGAATGTTGACACTTAGGGCATTGCTGACCATGCTTCCATGTAATCGTTTGCGAGAAATAAAATCCAAATAAAGCAACGGTTGAATCAGTTGGATGGGAGGAAAATCCATGAACGCCAAACATGCATTGCTTGTCATGGCCGCGGCTGTTTTCACTACCACAGCCTTCGCCCAGACGGGCGAGCCAATCAAGATCGGATCTTCATTGCCGTTGACGGGGGGCAAGTCCGTCAACGGCGAGAAGCACCGGAAGGGCTTCGTGACCTGTGTCGAAATGATCAATGAAAAGGGCGGCTTGCTCGGACGGCCGGTCGAGCTCATTGTCAGCGACAATCGCTCCGATGTCGGAACGGCAATCGCCCAGTACGAGCGGTTGATCAATGTCGACAAAGTCGATCTGCTCTTCGGCACCTTCTCGTCGGGGCTCACCTATCCGGTGTCCTCGATTGTCAACAAATACAACATGGTTCTGCCGGTGCCCTCGGGCGGCTCGCTGAAAATCTGGACCCAGGGCTACAAGCACATCTTCTATTTTCAGCAAAACAACGGCGAGTACCTGGGACAGTCGATCACGATGCTGATCGACGAGCGCCTGTCGAAGGCTGAGCGGCCCAAGACGGCGGCCATCGTGGGCGCCGAGGACAACATTGCCAATTCGATCACCGCCGGCCTGATGGGACACCAAATCAAAAATCCCGGCGGCGAGGTTATGCTGGATATGGCGCCGGGCTTCCTGAACGATGTCGGCATCGAGGTGGTCTATCACGAAAAGTGGCCGGAGGAAGGTTTCTCCGACTGGCTGACCGTTGCCAACAACATCAAGCGTTCCAATGCTGAACTGGTAATTGGGCTCACCGCCTCGCCGGAAGAGGCCGTGCAGTTGATGCGCGCTCTGCAGACCGTCAAGGCAAATCCGAAACTCGTCTATCTCAGCCAGGGCACGCAAAATGAATACAAGGAGGGCCTTGGCGACTACGCGGAAGGCAGCGTGCACACGGGTTCCTGGCAGGAAGATGTCAAATGGGTTGGGCTTATCGCTGGTGAAGATATCTCCAGTCAGGACTATCAGAAGCACTTCTTAAAGAGATGGGGCGTAGCGGCGGACGAAGACGCTGCCATACCCTTCGCTGCCTGCGAGGGAATGGAGCAGGCGGTCCGTGCAACCAAATCGCTTGACAATCTTGTCATCAGCGACTGGCTGCACGCCCGCACGAAATCGGACCCGGTGCGCACAATTCTCGGACCCTTTCAATGGGACGAGCGGGGCGTGACGAAAGGCCGGTCGTCCCTGGTGATGCAATGGTCGGGCGACAAACTTAATCTGGTCTTCCCGACGGACGAGTTCGAAGGCGCCAAGGACTTCATCTATCCCAAGCCCTAGAATTGAGATTGGCCTCGGTGGCCAGGCTTGCTTAAACTGATACTGAGCAAATGAGGGAGGGGCGTTCTTGGCCCCTCCCCTTGGTTTTGGGGGAACGGAATGCTCGAGGTGCGAAACCTCTCCAAACATTTCGGCGGTATTCGCGCCGTCGACTCCTGCTCCTTCACGGTGGAACGCGGATCGATCACCGCGCTGATCGGCCCGAACGGCGCCGGCAAGACCACCGCATTTAACTGCATCAGCAAATCAATGCAGCCGACCTCCGGCGAGGTGTGGCTCGACGGCGTACGCATCGATCAGCTTCGGCCATATCAGGTGACGCGGCGCGGCCTCAGCCGAACTTTTCAGATCAGCCGAAATCTTGAGGAAATGACCGTTCTGGAAAATCTCGTCGTGCAGTCGCGCGTCGGGCACTGGCGTGAGCTTTTCGGCCCGGCCTTGTCCGCCGCCGAGCAAGACAAGGCGATGGCAATCCTTGATTTTCTCAAAATTACGCGGCTCGCCCACGAAGAAACACGCAGCCTTTCCTACGGGCAGAAAAAACTGATGGATTTTGGTGGGTTGTTGATGTCGGATCCTAAGATCATTCTGCTCGACGAACCGGCAAGCGGCGTCAATCCGCGTTTGCTTGACGAGATCGTCGCTCATATCCGTTCGCTGAACGACAACGGCCTGACCGTGTTCATCGTGGAGCACAATATGAACCTGGTGATGAGCCTGTCGCACAAGGTCGTGGTCATGGCGCAGGGCCAGATCATCGCCGAGGGCGGGCCCACAGACATACAGTCCGACCCCGCTGTTCTGAGCGCCTATCTGGGCGGCACCACACCTTCTGCAAATGCTGCTCATGGCTGAACTCCTTGAATTCAAAAATGTCGTGGCAGGATATGGCCGAGGCCCCGACATCATGGATGGCGCGACGCTCATGGTGCGCAAGGGCCGCTCCCACTGCATCATCGGTCCCAATGGCGCCGGCAAGTCGACACTGCTCAAGGTGATTGCCGGCCTGTTGCCGGTCCGCCAGGGCGAAGTTCTCTTCAAGGGCGAGCGTATCGACGGGCTCAGGCCCGACCAAATCCTGAGGAAGGGAATTTGCTTCGTGACACAAGAGCGGGCGGTATTTCCAAAGATGACGGTGCGCGAAAATCTGCGCATGGGCGGCTACATATTGGATGACAAGAAGGATCTGGAAGACCGCATCGAAGTGGTGCTTAAGCAGTTCCCAATCCTGCGGGAACGGGCCCGCCAGCATGCCGGGACGCTTTCGGGTGGCGAGCAGCAGGTGCTTGCCATGGCGCGAACGCAGATCGTCGAGCCCGACATCGTCATGCTCGACGAACCCTCGCTCGGCCTAGCGCCGCAGATCGTGCAACAGATGTACGACATCATTCGCATGTTGGGCGAGAAGGGCATGACGGTGCTGCTGGTCGAGCAAAACGCCGTGGTTGGCCTCTCCAACGCCGATTGGGGCAGCGTGCTCGACCTCGGCAAAACGTTGTTTGAAGGACCGGCGTCGGAAATCCTCGCCGATCCGCGCATTCAGGAACTCTATCTCGGCAAGTCAACAAACGCCGCCTGATCATGAAAGAAACGCCGTGACCGACATCATCCAGACCATTATTTTCGGGCTTGCCCTTGGTGGCGTATACGCGCTCATGGCTGCCGGTCTCACCCTCATTTTCGGAGTGATGCGGATCGTCAACCTCGCCCACCCGGCCTTCATTATCGCCGCCGCCTACCTGTCCTATTGACTATTCAAGGACTACGGCCTCGATCCCATCCTTTCCGTGCCGATTACAGCTATCGTATTCTTTTTCATCGGCATCGTTCTCTACAAGCTGGTATTGGAACGCGCGGCGGCGGAAGCAAGATATTCGGAAATGACGGTGCTTTTGGCATTCGGGGTGGCGCTCTGCGTCGATGGCTTGCTCGGCTTCTTCTTCTCCAATACGCAGCGCGTGGCCACGCCGGCCTATGCGACCGACGCCATAGTCTTGGGCGACATATTCATTCCCACCGGACAGCTCTACGCCGGCATCGTCTCGATCGTCGTGATCGCCATGCTTTTCCTTTTCCTGCACTTTTCACCCTTCGGCTACGCCATCCGCGCCACCACGCAGAACCGCGCCGCCGCTCAGCTCATGGGCGTGAATGTCGGCTTCGTGTGTCTCGTCACCTTCGGCATCGGCCTGGGGCTTGCTGGCGTGGCTGGTTCGCTTGTGAGCTTCCTGTTCTCGTTCTTTCCGGCCAAGCACTGGGATTGGATCGCCATCCTCTTGTCGCTCATCGTACTGGGCGGAATGGGCAAGCTGCATGGCTTGATCGTCGCTTCCCTTGTGCTCTCCGTGATCGCCGCCTTTGTCGGCACCTATTTTGGCGCCACATGGTCGGGGATCACCTTTTACCTCGCTCTGTTCCTCATCCTGCTCTTCAGGCCTGAAGGGATGTTCGGCGACAAGATCGAAGAGTCCTGACATGGCCAGTTCAAATCTCGATGTCGGCGATATCCTGGAAGCTCGCGAGAGCTACGAAGCCGGCATCACCGCGACGCGCCGCACGGACAGGGCCGTCTGGTTTCCGGTCTCGCTGGTGGCCATTCTTCTCGCCGTCCCGGCGTTGCAGTTTTTTGACGGCTTCAACTACATCATCCACATGCTTCTTTATACGATGATGTTTGCCGCCATGTCGTCGAGCTGGAACATTCTCGGCGGCTTTACAGGCTATATTTCACTCGGCCACAGTGTGTTTTACTGTATCGGCGGCTATTTCTCCGGACTGCTCCTTGCTTTTTTCGGGATATCGACGCTCATCACCGCCCCGCTGGCCGGCCTGGTCGTGGCGGTTATCGGCCTGGTCGTCGGTCTCATCACGCTCAAGATGAGGGGACCAACCTTCATCATCTCGTCGATCGCGCTGCTGATGGTGGCGCGCATTCTCTTTGACAATTGGGATTTCGTCGACGGCTCGAACGGCATTACGCTCGGGCAGCTCGACTTGACCGCGCAATGGATCAAGCTGCCGTTTTATTACGCGTTTCTGGTCATCGCCGTCGTGACCATTTATGCGTCGTATCGCATCAAGCATTCAAAATTCGGCCTGCATTTGAGGGCGATCAGCCAGGATGAGGTGAAGGCGGAAAGCGCCGGCATCAACACTTGGCTCAGCAAGTCGATCGCATTCGCCATTTCCGCCTTCTTCATCGGCATGTGCGGCGCGGTGTGGGGCGAGTACCTGACCTTTATCCGGCCGAACCTCTTTCTGACCCTGCTGATTTCGGTGAATATGGTGCTGATGTGCATCCTGGGCGGCAAGGGCACGGTCGCCGGGCCGGCCGTCGGCGCTGTCCTGCTAATTGCCTTCAACGAGTTCTTCGTCGCAACGCTCGGCGCCAGCGAGATCAATATTTTCGCCACCGGCCTGATCATGATCCTGGTGCTGCTGTATTTCCCCAACGGTATCGTTGGCACCCTGGCGCGGAAAAAGAAGCTGCCGCGCTTCCTGGATTGGGACTGAAGATTGCAGCAATGACGGAATTTGTCCTCTACAACGCACCGCAATCGACCTGTTCGCAGCGGGTGCGTTTCGTACTCAACGCCAAGGGTCTTGCCTTCGAGGACCACAGGCTCGACCTCTTTTCCGGCGACCAGGTCAAACCTGATTATCTGGCGATCAATCCCAACGGTGTCGTGCCGACGCTCGTCCATGACGGCGCGGTGATCATCGATTCCGCCGTCATTACCGAATATCTCGACGAGGTGCGGCCGGGCGATGTCTGCTTTACGCCGGACGATGCGGCGAGGCGCGCCGCAATGCGCTCGATGATGCGCTATATCGACGAAGTTCCGACGCCAGCGGTCCGCATCCCGTCCTACAATCTGGCTTTTCTGCCGCATTTTCAGGCGATGAGCGAGGAGGCGTTTCTCGCCCTCGCCAATTCCAAGCCGCTGCGCAAGGAGTTTTTGCTGTCCATGGGGCGCACCGGCTTCCCGAAGAGCGAAATGGACGGGGCGCTCGACCGGCTGGCGCGGGCGGTGGAGCGCATGGATGACTGGCTGGCGGCGAGCGGGGGACCTTTTTTGATGGGCAAGGCGATCACGCTCGCCGATATCGCGGTGATGCCGGTAATCGTGCGCATGGACGACATCAACCTTCACAAGGTCTGGGCCGAGAAACCGGCAATCGGGCGTTGGCTTGAGTCAATCCGCGGCCAGCAGGCTTATGCGCCGACCTATTATCAAGGCTCGCATCTGACGGAAAAATATCCCCATCTTGCCCGCCTGCGCGAGGAGAGGCAGGCCGCCGGCTAGCGCCTTTGCCTATTTCGTCCCGGCCGTAACCCTCAGCCCTCTATATCCAGCCCCGTGGGAACCGGCACATTTTCGCTTTCCAGCTTCATGCCGGCGGCCAGTGCGAGGGTTTCCAGAAGCGCCGAAAAATCCTTGTCCAGATAAGCCTGCGGATCGGGCTGCAACGTCGCGGCGCCGAAATGCGCCTGAAGCGCTTCGCGCATCGCGGCGGTTACAGGCATCGGCACACCGTTTGCACGGCCAGCGGCAAGCCCGAGATCGATATCCTTGCGCAAAAGTGTCGGCGTGAAGGTGGTCGTCCAGTCGAGATTGACCAGCGCGTTCGACTTGTAGCGCGTGAAGGTGGAGCCGATTACGCTGTTGTTTATGAAATCCAGGAAGGCGTGGCGCGGAACGCCTACTTTTTCGGCAAGAAGAACGACTTCGGCCAGATTCTGTGTCACCACGCCCAGCATGACGTTGTGGGCAATCTTGCAGATGCGCGCGAGTTCCCCCTCGCCGACATAAGAGACGCCCGCGCCGGCGATGGATTTCAGATACGGCTCGACTTCGTCAAATGCGGATTTTAATCCCGACGCGACCACCGAGAGCTTGCCGGCCTTGACGCATTTTCCATTGCCGGAAACCGGGGCGGCGACAAAAGTCGCGCCCTTTTCCCCCAGACCGGCGCGAAAAGCCTCCGATTGCTCAATGCCGATGGAGGAGCAGTCAACGAATATCCGGGGAATGGCGCCGCTGTTTGCCGATGCCACGCCATTCTCGCCGAAATAGACCTGCTCAAGGTCGTTGCCGGTGGAGACCATGGTGAAAAGCACATCAACGGCGCCAAGGTCGGCCGGGCGGTCGACCAGAATCGCGCCCTTTTCCGCCAGCGGTTCGGCCTTTGCGCGGGTGCGATTCCAGATGTGGACCGTGTTGCCGTCCTTGATGAGCCGCTCGGCCATCGGATAGCCCATCCGGCCCATGCCGATCCATCCAAGCGTGTGTTTGTTCTCAGCCATGCGACCACTCCTGGTTCAAAAATTCGGGATTCGGATTGCCGGCCGGCTCAATCAATCTCGTCCGGCCAATTGCGGGTTTCGATAATCGTACGCAGACGGTCCAGGAACGCGGCCGAATAGGCGCCGTCGAAGGCGCGATGATCGAAGCTCTGCGCCAGTACGCCGACCGGCCTCACGACGATGGCATCGCCACCATCGGTTTCAACCGCGACCGGCTTCTTGCGTATGCCGTCGGTGGAAAGAATAGCGACCTCCGGCGCATTGACGATCGGCGCGGTAATCAGCGTGCCGAATGTTCCGGAGTTCGAGATCGTATAGGTGCCGCCGGAATAATCTTCCGGCGTCAGCTTTCCGGCCCGGGCTTTGCCTGCCTTCTCGATGATGGCGCGGGTCAGGTCGAGCAGGCTCAACTCGTCGGCGCGACGGATCACCGGAACGATCAGACCCTCATGGTCCATATCGACGGCAATACCGAGATTGACTCGCCGGTGGACGAGGAGATTGTCGCCGTCAAGAGAAGCGTTCACCCGCGGGAAATCGCCAATTGCAAGGCAAACGGCGCGAGCTATGAATGCCAAAGGCGTCAGCTTGAATCCCCAGTGCGCTGCATGGGCTGCATTGAGCGACTGGCGCGCCGCCTCAACATGATGGAAATCGACCTCAACGGCTTGCAGCACATGCGGCGTTTCCCGCCAGGTCTTCGACAGATGCCGGGCCGTCTTGCGGCGAACAAGGTTGAGGGGGACGATGTCAGTGTCATCGCTTGCCATCGGCCGCGCAGCCGGCACATGGGATTCGAATTTGGCGGCGTCGATATCGGCCTTCGCAATGCGCCATCCGCCTGTCGCTGACACCCTTGCGGCAACCGCCTCAAGATCGATGCCGCGCTGTTCGGCCAGCCGCCGGGCGAGCGGCGTGATTTTCAGGTTGTCGAGGCGTTTTGCAGAACCGTAGTTGCGCTCCGGCGTGCGGACCTCGCAGAACGGACCGAACCCGTCATAAAGGTGAGCGCCATTGGCGGATACGGCCTTTGCCGGGGCGGGCGAACGGGCCGGCTCCGGTTCCGCCTGCGGCGGCGCGGCGGCAGGAGGCTGGCTTTCCGATTGCGTGTCGGGCGATCTGCCGGCGCGCTTCGATGCCGCTGCCCCGGCCTCGCCGATGACGGCAACCACGGCGCCGACGGCAAGACAATCGCCAACTTGCGCGCGAATTTCCGTCAGGGTTCCCGATTCCAGCGCCTGGACCTCCATGGAGGTCTTGTCGGTCTCGATTTCGAACAGGTTCTCGCCGGCCGTGACCGTTTCGCCGGCCGACTTGAACCAGGCGCTGATCGTGCCCTCGGTGACGGTTTCGCCCAATTGCGGCATGACGACATCCATGACGACCTACCACTCCACGGAGATGTACTGGGTTTCCAGGAACTCCTTCATGCCCTCCTGGGCGCCCTCGCGGCCGATGCCGGACTGCTTGACGCCGCCAAACGGCGCGGCGGGATCGGAAACCAGACCACGGTTCAGGCCGACCATGCCGAAATCCAGCCGTTCCGACACCTTCATGCCGCGGGCCAGATCCCTGGTGAAAACATAAGCGATAAGGCCGTATTCGGTGGCATTGGATTTTTCGATCACCTCGTCCTCGTCGGAAAATGTCTGAATCGCCGCGACAGGACCGAATATCTCCTCGCGCGTCATGTCAGCGTCATCCGGCACATCGGTAAGCACGGTTGGCGGATAGAAGAACCCCTTGCCGTCCGGAACGACGCCGCCGAGAACCACCTTCGCTCCTTTTTCCTGTGCGTCGGCGACCAGGGCCGCGACCTTGTCGCGGGCTTCGGCATTGACCAGCGGTCCGACATCGACACCGTCGTCCGAGCCGTTGCCGAGCGTCAGCGCGCTCATCGCCGCAACGTATTTTTCAGTGAATGCGTCCTTGACCTTTTCGTGGACATAAAAGCGGTTGGCCGCCGTGCAGGCCTCGCCGAGATTGCGCATCTTGGCCACCATCGCGCCAGCGACAGCCTGATCGATGTCGGCATCGTCAAAGACGATCAGCGGCGCATTGCCGCCCAGTTCCATCGCCGGATTGACGACGCAGTCCGCGGCGGAGCGGAGAATCATCCTGCCGACCTCGGTCGAGCCGGTGAACGAGACCACCCGCACCCGTGGATCGTGCAGCATCGCATCGACAATCTTGCCCGCAGAGCGGGACGGCAGGACATTGACGACGCCCGGCGGCACGCCGGCTTCCTCCAGAAGCGGCATCAGCGCCAGCATGGTCAGCGGCGTCTCCGAAGCCGGCTTGACGATCACCGGGCAGCCGGCGGCAAGCGCTGGTGCAATCTTGCGTGTGCCCATGGCGGCGGGAAAGTTCCACGGCGTGACGAGAACTCCGATCCCGGCCGGTTTGTGGTGCACGACAATGCGGGCGCCGGAGGCCGGCGCGTGTCCGAAGGCACCGGAATTGCGGACCGCTTCTTCGGCATACCAGCGGAAGAATTCTGCCGAATAGGCTGCCTCGCCCAAGGCATCGGCTCGCGCCTTGCCGTTTTCCAGGGTGATAAGTCGCGCAAACTCCTCCTTGCGGGCGCTGAAAAGCTCAAACGCCTTGCGCAGGATTTCCCCGCGCTCACGTGGCGTGCGGCCGGCCCAATCGGCAAAGGCAGCATCGGCGGCATCGACAGCGGCGATGGCGTCCTCGATCGTCGCCGAGGCGACGGAAGCCAGCACCTCTTCGTCAGCCGGATTGAGAACGTCGAAGCGGCCGCCATCGGAGGCGTCCCGCCATTCACCGCCGATATAAAGATCGCTCGGCACGGAATTGATCAATTGTTGAGTCATCTCACTTTCAGCCCATTGACCACTTTATCTTTTCAGCAATCCGCTCCGGCGTCGGCAGCACGATATCCTCCAGATTGTCCGCCGCCGGCAGCGGAATATGCGGCGTCGTTATCCGGACAACCGGGCCATCGAGATCATAAAAGCACTCATCGGCGGCGATGGAGGCGATTTCCGCACCCCAGCCGCACAGCCGGGGATTCTCCTCAACGGTATAAAGCCGCCCGGTCTTGACCACCGAACCGAGAATCGTCCGGGTGTCGAGGGGCACCAGGGAGCGGGCGTCGATGACCTCGGCGTCGATGCCCTCAGCGGCAAGCCGGTCAGCCGCCTCAAGCGCGCGATGAACCATCAAGGCGAGCGCAAGAATCGTGCAGTCGCTGCCCGGCCGGACAATTTTCGCGACACCGAGTTCATCGACATGTTCGCCATCGGGAACCTCGCCCTTCATGGCGTAGAGCGATTTGTGTTCAAAGAAAATGACCGGGTCGTCGTCGCGTACCGCCGCTGCCAGAAGTCCCTTGACGTCGGCCGGCGTTGAGGGGGCGACAACCTTGATGCCGGGAATCGACATGGCCCAGTTCTCCACCGACTGGGAATGCTGGGCGCCGAAGCGGGAGCCAGCGCCGTTTGCCGTCCGCACGACCAGCGGGCATGCGAGCTGGCCGTTCGACATGTAGCGCAGCTTCGACATTTCGTTGGCGACAAAGTCCCAGCAGACCGCCAGGAAGTCGGAGAACATGATCTCGGCAATCGGCCGCATACCGGTCATCGCAGCGCCCATCGCCGCGCCCAAAATCGCTTCTTCGGAAATCGGCGTATCGATCACCCGCTTCGGCCCGAACTGCTCCAGCAGACCGACCGTCGCCTTGAAGACACCACCAGCGCCGGCGACGTCCTCGCCGATGAAGGCAACCCGGTTGTCGCGCGCCATTTCCTGGGCGATGCCGGCGGCGACAGCTTCGCGATAGCTCAGTTCCGCCATGCCCAGCCCCCGTTAGCATAGACATCGGTGGTCAGGATTTCCTCCGGCGGCAACGGCGAGGCTTTGGCGATCTCCGTCGCCTCATCGACCTTGCGAAGGGCTTCATCGTCGATCCGCTGCACAATATCCTCGGCAATTCCAAATTCCGCCAGACGCGCCCGGTAGACCTTGATGGGATCGCGCTCTTTCCATTTTTCCAGCTCGCCCGGTGGGCGGTATTTTCCCGGATCGGCGCGGGAATGGCCGGAATGGCGGTAGGTCTTGCACTCAATCAGCGAGGGGCCGTCGCCGGCGCGCGCCCTGGCGATGCCTTCCCGGGCGGTGCGGAAAACCGCATCGGCGTCGTTGCCGTCAATGAGAATGGACTCCAGCCCATAGGCCGAGGCGCGGTCGGCGGCGGGATTGTCGACGGCGGTAATCTGGCCGATCGGCGTATATTCCATATACAGGTTGTTCTCGCAGACAAAGACGACCGGCAGCTTGAAGACCGCAGCGTAATTGAGGGCTTCGTGGAAAGCGCCGATATTGGTCGTGCCGTCGCCGAAGAACACCACCGAGACATCGTCGTGGCCCAGATATTGGGCGCGCCAGGCCGAGCCGACGGCCATTGGCAGATGGGCGCCGACAATGGCGTAGGACCCCATCACGCCGTGCTCGGCGGAGGTCAGATGCATGGAGCCGCCCTTGCCGCGCATCAGGCCGCAATCGCGCTGCATCAATTCGCCAAGCACCCCGACCATCGGCGCGCCGCGGGCCAGCGTATGGGCATGGCCGCGATAGGTGCAAAAGCTCTTGTCATCGGGTTGCATGGCAGCGGCAAAGCCGGCGGCGATGGCCTCCTGACCGAGTGACAAGTGACTGGTGCCCTTGACCAGGTTTTGCAGGAAGAGGTCAAAAGCGCGCTGCTCGCAATGGCGGATTTCCATCTGCAACCGCCACAGTTCAAGGCGCTCGTCCTGGCTGATGTCGTCGTTCGCGGCGCTCTGGCTACGCTTTGTCGTGTCTGCTGCGACCATGATTTTGCCAATCAATAAGGATTGGCGATCGGCAGATCTTCGGCCGGGAACAGGGTGATCACTTCGCAGCCCTTGTCGGTGACGACGACCTCTTCCTCGATCCGCGCCGCCGAATAGCCGTCTGCCGCCGGACAATACGTCTCCAGCGCGAAAACCATGCCGGTCTTGATCTCCATCGGTTTTTCCAGACTGCAGACCCGCGAGATGATCGGCCGCTCGTGCAGCGCCAGACCGAGGCCATGACCGAACTGCAGGCCAAAGGCCGACAATTCGTCGGGGAAACCGAAATCGGGCGCTTCCGGCCAGACAGAGGCGACCTGGTCGGTGCCAACGCCCGGCTTGATCAGTGCGATGGCGTTGTCGAGCCATTCCCGGCATTGGACATAGGCGTCGTTTTGCACCGGCGTCGCCCGGCCAATGTTGAAGGTGCGATAATAACAGGTGCGATAGCCCTGATAGCTTTGCAGAATATCGAAGAAGGCCTGGTCTCCCGGCCGGAAATAGCGGTCGGTGAAATTGTGCGGATGCGGATTGCAGCGCTCGCCGGAGATGGCGTTGATGGCCTCGACATCGTCCGAACCCATCTTGTAGAGCATGGCATTGGACATGGCGACGATGTCGGATTCGCGCACGCCGGGCTTCAGTTCCTCCCAAATCATGTGATAGACGCCATCGACCATCGCCGCCGCCTGGTTGAGCAGCGCGATCTCGTCGATATTCTTGATCTCGCGCGCATCCAGCATGACCTGCTGGCCGTCAACGACGCTCATGCCGGCCTTCTGGAGTTCAAAAAACATCGCCGTTTCGGCCGCATCGACACCGACCGGCATGTCGGCGACGCCGGCCTGACGCAGGAGATCCATGATCTCTTTCGCGTAATGTTCCATCAGACCGAATGCCGGCGGGATCGTACCGCGCATGCCAAGGACGCCGGCCCGGCAATTGTCGGGATCCAGCCAGTCGCAATAGACCTTGTGGTGGACAGCCGCCGATCCGAAATCCCAGACGACCGGCTCCGCGTCGCCGGCCAGAAGGCAGAATCGGCAGAACTTGTCGCGCTCCCATTCGCCGATCTTGGTGGCCGATACGTAACGGATATTGTTGACATCGAATAAAAGCAGCGCGCCGCAATCGGAATTTTTCAACGCCTGGCGGGCGCGCGACAGTCGGTATTTGCGGAGTCGGTCAAATTCGACACGGCGCTCAAAATCGACCGCCATATGGCCGAGCGCCGGGATGCGCCGGTCCCAGTTCCAGTTCGGGTCGATATCGCCTGGCTGCAAGATACGCGGCGACAGGGCTGCGGTCATGGCGCGTCCTCTATTTTGTCAGCCGCAGCGACGGCCGCTACATTTCCGCGCCGTCGCCAAGCCGTGTTTCAGGTCCAGTAACATTCATTTTGGCAGGCTGAAAATTGATTTGCTGCAATCGATTGCATCCCATAGATGAACGGTGTCGTTGTCAAGTTGCATCTGGCGTGTGGCCGCAAGATGGGGTCGAATATCTGGAACGGGTGACGCCGTCACGGGATCGGACGAAATGCTGCGAAACGGACGCAAGAAAACGACCTTGAAGGACGTGGCGAAAGCGGTTGGCGTGCATGTCTCCACCGTTTCGCGGGCGCTTGATGAACGCACCCGGCACATGATTACCGCCGAGGTGGCGGACCGGATCATCGAGGTGAGCCGTGAGCTCAACTATTCGCCGAACGCCGCCGCCTACAGTCTGCGCACCAACCGCACAAGGCTGATCGGCGTTGTCATCCCGGACATCACGAACCCGATCTTCCCGCCGATCATCAGAGGCATCGAGGATGCGCTGGGTCGCCGCAACTATATTGCGATCGTTGTCAACACAGACAGCACCGCTGCACGCGAATCCGCCTTGATCAACACTCTGCTCGGGCGCGAGATCGACGGCATGATTGTGGCGAGCGTGGAACGGCAGGACAAGGCCATCGACGAACTGGTCGAAGCCGGCATTGCGGTCATTACCGTCAACCGGCGCGTCGACAGCCCTCAGGTCTCGTCCGTCGTCAATGACGAACATGACGGGATGCGGCGCGTTCTGATGCATTTGATGTCTTTGGGCCATCGCCGGATCGTGGCGATCGCCGGCCCGCAGGGCCTTTCCACCGGCAAAACCCGGCACGAGGCGTTTCAGCACTTTCGAAAAGAGCTGGGGCTCGCCAACGATCCCGGCACTGTTGTTTTTGCCGATGCCTTCAACGAGGACGAGGGCGAGCGGTGCATGGAGAACCTGCTATCGCGTGACATCGACTTTACCGCCCTCGTTGCCTCGAACGACCGGCTTGCGATCGGCGCATTGAGCGCGCTCAAGCGTCACGGGATCGATTGCCCCTCCGATGTATCGCTCACCGGGTTCAACGACATGTATTTGTCCGACCGCATCAATCCGCCGCTGACAACCGTTCGTATCCAGCAATACGAAGTCGGGCACAGAGCCGCGGAGGTCCTGCTCCGTCACATCGATGCGAGGGACAAGATCATCGAGCCGGTTCACGACGTTCTCCCGGTGGACCTTGTCGTGCGGCAATCAACGGCGCCACTGGCGAAGACCTAATACGGCACTGTCACATAAACTTCAGCGGATTGCAGTTTGTGCAGCTTGGCGCCAAGATCAAGCCGCCACGCTCGCACTTTGCCAAACCTCGAACGATGTGGTTCGAAGCTCTTTGTAATTGGGCCGTTTGAGGAGATGGCGCTGGTGGTAGAAGGTG
>PVMS01089440.1_pt1 | contig 14388 bp, 13 predicted proteins | sample 1853461 | NCBI WGS metagenome assembly PVMS01 (sample SAMN08582032, study PRJNA380276) | Marine sediment metagenome, whole genome shotgun sequencing project. | isolation source: ocean sediment barecode stripped | collected 2017 | reverse complement strand
GCGGATGTTGCCTTCGGTAGTGTCAAAATGCATATTCGAAGGAATAAATTGCCCTTCCTTTAATGCGATTGCGGTCAGAATGTTTTCCGCTGCACGGCCCTGGTGAGTAGGAACAAAATGTTTGAAAGCAAATATTTCATCTACAACCTTTTTGAGCCTGTGAAAAGAGCGAGCGCCCGCATACGCTTCATCACCTTCAAGCATTGCAGCCCATTGAGCTTGGCTCATCGCGCCTGTTCCTGAATCCGTCAGGAAATCGAGATAAACTTCTTCGGAAGTAATGTTAAAAACGTTGTAATGTGCCCTTTGTAGGGCTGCCTTTCGCTGATCTCGATCAATAAGTTTGATCGCTTCTACCATCTTTATTCGAAAGGGCTCTGGGACATAGCTGGGCATGTTTTCTCCGTAGTTTGAATTGCTCAATTATAATCTCGCATGGATAAAATCCGATGCTGAAAATTCATAAAATGACACTGGGCCCTGCGCTCACCAATACCTACATTGTGGCCAACGAGGCCACAAAGGATGTGGCTGTAATTGACCCTTCCTGGGATGGACATCTTATTCTTGCTGCTGCAAAAGATCGTGGCTGGCGCATTGCAAATATCTGGTTGACGCACGCGCATTTCGATCATTTTGGAGGCGCAGCCGCTGTAGCTGATGGCTCAAGCCCGCCACCTCCAGTGGCGCTACATCCCGATGATTATCGTTTGTGGCGAGCGCTAGGTGGGGCAGGGGAATTTGGTATTGAAATGGATCCTGGCCCCGAGCCCACGATCGATTTTTCCCACGGACAGCACATTTATCTTGGGGATATCGATTTTGAAGTTTTGCACGCGCCTGGGCATTCACCTGGCTCTGTGATCTTCTATTGCAAAGAGGAAGGATTGGCCTTTAGCGGTGACGTAATTTTTCAAGGCAGTATTGGAAGAACCGATCTACCATTAGCCAGTTATGATGTGCTTATGGAAAGCATTCGCACGCAAATTCTGACTTTGCCAGATGATACGCGCTTGCTTGTAGGCCATGGCCCTGAAACATTTGTGGCTGCGGAAAGGATCACAAATCCCTTCTTACAAGGATTAGAGCAATAAAAAAGGCGGCCAATTGGCCGCCTTTTTCTATTTTGCAAATTCGATCGATCTTGTTTCCCTCATCACAGTGACCTTAATCTGCCCAGGATATTGCATGGTTTCTTCAATTTGTTTTGCAATTTCGCGAGACATGCGAGCAGCTTCCAGATCGTCAATATCTTCGGGTTTAACTATGATGCGTACTTCTCTTCCAGCCTGCAATGCGTAGCTTTGAACAACGCCCTTGTAAGAATTAGCCAGATCTTCCAGAGATTTAATGCGCTTGACATATTGCTCCAAGCTTTCTCTTCTAGCGCCTGGTCGAGAACCTGAAATGGCATCCGAGGAGGCAACGATGATAGCCTCAACGCTTTCCTGCTCCACTTCGTGATGATGTGATGCTATTGCATTAACTATTATTGGCTGTATTCCATAACGTCTCACAAATTCAGCCCCTATACCTGCATGCGTGCCTTCCATGTTGTGATCCATGGCTTTTCCAATATCGTGAAGCAAGCCGCCGATCTTTGAGATTTCCAGGTCGGCCCCTAATTCCGCGGCCATAACGCCCGCTATTCGGGATGTTTCAACGGCATGCGAAAGTTGATTCTGTCCATAGGATGTGCGGAATTTCAGGCGACCAAGCATTTTTACGATTTCTTTATGTAAATTGCCCACGCCTGAATCAAATACAGCCTGTTCTCCGGCTTCAATAATCGCTTTCTCTACATCCTTTTGCTGTTTACGGACGATCTTCTCAATGGAAGCCGGATGAATTCGCCCATCCAGCACTAATTTTTCGAGCGATCGTTTTGCCACTTCTCGCCGAACCGGGTCAAAGCTGGAGATCGTTACCGAACCGGGCGTGTCATCGACCACTACATCTACGCCAGCTGCTGATTCAAAGGAACGAATATTGCGGCCGTTGCGGCCAATGATCCGGCCTTTCATTTCATCATTTGGAAGCTCAACTCTTGAAGTAGTAGTTTCTGAAACATGTTCGGAGGCCACTCTCTGAATGGCTCCAGAAATAATAACTCTGGCTTTCTTTTCGCCTTCTTCTTTGGCTTCAGCTTCAATGCCACGAATGATTCGAGCCATATCCGCTCGGCCTTCCAGCTCCACTTCTTCCATTAATACGGAACGGGCTTCTTCCTTTGTCATCGAAGAGACCTTTTCCAAACGTTCAAGGATTTCTGATCGTCTGCTATCAAGCTCATTGTTGAGCTTATCCATATCACCCTGACGTTTATTCAAAGTTTTCTCGCGATCTGTTATTTGCTCAGATTGCCTGTCGATATCTGCGCGCCTTTTTTGCAGGCGATCATCCTGACGATTCAGATCTTTCCTTTTGCGCTCACTATCTCGTTCAGATTGCTGCCGAATTTCCAATGCGCGGTCTTTTCCCTGAATTTCTAGTTCTTTGGCTTCTTCTTTTGCCTTATCAACAATTCGACCAGACTCAATCTCTTCATTGCGAATTGCCTTTTGAAATTGAAAATTCTTTATGACATATCCAAGCACAATGCCAATCACAGCTACTGCGATCAATATTAAGATGTTACCTTCCATACTTATTTCCTTTTTTCAGATAATGTCTCGTCGTTCATGCTTCTATCCAGACTCTTCCATGTTTCGCGGCAAACTTCTTCGCTAATTGAATAACGAAATCCTCGTCTGGATAAATATCCCGATAACTTCTTTCGGTACTCTTTCCATTCCAAATGTTCATAACGATGAGCTTTTGCTTCGGCTGCCTTATAAGCCAGTTCCGTGTCATCAACATCCTTAAGTGCCTTATCAATAATTTCTTCGGCAATTCCTTTTTGGAATAACTCCCTGCGTAATAAAAAGGAACTTCTTGCTTTAAAGGCGGAGCGGTTTTCAACCCATTCGGTTGCAAACTCATGATCATCAAGCAGTTGTTTCTCTATTAATTTGGATAGAGCCTGCTCAACAACATTTTCTTCAAATTTTGTTTTTAATAATCGATCGCGAGTTTCTTTAATAGATCGCGGACGGTAGCTAATGAAGTTTAAGGCTTTTTGAAAAGCAGCTTCCTGCTCATCTTTGCTTTGCAATTCAATGATTTTTTCTTCGTCGATCTCTTGCCCTGGGGATAGCCAGGCAGCCACAATTTTCGATAGCGCAAAGGCATATTCACCATCGAGATGAACATTTACCCGTCCGGGGCTTCTCTTTTGTTGCTTCAACGAGGTTATTGTTTTCATCATTTTAAAGCAAAACAGCCGTATCTTCCGTTAGACTACGGCTGTAGATGAAAACTTAGTTTGAAACAGGCAGGGAATCTCGCTTTCGCGAGGTGCATTAATTAGAAAATTTCTATATTAACGGTACATCCTCATTTTCGGATGATTAAGCAATAACTGCCTGATAATTATCTTTTCGCCAATCGAATTATTGGCCTTACTAAGTTTCACTTAAGCCGCTCCCCAAGAGCGCTTATCTTCCAACTATGAATTGCTTTCGTCTTCGTCGGGTTTATTTTCGCCACTCTCAAAGTGGACTTCCCGAACTTTCAATTCAATGCTGGCAGCCAGTTCAGGATTTTCACGAAGAAACGCTTTTGCGTTTTCTCGTCCCTGGCCCATCCGTTCGTCCTCGTATGTGTAATGAGAACCACGTTTGGTAATAATATCTAGCTGTGTAGCCATATCCAGTACATCCCCTGATTTGGATACACCTTCATTATACATGATATCAAATTCCGCAGTTTTGAAGGGCGCCGATACTTTATTTTTGACAATCCGCACCCTGGTGCGATTTCCAATGACCTCAGCGCCATCTTTGATCGATTGAATTCGCCTCACATCCATGCGCACAGAGGCATAAAATTTCAGCGCCATCCCACCGCTAGTGGTCTCCGGATTTCCAAACATGACCCCTATTTTTTGGCGTAACTGATTCGTAAACAGCACTGCTGTATTCGTTTGTTTTATGGCTCCGGAAAGCTTACGCAATGCCTGTGACATTAATCGAGCCTGCATTCCCATTGTGGGATCTCCCATATCTCCCTCAATTTCTGAACGAGGCACGAGCGCCGCAACGGAATCGATCACAACAATATCCACTGCTCCTGAACGGACCAATGCCTCCGCAATTTCCAGGGCCTGCTCTCCCGTATCTGGTTGCGATATCAGCAGCTTGTCCACATCAACCCCGCATCGGGCGGCATAAGTGGGGTCAAGCGCGTGTTCCATGTCCACAAATGCTGCTGTTCCACCAAGCTTCTGGGCTTCCGCAACAATATGCTGGCTGATCGTCGTTTTTCCGGAAGATTCCGGGCCATAGATTTCAGAGACTCGGCCGCGTGGTATGCCTCCAACTCCAAGAGCAATATCCAATGAAAGCGAACCAGTAGGAATAGCTTCAACCTCTAAGCTTGACGTTTCCCCCAAACGCATAATAGATCCATCGCCCCAGCGCTTTGTAATTTGGTCCAATGTATTTTGAAGAGCTTGCTGCTTTTTTTCCGACATTAATGTTCCTTGCTGAATTTTCCTTCCGAAAAAGATTATACGCGAGCCCGATGATATTATTGCAATTAATTAGCGCTTCACATTTTATGGAGGAGTTTTGACAAATAGAAAAAAGATCCTGTTCGTGTGCTTAGGCAATATTGTCCGCAGCCCATTGGCAGAAAATCTCTTCAGGCAGAAGATTCAGAATGCCGGCCTGGAAGATAAATATATGGCTGATTCTTCCGGGACGGCCGCCTATCATATTGGAGAAGAACCAGATTCCAGGATGCGTCAAGTTGCCTCGCAACACGGGCTAAATTACAGCGGAGCAGGGCGGCAATTTGTTCAAAAGGATTTTGAAGACTTTGATCTGATATTGCCAATGGATTTAAGCAATTACTCGAATTTGGAGCAGATCGCCAAAAATGAGGAGCATTTAGCCAAGATCCATTTGATGGGAAATTTTGATCTTGAAGCCGGAGAAGATCGTGCAGTCCCCGATCCCTACTATGGCGGCTTAGACGGCTTCGAACACGTTTATCAGATGATTGAGCGCTCCACGACCGAGCTCTTGAGGCAATTAGAATCGGGAGAATTGGAAATTTAGTGATCCCTGAGAGCTTGGCAACCTGGCTGGAAAAAGAGCGTGGCCAGAGAATAATTGAACAAATCCCTGTGGCTGGTGGCTGCATCAATCATGGTCAGCTCATAATTACTGATAGCGGGGAAAGTTATTTTTTAAAATCAAATACAAATGCTCCACCTGCAATGTTCGAGGCAGAAGTTCACGGATTGGAATTGATGATTTCTGCCAAGGGTCCTCGCATCCCAAAGCCTATTCACCATGCTGAAGAATATTTGCTGATGGAGGATCTTTCCCCGGGGAAAAAGGATTCCAAATGGGCAGAAAAATTGGGAAGGGGATTAGCCAAATTACACACATCCATTTCGCAGGAATTTGGATTGGATCGCGACAATTTTATTGGCTCAACGCCTCAAATTAATAACTATTCCTCGGACGGATACGAGTTTTTCGCCACGCAAAGATTGGCATTTCAAACGCGATTGGCTCGCGATGCAGAATTGTTATCCCCCAGCGAAAGCGGACAAATTGACCGGCTATCTGGTCGATTGGAGGATTTGATCCCTAGGCAAGCCCCTGCTTTGCTTCACGGCGATTTATGGTCGGGCAATGCGATCTGGGATGCAAAGGGTGAGCCTGCGCTAATTGATCCAGCTGTATATTATGGCTGGCCGGAAGCGGATTTGGCCATGACGGCCTTATTCGGTGCTTTTGGAGATGACTTTTACCGTGCCTATACTGAAGAACATATTTTGGAAAAAGGATGGAGAGACCGCTTTCCAATCTATAATCTTTATCATCTGCTTAATCATCTCAATTTGTTTGGGAATTCCTATCACGAACAAGTGATGGCGATAGTGCGCCAATATTAATCTAAATATTTATGCATTTATAGTTCGAGTTCAAAGATATAATTTTTCCATGCGGAAATCCCCATTAATGTTCTTGCTGCTTTTTGTGCTCCTCATTGGGGCATGTTCTCCCTCTGATGAAAACAATTCAATATCATGCAATGAGGCTCAGTTTGTTGACCATGTGATTTTGGATGTCCCTGTAGAAGAAGGCACGATTCTTATGCCGGGAATGGCTTTTACAAAAACTTGGCGACTTGTTAATTCAGGCACTTGTACCTGGACAGAGGAATACAGTCTTGAGTTATCCGAAGGGGAAAGTTTTTCTGACTCTTCGAAAGTTTTCTTGCCCGTAGCGCTAGAGCCCGGCGGATCAATGGATATTTCAATTCCAATGTTCGCGCCAGTTGAAGCCGGCACTCACTTGGGCGCCTGGCAATTTCGCACGCCAGAGGGAGAAAACTTCGGAGTTGGCTCCGATGGCTTGAACTCCTTGCGAGTGGAATTTGTTGTCCCGGATCTCCCAAATGGCATTATTTACGATTTTGATCAAGTGCATTGTTTAGCCCAATGGCATTCTGGTGCCGCCACCTTTTTGCCCTGCCAGGCAATTGGGGATGAAAATGATTTACGCCAGGGATTTGTGCGCCTGAACGATGATCCAGGCCTTGAAGGCAGCAGTGCCAACAATCCTCCAGCGCTTGAGATCAAGCCCAATAATCAGCAGGATGGATGGATCGCGGGCTTTTTCCCCGGAATAGCTATTGAGGATGGTGATTTCTTCTCAGCGACTATCGGTTGCATGGATTTGCAAGAGGGCTGTGCAATAGTCTTTCATTTTGAAGTTGAAGCGCTGGATGGAAGCGTGCAGAGGCTTTCTTCCTGGACAGAGTTCTACGACGATCAGGCGCGTGAAGTTAATGTGGATTTGAGCGAATTTGCTGGAGAGCGCGTCAATTTAGTATTGAGAGCAGAGGAGGAGGGCAGCGGTCGTTCTATTCGGACCATTGGCTTTTGGCTAAACGCCAAAATCGTACGCAAATAGAATTCCTGAAAATGGAATTCATTCCTGAATAACCCCATTAATTTAATAATTATCCCTGGATATTGGGTTCAATAACTTCGCTTGCCTGTATTTGCTGTGTATTACTTGCGCTAAAAGCGGAAGACTTGCGCCGCCTAAAACTCTAGGCTATACTTGTCGAATAGTGGGTTGAAGTGGCACATTGTGGGACGCCGGAATTCCGGCGTCCTGTATTTAAGGACAAGGTAGAACTTATGTTCCTGGGAGAATTCAATCATAGCATCGATGAAAAGGGCCGTGTAACGATTCCGGCTCTCTATCGTCAGGAACTTGAGGGTGGAGCATACATTACACAGGGCTTCGACCGCAACTTAATGGTGCTGCAGATTGGAACCTTCGAAAATATGTCTCAACGCTTAAACAAAATGAACATCACCGATCCTAGCGTCCGAGAACTTCGTCGGCTGCTTTTTTCCAAGGCGCAAAAAATTGAGCCTGATTCAAGTGGACGCATCTTGATCCCCGCCTTCCTGAGAGAAAAACTTGGCGAAACGAATGAGGTGGTACTGATCGGGGGCGGATCATACTTCGAGCTTTGGTCTCTGGAGAAATGGAAAACACAGATCGGTCATTTAGATGATGTTCAAAACAATGCCCGATATTTTGCTGATCTCGAACTCTTTGCGGAAGAGGGCCCTGATTAATGACTTCCCAAACCCTCTTGCACCATAAGCCAGTTCTTTTAAAGGAAGTTTTGGAAGCGCTGCGCCCAAGATCGGGAGGTCATTATCTGGATGGAACCCTTGGAGCAGGAGGGCATGCAGAAGGAATTCTAGAGGCCTCAATGCCAGATGGGGTCTTGGCAGGCTTTGATATTGATCAAGCGGCAATTCTGTTGGCTGAAGAGCGCCTGTCTCCTTTCAAAGATCGCCTAACGATCGCACAAAGCTCCTATATAGAAATGAAAAACGTGCTTGCGGATTGGAATTGGCCCCCATTGGATGGCATCTTGCTGGATTTGGGCGCTTCCTCAATGCAATTTGATCAAGCTGAGAGGGGCTTTTCTTTTCAGAATGATGGGCCCCTCGATATGCGCTTTGATTCCCAGGAATATCTCACGGCTTCGATCATTGTAAATGAATGGGCCGAGGAAGATATTGCAGCGATCATTCGAGAAAATGGGGAAGAGCCCCGCGCGCGCAAGGTCGCTCAGGCAATTGTGGCAGCTCGGCCAATTGAAAGCACGGCAGAGCTAGCAAAAATTGTTGCGCGAGGATTGAGAGCAAAAAGGGGCCGCATCCATCCCGCCACAAAGACTTTTCAGGCTCTTCGTATTGCTGTGAACTCCGAATTGGAAAATATCAGGCAAGTGCTTCCTGATGCAATATCCCTTCTAAGCTCTGGAGGAAGGTTGGCAGTCATTTCTTTTCACTCTCTGGAAGATCGTATAGTGAAGCAATTTATTGTAAGAGAAAGCAAAGATTGTATTTGCCCTCCCGAACAGATCATTTGCACATGCGATCATCAGGCCAGCGTTAAACGCGTCACAAAAAAACCGATTCAGGCACAATCAATTGAAAGAACCAACAATCCGCGTGCACGAAGCGCAAAATTACGGGTTGCAGAACGCTTATAGAAAAGGCAGCAAATGGCACAGCTTTTGCACCTTTTTTCATAGGAGCTAAATGCAATATTTGAGAAACAGTTCGCAAGCCAAAAATCAAACGCCCTGGCGACAACAAATGCAGTTGATCGTGGCGATTTTGGCTGCCGTAGCGATATTTGGATTAGTGGCTGCGTTATATCTTGACGTAACCGCAAGGGGGGCCACAGCCGGTCGGCAGGTTCAGGATTTGCAGCGCTCACGAGAAGAGCTCGAACGAAATATAGAAGATATGCAGACGGAATTGGCTTATCTTCTATCTGTGAACGTGATGGGCCAGCGAGCAGAGAAATTAAATTTTGAAAACATACGCCCAGGAAGCATTACTTATATTGCTGTGCCCGGCTATGAACCCCGCAACGACATCCAATTGGCTCCATCACCAGGCGCAGCATTTGGAGCGGGTGTGCGCTTGCCGGAAAAATATACCCAATCGATATTTGAATGGTTTGGCAACTTGCTGACATTTGGTGGTCCTTAAATGCGGCGGCAGGAATTTTGGCGTTTTTGGGTTGCTGGTGCTGCTTTGGCACTAGTGGGTCTGGCTATTATCTTCCAGACCATTCGAATTCAATATAGCCCCGAAGCGCAACTCTTTTTTTACCAAAGCGAGTTTTATAGCAAGCTAAGTAAAACCATTAATCCTCCGCGTGGACAGATCTTTGATCGCAATGGAAATCTACTAGCTGGAAACCGCACAGTATATGAAATTGGTGTGGATTTAGCCTCTGTGAGCGATCCGCAAGCCATTGCCATTGCTTTGAGTGCTTTGGTTGGCGCGGATTACAACACGATATTGCAGATCACCAGCCAGCCGGCAGCAGAAAACGCGATATACGCAGTTCTGGCTGATTTTATTTTGCCTGAAAATATTGATCTGTTAAAAGCTTATGATGTCAATCGACCGCGCGAGTCGGATGATTCCCTGCTTTGCTCCAACGATCCGGCCTTGTCCTCCCTTATTTGCCGTGCGCACCTAATGCGCAGCTACCCTGAGAAAGAACTGGCATCCAACGTTTTGGGATTTGTGAGCCGCGATGGTATGGGTTATTTTGGAATTGAGCAGCAATACCAGGATGTACTCACTGGCACATCAGAAACATTCTGGATCCATACGGATCCCAGCGAGGCAGGTGAATTGCCTAAAATTCGAGAAGGCGCGAGTTTAATTCTTACGCTTGATCGTGAAATTCAGGCCACCATGGAATCCATGCTTGCGGATCATATAGAGCTCACAGGAGCAGCATCTGGCACAGTGATTGTCATGCATCCAAATACTGGAGAGATCCTCGCCATGTCATCCACGCCTGGATTGAATCTCAACGAGTATTGGAATTACCCGGAGCTATACACAAACAGCACGCCCTTCAATAGAGCAATTAGTGAGACCTATGAGCCGGGATCTGTTTTTAAAGTACTTACTATGGCGGCTGCCCTGGATGATGGAGCTGTGGAATTAGATAGCACCTTTCTGGATAATGGCTATATCGAAATCGGGGGCATTGGAATTCGCAATTGGAATCGTCTTGCCTGGGGGCAGCAGGATATGCTTGGATGCATGCAAAATTCGCTAAACGTTTGCTTTGCCTGGATTGGGCAGGAATTGGGCGCCGAAGCATTCTATGCATATGTCGAAGAATTTGGTCTTGGATTTCCCACAGGTATTGATTTGGCAGGAGAGGCATCAGGAATTGTAAAGAGACCAGGCGATGCAAATTGGTATCCTGCTGATCTTGGCACCAACACCTATGGTCAGGGTATTGCTGTAACTCCATTGCAAATGGTCATGGCCGTATCCGCTTTCATGAACGAAGGACAAATGGTTATTCCTCATGTGGTCAAATCTATTGTGCAGGATGGCGGCCAATACAACATATCCCCACAATTTTCAGGAGCCCCCATTTCCTCCGAAACGGCTGCAGTCCTCAGGGAGATGATGGTTCGTTCTCTTGAAAATGGTACACAAAATGCCCTGCTATCGGGCTACCGTATGGCTGGAAAAACAGGCACGGCTCAAATTCCTGGCAATAATGGTTATTTAAACGATGTGACCAATACTTCATTTATCGGTTGGGGACCTGATGAAGATCCTCAATTTATTGTATACCTTTGGTTGGAAAAGCCCGAAACCTCCATCTGGGCCGGCGATATTGTTGTGCCCTTATTCTCAGATGTAGTGGAACGCTTGGTGATATTAATGGACATTCCTCCTGATTATTTGCGCGCCGATATTCTTGCCGAGCTGGGAAACGAATAGATGATGCAGATCACCGATTTAATTGAAGCACTAACAGGCGAACGCCTTGGCCTGGATGAGCAGCCCATCGAGAATGCGGTGATCGATTCGCGCCTGGCAAGCAAAAATAGTCTCTTTGTTGCGCTGCTCGGGGAAAATACCGATGGTCACGATTTTGTGGATCAAGCTTTCGAAAATGGCGCCGTACTGGCGCTGATCGAGAAAGATGTAGAGTCCAATTTCCCAATATGGGATTTTACGGATAACAAGGATATTGGCAGCCAGGAAGAAAGCTATCCACTTTCCATCCGGGTTGAAAACAGCCTTGAGGCATTGCAGCAAATCGCACGCTTCTGGCGAAAAAAACTAGATATCAAAGTTGTGGGCATTACGGGCAGCGTGGGGAAAACCACAAGCAAAGAACTTATTGCGGAAGTTTTAGGCCAAAGTTATAAAACTGTAAAATCAGAAGGAAATTTCAACAATGAAATCGGTCTTCCGCTCACGATCCTATCCATGTCACAAGAACACGAATTCGCCGTTCTGGAAATGGGCTTTTACCTTCCAGGCGAAATTTCCTTTTTATCTGAAATAGCCCAACCTTTGATCGGCGTTGTGACCACTGTTGGTTTGGTGCATGCTGAGCGTGCTGGTTCCCAGGAAGCCATCTTTCAGGGGAAATCAGAGTTGGTGCAGGCGCTTCCCAAAGAGGGAACAGCAATATTAAATATTGATGATCCCCTTGTTCGAAAAATGGCTCCCCTGAGCAATGGCAAGGTCTTCTTTTATGGCCTTGATCCGCAAGCCGATTTATGGGCCGACGAGATCGAAGGGCTTGGATTGGATGGCCTTCGTTTTCAAATGCATTACAAAGATGAATTGCTTCATATTCACATCCCCATGATTGGCAGACATTCAGTTCATACAGCTCTGCGCGCCACCGCCGTTGGTCTGGTCGCAGGAATGGATTGGCAGTCTATTTTGGAAGGTCTGCGAATAGGTCAGCCTCAATTACGCCTGGTCGCCAGCAGGGCCAAAAATGGGTCAATTCTTTTGGACGATACTTATAATGCTTCTCCAGAATCAACCGTTGCGGCATTAAGCCTATTGGAAGAATTAGAAGGGCGCAAAGTCGCCGTTTTAGGTGACATGCTTGAGTTAGGCCAATATGAAGAAAAAGGCCATCAAATGGTAGGCAACAAAGCTGCCGCTGTCGCCGATGTTATCGTTACCATTGGAAAACGCGCAAGAATCATTGCTGCAACTGCTATCAAAGCTGGCCTTGAGGATAATGCAGTTGCCAGCTTTGAAAACTCTGATCAGGCTCTTAAGTATCTGAGGGAAAATCTAAAATCATCAGATGTGGTTTTAGTGAAGGGTTCCCGTGCTATGAATATGGATGATATTGTTCCCCAATTGGAGATGCAAACTTGACCGGTGCTGCTGTTTCTTTGGTGTTAGCTGGAATTAGCTTTGTCCTGACTGTAATCTGGGGCGAGCCATTAATTCGTATTTTGAGGCGCTTGGAAGTTGGTGACAGCATTCGCTTGGAAGCCCCTGAGCGCCACATTACAAAAGTAGGAACGCCCACAATGGGCGGAGTCATGTTTATTCTTCCCGTCCTCATGGTCACCCTTCTTCTAAATGCAGTTCCACTGATCGGGCTCAGTGGAGTGGGGCGCGCCATCCTAATTCCCTTATCCACTTTGCTTGCATTTGCCCTTTTGGGGGGCGTAGACGATTGGCAAAAATTATCCCAACGCGATATTGGCGAAGGCATGAAAGCCAGATATAAGATTCTCATTCAAATTGCCTTAGCCACAGCCATTGCCTTCGCGCTCGAAAATGCTCTCACCGTTCCTCAAATGTATTTTCCAGGGCTGAATACGGAATTTGATCTGGGCATATGGTTTTACCCAGTAGCGATTTTCGTGATTGTGGGCGCTGCAAACGCTGTGAATTTTACAGATGGCCTGGATGGCCTGGCTGGCCTGATTGCTGCCACTGCCTTCGCCACCTATGGTGGCATTGCTCTATTGCAGGGTCAGAGCTTTCTTGCGCAATTCTGCTTCACATTGGTCGGAGCGCTTTTTGGTTTTCTCTGGTTTAACGTACACCCTGCTCAATTGTTTATGGGCGATACGGGCTCCTTAGCCCTGGGGGCCACCTTAGGTGTCGTCGCCATGATGACAGGTCATTGGTTATTGCTGCCACTGATTGCCGTCATTCCTGTGAGTGAAATATTAAGCGTAATACTGCAAGTTGCATTCTTTCGCATCACAGGCGGTCGGCGTATCTTTAAAATGTCTCCCTTACATTTACATTTTGAACTTTCAGGATGGAGTGAAAGTCAGATCGTGCAACGTTTTTGGCTGATCAGCCTCCTTTTCGCGATGGTGGGGGTGGCCTTAGCTTCGGTCTAAAAATATGGATTGGAATGGAAAAAACGTCGTCATATTGGGAGCTGCCCGTCAGGGAACAGCGCTGGCTGCTTTCATGTCTAAACACGGCGCTAAAGTGAAATTAAGCGATACGCGCAACGCTTCCCTCTTTGCGAAAAAGCAGGAAGAATTGAGCGAATTATCCATTGAATGGACCTTCGGCAAACAAGATTCATCTCTTCTCAGCAAAGCGGATTACCTTTCGCTTTCAGGCGGGGTTTCACCTTCATTGCCATTAGTCAGAGAAGCACGCACCAAGGGCATTCAAATAACCAATGATTCCCAGGTATTTTTGGAAACTTGCCCTTGCCCAGTGATCGGCATTACCGGATCATCAGGAAAGACCACTACAACAAGGCTTCTTGGGCGAATGCTAACAGCCATGAAAAAAAGAACATCAGGAGCTGCTTGGGTAGGGGGCAATATTGGTAATCCCTTGATCAGCAATGTGGACGAAATGTCTCCCAATGATATTGCGCTGATAGAGCTATCCAGTTTTCAGCTGGAGCTAATGAATCGCTCCCCGCAAGTGGCTGCTATTCTTAATCTTGCGCCAAATCATCTTGATCGCCATGAAACGATGGCAGATTATGTTTCTGCAAAATCACGCATCATTGATTTTCAAAACGAGGAGGATGTTGCCGTTCTCAACCGCGAAGATTTTGGAGCGTGGTCCCTTCGATCAAGGCTTCATTCCGTGCTTTGGTCATTTGGGCGCGAAAAACCAGAATCGGCATTATTAGGAACCTTTTTGTCGGGCAAGGATATCTGGCTGCGAAATGAGGAAGGCGAAAGCAGAATGCTTCCTGTCTCTGCCATCGCACTTCGAGGAGAACATAATCTCGAAAATGTTCTGGCTGCATCCTGCATCGCTGCCTCCGTTGGCGCCTCAAGGCAGGATATGTTGGCGGGCCTGGAAAATTTCACTGGCGTTCCTCACAGGCTGGAATTTGTTCGCAGCCTGAATGGCATCGATTGGTTCAACGACTCGATCGCAACTTCTCCACAGCGTGCCGAGGCATCATTGAGCTCTTT
>PVMS01173272.1_pt1 | contig 14389 bp, 11 predicted proteins | sample 1853461 | NCBI WGS metagenome assembly PVMS01 (sample SAMN08582032, study PRJNA380276) | Marine sediment metagenome, whole genome shotgun sequencing project. | isolation source: ocean sediment barecode stripped | collected 2017 | reverse complement strand
GTGCCCCTTCAATCAGGTAGACCCCCGCGGTTACATTTTCTCCATCGTTACGTCGATCAACGAATGAGCGCATATCGGTTTTCGATTGAATGACAACAAGCTGGCCATCGCTTTTCTTGGCGAACGTCAGCAGTTTTTCAAGCTGGTAACGTGCTCGTTCATAAAGGCTGCCCCAGGTCGCTATGGGCCAGAATTGCAGAACGGCAAGCTTCGTAATGTTGTCGGAGTCGCCGGTATTCTCGTCATAGTTTTGTCCCGACGGGCTCTTGGTAGTCGCCGAGAAGACCTGCAGGGCGACGTTCCCTTCCTGCAGTCTTGGCAAGTCAATGTGACCCCTGTCGGATCGTTTCAGAAGATCACGCTTCCAGAGCAGTGCATCGCTATGCAGATCGGCGACGAATAGTGATTTATGGAGCCGGGCCGCATCGGGTCGAATCTGATAGGCGGCATGAGGCAGGACGACGTTCATCGAATTTTCGGCAAGCGCCGGAAGAAACCAGTGAACGAATGCCACGCCCAACAGGACAATAGCGGCCAGTACTTTCAAGATTGTATTTCGCATTACTTCTCCGGGCTCTGTGTGCGGCGATCAGCGCAGATCTTGTCACCAATACGGGCAGAATCGCCAAATCACGAGTGTGAAGTGTTCGCGAACACTTCCTGCCGTGACCGGTCACCGTGCGGAAATTAACAATACTATGATTTTCAATCACTTATGAGTTGGCACGAATCCTGCTATATCAATCGTACAACACAACGATTAGACGCCAACGTCACAAGAGCAGGCTATGCAAACCACATCAGGACAGGACAGGGTACTAACGCCAGTTTCAAAGAAGAAGCGCGGCATCATCGCCTCGACCGTTGGCGCGATTGTCCTGGTCGTGCTGGTCTGGTTGGCAAGCTCCGGATTCTCAAACCTGGTCAGCACCGACATTACGATCTCAAGACAGGCGCTTAGATTTGCAACCGTTGAGCGTGGAGATGTCCGGCGCGAAGTCGCAGTTCAGGGTCGAATAGTAACGGCAAACAGCCCGGCATTATTTGCGCCGGCTGCAGGCTCGGTGCACTTGATGGTGAAACCAGGAGATTCGATCGAACAAGGTCAGATTGTTGCCACAATAGATAGCCCTGAACTCAATAACAGACTGGCGCAGGAACGAACTGTTCTACAGCGTTTGTCGTTGGACCTCGAGCGTCAGGAGATCGAGACCCGTACGACATTGCTGGCGAATCGGCAAACACTCGAGACGGCGGCAGTGGATCTGGAGTTGGCACGAAGTACTGAGTACCGTGCGACCGAAAGTATGAAAGCCAGCGTCATCAGCAAGGCAGAGTATGAGCTGAAAATTGCGGAGTTAAGAAAGTCAGAGCTAACGCATCAGCATGCGATAGAAAATCTCGCACTGCAAAAAGAGAACCTGAGTTTCGAGTTACGCGCAAGGAAGCTGGAAGTGGACGGGCAGCAACTGGTTGTCGAAAACTTCGAACGACAGGTAGAGGACCTGTAACTCAAATCGCCGATTACAGGCGTCGTCGGTAGCGTCAATGTTCGCGATCGTGACGTAGTATCCAGAGACGCTTCAATAGTCATGCTGGTCGATCTGAGTGCCTTCGAAATCGAAGTAGGCATCCCCGAGAACTATGCCGACGATCTTGAAGTCGGCTTGCCAGCGGAAATAGTGGTGAACAACCTGAATCACCCGGGGCAGCTCACAGCGATCTCGCCCGAAGTAATCAATGGTCAGGTTACCGGACGTATTCGCTTTACCGGCGATATGCCAGCCGGTTTGCGGCAGAACCAGCGATTGTCCGCCAGTGTTCTGATCGAGTCACGAAACGACGTGTTGAAGTTGAAGCGCGGTGCGTTCGTGCAATCGGGAGGCGGCCGGACAATCTACACGGTCGAGGGCAGCACTGGAGTCAGGACGAATATCCAGCTGGGCGCCCGTGGATTACGCGAAGTCGAAATTTTATCAGGCCTTGCCGAGGGCGAGGAAGTCATTATCTCGAGTATCGACACTTTCAACGGTGCCGAACTCGTATTCATATCAAAGTAGGAGACAGCGGCATGCTGAAGATGGTTAACGTAAGCAAGATTTATCGTACCGAGCTGATCGAAACTCACGCGCTACGTGAAGTAAACCTGGAAATAAAAGAAGGTGAGTTTGTTTCAGTAACCGGCCCGTCCGGTTCCGGCAAGACGACATTCCTGAATCTTACCGGTTTGCTTGAGGGATTTGAAAAGGGCGAGTATTACCTCGATGGGCAGGATGTGCGTGGTCTCAACGACAAGCAGATGTCGGGAATTCGCAATCAAAAAATCGGTTTCGTTTTTCAAAGCTTCAATTTGATTCCCGACCTGCCAGTGTTTGACAACGTCGACGTTCCTCTTCGCTACCGCGGTTTTGATGCAAAGGAACGTCGCCGCAGAATTGAAAGCTCATTGGCCACCGTCGGGTTGACGTCCAGGATGAAACATCTGCCAACGCAACTCTCCGGCGGCCAGCAACAGCGGGTCGCAATCGCTCGCGCCCTGGCTGGCGAGCCACGCATATTGCTGGCGGATGAGCCAACCGGAAATCTGGACTCGATCATGGCGCGACAAGTTATGGACTTGTTGCACGAGATCAACGCCAGAGGCACGACCATCATCATGGTCACCCACGACCCGGAGCTTGCAAGTCGTGCACAACGGAACATCCACATTTTCGATGGCGTGGTCAGTGAGATTCAACCTCAAAGCGTCGATGTGTTGGTCGAGCGGGAGGTAAGTCAAAGTGCTCACGTATAACCTGCAACTGGCCTGGCGGTCTCTGTTTCAACGCCGCAGCCTGACAATTTTGATGATTGCCGCCATTGCTCTCGGCCTGGGCATATTAATGACTGTTCGCACCATGGCATACCAGGCGCGGCAGTTACCCATCGGTGAAAGAAGTTATGACCTGCACCTGGTACAGATGGACAGCCGGGGCATTGAGGGGGAGGAATTCAACGAGTGGTTTGAAGGTAATGCCATTACCTTCAATGATGCTCGAATATTGCTGAATGCCGATACGCCGGCAAGGCAGCAAACCTACGTTTGGAAGGCGGACGTCATTGTCAGTTCGGAAAATGAAGATATTCAGCCCAAGCGCAGCAGAACACTGGTCGGGCTGTCCAATTTTTTCACAATGTTCGAGGCGCCTTTCCTGTACGGCTCCACCTGGTCAGAAGAGGCGAACGATAGCGCCGAACCCGTTGCTGTAATCAGCAAACAATACAACGATTACTTTTTTGGTGGCGAAGACAGCATTGGTCGAAAGCTCAAGCTCGGCACCCATGTCGTTACGGTGGTCGGTGTTCTTGATGACTGGCACCTCAACAGGCGCTTCTATGACATGTCTTTTGACAGCGGACGTCGAGATGATGTCTTTATCCCGGACAGCCTGGCCAGAGACCTGAACCTGGTTCGCACAGTGCAGATGGGCTGTCCCGAGAACGAGGCAAGCCGCGTGTCGGACTTCATCTCCAGTGATATTCAAGGGCTGCAAAATTCAGAGTGCGCCTGGATCCTGTTCTGGGCGGATCTGGATTCCAGTGAGTCAATAGCAGACTATCGAGACACCATTGAGCAGCACATGATTGCCCAGCAATCCTTTGGGCGATTTCCACGCGAAAAGCGGACCTACTTTCTGACCAGCGCGGCAGATCATATTGATCTTGTCGGTCAGTTCCGGGGTCGTCAGGCATTCCTGCAGCTCATGAGTAACCTGTTTTTCGCGGTTTGCCTGATCAATGCAATCGGTATTCTCCTGGCCAAATTTACAAGCAAAAGCCGGGAAATCAGTTTGCGCCGCGCTCTGGGTGCACGGAAAACCACGATTATGTCCCAGTATTTACTAGAGGTAGCCATCATCGGGTTTTTCGGCGGTTGCTTTGGTTTGCTGTTTAGCTACTTCGGCCTGGCCGGAATGCGCAACATCGTCGTGTACCAATCGGACTACACCGTAACGGTCGCCGAGATCGCGCACGCCTATCGACTCGACTGGACCATGATTGGCAGCGCATTCGTCATCGCAATCGCCAGCACTGTCCTGGTCGGACTGTATCCCATCTGGCGAGTTTGCAACGGCAGTCCCGCACAACAACTTAAGGCACCCTAGAAATGAACATGGAAATCAAACCTATAATCCTGAGTCTGAAGCACAACAAAATGCTGTCGCTTTTAATCATATTGCAAGTGGCGTTTACGTTAGCCGTCGTCAGCAACTCGCTGTTTGTCACCACAGCGACACTAAAAGAGTGGAATTTGCCCGCGGGACTGGAGCACGGCGACATCATCGCGGTTTACACGCAGTTCTACGATCATTCAGTGGATACCCGACAGGTGGTACTTGACGACCTGGAAAAAATTCGGCAGCTGCCGGGCGTTGTAAATGTGACGACTACAAACCAGATTCCCTTCGGCGCCGAGGAGGTAAGCGAAGTGTTTCTGGAGACGGGCGATGAGCCGCAGTCTTACCAAACCAATATATTCGATCTTGATGTCACTGGTATTGAAGTGCTGGGCTTGCAATTGACCGACGGTCGCCAGTTTCAGGATGCTGAAGTCGTTCGGCATGATCCTTCGGAAAGCGACCAGACACCTGCTGTTGTGATGATCAGCGATGACCAGGCCGAGGCCCTGTTTCCGGATGAATCCGCCATAGGCAAAACCATATGGCTGGAGGCAAATTCGCAGCCGGTCGAGGTAATTGGAACCTATAGCAATTTCATGAACGGAGAGAGCCTGAATTTTCAGGGCATGTCATTCCATACGATTATTCGACCGGTGGTTTCGTGGAAACGGGGTGAAGATCCTAACTACCTTGTCAGGGTTGAACCCGGTTTAGCTGAGGGAATGTTTGAGGAAATCACAGACGTCATCTATGAAACCCGGGGCCGCTATTTGTATGCGATTGAACGACTGACTCGTACTCAAAAGCGAATGTACGACGGCCGCGGTAGTAATGCAGCCATGTTCCTGGCGATCAGTTTCATACTGGTACTGATTACCGGGCTCGGTACGGCCGGCCTTGTTTCGTTCCTCGTTGGACAGCGGCAAAAACAAATCGGCATCCGTCGTGCGATGGGCGCTACCCGTCTCGACGTAGTCCGCTACTTCCTGCTCGAAAACTCGATACTGACCTGGACAGGATTGATATTGGGTGGAGTACTGACCATGGTCATTACCTATGTATTAACAGACAACGCAGGGGAAAATATTCTGCAGGTTGAATACTTGTTTATGGTGGCTGCCGGTCTGTGGGTGGTAAACCTGGCATCGGTATACGTTCCTGCCCGGCGTGCGGCGCAGGTTGATCCGGCAATCGTGACGCGCTCGGCCTGACGATTGTCAGGCCAGGGCAGAGGCCAGTTCCCCGCTGCCTGCTTTAGATGGTAGGTTGTGGGCACTAATGAACCCGAAAATCCTGATAATTGATGACAACGACGATGTCGCGAAGGCACTCGGCATACTGTTCAAGCTGAACCGGATTGATTCGGTGGGCGCAAGCACGCCAGAGCAGGGTCTGGCGCTGTTGGGCAAGGAGTCGTTCGACCTGATTATTCAGGATATGAATTTTTCCCGGGACATGACATCGGGCGAAGAGGGCATCCGGCTGTTCAGTGATATTCGCAGCATTTTGCCGGACATCCCGATCATTCTTATAACAGCCTGGACAGACCTCGAAAGTGCCGTGGATCTGGTCAGATCGGGGGCGTCGGACTACCTGGCCAAGCCGTGGTACGACGATAAATTACTCGTCAGCGTCAATAACCTGCTCGACCTGAACGAACTCCAGTCGCAACGGCGGGAAAGTGCCAGCCAACGTGCCATCAGTCACCGGGAGCTTGAGCAAAACTATAACTTGTGTGATACCCGATTCCAGAGCGATTCGATGCTCAACCTGTTGAGCCTTGCGACCCGCGTGGCAGCATCCGATGTGCCTGTACTCATTACCGGGCCGAACGGGTCAGGCAAGGAGAAAATCGCAGAAGTGGTACAAGCCAATTCGCGCTGCGCGGATGGCCCCTTTATAAAGGTCAACGTTGGGGCATTGCCCAAAGACCTGATGGAGGCCGAGTTGTTTGGTGCCGAAGCCGGGTCCTATACCGGTATCACCAAACGACGACTGGGTAGATTCGAAAGGGCAGACGGTGGAACACTGTTCCTCGACGAGATCGGAAATCTGCCCGCCGAGGGCCAGGTCAAGTTGCTGCGCGTTCTCGAAACAGGGGAGTTCGAGAGGATCGGTGGAAGTGAAACGATCAAGGTTGATGTCCGCATCATAAGTGCGACGAACACGAATCTGAACGAAGGCATCGCTGACGGAACTTTCCGTGAGGACCTTTACTATCGCCTCAATGTCATCGAACTGAAAGTACCGGCACTAAACGAACGTCGCGAAGACATTCTACAATTGGCAGGCTGGTTCTGCGGCGACGAGCACCGCCTGAATGACGAAGCGAAAACAATATTGCGCCATTACGATTGGCCCGGCAACGTAAGAGAACTGCACAATACGATCAAGCGTGCGAAGTTGCTGGCCGAGGGATCGGAAATTTCAGCGGAGCACCTGGGATTGGTCGTGTCCGAACCAGCACCGCGGCGCTCGGTGGAGGTGAAAGCGGATGACATTCTAAGGGCCCTGGATCAGTCAGAGGGCGTAGTGTCGGATGCTGCAAGAATCCTGGGTCTTAGCCGGTCGGCATTTTACCGACGTGTGAAGAAATTCAATATTGATATGCCATGAGCAAACCGTCGCTGAAGCGCAGGTTGTTACTGCACTTCGCGGTAGCCGTTCTGTTTCAGGCCTTTTTGTTCTATCTCATCAGCTACTACCAGCTTGATTATCGAATCTGGCTGCCGGTAAGCAGTCTTTTGACACTGGCGCTGTTGATCGTCGCGATCAACTGGTTCCTCGCGCCTATCGCCAATATTGTGAGAGCACTTGAAACAGGCGTCAGTGGCCTGATGGAAAACGACTTCAGCATCACGATTCACAATGATCAGTTTGAAGAGCTGGCGACAATAATCGACGTGTACAACGAACTGAGCAAGGTGTTGCGGGACAAGCGGCTGGCGCTGATGCAGAAGGAACTGCTGCTCGACAAAATTGTTCAATCCAATCCGGTTGCGATGATATTGACGAATGACGTTGACCAGATCGTTTACAGCAACAGCGCCGCCAGAACTCTGTTGAGCTTGCCACGGCTTGAGGGACACACATTCGGCGACCTCATCCGGGATATCCCGGATGAAATGCGTAAAGCAACATTGGAAAAACGCGATGGACTGTTTACGGAAATGCTGCGTGGTGAAACGGTTGTCTACAGTCTCAATTGCCAGAGTTTTCTGCTGCAAAACCAACCGCATCATCTCTATCTATACAAGAACCTGACAACCGAAATATCCCGCAATGAGATCGCACTGTGGAAGAAAGTGATCCGGCTTATTAGCCACGAGCTGAACAATTCACTGGCGCCGATTTCGTCTATGACAAGTTCGGCGAAGAAAATTCTGGAACAGCCCGAGCACATGGACATGTTGCCGGAAATATTGGACACGATAGAGAGACGAGCACAGCGCCTGTTCGAGTTTACCCGCCAGTATGCACGACTCGCACGTTTACCGGCGGCGCGGAAGCAAACTGTCAACGTTGCCGAGTTTTTTCGAGACGTCGAGCAAGTCTGCAAGGTGGACGTGGAGGCCGACGTGCAAGTCGAAACGCTGTCGATGGATGCCGGGCAGATCGAGCAGGTGTTAATTAACCTTGTAAAAAACGCGAGAGAGTCAGGTTCAGAGGAAAGCGACGTCAGGCTTTGCGCGCGACAAGTTGGCAACAGCATACAGTTTGAAGTGCTGGATCGTGGCAATGGGCTTGGCAGCGAGCAAATCGCGCAGGCGATGTTGCCGTTCTACACAACGAAGAAAAAAGGAACCGGAATTGGGCTTCCTTTGTGCAACGAGATCATCACCGGCCACGGTGGTCGCCTTCAGATCGGTAATCGAAAGGGCGATGGTGTGATAGCGCGATTCAGCGTACCTTTATAAATCATTACACAATGGACAACGGTATCGCATTCTACTTTGCATCCACCATATCGAGCGATACATCTCGTGCGTCGCAAATGACAGTGTTATCTTGCAACCTGCAAACCTCACCCCAGCCCGCTAAGTCCCAGTAGTCGATAAGGCCGAGATTGTTAATTAGTTCAATGAATCCGGGCTGATCGCGCATTTTGCTAACAGGACCCCACAGCATCATTGTATCTACAGATCGACCCTGTTCAATTCGGCCGTTAAGAAAGTCGAAGAGGGTTTCGTACTCTCCGAGCAGCGCTGCCGTCCAGATGATCGTGCGATGGTCCGGTCGCGGCCCGTTCAACGCCAGGATTTCATCCAGCAGCCCCTCGTCGTCGGCAACACCGGTATGTACAGCAACCAGCCGGTTTAGAAAATCGTTCACGTTCTCTGCGCCGGGGGCGATTTCTATCCACTCCTGCGCGACATTTGTATTGCCGAGCATCATGTTGCTCAGCAGGTTTCCGACCCAGCCTTCAGGGCCTTGAAATCCTTCATTCCACAGACGGAGGAATATTGTTTCGGCGGTGGCAGGATCACCGAACAGGAGGTGCGTCCATGCGACATCGGCTTGTGGCTGAATATAAACCGGGTCCAGTTCCATAGCGCGCTGCGTGTGACGCAAACTCTCCGAAATATGACCAATCTGCAACAGAAACTCGGCGTACCAGTGATGCGCTGTCGTGCTTCGGTCGTTTAGCCGCACGCCTTCGGCAAATAGTCGGCCGGCCTGCTCCCACTCCATGCGGGATTGCGCGAACGTACCCAACACACCGTAAGGTTCGGAGAGATTCGGATCGAGCTCGACGGCCTTTTGTGCAACTTCTTCTGCGAGATGCCAGGTTGCAAAGCCCTTTGGAGAGTAACTTGGGTAGCTTATGTAGGCCGACGCGAGCGCCGCCCACCCCCGCGCGAACATTGGGTCAACCTTTACCGACTCTGCAAAACTATCGATCGCTTGCTGCATCGATACGCTTCCCCGGCGATGCCAGATCTGACGACCGCGTAAATAGAGATCGTAAGCTTCCGGGACCGGTACATACCTTGTTGTCGCATCCGCATCGACATACTCGATGTTCAAGTCTTCCGTCAGTGCACTCGTCAGTGCGGTTGAGATTCTATCCTGGCCTTCGAAAATTTCATGCAATCCGATTCCAGCGTGTCAGACCACACGTGGTAGCCACTGCCAGTCTCGATGAGCTGTGTCGTAAACCGCAAATTTTGACCACTACGCCTGACGCTGCCTTCGACGAGATAGGCAACATTCAGTTGTCGTGCAATATCGCCCGGATCATTGTCTTCCCCCCGAAACCGGAATGACCAACTTCGGCCCGTTACCTTGAGTTGCGGAACCTGCGCGAGCGAATTGATAATTTCCTCGGCAACACCATCGCCCAGGTACTCTAATAATGGGTCCCCCGTGGAATTCTCAAATGGCAATACGGCAACGGTGGGTTCGTCAACGTCACCCGGCAGCAGCCACCAGACAGGAAACGCCAACACAAAAATGGTCGCAATGGCAGCCAGCAGCCAACGCGGCCGCGAGTTACGCCACCGTACAGAAATCGCAAGTGGGGCTACAAAGCGATAACCGGTTCGGGCAACAGTTTGAATATACCGCGGGCGCTTCGCGTCGTCATCGAGCGCTTTTCTTATCTGTGCGATGACCCTGGTAACGGCGTTTGGTGTTACGACTGTTCCGTGCCAATGCGCGTCCATCAGCTCGTCGATGCTCACAAGTTTGCCCGGACGCTCGGCAAGATAGCGGAGCACGTGGTAGGCGCGCGGTTCGAGTGCTTGCGTAGTGGCGCCCCGGATGGCCGTCAACGTGTCGCCGTCGACGGACCAGTCGCCGACCGCGAATAAATCGGGCAATTTCCGGACTGGCTTGCTCAATACGTCGTCCCCCGCTGTCCAGGGGTGATTCTGCCAAATAATCCGCCAGACATCACCCAGATATCAGCCGCCAATCACGATTATCACTCGCCACCTGAGCATGATTTGGCATACGCCCCGGGCCGTTCACGGGGCCCGACGCAATGCAGACAGAGAGGCTAGTATCATGTTTATTCAACGAAAAACGTTGCTTTATGCGGTGTTGGGCGCCGTGTTTCTGACAATCGCTATGGTTGTTACCGGTTGTGGTGGTGGCGGTGGTGGACCACCCCCGCCACCCCCGCCGCCGGTATCGAACACCACGGACCAAGACCTTCGGGACGTAATCACGGCGAAGGGTCTCACCGGCGACCCAACGCTAGGCCGGACGCTCCCATCCATTTCTGACCCACTTCCTCAACTCGGCAAGAAACTCTTCTTCAGCAAGAGTCTCGGCGGTGACATGGAAACTGCTTGTGCATCCTGCCATCACCCTGCATTGGGTGGCGGTGACGATTTGGCATTACCGGTCGGTACGGGCGCAGTTGATCCCGACGTAGTCGGACCAGGACGCACCCGCCCCGACGGCCTGCCGAACGTGGGCCGGCATTCACAATCCGTCTTCAATGTTGCGCTATATGATGCCGGACTGTTTTTCGATTCGCGCATAGAGAGCATAGGCAAAGAAGCGGGTCGAAATGGCGCGGGATCCGGCATTCGGACTCCCGACACGGCATTGAATGTCGAAGACCCACTCGCAGGGGATACGTTGGTGGCAGCGCAAGCGAGATTCCCGGTAACAGTCGATGTTGAAATGCGCGGCAGCCTGATGCCGGGCGCAACAAACCAGGCGGTTCGCGATCACCTGGCTGCGCGTATTGGAAACTACGGCAGTGGCCTCGGTGAACTGGCGACAAACGACTGGCTCGCTGAATTTCAAACGGCATTCGTCAGTGCGCTGCCGGCCGATCAGCTGATCACGTTCGATAACATCGCGCTAGCAATCGCGGAGTACCAGCGCTCAATGGTGTTCATCAATTCTCCATGGAAAAACTATGTTGACGGAGACACTTCGGCAATCAGTGAGGATGCCAAAAAAGGTGCGCTACTGTTTTTCGGTGATGCTCCTGATGACGGCCTCGATTGTGCGCAATGCCATAGCGGTGACTTCTTCACGGATGAACAGCACCACACAATAGCCTTTCCGCAGATAGGCACCGGTAAAGGAGATGGCACGCAGGGAGATGATGACTTCGGCCGGGAACAGCAGTCATCCATGGCGGCAGAGCGTTTTCGATTCAGAACGCCTACGCTGCTTAACGTGTCAGCCACAGGACCGTACTCGCACTCTGGTGTTTACGACCTGAACGATGCCGTGAACCACTATGCGGTTCCGCAGATAATATTTGAAGATTTCGTTGATCGCGGCGGTGTATGTTCGATAGAGCAATTCTCGAGTCATCCGGATTGCGCTGCTTTGTATCCGCGCATGGAGGAATACCTTACAGCCGCACTCGATAAAGTCGAACAGGAACAAACATCCGATCCGGATTTTACATTCCCGGATATCAGCAGCAGGTCACAATCGGATTTCCCTCTGGTTCGCACGTTCCTGCTGACACTGACAGATCCTTGTGTGACAGACAGGGCATGCGTCGCCCCATGGATTCCGGATCCAGCGGAAGCCCCGGATGACAATCAATTGAACGCGACAGACAGAAACGGCAATCTCCTTTAACAGGTGCACCAGCGAGGGGACACTGTGCCTGCAGTTTAGCCTCTCGCTGGGCGCACCTCTCCGCCGGACGTCATGGATGATGTCCGGCGCCTTTTCGCCCTAAAATCGGTAATCGCAAGGGCAATGGTGTTGTAGCTCGCTTCAGCGTACCTTTATAGATCATCCTGATCTGTTAGGTGCTTCGGTAACGCTGATGAATAAAACTCGGAAAGACTATTTCGCCCGAGAGGTGCGCGCCATCGCCCGACGTGACTTCTTGAAGGTCGCATCCGCGGCGGGCGCGCTGAGTATCCCTGCAGTGGCGTACTCGTCAGCGCTTTTGAAAGGTGAGCTTTCGATTAGCATGGCCGGCTACGACTATGATCGCGTGCAAGGGCTCATCGATGGGCGAGTCAAAATTGAAGGTTGCGACACACGATTTGAGATCTCTCGTATCGGTGACATGAACACCCATATCCTGGCCGGACCACAAACGAGGGAAGTAACGGAGGTCGGTCTCAACCCGTTCATGTTGGCGTATGCCAATGACAATTTTCGGGACTACACATTGATTCCGGTTTTCCCATTGCGTGTATTTCGACACAAAAGCATATTCATTCGGACTGATCGCGGCATTGTTAAGCCCGAAGACCTGCGCGGCAAAAAGATTGCGACACCGGGTTACTCGTCAACCTCTTTGACGTGGATTCGGGGCATTATGCAGGACGATTATGGTGTGACGCCGGAAGACGTGCATTGGGTAATTTCGTCGAAAGATTCTGCGGCGGCTGCATCGGGCGGACCATCCAAACAAGAAAACGTTTTGCCGGAGGGCTTATCGGTTACTACTGGTAAACCGGGCCTGGACGAATCGGACCTGCTTGAGTCCGGCGAAGTTGACGCGCTGTATCACGCAGCAGTACCCAGAGCCTTTATTGAGGGTCATCCAAAAGTGGCCCGGCTTTTTTCGGACTCGAGAGCGACCGAACGCGAGTACTTTGAGAGAACGGGCATCTTTCCCATTATGCATGCCGTCGCGATCAGAAAAGATGTGCTTGAGGAGAGCCCCTGGCTGATGAAAGCAGTGTTCAATGCTTATTCACAAGCCAAGCAACTGACCTATGATTACCTGTCGAAAGCGGCCTGGTATAAAACATCGCTTCCCTGGGTTAGTCAGGAGGCCGAGGAAACACGTGCACTAATGGGCAAGAATTTCTGGCCCTACGGAATCGAACCGAATCGCGATGCTCTGAATGCGTTGTTCAGGTATGCACATGAACAGGATCTCTGCGATCGGCAACTCACGATCGCAGAGCTTTTTCACCACTCCGGTATTGAATTGACCGAATGATAGTTTTTTCTTTTACCTCACGATTCTCAAACAAGACCAAGACTCGAAATCTCGCCGCGCCCGATCCTGCGCCAAGCAGCCAGAAAGAAAAAAGTACCCCACTAGCGAAAGTTTTTTCATTTCGAATTCAACTAAAATCCGTATCCCAATGCGAGAGCGATTACATACACTTTCGTGCCGCCGGCGACAAAATCGACCTTTGCCTCCGGGGCCAAAGCAAAATGTTTGCCTAACGCAAACTCGTACCCGATTCCAACTCGAAACATCGCTTTGTCCGGATCACCACGCTCCCGGAACTCGATGCCCGGCCCTGCAAACAGGCGCCAATGCCCACTCGGAAAATAAATAATTGGAACGGCCAGAACACCAGTCCGTTTTTGTGAGTTATCGAAAATTTCCGACTCGAATCCCACGCCCCAGCCCCAGTGCTCGCTAGATTGTCGTATGTAATCGAGCCCGACAACATGACCATCTTCGTGATGACCGTCGTCTGTTTCCTCGTAGGCAATTCCGGCTATGAGCGCAATATGATTGTGTGGCAGGTGGTGCCCGCCTTCTTCTTCCGCGAGGCTCACGCCGCTGAAAACGGCGGTGGCTGCCAGCAGCCAGAGTATTCGTGCTGTCTTAGTCATTGATAATGCCCGAATTATTATCGCTTTGTGATACCAAGATATTGTAACCGGAAAAGCGTCTTGCAGGCGTGTTGTAACTTTTATCTTAGCTGCCGAATTGTGTAAACTGCAAGCTCTGGCGCGCGCAGAAAAACGAACAATATCGACCGTTCGCCACCCGTTAATCAAGAAGACGTTGGCGAAGACCGATCGCACTCCATTGACTCCCAGGTGCAAATCGCCAAAAAAAAGAACTGGGAAGTCAGGAGCGAGCAAAATGAAAAAGGTATTAGTCGGAATCTGCGGTGTTGTCGCGTTTGGGCAAACAGCCTTAACGGCCGACATCGCACACGATGCGGAGTACTACATACTCGAGGCACAAAATGGCGAGAAGTGGGCTGCCGAAGACAAGCTAGTTGATCAAAAACTCGCTGCCTTACGCAAACAAAATGGCGGCAAGCCGCCAAACATTTTCTACATTCTCGTCGACGACATCGGTTTCGGTGACCTTGGTAGCGAAACCTTGAATGCCATACGCGGTTATAAAACACCCGCAATTAACGAATTCGCCCGCGAAGGAATGCGCCTGGCGCGCATGTACACGGAGCCATCCTGCACGCCGACGCGTGTCGCATTCACGACAGGTCGGCACCCGTTTCGCAATGGAATGGGCAATACGTCGGTCGACATTTCCGGGTTCGGGCTCGCGGGCAAAGAAGTAACGATCG
>PVMS01040264.1_pt1 | contig 14391 bp, 14 predicted proteins | sample 1853461 | NCBI WGS metagenome assembly PVMS01 (sample SAMN08582032, study PRJNA380276) | Marine sediment metagenome, whole genome shotgun sequencing project. | isolation source: ocean sediment barecode stripped | collected 2017 | reverse complement strand
CTTCGTGACCCGCCTGGTGCGGGGCCGCGGCGGCAAAATCGACGACTATCGCCTGAGCCTGTTTCGGCGCATTGCCGTGGAAGCCAAAAAGTACTCCAGGGCGACCCCCGATCGCGACCCCACGAGTTCAGCGCGCACCCGGCTTACGGTCAAGCAGAAAGCAGAGGCACGCGTGCAGGCCGCGGACGACGCCGATACCGATATCGACGAGGAGACAGTCGAACTCGAACAAGACGAGTTCCTCGATGTTGCCAAGTCGAACGTTGTCGACGATAACTTCGGCATTGAGGTCTCCGAAGAGGTCTCTCCGATCGATATGGGCCTGCATCTGGACCCGAACGTCTTCCGCGCTTACGACATTCGCGGGATCGTAGACGCCAATCTGACCGAAGACCTCGTCTACTGGGTCGGTCGCGCATTCGGGGCAGAAGCTCAAGCCGAAGATCAGAACAAAGTCACGATCGCCGGAGACGGCCGCGTCTCGACCGCGGCCTTGAAGGAATCGCTCGCACGCGGTCTCACCGAGAGCGGCGTAGACGTCATCGACATCGGCATCGTGCCCACGCCACTGCTGTACTTCGCCAACTACACGCTGAATACCGGTACCGGCATTATGGTCACCGGTTCGCACAACCCAGCCGAATACAACGGTCTGAAAATGGTTCTCGCCGGGGAAACCCTTGCCGAGGATCGAATTCAACGACTGCGCAAGCGCATCGAAGACAACGACTTCACCCGCGGCGAAGGCCAGATCGACGAGGCAGACATCATTCACGATTATCTCGACCGCGTGGTAGACGACGTCGCCGTGGCCCAGCCGCTGAAAGTCGTCGTGGACTGCGGCAACGGCGTCGCGGGCGTCGTTGCGCCCCTTCTGATCGCCGAGCTGGGGTGCGAGGTTGTGCCTTTGTACTGCGACGTCGACGGCACCTTTCCCAACCACCATCCCGATCCGGCCGATCCCGCCAACCTCGAAGACCTGGTCACCGTCGTCAAGGACGAGGGGGCGGACCTGGGACTGGCTTTCGATGGCGACGGCGACCGCATCGGGGTCGTCACCGCAGCCGGCGAGATCATCTGGCCGGACAAGTTGATGATGCTCTTCGCTCGCGACATCCTCGGCCGCAACCCCGGCGCCGACATCATTTTTGACGTCAAGTGTTCGCGCCATCTGAACAGCGTGATCAGCGAGTTCGGCGGACGTCCGATCATGTGGAAGACCGGCCACTCGCACATCAAGGCGAAGCTCAAGGAAACAGGCGCGCTGCTGGCCGGTGAGTTCAGCGGCCACATCTGCTTCGGCGAACGCTGGTACGGCTTCGACGACGCGCTTTACAGCGCCGCCCGATTGCTCGAGATCATTGGTGGCGAGGCAAAGAACGCCGGGGAGTTGTTCGCCGAGTTCCCGATCACATTCGCAACCCCAGAGATCAAGGTCGAAACCACCGACGATGCGAAGTTCGACCTCGTCGAGCAGTTCGGCGCGGTCACGCAGTTCGGCGATGGCACCGTCACCAGGATCGACGGAGTCCGGGTCGACTTTCCGGACGGTTGGGGCCTGGTGCGCGCATCCAATACCAGCCCGGTCCTGACCCTGCGCTTCGAAGCCGACGGCCAGGATGCGCTGCAGCGCATCCAGCAACAGTTCAAGGATGGATTGCAGGCCATCAGTGCGGACCTCGAGGTTCCTTTTTGAGAGACCTTCACGTGCCGCTCACCAACCAACAAGCGTCCAGGATTACCGGCGTTCTGATCGAGGCGCTGCCGTACATTCGAGCGTTCCACGGCTCGACCATCGTCGTGAAGTTCGGTGGCAACGCGATGGTCGACGACGACCTGAAGCAATCCTTCGCCCGGGATATCGTGCTGATGAAGCTGGTCGGCATGAACCCGATTGTGGTTCACGGCGGTGGTCCACAGATTGGTGAATTGCTCGAGCGACTGAACATTCCGACTGAATTCGTCGACGGCATGCGGGTCACAGACGCCGCCACCATGGACGTGGTCCAGATGGTGCTCGGGGGCCTGGTCAACCAGGAAATCGTGTCGTTGATCAACGCCCACGGCGGACGGGCCGTCGGCGTAACCGGTAAGGACGGTAAGCTGATCGAAGCTACCCAGTTGAAAATCCAACGCGAATCACCAGAGCTCAAAGCGCCGGAGATCATCGATATAGGTCACGTCGGCGAGGTGCAGACGATCAACCGTGAGATCATCGATACGCTCATCGCGCGGGACTTCATCCCGGTGATTGCGCCCATAGGTGTGGGACCCAGCGGCGAATCATTCAACATCAATGCTGACATCGTGGCCGGCAAGCTGGCCGAGAGTCTCGCCGCCGAGAAACTGATGCTGCTGACCAACACGCCCGGGGTGGTCGACCCGGACGGTACGACGCTGACCGGGCTGCGCCCTGGGGAAGTCCAACAACTCATCAGCGACGGGATCATCCGCGGGGGCATGCTGCCCAAAATCACCTGTGCAGTCGAGGCGGTCCGGGGCGGCGTTCACAGCGCCCACATCATCGATGGTCGGGTTAGTCATGCGGTGCTGCTGGAAGTGTTCACCGACAGCGGCGTCGGCACCATGATCCTCTCCGATTCGCAGCCGTGACCATTCTCAGTCATGACTAAGGGAGACCGCCGCCAGCAGATACTCGAAGCACTCGCGACGATGCTGGAAACCAACCCGGGCCACCGAGTCACCACCGCCGCGCTGGCGGGCCAGTTGAAGGTGTCCGAGGCGGCGTTGTATCGGCATTTTCCCAGCAAGGCCAAGATGATCGAGGGCCTGATCGAGTTCATGGAGCTGAGCATCTTCACGCGCATCTCGCGAATACTCGCCGAGGACGGCTCATCCTTGAAGCGCTGCCGTGACCTGCTCTGGCTGGTGTTGTCCTTCGCGGAGCGCAATCCCGGCTTCGCCAGGCTGCTGGCCGGCGATATTCTGCAGGGCGAGAACGACCGACTGCGGGCCCGCATGCGGCAGTTTTTCGACCGACTGGAAACCCAGTTGCGACAGATCCTGCGCGAAGGCGTAGCCCGTCAGGAGATTCACCCGAACGTCCCCCTGAGCGCCGCCGCAAACCTGCTGTTGGCCGCCGCGGAAGGGCGCGTTCATCAGTTCGTGCGCAGCGAATTCAAGTCCAAGCCAACGCTCGACTGGAACGATCAGTGGCCGCTGCTCGCGGCTGGGATATTCTCCGATCAAAGAGCTTAAGTATCGCTACCTCTCAAGGGGCCGCATAGAGCCCTGCTAGCCAGCTAGCTATCGCTAGCTCTCAAGTGGACGCGATCGGTTGGGGCAGTCCGTACAGTTCGTAGATTCGATTCAGGTCGCGGCCAAATTCTTCCTGGACTCGCTCGCGTTCCTCGCCGCGCGCTTCGATTTCGCGCTGCGCCTTGGCGATCTGGTGCCGGACGGTCTCGAGGTTCGTGAGGATTTCCCTGGACACCGGCATCAGGCCTCGCTCCTTTTCGGCCGCCTGAGTCTCGTAGAGGCGCTGTTTGTTGCGAAGCTGTTGGATGTCGCGCTTCAGCGCATTGATCGACTCGTCGATCGACTTGAGCTTGCGGTTCCGGGCGAACTCTACCTCCTCGGGCGTCGCATATAGCTGCATCAACTCGTTGTCGTGTTGCAGCGCCAACTGACGATTGGCCTCCAACTCGGCCTGCCGTTCGAGTTCCCGATCCCGAATGACGATTTCCTCCGCGGACAGCTGCCGCGGCACGACCCGCAACACGCGGCCGTCGTCGTTGACCACCGTGTATCCCCGGCCGGCATACTCTGGGGGCACATGGTGGGACATGACCAGGACACCGCTATCGTCCTGGTAGCGATACCATTCGCCCGCGTTCGCGACTGGGATACCCACAAAGAGTGTCACCAGCGTCACGAAACCAACCTTCCTTAGTTTGATCCAGGGTCTTACCATCACGACTTCACGCAGTATTGCTGCTGGTACGATCGTATCTGGACGAGAGCATCGGCGTAGCCTGGCATCAAGTCAAGGTACGAGATCACGTCCCGCAACGTAACGATGCTGTGCACCGGGGCTGCCAGCGCGCCCGCCACCTTGAGCACGGCCGACGTCCCATCTTCCATACGTTCCTGGCGATCCAACGCGATGAGCACCCCGCTCAATCGGCCCCCGGTTGCACGCACCAGGACGGCCGCCTCCGACACCGCCGTGCCTACCGTCATGACGTCGTCGACAATCAAGACGTCGCCCGCCAGCGGCGCACCGACCAATACGCCCCCTTCGCCGTGATCCTTGGCCTCCTTGCGATTGAACGTGACACCCACCTCAATGCCATGGTCCCGATACAGGGAGATCGCCGCCGCAACCGCCAACGGAATACCTTTGTACGCCGGACCGAAAATCACGTCGGGGACCATCCCAGTTTCGATCATCGCCGTCGCGTATGCGCTACCGAGCGCAGCCAGGCCCGGACCATCGTCGATCGCTCCAAGATTGAAGAAATAGGGGCTCTCACGGCCCGACTTCAGCGTGAAGTCTCCGAATACCAGAACCGCGCGTTCAATCATCAGTTCGACAAAGGCCGCTTTCTGCGTCAACTCGAGCCCTCGAGCGCTGCACGCTGGATTTCGAACAGCGCAGCCGACCCGCGCCGCGCATACTCGAGCATCTGATCGAGCTCCGACTCATCGAATGGCGCGCCTTCCGCGGTGCCCTGAACCTCGATGAACCCACCCGACGCGATCATCACGACGTTCATGTCCGTGTCCGCGCGCGAGTCTTCCGCATAGTCGAGGTCGAGTACCGCGCGGCCTTTGACCACCCCGACCGACACCGAAGCGACCATGTGTTTCAGCGCTTTGTCCGGTTCGACACCTTTGTCTGCAAGGCTCGCCACGGCGTCCGCGAGGGCGACGCAACCCCCGGTGATCGACGCCGTTCGCGTGCCGCCATCCGCCTGAATAACATCGCAATCGATCCGCACGGTTCGTTCCCCGAGGGCCTTGAAATCGATCGCGGCACGCAACGACCTGCCGATGAGTCGCTGGATCTCAATACTGCGGCCATTCTGCCTGCCCCGCGTCGCTTCCCGATCCACACGGCTGTGGGTCGCGCCGGGCAGCATGCCGTACTCCGCCGTTACCCAGCCGCGGCCGCCGCCGCGCATGAACGGGGGCACCTTTTCTTCGACGCACGCCGTACAGATCACCTTGGTGTCGCCGAACGCCACCAGCACGGAACCCGCCGCGTGCTTGGTGAACCCGCGCGTAATAGTGATTTCCCGTAGCTCATCGGGCGCCCTTCCGCTGGGTCTATTCATGGTCATCTCAGTCATGGTCATCTCGGCTCCGGGATGGTTGTCCGCATTGACGGATTATACGTGGCTGGACGGCCCCGGTAGAATGCCCGGGCCGTTGCTCGGGCCAGAAAACACATGATTTTCAGCATGACCGCTTTCGCACGCGTCGACCTGCCCACCGAGTGGGGCGCATTGCAATGGGAACTACGGTCCGTCAATCACCGCCATCTCGAAACCCAGTTCCGGCTCCCCGAGCAGTTCCGTGACCTGGAGTTCCCCTTGCGCGACACGCTGCGCAAACGGATGCGCCGCGGAAAAATCGACTGTCGGCTGGCAATCTCCAGCGAAGAAACAGCGCACATGGAGATCAACCGGCCGCAGTTGCTGCAGTTGCTGGCAACCATCGAGCAGCTACGCCGGGATGCGCCTGAGACGAGCCATCCGAATCCGCTGGACCTGTTGCGCTGGCCGGGAGTGCTGACCGAGAACCGCGCCGACCCGGACGCCCTGCGCACAATCGCGGTCCGGGCCTTCGACGACGCGGTCGCGGAACTGCTCGCGCATCGTGCCCGGGAAGGTGCCCGTCTGGAAGAACTGATCAGTGAGCGGTTGCGCGATATCGACCGCATCATCAGCGAGTTGCAGGGGATTACCCGACGCGTTGCTCCGGAGCTGCGCGAACGGTTGATCGCCAGACTCGCCGATCTGCAGACGTCGGTTGACCCCGACCGTCTCGAGCAGGAAGTGGCGCTGCTCGCCCAGCGCGCGGATGTCGCCGAGGAACTCGACCGCCTCGCCATTCACGTCAAGGAGGCCCACCGCAACCTCGCGGAGCAAGGTCCCCATGGCCGGCGCCTGGATTTCCTGATGCAGGAATTCAACCGGGAGGCCAATACCCTCGCCTCCAAAGCGGCGCAGCTCGACGCGACCCAGCGTGCGATCGACCTCAAAGTGATCATCGAGCAGATCCGCGAGCAGGTGCAGAACATCGAATGAGTGCCAGCGGCGTCCTCCTGCTGATTGCGGCGCCCTCCGGCGCCGGCAAAACCAGCCTGGTGAACGCACTGGTGGCACGCCAACCCGGCGTTCACGTTTCCGTTTCCCACACCACGCGACCCCGGCGCAACGGGGAGGTAGATGGCAGGAACTACCACTTCGTCAGCCCCACGCGGTTCGTCGAGATGGTCGCGGCGGATTCGTTCCTCGAGCACGCGTGGGTGTTCGGACACAACTACGGAACATCCCGGGCGAACGTCATCAGGGAGCTCGAAAGCGGTCACGACGTCGTCCTGGAAATCGACTGGCAGGGCGCCCGCCAGATCCGCAGGGAATTTCCCGATGCGCCGAGCGTGTTTGTCCTGCCGCCGTCACGCGCCACGTTGCTGGAGCGGCTCCGGGACCGCGGCCTGGACGACGAAACGGTAATCCAGCGTCGCACCGTAGCTTCCATCGGCGATATGTCCCACTTCACCGAGTTCGACTACGTGCTGCTGAACGACGATTTCGACACCGCCGCTGCTGAGCTGGAGGCCATTCTGATCGCCCATCGCCAGGGCCTCGAGGCACCCCACCCGAAGCACGATTCGCTCATCGCGGAGCTGTTGTCATGTGACGGCACAATCGAGTAAACTCGCGCGCCGGTTTACCCACAGGACCTTCGTCATGGCTCGCATCACCGTCGAAGACTGCCTCGACAACGTCGACAATCGCTTCCAGCTCGTCATGCTGGCAACGCGCCGTGCGCGCCAGATTGGCAGCGGGCGCGTTGATCCGTTGGTCGATGCAGAGAACGACAAGGCAACTGTGATCGCGCTGCGCGAAATCGCCGAGGGCCTGATCAACGACGAAATGCTTGACGTCCAAGATGCGGCATCGGAGGATGAAGTGTTAGATATACCCTTCGGCCTCGCTGATGAAGGAAGCCCACGCTAGCTTTGATTCCTACGCAACTTCGCTTCTAGCAGAAGAGGCTTCCTGCGACCGGGTCGCTGCTCCCGTCACGATAGATTCCCTCGTCGAGACCCTCGAAGGCTACCTGGACAAAAAGCAGATCAGCCGCGTGCGCGCCGCGTACGACTATGCCGCGCGCGCGCACGAAGGCCAGTTCCGACTCACCGGCCATCCATACATCACGCACCCGTTGGCAGTTGCCAACATTCTTGCCGGCATGCACATGGACCATCGATCGTTGATGGCCGCGCTGCTTCACGATGTCATCGAAGACACGGAAGTCGGCAAAAAAACACTGCGCCGGAAGTTCGGCGCCGAAGTCGCTGAGATTGTGGATGGCGTCAGCAAGCTGAAAACGATTTTCAACAGTCGCGCCGAAGCGCAGGCCGAGAACTTCCAGAAGATGGCCATCGCCATGGCTAAAGATCTGCGCGTTATTCTCGTCAAACTTGCCGACCGGCTGCACAACATGCGCACCATCGGCGTGCATTCGACGGACAAACGCCGCCGTATTGCCCGCGAAACCCTCGAATTTTACGCACCGATCGCGAACCGGCTGGGCATTCACACCGTCAAGGTGGAGATCGAGGACCTCGGGTTCAAAGCCTTGTACCCATTGCGTGCCGACCGTATTGAGCGCGCGGTCGTCAAAGCGAGGGGCAACCGTAAAGCGCTGATGGAAGAGATCGATCAGTCGATTGCGACGGCGCTGCGCCGTGAGGGTATCGACGCCCAGGTAGTGGGCCGCGAAAAGCATCTCTACTCCATCTATCAGAAGATGAAGACCCAACGGAAACCCTTCAACGAGATCATGGACGTGTTCGGATTCCGGATTGTCGCGGACCGGGTCGACGCGTGCTACCGCGTGCTGGGCGTAGTGCACAATCTGTACAAGCCTGTTGCCGGCCGGTTCAAGGACTACATCGCCATCCCCAAGGCCAATGGCTATCAGTCGCTGCATACCACGCTGTTCGGTATGCACGGGGTACCCATCGAAGTTCAGATTCGCACTCGGCAGATGGACGCCACGGCCAACAATGGAATCGCCGGCCATTGGTTGTATAAGTCTGATGACTCCACCTATGCCGGGCCTCAAGCTCGCGCGCGACAGTGGGTCAGCGACCTGCTCGACCTGCAACAGCGGGCCGGGAGTTCGCTGGAATTCATCGAAAGCTTGAAAATCGACCTGTTTCCCGATGAGGTCTATGTGTTTTCGCCGCGAGGCGAGATCTACGAACTACCGCGCGGCGCCTGCGCGGTCGACTTCGCGTACGCCGTACACACCGACGTCGGCAATACCTGCGTCGCTTGCCGCATCGACCGCAACCTCGCACCCCTCAGCTCGCAACTGCAGAGTGGCCAGACCGTGGAGATCATTACCTCCAAGGAAGCCCGACCCAATCCGGACTGGTTGAGCTTCGCGGTTACCAGCAAAGCGCGAACTGCGGTGCGTCACGCGTTGAAGTCTCAGAAACGGTCCCAGTCCATTGCGCTCGGCCGGCGCCTGCTGAATCGTTCGCTGGGCAATGCGAATACCAGCGTCAAAGATCTCGACTTCAGACGCCTGCGGAAAGTGTTCAAGGAGTTCGGCGTGAGGCGGCTCAACGATCTGCTCGAGGAGATCGGCATGGGCAACTACATGGCCTATGTGGTCGCGCAGCGGTTGCTCGCCGAGGACAATCCCGACTACGACGCGGTGTCGGTGGAACGAGGCGGCCCGGTGGCCATCCGCGGCAGCGAGGGTCTGGTGATCAGCTACGGCAAATGCTGCTACCCGGTTCCCGGGGATCCGATCGTCGGACACATGTCGTCCGGTAAAGGGTTCGTAGTACACATCGAGACCTGCAACAACATGACCGAAATTCGGCGCCGCACGCCCAACGAGATCATTCCGGCGCGCTGGTCGGAGAGCATGCAGGGCGAGTACGTCGCGGCCTTGCGACTGGAAGTTGAACCTGCGCAGGGGGTCATCGCCGAACTCGCCTCAATCGTGAATCAGGAAGATGCCGGTATTGAACACATCAGGGTCGATGAACGCACGTCACGGCTGTCGAGCGTGCTGATCGAGTTGTTGGTGCGCGACCGGACCCACCTGGCCCGGGTAATGCGGCGTCTGCGGGTTCTGCCAAGCACCCACAACATCACCCGAATCATCAAGTGACCGATCATGTCCATGCGAACGATCATATCGACTGACGCCGCGCCGGCGGCAATAGGTACTTACTCCCAGGCCGTTCCGGTGGGCGAGACCGTTTACCTGTCGGGCCAGATAGCCCTGGTCCCGGACAGCATGGAACTGGTCTCGGCTGCGATAGGCGCTCAGGTTGAGCAGGTGATCACCAACCTGCGCGCGGTCGCCGAGGCGGCGGGCGGCGGTCTCGATGATTTTGTCCGTGTGACCGTTTTCCTGACGGATCTGGGGGACTTTGCAACCGTCAACGAAGCCATGGCCCGACACTTCAACGAACCGTTTCCTGCGCGAGCCGCTGTAGGCGTCAGCGCGCTGCCGCGCGGAGCGCTGGTGGAGATGGATGCCGTGATGGTTCTAACTTCCTCCTGACGCGTGGCTGAATCTCCAGGAATCGATGACAGCGTAACCACGTTGCGCGGAGTCGGGCCAGCCATCGCAGCCAGGTTGGCGACCCTCAACATCTACAGCGTCCAGGATCTGTTGCTGCACCTTCCGTCCAGATATCAGGACCGAACCCGGATTGTCCCCCTGGCGCAAGCAGTACCCGGCCAGGAATGTCTGGTTGCCGGCGAGGTGCTCGATTCGAAGATTGCCTACGGCCGACGCCGCAGCTGGCTCGTCACCCTGACCGATGGCTCCGGTTTCCTGACGCTCCGGTTTTTCCATTTCAGCAAACGTCAGCAGGCCGGCCTGAAGGCAGGTATGTTCCTGCGCTGCTTCGGACAGATCCGCGTGGGGCCCAACGGACTGGAGCTGGTGCATCCGGAGTATCGAGCGTTCACGGCTCGGCCGGACCCTCCCGAACCAGTGTTGACACCGATCTACCCGACCACGGAAGGCCTCGGCCAGGCTCGCATCACAAGTCTCATGGATCAGGCGCTTGGGTGTCTCGCAGACTGGCGATCTCCTGATCTGAGCGATCTCCTCGGCGATACGGCCTTCCCTAATCTCGCCGATGCGCTGCGTTATCTGCATCGCCCTGGAGTAGAAGCCTCCGCCACACACTTCGCTGCGGCCCGGGAACGCGCGGCACTGGATGAACTGCTCGCCAGCATTCTGGTCATGAAACGCCGGCAGCGGGCGCGTGCTACCGAGCGAACCCGGGCGTTGCCCCGCAGCCAGCAGCTCGGCCGCCAGCTTCGCGATCGGCTGGAATTCAAGCTGACCGCCGCCCAGCGGCGCGTCATTACCGAGGTGCTGCTCGACCTCGAGAAATCCCAGCCGATGCTGCGGTTGATCCAAGGCGACGTCGGCTCGGGCAAGACCGTGGTGGCAGCATTCGCCGCCGTCCGCGCGGCCGAGCACGATTGCCAGACGGCCGTGATGGCACCTACGGAACTGCTCGCCGAGCAGCACTATCTGAACTTCTCCGATTGGTTGGCGCCGTTGGGAATCACCGTGGCGCTGCATACCGGAGGAGCATCCCAACGGGATCGCCGGGAACGAAGTAATCGCCTGGCAGCCGGCGACACCCTGGTGGCAGTGGGCACCCATGCCCTGTTTCAACGCTCCGAACGCTTTGCCAACCTGGCACTGACCGTGATCGACGAGCAGCATCGATTCGGGGTGCACCAACGCATGCTGTTGAAGGACAAGGGCAGCTCACCGCATCAGTTGATCATGACCGCCACCCCGATTCCGCGAACGCTGACCATGGCCCTGTACGCCGACATGGATGTCTCCATCATCGACGAGCTGCCCCCCGGCCGTCGGCCGGTCACCACCACGGTGGTCGCCGATACGCGTCGTGACGAGGTCATCGCGCGCGTGGCGCGAGCGTGCGCGCAAGGGCAACAGGCCTACTGGGTCTGCACCCTGATCGAAGCGTCCGAGGCGCTCGACTATCGGGACGCCGAGACGACCCACGCCGAGCTCTGTGAGCGCCTGGCACCGCAACGGGTGGCACTGCTGCACGGGCAGATGCCCGGAGCCGAGAAGACCCGGATCATGGCGCAGTTCAAAGCGGCCTCCATCGATGTTCTGGTCGCCACCACGGTGATCGAGGTCGGCGTAGACGTTCCGAACGCATCGCTGATGGTGATCGAGAACCCTGAACGCCTGGGCCTCGCTCAGCTGCACCAACTGCGTGGCCGCGTCGGGCGCGGCAGCATCGAAAGCCATTGCGTACTGCTTTACCGTGCGCCGCTCAGCGAATCGGCGAGGGCGCGGCTGAACGTCATGCGCGCCAGCAACGACGGTTTCGTCATCGCCGAGAAAGATCTGGAGCTACGCGGCCCCGGCGAGATCCTCGGCACGCGCCAGACGGGCGAAGTGCGCTACCGGGTACTCGATCTCACCGCGCACGCCCACCTGATCGGCAAAGCCGCCGAGATGGCAGGCGTGCTGGTGGATGATGGCCCGCGTGGTGATGCATTGATCGCTACCTGGTCGCCTGCCGAAGGCGACTACAGCAACGTGTGAGCGTCCAGCAGCGCGTGACTGGCCGCAGCTCAGCTCGTGTGAACCACGCGGCCGGCCTCCGGGTCGAGAAACACCTGTTCGTTGAACCGGCCTTCTGAGCGCGCAATGATCGTGGCGACTGTCGCGTCGCCCGCAACGTTCACTGATGTGCGCATCATGTCCAGCAGTCGATCGACGCCTATGATCAGCATGATCCCTTCGACCGGCAGCCCGACCTGAGTCAGCACCATGGCCAGCATGACCAGGCCCACGCCCGGCACCGCGGCCGTGCCGATCGACGCCATGGTCGCGGTCAACACGATCATCAGATAGTCGGTCATCACCAGATCGACGTTGTAAAACTGGGCGATAAAGACCGTGGCCACGCCCTGCATGATCGCCGTGCCGTCCATGTTGACCGTCGCGCCCAGGGGTATCACGAACGACGCGACTTCGTTGTCGACGCCGACCCGGTGTTCGACCGTGCGCAAGGTCACCGGCAGCGTCGCACCACTGGACGCCGTGCTGAACGCAACCAGCATCGGTTCGCGCATCTTCGTGAAGAAGCGCACCGGGCTCAGACGGGCAAGCGTCGACAACAATGCGGGGTAGACCAACCCGACGTGCAGTGCGAGGCCGAGCATTACCGTTAAAAAATACGCGCCGAGTTTGAAGACGTCCTGCCAGCCGATCTCCGAAAAGAGCGTCGTCATGAGGCAGAACACGCCGTAGGGCGCCAGTTGAATGAGCATGGTGATCAGTTTCATCAGCACGCCGTTCAGATCGTCGAAGAAACCCTTTACCCGAGCACCCGGTTCACCACTACGCGCGATCGCGATGCCCAGAATGATGGCGAACACGATGATCTGCAGCATCTTCCCTTCGGCCATCGCCGCCACGGGATTGGTGGGCACGAGGTCGATGATGACCTGTGTGAGGTCCGGCGCGGGCGCCACATCGATTTCCACCGGGGCCACGTCGCCGGTTCGCTCTCCTGGCGCGATAACCAGCGCCAGCGTCAAGGCCATGCTGATGGCAACCGCGGTGGTCAACAGGTAGAGCGCGAGGGTTTTGCCGCCCAGCCGGCCGAGGCTGGTGCCATCGGAGAGTGAACTGGCGCCGCAGACCAGCGACACGAATACCAGCGGCACGACCATGATCTTCAGCGATGCAATGAACAGCGTGCCGCCAACACTCAGGATGCCATTGAGAACGAAATCGACCGCCCAGTGTGCGGGGTCGAATGCAGCCACCTTGAACAGGACACCAAGCAGGACGCCGCCGCCCATGCCGAGCAGTATTCGGGTGGTGAGATTCATGCCGGCGGACGACCCTCAGCCAACCTCGATCATTTCGAAGTCTTCCTTGCTGACCCCGCACTCCGGACACACGAAGTCTTCCGGGACATCGCCCCAGGCGGTTCCCGGCGCAATGTCTTCTTCTTCGTAGCCTTCGGCTTCATCGTAGATCCAGCCACAGACGATACACTGCCACTTGCGCACTCCTTGGGTCATCTCCTGGTCGGCCGGTCGGTTCGGATGAGGCGCGCTAAAGTACTAAACTGAACGACGATTTGCCAGGGGTCATCAAGCAGCCGACCATGCCTACCTTCGTTTCGGATTACGCGCAGCTGATGCGCTTCGACCGGCCGGTTGGGACCCTGCTGCTGCTGTGGCCGACCCTGGCCGCCCTGTGGCTCGCTGCAAACGGTACGCCGAGCGTCGATCTCATCGTCATATTCACGATTGGCACGGTGGTCATGCGCGCGGCAGGCTGCGTCATCAATGACTACGCGGACCGCAACATCGACCTGCACGTCGAGCGCACCCGGGACCGGCCCCTGACTGCGCATCGCGTGTCCGAAACCGAAGCACTGCTGCTGTGCGCGGTGCTGCTGGCAATCGCAGCGCTGCTTATCGTATTTCTGAATCCGCTGACCCGGTGGCTGGCGCTGGGCGGGGTCGTGGTCGCCGCCTTGTACCCGTTGATGAAGCGACTGACGTACCTGCCGCAGGTCGTGCTTGGCGTCGCCTTCAGCTGGGGAATTCTGCTCGCGTTTGCCGCCACCGAAGGGCGCCTTCCGGAACAGGCCTGGTTGCTGTTCATCGCCAGCCTCGTCTGGATCGTAGCCTACGACACGCTGTACGCCATGGTCGATCGGGAGGACGATCTCAAGATCGGCGTCAAATCCACCGCGATCCTGTTCGGCAGCGCAGATCGACTGATGGTTGGCGTGCTGCAACTCGCGACCCTGGTGGTCCTGATACTGTTGGGGCTCAACCTTGGCTATGGCGCCCCGTTTTACCTGGCCGTGCTGGTCACCGCAGCGCTGTTCGGCTATCAGCAGCGGCTGATCCGCGATCGCGACCGGGCGGGCTGTTTCAAAGCGTTCCGCAACAACGTCTGGGTCGGGTTCGCGTGGTTCATCGGCATCCTGGTCGAGCTCGAGGTGGTCCCGCGGCTGCACGACCTCCCAGGCTGATGGGTCGTGCCCTGGCAGACCGCATCGATGCCTTCACTGATGGGTTGGGACGCGCCATCGCGTGGCTCACCTTCGCGATGATGGCCATG
>PVMS01155960.1_pt1 | contig 14393 bp, 14 predicted proteins | sample 1853461 | NCBI WGS metagenome assembly PVMS01 (sample SAMN08582032, study PRJNA380276) | Marine sediment metagenome, whole genome shotgun sequencing project. | isolation source: ocean sediment barecode stripped | collected 2017 | reverse complement strand
TGTTACTACGATGACAAGAAAAAAGTAGATAAGGTTATGGAAAACGATTCGAAGCTGTATGTCTCGTCTGATCAAGAAGTTTCTTAGTTTTCTCTGGCTGCGCCCTGAAGTCATGGCTGTACGCTCACATTATTTTTTGCTACTTTAAAGTTCGACAGCGCTTTTTTAAATGTATCGACTTTTTCTTTCGTAACCTGCAATGTGTTTTCTAATTCTTCTCCCGTATCCTGTGACGGTTGAATGCTTTCAAAACGAGCGCAAAGATGCTCTCCTTCAGATTGAGTTTCAGACAACAATCCTGTCAGTCCATCCATCATCTGATTGATTTCGTCGCATTCTTCGTGGAGATAATCGGCTTTTCGAATAGAAATTCTGCGTGTGAGATTACCCTTGGCCATTTCTCTTATGGTGTGCATAAAATTGACCAACGGGCCACAAACACGATGGGTTAAAAGAAGTTGATGGATAATAAAGATGATAATAATAACGATCATCACCGGCGTCCATAGTTTTAAAAAATTAAGAAGTATCCTGGCGGCATAAAACTGGGTCTCAATATCATGGGATTGCATCATTTTTTGCCACATGGGCAATAGAGCAGTTACGAGGGTTATCAAAGCAACAATCAGCAGGAATATCATATTATAAAAGATACCCCTGAGTTGGATATCCTTTTTAACAAGATAGGTTGGAAATCTTCTTCGATTTTTCGGACGTTCCATACGTTTGGTGGCCTTCTATTTTGTAATTTCACCTGTATCTTGCCGATATTGCCATACCGTTTCTGTACTTGTATGTGTTGCTGATGCAATGAAAATGGGATCAACAGAATCGAGAGTGATGACCACCTGAGGAGAAGGTGTGAATGCTTTTAAAGAAAGGGTAGCCACAGAAGGGTCTCCACTGAAAATATCGCCCGCAGCACCTTTAAAACTCTCGTTTTCTAAATGATAAGCATTCTGGGCTATAACGAACTTTTTAAGATCATGCTTGGCGGTTATTTCTCGAGCCATTCTTCGACTATTAGATAAAACAGCAAGCGCTATACCGGCCAGAATCGCAATAATCGCGATAACAACCATCAGTTCAATCAGCGTAAAGCCCCTGTCACTTCTAAACATAATTTCTTTACGTCTCTTACCAACTACATTTTTATTTTCAAAATTTTTCATGAAGTTTCTATGCTATATTAAAGGAAAACCCTTATTCTGTCTTATCTTTCTTCTTTTTTCCTTCTTTTTTTCTTCTTTTTTTCTTCTTTTTTAGGTTTTGTTACTTTTCCGGTAGTAATGTATTCATGAATACTCACAGCAGCAATTTTCCCCGCTCCCATTGCCGAAATAACAGTTGCTGCCCCCGTAACTATATCACCTCCTGCGAAAACACCCTTTTTAGAGGTTTCCATAGTTTCCTCATCACATTCCAAGGTACCCCATCGCGTTGTTTTGAGATCGGGAGTCGTCATCGAGATTAGGGGATTGGGTTTATTTCCAAGTGAAGGTACGACAGTATCACATTCAATGGTAAACTCACTACCTTTTATAGGAATAGGCCTCCGCCGACCCGAATCATCAGGCTCGCCAAGTTCCATCTTTATGCATTCGATGGCACATACTCTACCATAATCATCTCCGAAAATTCTTACGGGGTTAGTCAAAATATTCATTTCAACACCTTCTTCCTCCGCATGGTGAATCTCTTCGGAACGAGCAGGCATTTCTTGTCGGCTGCGTCGATACACGATCACTGATTCCGAACCCAATCGTAAGGCTGTTCTGGCCGAATCCATGGCCACATTACCGCCTCCGACTGTGATTACTTTTTTGCTTTGTATGGGAGCCGTTGCATACGTTGGGAATAAGTACGCCTTCATCAAATTAGCTCTAGTTAGGTATTCATTGGCTGAATAAACACCTACCAGGTTTTCTCCCGGTATATTCATGAACATCGGTAGTCCGGCACCCGTTCCAATAAATACTGCATCATAATCGCTGTTCAAAAGTTCGTCGATCGAACGCGACATGCCAACAACATAGTCAAGGATAATTTTGACCCCCATTTTTTCCAGATTGGAAACTTCATATTTAACAATTTCCTTTGGTAATCGGAATTCGGGAATTCCGTACACCAGCACACCGCCGGGTTCGTGGAGGGCTTCATATACAACGATTTCGTGTCCCAATTTGATAAGGTCGCCCGCTACGGTTAGGCCGGCCGGTCCAGCTCCGATAATGGCAACTTTTTTACCGGACGGTTCCGGCTTCTCAGGTGCAGGTGTTTGAATCGATCTATGTCTTCTTTCATAATCTGCTGCAAATCGTTCTAGGCGACCGATAGCCACCGGCTCTTTTGTCTTGCCGAGAACACACTTGATTTCGCACTGTGTTTCTTGTGGGCAAACCCGACCCGTGACGGCCGGGAGAGCATTTTGTTCATTAAGTTTCCATGCGGCCTCTATGAATTTTCCCTGCTCAATAAGATCGATAAACTCAGGAATATTGATATTTACCGGACAGCCTTCTATACATAGAGGCTTTTTGCATTTGATACAGCGTTGAGCTTCCTGCATTGCGGTTTCTTCGGAAAAACCGTAAGGAACCTCTTCGGAATTATGTTTCCGCCTTCTGGGGTCCTGTTCAGGCATCTTTTGCCTGGGTATGTTCATTCTTCTTTTTCTTTCTTCTTTGTCCATTCTTTCTTCTTTGTCCATTTTATTCTCTTAACTTTTTATTGTTTGTAGAAAACCGAGTGCTTTGCACCCGGTTACAAACACAACGATTAAATCACTAAACACCAAACACTAAACACTATCGCATAAAGGACTTTTTTCAATAGGCTCTTGCGGAAGTCCCTCAATTTCTTCAATTTTGAATGCAGCCTGTCGTTGCATAAGTTCAACCCAATCAATCTGGAGTCCGTCCAGAAAAGGACCGTCGACGCAAGCAAACCTGGTCTTTCCGCCTTCGGAAACTCGGCACGCTCCACACATTCCGGTACCATCCAACATGATAGGATTCATGGCGGTTTGGGTTGGAATCTTAAGCTTTTTCGTTACTCTACAACACAGCATCATCATAAAGGTGCAGCCTATGATATAAGCCTGATCTATTTTTTCTTCCTTTTTGGCCAGCATGGCAATAGCATCCTGTGCGCCACCTTTTAAACCGGCGGAACCGTCTTTTGTTATAACAACCAATTCATCGCAGTTGTCTGCCAATCGTTTTTCCCAGTGCAGCAAATAATGGCTTGAGGCTTCCTCGATGCAAATCACTTTGTTGCCTGCTTCTTTCATTGCCCGGGCAATCGGTAGTATTGCACCGACACCGAAACACCCACCAGCACATAGAACTGTTCCATATTTTTTAATCTCGACAGGTTTACCAAGCGGACCGACAAAATGCGCCAAATGCTGACCTATTTGCATATTTGCCATTTCTCGACTAGATCGACCGACTTCCAAGATGACCATCGTAATCGTACCCTTTTTTCGATCAAAATCAGAGATAGTGTATGGGATACGTTCGGATTTTTCATTTACCATGGCAATAACAAATTGGCCGGGCAGGCATTTTTCAGCTATGGTAGGTGCATAAACGGATACCACGTAAGTATTAGGTACAATTTCTTTTTTATCGACGATTGCAAACGGCTTTTCTTCAACTGTACTTTTTAATTCCTCAGCTAGGATATCTGTTTTTACAGTCTGAGCTTCCGGGGAAAAAATGGATAGGGGGCACACGACATCAGCCAATTTATGGCCTCTATAAAACTTGGGTAATGCATTAACATCATTTATTGGCGATGGGACCGGTGCAGTCGGCGTTTCCTCTTGTATCCCTTCCTGATTTATTTCCTTTTCAATATCAACAATTGAAGAATATTTGAATCCAGATGCTCCCATTTTTCCGGCAATGTCACAAACGATTTTCCAATCGGGGTAGACATTTTTAGGCGGCGTTGCCGCAGCTGAAAGAGACTCGATTTTTCCTTTTGCATTTAAGAATGTGCCGTCGACTTCCATCAGCGCGGCAGATGCAAATACAACTTTTGCCGACTTTTCGTTTTCAGACGGAAACATATCGGCGATGATCAGCGTTTCCAATTCTTCGATGAGTGTTGAATCCGGATAATTGCCTGTGGTGAATATGGCTTTAACTGTTCCATTTTTAATTTTTTCCAATACCGAAGAAGGCTCAATGATTATTTTATCCTTATCGGGTTTGGCAATGGCAAAGTTGTTTGACTTCATAACTTTTTTCGCAAATTTGCCAAGCAGGTATATTTCCTCACGAGTTGCAGCCGTATGTGCAATTAACGCAAATTGATCGCCTTGGTATTTCATCAGTTCTTCCGCTGCTTTATCGATGGCATTTTCATATGAATCTTTTATTAAACCATCTTCCACGCGTACTTGATGAAAGTCCAATCTTAAGGGGTTGTAAAGAAGCTGTTGTATGGCAAAACGTCCGACTGCGCAAATTCGATTCTCAGGTGTGAAATCCACCATTTTTGACTCAATCACTCTATTGTTTTTAATTTTCAAATCGATTGAACAGCCGAGTGAACATAACATGCATATGGATGTATCATATTTTTCGGGTGTACCGTGCCATTTGGCAAATCTGTCCGATAGAGAACCGGTTGGGCAAATATCGATACATGCTCCGCAAAAACTGCAATCTGTTTCAATATGTTTCTTATGAAAAGATGTGCCGATTCGTGCATTCTTCCCACGGTTAATAAAATCAATCGCTCCTCTTCCATGGATTTTTTTGCAAATTCGTGAACACCGACCACAAAGTATACAAAGATTATAGTCCCTATCCATAAAGGGATCATCACGCTCAATTGGGATATTTTGATATAAAATTGGGACTTCAAGATCTTCAATATTGTACTTATCTACTAATATCTTTAGCTCGCAGTGGTTCCGATTGCTGCAAAATAGGCAGCGGGTGGCTTTGCCTGACTTGGTGGAATTAGGTCTGTATTTCTCACACTCTTCTTTATCCTTGCAAACAAAACAAGGGCTAGTATGACCACTTAGCATTAGTTTTATTATATTTACGCGATGCTCGATTATCTCCTTTGTTTCGGTGTTGACCAGCATTCCATCTTCGATTGGCGTTGTGCAAGATGTGGGAAATCCTCTTAGCCCCTCAATCTCGACAATGCACAATCTGCACGCGCCATAAGGCTCAAGCGCCGGATGATCACAGATGGTAGGGATATCGATACCCGCTTTTTGAGCGGCTTCCAACACTGTTTTACCTTTCTCGGATATAACTTTTTTACCATTTATAGTTAATTTCACTTCGCTCATTGTCTTTATAGCTCCGGGTCTTTTCAGTGGTTAGATTTAATCGCTTTGTAAAAAGCCGTACGTTCCCACAACATTGTGCATTCCATTTCTTAGGCGGCTCTTAGGCGGCTGTTTCTTTACCAGAACTTTTTATCACGGAATTTGAAGGACATACGTTAAAACAAACACTACACTGGATACATTTACTCATATGAATATTAAAAGGTTTACCAGGATCTTTTTTCTTTTTAGATTTCATTTTACCGGTTATGGCATCAGCCGGGCAGTTTTTCTTGCAAAGACCGCATATGGTACAGGTTTCTTGATCTATGGAAAAACAAAGCAGATCGCTACAAACCAAGGCTGGGCATTTCGACTCATTAATGTGCGCCTCGTACTCGTTTTGAAAATACTTGAGAGTGGTTAAAACAGGATTGGAAGCCCCTTGCCCCAGGCCGCAAAGGCTGGTTTTTCCCATGGTTTGACTTAAATCCCTCATTAATTGAATGTGATATGGTTTACCATTGCCCTGGCAAATATCCGTCAGAATATGCAATAAATGCTGTGTTCCCATCCTGCACGGTGTGCATTTACCACAGGACTCGCTTTCAGTAAATTCGAGGAAATATTTGGCGATATCTACCATACAGGAATCCTCATCCATTACGATCATTCCGCCGGAACCCATAATAGATCCTACTTTCGCTAATTCTTCGTAATCGACTTTCATATTCAAGAATTCCGACGGAATACAACCACCGGAAGGGCCACCTGTTTGCACTGCTTTAAACTTTTTTTCTTTTAGCACACCTCCGCCAATGTCGAAAACAATATCGCTTAAGGTAATACCCATGGGTATTTCGATCAAGCCAGTATGGTTTATCTTTCCAGCAAGAGCAAACGTCTTGGTACCTTTACTTTTTTCCGTGCCAAAGTTGGCATACCAATGCGCTCCCTTATTCATAATAGCGGAGACACTGGCAAAGGTCTCAACATTATTTATGTTAGTAGGTTTCCCAAAAACTCCGGAAACCGCTGGATATGGAGGGCGCGAACGTGGCATGCCTCGTTTACCTTCTATTGAAACCATTAGAGCGGTTTCCTCCCCGCAAACAAAAGCGCCGGCGCCTTCTTTTATTGTTACCTCCAAAGATAAATCAGAATCTAGAATGTTATCGCCTAGTAAACCTAATTCTTCCATTTGTAAAATGGCGTTTTGTAATCTTTTAATCGCCAACGGATACTCGGCGCGGGCGTAAACGTAACCATATCGCGCCCCAATAGCGTAAGCGCCAATAGCCATGCCTTCCAAAACAGCGTATGGATCGCTTTCCAAAACGGCTCTGTCCATAAAAGCCCCTGGATCGCCTTCATCCGCGTTGCATATGATATATTTTGTGTCACTTTTGGATTTTCTGGTTAAATCCCATTTTGTGCCCGTGGGAAAACCCGCTCCTCCTCGACCTCTCAACCCCGAGGCTTTTATCTCCTTAATAACTTCCTCAGGAGAAATGGCGAGAGCGTTTACCAATCCAGCATATCCGCCTCTGGCGATATAATGATTAATATTAGCCGGATCAATAACGCCACTGTTTCTTAAGACTATGCGAACCTGTTTTTTCATCATGGGAAGATCATTGAATCTTGGAATTCCTTCAACCTCAATATCTCCAAAAGTGCAAAAAGCAAGATCAACCCTGGGATCGCCTTTTATTATAAAATCATCGATAATTTCAGTAACAGTCTTATCCGATACCTGATGATAAAGGACGCGCCTACCATCCGGCACGGCTATCTCTACCATTGGCTCCGCGTAACAAATACCCAAATCTCCAACTTCATGGATGTTAGCCTGAATAGATCTTACGGCTAGTTCTTCTTCGAATTTTTTCCAAATTTCAAGCGCCCCCGCCGCTCGACCACAAGTCGCGGCGCCAATTAAAATTCTTGGTTTTTCAAATGAATTGAATTTATTCCATTCCTCATGCGCTTTTCTTTTTATATATTCGAAACTCATCCGAACTCCTTCAATATCTTTTTCACTTTCATTTGGGTCACTCTGCCATACACTTTTTCATCGACAACCATAACAGGCGCTAAGGCGCAAGAACCAAAACACGCCACTCTTTCAGCGCTAAATTTGTTATCTGTTGTCGTTTCTCCGGCTTTTATGCCCAGGTTTCTTCCAATTTCATCCATTATTTGCGAGCCGCCCCTTACATGACAAGCCGTTCCCAAGCATATTTTAACCATATGCTCACCGGGTTGAACAAACCGAAACTGGGTATAAAAAGTTGCTATGCCATATATTTCACTTTGAGAGACATTAAAATAACGGGAGATACCAGCTATCGATTCTTCGGAAATATAACCGAATTTTTTTTGAACGCCTTGCAAAGCCGGAATTAGGTTGTCACGTTCACTTTCGAAATTGTTTAGCATCTCCTGCAATTCATACGCGATATTTTTCTCTGTTTTTTGCATTTTGGTATTCGTATCCTTAAAGTGATAAGAATTCCCTTTTTGAGCTCGGAATAAGGGAAAATTTAAATTTGCACAAAGAAGTTTCATATTATTCCGGCTTAAAATTGTCAAGGGGTGTTTTTCATGTTTGGGGCGGAAAGTGTTGGCAAGCGTTAAGGGGGTATCCAAGTTCGTTTCACGCGGGTGTAAAGGCTCTCGGCTGTTTCAATGGTTTTTTAATTGATTATCCTGCCACCTTTTTTATGATCTCTTCCAGTATGGACAAGCATGTGTCGATCTCAGCGGGTTTCACCGTTAGGGCCGGGCAAAATCGAATGCTGTTTTCACCACACCCAAGAAGTAATAATCCTTTCTCAAACGAGCGTTTTATAATTTCATTCCGCCATTCTCTGGCCGGTTTCTTGGTCTTACGGTCCTCTACGAGCTCGACGCCAACCATTAATCCAATGCCCCTAACATCTCCCATACATTCAAAGGCGTTTTGTAGCTCATGCAGACCATTCATGAGATAATTGCCCTGAAGAGCAGCATTCTCCATCAGTTCTTCTTCAAGTAGCTCAATGGTCGCCAATGCAGCCTGACAGGAAATCGGGTTTCCACCGAATGTGGACGCATGAGACCCGGCTTCCCAATCCATAATATCCGACCGTGCCGTCAACGCCCCGAGGGGCATGCCGGAAGCAATACCCTTGGCTAAAGCGATCATGTCCGGATTAACATTGAAATGCTCCATTGCAAACATTTTACCCGTGCGCCCCATTCCGGATTGAACTTCATCCACGACATAAAGAATACCGTATTTTTTCGCTATCTTACTCAACTTTCTATGGAATCCGGGAGGGGGAACAATATACCCGCCCTCACCCTGGATCGGCTCCACAATAATGGCAGCAACCTCTTCCGGCGGTATGGTCGTTCTAAAAAGGGTGTCTTCAACCCAGTCGACACACCCCAACTTGCATTCCGGATACGTTAGATTATACGGGCACCGATAGCAATAAGCATAGGGAATGTGAGTGATTCCAGGAACTAAGGGATTATAATGTTTTTTTTGAATCATTTTGCTCGCGGTAAGCGAAAGGGCTCCCATGGTGCGCCCGTGGAAGGCACCGAAGAAGGCGATGTTCAATTCGCGCTGGGTGTGCCATCTTGCCAGCTTAAAAGCAGCTTCAACGGCCTCTGCTCCTGAGTTGCCGAAATAGACTTTCTTCCTCCCTTTTCCTGGAACCAAAGAAGCCAATTTTTTCGCCAAAACAATCTGGGGCATATAGTAAAAATCGGTTCCCGACATGTGCAATAAAAGATCGGCTTGTGCCTTAATCGCTTTTACAACTCTGGGGTGACAATGGCCCGTGGCACAGACAGCAATACCTGAGGTGAAATCGAGGAACAGGTTGCCATCCACGTCATTTATCCATAAACCTTTGGCTTTTTTGACAACAAGCGGATAATACCGCGTATAAGAAGGTGATACGTAAGTCTGATCCTGTTTTATGAACTTACGGGCTTTGGGGCCGGGAAGCGTCGTCTTTATTTTAGGTAATGTCATGGTCATCCCTCCATTACTCCGGCTGCAATATTTTCAGGGCAGAACCACATATTTCTTGCCTTACCCATAGGGCCGGGTTTTTAAATTCATCCATTCGCGTCATGGTTTTCCCTCATGTTTGAAAATCATAGCACCTAAATTTTGCACGATATTAGCCAACACCCTGCATCGAGGTGACAAAATAAAATCATGCAACCTATATTTTGCAGGATTCAGGAAAACAACAAACGATCCAATATCAGTCCGTGGAAGTTGCCACCATCGCGGGATTCAAAAAACCATCCCAAATGCGTCAGGCACATGACACAAACAACGACCCGCCAGCTAAAACCTATAAACCAGCTGAACTCATCAGAAGCGGGACCTGCATAGCCGCATCCCTCAACGGCTCCGAAACACCCGATCTCAAAAACAATACCGTGAGGGTTGGCAAAGGTGTGATGGTGTGACCCTTGGATCGCTATCCGCTCCGTCGGGCGAGTCAAGATGCTGTGGCACTGAAGGCAAAGAATATGTTCTTCTTCCGATGCTTTTTCTTCGGTTTCGTCCTCAACATGACCATTAGGGGCTTCATCACGTTGCCTATCTGTCGGTTCGCGAAGAGAAAGGGCGGAATCTGAACGGGTTGTTGTCATTCTTTATCCAAAAAAATGATTAAAGGGATAACATGCAACTCAGTAGATACTTCCCTGGTGCTACCCAGCTGCCAGTCAGCACATCTCGCTAATCCGTCAATCAGCTTGTTGATGTTCTGAACCAATCCATTGATATTGATAATCGGATGACGAGAAAAGACCTTGGGTAACCCATAGGTGAGATGGCAATTGAGACATTTTCCCGCGCGTTGAGCTAATTGCAGCTCAAATTCAAGGCTGTTTTCCCTATGGCCCTTGAATTCCAGACGTATATCATAAACCCCTTCTTTTGCATCACCATAAAGGGCATCAAAAAACATGTCTGCCAGATGATCCGGAAACAACTTTTTTAAAACATCCGGTGCAAATATATCGTTAATTTGCATGTTAAAACCCCATATCCTCATTAATTAGAACGACCTTCACCCGCCCTTTTGGAAAGGATTTTTCAGTAATCGTCCAGGTGTTACAGATCCGGTCGGGGCTTTTGCATTCTTCACAATAAGAGGTTTTGCTACACGGTGTTTTTTTGCCTAGCCGCATGGTGTTGACCGGAGCAGCATAATTTTTTATACGAAACATCGCTTCATCCAGATCAGTAACAATTTTATTGCGTCCCACAAGGATAATCACATGTTTTGGCCCAAACGTGATAGCACCAATCCGGTTTCCGAACATATCAAGATTAACGAGTTGTCCGGTCTCTGTCACAGCGTTACTTCCGGTGATAAAGAGATCGACCAGCAGTGACTGTCTGCGGCGTTCCAGCATCTCTTCGGCAGTTAACCCTTTAGCAAAAGTGTCCAGCACCTTTAAATCATCGCTTTCCTTCACAGCATCATAAATCCCCGTGGCGATGAACGTCAATGACCCACCCCAGGAAATGCTTCTGGCCCCAGTCTCCGGAATCATTTTTTCAAGTACCCTGGTTTTGGCTTCGATGGCGTTATCAACCACAACGGCGTCGAAGTTGTTGGCATTCAGCGCCTCCTTTACGTCATTCAACCTCACTTTCCAATAGCGTTCAATCGGTTCGTACATGCTTATACCTCCAGTCGATATAAAATCGTGTTACAATCTTATGAAACTCCCGCAGTCAAGACTGCGGGATAAGATTTGCGAAAGGCTAAAATCCTTTAATCCATGTCTTTCATAACAGCATTTTTTTAATATAGCATAAAAAATGAAATCATGTTATCTGAATTTTTCACGACCCAAAGGCTTTTATCCGATAGCGGAGGGGGCAAGGTTCCCTCGTTGCTAAACCATTGAAATGACTAGAGGCGTAGACACCCGAGTGAAACGAATGTGGATACCCCCTCATAAGATCCATTTAAAACGGTTTGAAAAGGAGATTTGAATGAAGAAAACAATGTACCTTGGAATAATTGTATTGGTTTTAATGATTTTCGGATGCGGCAAAGCTACTGTAGAGGATGTAGCCAAAGAGCATGTTAAAAAACAGTTTAACTTCAACAATGATGTTAAACTTGATTTTTCCAAATTAAAATACACGGTTACAGAAAAGGGCGACAATAATGCAACGGTCAACGTTTCCGGAACGATTCATTATCAAGAGCAAATCTTTTTGGTGAAAGATGGCCGGAAATGGAAAATTGGAGAAAAAAGAGCTGAACAAGGCAAACAATCTGAACCACCCAAAAAGGTCGAACAAGAAGAGCATTATGTTGAACAATAACCGCTATCCTGCCAGCGTTGTCATCATTTTTAACCCTATTTGAGCGAAAGCTGACAATAATCTATTTTCTTCATTTTGTTTACGCTCAATTAGGGTTCAATTTTGTTTGGTCTTGTTCGGATAAATAACAAGCTCATCTCCCGGATGAATATGCGTGCTGAGACTTATCTGATTCCATATGGCAAGCACGCGTAAAGGAAGATTAAATCGTTCGGCAATCGAATAGAGGCTATCACCTTTTTTAACCACATAGACGTGGCGCTGATTTTCATCTGTCCACCGGCTCAGTAGCTTTTGGTATCGGGCGTGAAAGCCCTTCGCACGACCTTCGGGAATCAAAATAGAATGACTTCCTTTGGAAATATGGTGACCCCGGATCTCCGGATTGAAGTCCTTGATCACTTTAAAGGTGGTTTTTGCCGCCTGGGCGATAATGGCAATGGGGATCGTTTGAAAACACTCCAGTTGGGCGCGGTCAAATTTCAACGGTGGATATAAATCTTCTTTTTCGAATCTGAATCCGTATTTTTCCGGATCGGTTAAAATGAGCTTTGCAGAAATGATTCTGAAAATATACCGCTGAGTTTCCAAAGGAAGATAGAGGTGGTAATATTTATGGGTGTTTTGGGCTAGGATTTCCGATTCCAGTCCGTCTTCTCCCATGTTATAAGCGGCGGCAGATAGTGTCCATGAATCGAAAATCGCATATAATTCTTTAAAGTAGCGTATGGCAGCCATGGTCGATGCAAAAATATTTCTTCGCTGATCAATCTCTTTGTTGACGATTAAACCATACCTTCGACCTGTACCTCTCATAAATTGCCAGAAACCGATGGCGCCTTTGCTCGATCCTGCATGGGGCCTCAATGCACTCTCGGCAATCGCCACATACTTTAGATCATCCGGCATATTGTTTTGTTGCAGCATTTTTTCAATATGATGAATATAGCGGTTGGACCGTTTTATCCATAGAATCACCTGAGGGCGGTCCCAAAGCGTAAGCAACAGTTCTTTTTCCAAACGTTCACGAATATCATGTCGATCGAGAGGAACCGGTTCTCGGCAAAAGTCGAGTGGAGTATTAACCCGAACACTTGAAAAGAGTGAAGGAAAGCTGGGTGCTTCAAGCGTTTTAAATGATTCACCCCACAGCGGCGTTCCCCCAAACAACACAAGACAAACCATTGGTAATATTTTCAATGTGAAGGGTCTCATCACAGCAACTTCTCAAAAATGACGGTATTGAACGTCTTTAAATTTCTACAACACACTGTAAATAGTATAAATCATTCAAACATCTTTTTTTGTCCCTTATATGGAACAAACAATACCTTCTATTATCCCCGAATCATTAGGAGATTCGAAAAAAATGCGTCTGATGTCCTCAACGCCGGCTTCCGATAGCATGTCCGTGATCTGCTGATCAGAATAGGATTGTCCATTTGGTGTGCCCAAAAGCATATTAAGGGAAAAAAGGGCCGGAAAAAGCGGTCCGTCCATGGATTCGTTTAAGATAAAATCATGAATAAGAATCATCCCCCCGGGTTCCAAAGCTGAAACAGCCTTCTTTATTATCTTACGGCAGTCTTCAGGCCCTTCTCCATGAAGAATGTGAGACAGCCAGGCCACATCATAAACGCCTTCGATGTTTTCTTCGAGATAGTCTGTCTCCATAAAATCGATCCTATCCGTCAAACCGAACTTTTCGATGGTCTTTTCGGCAAAAGATCGTGTTGTCGGCAGATCATAAACAGTGGCCTTAAGCTGCGGATTCTTTTGGCAAAAGTGAATCGCATACGTACCCGGGCCACCCCCCAGATCCATCAGATGGCGGCGATTTGAAAGGTCTATTTGGGGTACAATTATCGGCGCCAAATTCATCGCCAGGTTGAACATGCCCATAAGGAAACTCTCGCGCCTTTCGTCCTCATGAAGAGGCGCCCTTTCTCGTACGGGTTTTCCGGATGTAACCGCAATATCCAACTTGCTCCATGATTCCACCAAGTGAGAGTGGTGCTTGATGATATAGCCGATGTAGCGGGGTGAATCCTTGGAAAGAAACGCTGAAGCCAGTGCAGTGTTGGCATATTTACCATCCTTTTTTTCTAAAAGGTCCATAGCGACCAATACGTCGAGCAGCATTTTAACCCCTCTTGCATTACTTCCGAGCTTTTCGGCTAAGTTGTCGCTGCCGAGATAATGGTTGCCGACTAATGTAAAAACATCTAGCTTGACGGCGGCATGAAGGGTGCATGTCTCCCAATAACTTCCCGATGTTTGGAGCAACGTTCCCGGATTTAATTCTTGAGTTTTCATCATAGTGGTTTCCTTATTCATCAAAATTTGGTATTTTTATAAATTCAGCTTATCACAGGTGTGATCATTTATTCAATTCCCTTGTGCTATTATCTTTTTAGCTGACATTTTTGTAACTTCTCAAAAACTAAAGGCAAGAGACCTTTGAAACAGGAGTTTCTTTATGACACACACAAAAAACATCGAATTCAAACTACCCGATGACCTTAAAAACTGTATTCAATTTCACGGCCACCTTTGTCCCGGACTCGTCTATGGTTACCTGGGTGCCAAAGAAGCGATAAAGCTTCTACATCTTGAACGATCAAAAGACGAAGAAATCGTTGCCATCAGTGAGAACGATTCATGTGCGGTTGACGCGCTGCAGGCCATTTTGGGCACGTCAATCGGTAAAGGAAATCTTATCTT
>PVMS01013120.1_pt1 | contig 14393 bp, 13 predicted proteins | sample 1853461 | NCBI WGS metagenome assembly PVMS01 (sample SAMN08582032, study PRJNA380276) | Marine sediment metagenome, whole genome shotgun sequencing project. | isolation source: ocean sediment barecode stripped | collected 2017 | reverse complement strand
ACTAGATACCCATTAGAACAATGAAATTTATCTTGCCTGCTCGCCTTTGTAGTTTTCGGTAAGGCGAGCAGGTTTATTCTGAAATCCGGCTTCACGTTTATCAATTACACAGGATTTAATTTTATACCGCTTTCCATAATAATGTTCCGAATTGCGGAATTGCGGCATAAGGGGTTGTAGAAAAAAACGTTTGAACACCGGAACGTTTTTTTGACAACCCCTATAAGGCAAATATTTTTATCTATGTTAGCGCATACCTTCGTTTACGGTTTTGTAAACAGCGTCATACTGGTTTTGGTGGCTTTAGGGTTTAATCTCACCTTTGGTATCAGTGGAGTCGCCAATTTTGCCTATGGCGCTTTATATATTATGAGTGCATTGTTATGCTGGGTCTTTTTCAATGCGATCGGACTGCCTTATATTCTTGCGGTTATATTTGCGACGGGAGTAACCGCTGTTGCCGGGGCCTTGATGTATCGATTTGTTTTGCTGAGGATCAGGGGAATGGTGTTATCGGAAATCATCGCCACATTCGGCATCGGATTGGCCCTTCTGGAATTATTTAAATATATGGGGTTTATCGGGTTTGAATACTCACTACCCGTAATAATTGATACCAGCATCGACATCGGACCGGTGGTCATTGACATACAGCGCCTATTTATCGTGATGATCGGCATTGCCATGGCTGCTTTCCTCTGGTTTTTCACCCACCACACCCGCACCGGCCTGCGTTTTAGAGCCATCGCCCAGGATGAGCGCACGGCCCTGAGCCTGGGCATCAATTCCGACCGGGTCGCTATGCTCAGCGTCTCTTTTGGCGCGGCCTATGCAGCAGTTGCCGCCATTGTTATTTTACCCCTGGGCACCATAAATGTGGAACAGGGATACAGTGTGCTGATCAACGCTTTGGCCGTATGTATTGTCGGCGGCCTGGGTTCCACCGGCGGGCTTGTGCTGGCCTCTTTTTTGATTGGATACGGACAAACCTTCACCGTTACATACCTGGAAAGCCACTGGGTGATGCTGGTGCCACTGATTGCAATCCTGGCAATACTGGTCATCAAACCGTCCGGCTTATTTGGCGAACAAAAGGAACTCGAAGAAAGGATTTAGCAGAGAGAAGGCGGAAATCGGAATGCGGAATGCGGAATTAAATTCAAAGTCTTTTAAGAAAAGACGCAAAGAACGAATAGACCGGGGTATTAAAGCCAGATCGAGTGATATATTTGCGCTTAGCTCCTGGCGTGAGATGCTTTACCTGACAGCTCCCAGACTCATACCGATTGTAGGTCTTCTGGTATTGTCGGTTGTATTAAGCCATTACTGGCAAAGAGTTTTACTCTCGGTATCGGTATTTGCGCTGCTGGCCATCAGTTGGGATATCCTGGCGCAAAGCGGCATGGTATCTTTAGGCCAGGCGCTGTTTTTCGGAACCGGCGCTTATCTCGCCGGAAACATGAATCATTATTTTGGATGGTCCCCATATATAACCATTCCGTTGGCGACTATCTTCGGCGGCCTGCTTTCTACCCTATTTCTCCTACCGGTTTTACGATTGCGCGGAATATATTTTTCAATGGTGACACTGGTCCTGCCGCTCATGCTGGTCCGTATCATAGAGGCCACACGGATTTTTGGCGGCACCGAAGGGCTCAGTGGATTAGGCACCCTGCCCAATAGGTGGGTGGAAGTGTATCTCATCATTGCAGCTCTGCTGGCTTGCCTTTTCGGCTTCAGGCGCCTGATGAACTCCGACTTCGGCCTGGTGCTCAAAGCAATCAACGATAACGACCGTTCGGTCATGAATGCCGGCATCAACATTTACTGGTTTAAAACCCAGGCCTTATTTATTGCTGCTGCTATCGGGGCCTTTGCAGGGGCGTTTATGACTCATGTGTATATGTTTGTGGGAATGCCGGTGTTTGCCCTGGACTATTCGATTCTGCCCATTGCGGCTGCGGTGGTCGGTGGGATGGGGACCCTGGCCGGTTCGATGCTGGGTGCATTCATTCTGGTTCCCCTGTCAGAGCTCCTGCGGGGCCTCGGTGGACTCAGGATCGTGTTTTACGGCCTGTTTCTTGTGGTATTTACGGTCGCAATACCTGAAGGTATCTTTCACTATATTCAGCGTAAATATCATCAATTTGAAAGATGGGTGGAGGTGGAACGATGAGTTCATCTCCTTTGCTCGAAGTAGCTGAACTTCGCAAAAACTTCGGAGGCGTCCAGGCTATCGATGATTTGAATTTTGAGATTGTCGAAGGTGAACTCCTGGGAGTGATCGGACCCAATGGCTCAGGGAAAACCACAGCGGTAAATCTGATCAGCGGCTTTGTGAAACCAACCGAAGGAAATATCAGCTATCGTGGAAAAAACATAACCGGCTGGCCGCCCTATAAAATCGTCAGGCTGGGGATTGCCAGAACGTTTCAGATGGTAAAGCCTTTTTATCAGCTGCCGGCCTATAAAAATATGATCATTCCTTTGTATTCGCCGCGCGTTAAGAAAATAGTCGGCGGAAAATATGGAGACCGCGATGCCGTGGCTTTGGATCTTCTCGAAGAGGTCGGATTTGAACGCGATTCATTTGTCGCTTACAAAGTAGCCAGCGTACTGCCCCAGGGTTATTTGAAACGTCTGGAACTCGCCAAGGCCATTGCCCTGCAGCCTGATTTGATCATCCTGGATGAACTTTTCTCCGGTCTGAGTCTGGCGGAAGTTGCCAGTATTGTTCCCATTATTGAGAAACTGCGGCAACAGGGAAAAACCATCATTATGATCGAACACCGCTTAAAAGAACTTTTTAGAATTGCAGACCGCGTGATCGTCCTCAATTATGGGCAGAAAATTGCCGACGGCAGTGCTACCGAAGTTATGGGAAACCCGGAAGTCAAAAGCGCATACCTGGGCAGCGAATAGAAAGTAATTGCGGATTGGGGATTTTGGATTGCGGATTGCCAGTAGCAAGCAGCCAGGTTCCAGAGGCATATTGTAAAAGCTTGGCGTTTATTTCCAGCTATGAATGACAATCAACCTCATATGGTTAGGTAGGAAACAAGTGCTCGAAGTAAAAAATTTAATGGTTTTTTTTGAAAATGCCATTGCCCTGAATGACTTTTCAATGAGCGTCAATCAGGGCGAAATTGTGGGTGTGATCGGTTCCAACAGTGCCGGCAAGACGACGCTGATGAATACTATCTCAGGCCTTATCATCGATATGAAAATAAAGGAACAGCGCAAAGGTGGTGAAAGAATTACCCTATACGGAGAAATTATATTTCAAGGAGAAGACATCACCGAAACCCAGCCATTTGAGCGCGTTAAAAAAGGCCTGGTATTATCCCGCGAACGGCATCCGATTTTTCCGGAAAGCGATGTTGCCGAGAACCTGAAGATCGCCGGCCATGATGTCAAAAAATCAGAACTATCCGAGAGGATGGATTATGTATATACGCTATTCCCGGCCCTGGTAAATTTAAAGCGACGAAAAGCCGGTTTTCTGAGCGGCGGTGAGCAACAAATGCTGGCCGTCGGCATGGCGCTGATTCTCAAACCAAGTCTGCTTCTACTTGACGAGCCACTTTTAGGTTTAAGCCCCATGATGCAAAACATGCTGGTCGAGGCGATTGCAGACCTGAAAAAAAAATCCGGTATCACAATTCTAATCACTGAGCAATTTGCCCGTCCGATTTTACCCATGATTGACCGGGGATATGTCATCGAAAACGGCATGCTTGCCTTATTCGGAACCGGAATGGAGCTGATGGACAACCCCGAGGTAAAATCCGCTTATTTTGGCGTATGAGCGCATTAGATTTTTAATAGTTATTTTTATGAATTTTGTGGCAAGAAAATTATATGGGGATATTTTTACCATCTTCCGATAATTGAATATTTCCGATTGAATATTGAATAGTCAATTCCCCGATAAACCGGGATTTCCGCTTCGCTCCAACCGGCTTGTCCGGGTTAGGTCTTAAGGTATGGGAACACCTAAACATCAAGATATATTCTCAACCTTTGCGGCTACGGCCGAATGGCGTAAAGATAACACCGCCATCGTCTATCTGGGTGCCCGATTCTCCTATCATCAGGTCAAGGATCTGGCGGAACGTTTTGCCGCAGCTTTAACCGATATGGGAGTCGGAACCGGCCAAAAAGTCCTCATGTACATACCCAACAGCATTCAATGGGTCGTATCCTGGCTGGGAATTCAGAAGATCGGCGCAGTTGCAGTGCCGATCACTCCCATCTATACCCCCCATGATCTCAAGTATATCGCCAACGACAGCGAGGTCGAGGCCATTGTCTGCGCCGACACCAATTTCGGCTATGTCACCAGTGTGCTGGCCGAAACTCCCATCCATCAGGTTATCGTAACCAAAATGGCTGACCTGCTTCCCTGGTGGAAGCGATATTTCGGCTATCTTTTCAATGTGATCCCCCACGGTAAGATCACATTCGACCAAGGAACCTATGCGTTCCGAAAGCTGCTTGCTAAATATCGTAATAAAACTCAAAATCTACCCGAGAATGCCCGGGATGGCCAGGCAATCGCTCAAATACTATACACCGGGGGAACCACCAAATTTCCCAAGGGAGTTCCGTTTACGCATGATTTGTTTCTGGTTTCTGCCCAGGAACAAATCAGAAATAGTGACTCGCTCTTCCCGGCCGAAGAGAACGTCATTATGGGCAATGCTCCTTTGTTTCATATTCTGGGACAAACCTGCAGTCTGGCTACGCTCTTGACGGGGGGTAGTTTGATTCTCCAGCCCCGGATTAATCTGGATGCTTCTTTTGACGCTATTCAGCGCTTCAAGGCAAAAACCATGCTGGGTGTTCCGACCCTTTACCGGATGATACTGGAGCATGACAGGATAGATCAATATGACTTAAGCTCCGTCGAATATTTTTTCAGCGGCGGAGACGTGCTGCCTGTGGAAGTGGGTAAACGCTGGCAGGAAAAGTTTGGCAAAACGATCTATCAAGGATACGGCGCAACGGAAACATGCGGTGGTGTATCCATGTGCCCGGTTGACATCGATAACCCGCCCAAAAGTGCCGGCCGGATTGTACCCAGTAAAAAGGTTCAAATTGTCGATCCCGTATCTCTGGACCCGGTAGAGCCCGGCGAACCCGGTGAATTGCTGGTTTTTTCAGAACACATGGTATCCAACTACCTGAACAAACCGGAGGAAACAGCTGAGGCATTTATTGATATAGAAGGTGTAAAATGGTACCGCACTGCAGATATTATGTCCATGGATCAAGACGGCAACCTGTATTTTGTGGACCGCACGGTAGACACCATCAAGCACAAGGGATATCGCGTATCGGCATCGGAAATTGAATCGGTGCTCCAGGAACATCCGGCGGTTATTAGTTCCTGCGCCGTAGGCGTTCCGGATGAGAAGGTGGGCGAACGTATCAAAGCCTATGTCGTGCTTAAAGAAGACATTAAAGGAATCACCGGTTACGAATTGATTAAGTGGTGCCGCGAGAGCCTCGTCGCCTATAAAGTACCCCAGTATATTGAGTTCAGAGACATGCTGCCCAAATCCAAGGTCGGCAAACTGCTCAGACGTGAAATCCGCAGCGAAGAACAGCGGCGCAAAGAAACACGATAAGTTTGGCCAACAATCGGCCAAACTGTTATTGGGTATGGGTTATTCGTTATTGCTTAAATTCAGCTTTCGCTGAAATAAATTGTTTATTATCGACGAAATCGACAGATGACCTAAGCGTTTAAAATTAGACACCCAATCAACATCCTATCAATTAGCATCCACCTATAATAAATGCATTACTCCACTTTTCTTTGTTTCTCCATATATGCTTAAAATAGGTATATGACTATTTGCTAGGGCAACAAACACCCATCCGAATGAATCATAAGACTGCCGAATAAGGTCGCCAAGAATCAAACCGTCGCTGAACAGAAAGTCGAATGATCATGACGAAAGATGAAATCACCCAGATTAAAGTCGGACATCACCGTATGGGCATTATCGGGTTGAAGCATGTTCTGGAGGAAGTTTCCCAAGAGTTTGACGGTAGGTCAGATAATGAGGTGAGCGCTGAACTGATTCGGCGGTTGTCTAAATTTAATTATATACCTGAGAATAGCCAAAAAGATTACGGACAAGCTTTTTTACGGGAATTTAAAAAATTTGTCGGGCAGCCTTATGAACGAAACAAAATAGAAGGGCTGGAAATCAAGGTCCTGGGCAGCGGTTGTCCCTGTTGTGACGACTTAGAACAGGATCTGATGGCGGTGATGACTGAAATGAATCTTGCAGCCGACATCGAGCATGTGGCCGATCCAGCTGAAATCAAAAACTACGGCGTGACGGGCACCCCTGCCCTGGTCATCAACGGTGAGGTCAAGGCCGTCGGCTCGATGCCCAAAAAAACACAGCTAAGGACTATGTTTATTGACGCTGCCGCAAAACATCAATAAATGCAAATCAAAATCTATCTGAATATGGTAATGGAGAAGGCTGATGACAGATGCATCTACGAAAAAACTTTCATTTCTCGATCGCTTTTTAACACTCTGGATATTTCTGACCATGTTTATCGGCGTTGGGGGCGGCTATCTGTATCCCGACATCCGTCAAATTATTTACTACTTCCAGGTGGGAACAACGAATATTCCGATTGCCATCGGCTTAATCCTGATGATGTATCCGCCGCTGGCAAAGGTCAAATATGAGCAGCTCGGCCAGGTGTTTCGAAACGTAAAAGTTTTATTGCTGTCATTGGTTCAAAACTGGGTGATCGGCCCGATACTCATGTTCTTGCTGGCGATCACCTTCCTATCCGGCCAGCATGAATACATGGTGGGACTAATTCTCATCGGACTGGCGCGCTGCATCGCCATGGTCATTGTCTGGAATGATCTGGCTGCCGGCGACCGGGAATACTGTGCCGGATTGGTGGCCTTCAATTCGATTTTCCAGGTTTTGTTTTTTTCGATTTATGCCTATATCTTCATCACGGTCGTGCCGCAATGGATGGGTCTTAAAGGAGCCGTTGTCGATATTTCCATCGGCCAGATTGCCGAAAGCGTCTTCATTTATCTGGGAATCCCGTTTATTGGCGGGATCATCACCCGTATCATCGGGCTGAAAGCAAAGGGTATCGAATGGTATGAGAATAAATTTATTCCGAAAATAAGCCCGATCACGTTGATCGCTTTGCTGTTTACCATTTTGGTGATGTTCTCCTTAAAAGGAGAATATATTGTTCAGCTGCCCTTCGATGTAGTTCGCATCGCTATCCCGCTGTGTATCTATTTTGTGATTATGTTTTTTGTCTCATTCTTTTTATCCATGAAAGTCGGGGCAACATACGAACAGTCCACCTCCTTAAGTTTTACAGCCGCTTCAAACAATTTTGAATTGGCGATTGCAGTAGCCGTGGCGGTTTTCGGGATTGATTCGGGGCAGGCATTTGCAGCTGTAATCGGCCCGCTGGTGGAAGTGCCGGTGTTAATAAGCCTGGTGAATGTCGCAATTTGGTTTAAGCGCAAATACTTTCCATATGCCATTGAATTGCCGACCGGCATTTGCCATGTAAGCTGCGAACCATAGAACCTGAATCTTGTATGAAAATTAATGAGAATATGAAAGCCTCCGACTCGTGCAAAATTCAGGTAAAACACGGCTGCTGATATCCAGGTACAGAACATCGGAGAAAAAGACACCAAAGCAAATACTTTATCGGACAACTGCATACTTAAAAATTTCATATTTCATCAGCACATCCCAAATATTTTTAGTCCCTCCAAATTTCACCATCAGGCAAGACATCAAAAAAAATAGAGACCAAAAAAAGTATATATTTGCCATTACGTAATCCGCAAAAAACATTAGTGACAATTCAAGCACGAATTTTCAAATCAAAGAACCCGATATCAGACGATACCGTATCACCTTCTAAAAAACCTTGCGATATCCATTTGATACCTGTAGTTTTAACCGAGTTGTGTTCACATTATATCCCGGCTTCTAAATAGGGCTAAATTTTATTCAGATTTTTTAGATATCACAACTTTACCATGAACTGAGGTATCTCAATGTATCACTACTCGACGTCACATTGAAATTTTGGCAATATCTAAATATCGACCCCTTTAAAAATTAAGGGCTGAAAACTTATATATATAAAACTCCAGATTTATCCATTAGGGTTGAATTTTTTATGCATTTACCCAATATAATAGAAAAAAAATTCCGACCACTTACTAGTTAGCTATTTCTTTGAGAAGGACAACCAGAGGTTAGTAGACTATGGAAAATCTAGTACAATATTTGCTTGACGAAGCGACTCTTTGGGTGCCGAGAGTAATCGGAGTTATAGTGATTTTCGTCGTTTTCTTTATCCTTGCGAAAATAATAAAAAGAATAATCACTAGTGCCGCTGAGCGATTGAAATTTGATGGAAATATCACTTCGCTACTTGCTCGTACAAGCAGTATTGCACTTATGCTCTTTGGCTTTGTTACTGCGCTCGGAACGTTAGGTATTAATGTATCCGCGCTAGTGGCCGGTCTGGGGTTGACGGGATTTGCACTCGGCTTAGCTCTGAAAGACACTATTTCTAATCTTCTCTCTGGCGTCCTCATATTGCTATATCGACCATTCGAGATAGGAAACCGCATAAAGATATCGGGTTACGAGGGCATTGTTATTTCTATTGACCTACGATACACGGAGATTGATTCCGAGGGGAATAAGGTACTCATTCCGAATTCAAAATTATTCAAGGATCCAATCACTGTTCTTCAGTAGCGGGCAATCGATAATTTTGTGATCCAGACGAAAATAGCTAACCAGGCGCTGCACCCGACCTCCTATGTCGACGGGTGAGCTTGGCCGTTATCGCGATTCCATACAGCTCCAACATACAAAAGGGCGAGGATACACCAATTCTGTTGAGATACCATTTTTATATCAAAAGTGCTAAATTCGCTCTGAATGCCGCCAAGCGAAAAACCTGCTGAACCCCTAACCCAATATTTGGTATATTCTATATTGTGGTTTAAGTGTATTGTTTTTTAATTTCGCGTTTCAGCAATTTACCGGCCGAGTTTTTAGGCAACTCGTTCACAATTACAAATTCCTTTGGCACCTTAAAACCGGCGAGGTGCGTCTTCAAATAGGCTTTCAGCACTGCCGGATCCGGTTGCTGGCCTTTTTGAGATACGATAAAGGCCGTTACCCGCTCACCAAATTCTTTATCCGGCAACCCCACCACCGCACATTCCTGAACCTCGGGTCGGGTATATAATATTTCTTCTACTTCCCGCGGATAGACGTTTTCGCCACCGGTGATAATCATGTCCTTGAGACGGTCCACAATATACAAATAGCCGTTTTCATCCAGATAACCGATATCCCCGGAACGGTACCATTTCCCCCAGAATGCGGCTTTCGTCTCTTGGGCGTTATTCAAGTAACCCCGGGTGATATTGGGCCCGCAGATACAAATCTCCCCTTCTTTGCCCGGTTCTATAACCTTACCATCAAAATCCCTAATCTGTACTTCCACCAGATTTACCGGTGTACCGACAGAACCAATGACATGACGGTAGTAATGATTATATGTTACCATCGCGGCACTCTCAGTCATGCCGTAAGATTCATGAATATCAAGTCCGGTACGCGCTTTCCACTCCCGCATCACCTCGGTGGCCATGCTGGCCGCAGCCGAGAAGCAATACCGAACGGACTTTAACTTTTCGGCTAAATTTTTGAGTTCAAGCAACCGGATATAAATAGTGGGCACAGCATAAAAATTGGTTACCTGATGGCGTTCGATCGCGTCGATGACTCTTTTCAGATCAAAGGCCGGTTGGATAATCAACCCCCCTCCACAATAGACAAGGGAATGGGTGATATGAATCTGGGCAAAAACATGATTGAGGGGTAAAAAACAAAGGGCGCGATCCTTTTCACTCGAACGCTCATAATGGGCCACATTGGCCGTTGAGGTTTGCAGATTTTCGTGACTCAGCATAGCGCCCTTGGGAATTCCGGTGGTGCCCCCGGTGTATAAAATGGCGGCGATGTCCTGTCGATGACGGTCGGCCATCTTAAATTCCGATTTTCCCTCAGCTGCAAAATCCGAAAACGAAATATCCCAGTGCTCACAAATAATCAGTTCGGGATAGGACTGTTTTTGAAATTCGCTTAAGTCCTTAAGTTTGTCACTGGAGGTAAACAGTACCCTGGGTTTACAGTCCGTTATAATTTTAATAAGTTCATTTTTCATCAACAAATAGGAGAACGTTACCGCCACCGCTCCTGTTTTCAGCACCCCGAAATAAAAAGCCAGCCATTCATAAGAGTTCGGCGCGCACAATGCTACATGTTCTCCGGGTCGCACACCTCTGCCTTGCAGTGCCGAAGCGATCCGGTTGGCGTCCTGATTGAATTGGCTATAGGAGATAATTTTATCGTCATCGATAACCGCGCAGCGACCCGCAAAATAAAAGGCGGTTTTTTCTAAATTCGAGGCGATGTTCATTTTTAACACCCTTTCGATGCTGTCGTTATAGTGATCATATACCTGGTATCATTAACGCAGCTTGTTGAAAAGCACGAAATAATAGAACTGACATGGCACCTCACAGAGTCGGTAATTTTTCCCTTTTCAAATCATTTCTTTAGATGTTAAGGAATAACGCTGCGCGAGTCAACGACCACCCGCATAGCGGGTGGCTTGAATTTTCGGCCATAGGCCGAAAAGGCGAAAGCACGTCAGGGCTTTAAACGTTGCGGTTGGAACCGGGTGCGCACAATGATTATCCGCAGAGCGGATGAGTTGGGTTCCCGACCCTAGGGCGGGAAGACAAGGGAACGTCAGTTCCCAATCATTGTGTTTGTGATCGGGTGCGAAGCACTCAATCACAAACAACCGCCCGGTTTGAAAACAACCAATTCAACAAATGACGGGAAGGATTGATTTTACAATGACAAAAAAGAGACCCCTTTTTTTAAATGATACCAGAGATTCGAAGACATTAATGCAAGTCGCATTGGGGCAAAAAAAGGCTGACCTGGTGGTCGTAAATGCAAGGCTCGCCAATGTTTACACCGGCGAGCTTGTAAATGACTGCACCATCAGCATCAAAGGCAAGTGGATTGCCTATGTCGGCAAAGATCAACAGCATACAATCGGTTCAAAAACGGAAGTTATTGATGCCAGGGGCAAAACCGTCATTCCGGGTCTCATCGACGGTCATACCCACCTTGCCTGGTTGAGCACCGCCAGTGAATTTTTAAAATATGCCATGAAGGGCGGCACCACCACTATTGTCACCGAGACATTGGAGCCATTTATGGTGGCCGGCTATGAAGGGATTATCGACTTTTTAGAATCATTAAATAATCAACCCCTCAAAATTTTGGCAACCGCTCCAGCGATGATATCGATCAGTCACGCAGCCCGCAAAATTTCAGAAAAAACCCTTCAGGACCTACTGGATCGCAATGACATTATCGGTCTGGGGGAATCATACTGGCAGGCGGTTCTTCAGGACCCGGATGAGGTTCTGCCCCTATTTGAACAGACGCTCCTGGCCGGCAAAACGCTTGAAGGACATTCCGCCGGTGCCAGCGAGAAAAAACTGTCAGCCTACATCGCCAATGGTATTACCTCCTGTCATGAACCCATAAATGCGGATCAGGTTTTGGAGAGATTACGGCTCGGGTTGCATATCATGGCGCGTGAGGGTGCCGTGCGTAAAGACCTTGACGAAATCGCCAAAATCACAAAGCAAGGAATTGACTTGCGGCGACTAATTCTGGTGAGCGACAGCATTTCCCCGCAGGATCTGATGGAAAATGGTTATATGGAGAGTATCGTCCAAAAGGCCATTGATTGCGGTTTTGAACCCATCCAAGCCATTCAAATGGCCACATTAAATGTCGCCGAGCATTTTTCCCTGGACCATCTGATTGGCGGCATCGCACCGGGTCACTATGCTGACCTTGCCATTATTCCGGATATTGACCGTATCGATGCCGAAGTGGTGATCAGCAATGGTCGCATCATCGTTCAAAATGGAAACATCCTGATCCCCCCGCGCAAGCACTCCTTTTCTAAAGAAAGCCTGAATATGATTAAATTACCACGCGATTTGGAGCCGTCTGATTTTATTATCAGAGCACCTGCCAACACTGAAAATGTGCAGATCAGAGTGATCAGCATGATCACCGATCTGGTTACATCTGAAAAAGAAATGAATTGGCCTGTTGCAAATGGTCGGCTCAGCGTCAATTTGGAGAAGGACATTGTCAAGATTGCCGCCATTGATCGAGCCCATAATCCCGGAAAATTATTTGTGGGGCTTATCCAGGGATTTGGCTTGCAATCCGGAGCGATTGCCTGCAGTGCGGCCTGGGATACTTCAGATATTATCGTGGTCGGGGCCGATGATGCCGACATGGCCTTTGCGGTAAACCGAATTCGTAAATTACAGGGCGGTACGGTGGTTTGTAAAAATGAGAAAATTCTGTCCGAGCTGCCTTTACCGGTCTTTGGCATCGTTTCTGATCTTCCTTTAGAAACCATTGACCGGCAGTTTAAGGACGTCGCTAAAGCCGCAAAAGGCCTTGGAGTCCCCTTCCCGGAACCGATGTTATCATTAATAACACTGACCGGCTCCGCAATTCCATATTTAAGGATTTGTGAGGAAGGATTGGTGAATTTAAAAAATGGGACGACGCTGCCGCTTTTCGTCGGATAATCATGCGGCAACCCGGATCAGACATACCGATAAAAAGGAAAGTTTCGTGTAAAAATGCAAGCGCGTCAGGACGCCAAGATTTCAAATTTTCTTGAACTTACAATAAACGGCATTAGTATATTTAATGTAACGTATGGGTGTTAATCATTTCAAAAACGGAGAGGTCACAAAATGGCTGAGACAGAATTGTTAGACGGTAAACGGATTCTTTTGGTAGATGACGAACCGGATGTATTGGATACTCTGGAAGACCTGCTGCCCATGTGCGAAACAGTAAAAGCGTCAAATTTTAAAACGGCCAAGGAATTTCTGGAAACCCAGTATTTTGACATGACGATTTTAGACATCATGGGAGTTGAGGGTTTTCAACTTCTGGAAATCGCCAATCAAAGAGAAGTTACCGCCGTCATGCTGACGGCCCATGCCCTCAGCCCGGACAACATTGTTAAATCCTATAAGGAAGGTGCGGCCTCTTATTTGCCCAAAGAAGAAATGGTCAATATTGCATCTTTTTTAAATGATATCCTGGAAGCCAAAGAACAGGGTAAAAGCACCTGGGGTCGCTGGTATGACAGGCTGGGTTCCTTTTTCGAAAAGAAATTCGGAGAAGACTGGCAGAAGGACGAAAAGGACTTCTGGAAAAATTTCCCATATTATTAAAATGTCTGTAACAATCAAATGGTTTCCGCCTTCCTGGTTCCAAATAAAATCAAAAAACAAAATCATTTATATCGATCCGGCCTACCTGCGATCTTACTTCATCATTATTGAACCCGGAAGGCCGCTTTCCTCACTGAGAAGTTTGTCCACAAAGGCAGCGAAACTGACTTCAGCCGCAATCGAATAGAAAAAGTTCCTTTTTCATCTTATATACTGTCCCCCTTGATATGGTCATCAACATACATTCAGCTTCAATTAAAACTACCATTTGTGCTATTTGCGCTAAAAACGGTCCCACCTGTTGTCAGATCGGGCAAAGGCTGGCGGACTTCAATTTTCCTCTATCCGGCGTAGAAACAGAGATCATTTCTGCCTGTGATAGGTGGCCAGGCATGTATTTTACCGTTCGGGTTCCAAATTCGACCCGGTTTATATCCCGGCTAAAAAACCTTTTTCCGAATGACCTGGACAGAATCCAGGTACTTTATCCTGAACATGGCCGTCACGAACACTTGTCAACAGATGAGCGCGGGCGTTGCGTTTTTCTTGGCCCAGCGGGCTGTCTTTTGCCCGGCAAAGCCCGGCCTCTTTATTGCAGGCTCTTTCCTTTTTGGGTGATAGGCGGCCGGGTAGCCTTTTTCCCTTTCGAGTTTTGTGAGGCCCAAAAAGGTGCCAGGTCCGCAAATAAGATCATGAGGCGTTTAAAAATGAACACTTCCCAGATATTTTCTCTATACCACGAGTTGCGCAATGCCTGGCTGTTAGATGAATGATCGCAATGCACGATTTTACAAAGTTGGAAAATAAGACGACCTGGTTTAGCGCCGAAAAGGCAAAAAAATGGGACCTTGTGGATAAAATAGAATAAAATGTGAAAATCTGTGCAACCCTTTTCCGGCGGCTAAACTGGAATGGATTGCAAAAGGAAGAAGGAACGTTGTATATAATACCAGACAGGCTTCTTTTTATT
>PVMS01043026.1_pt1 | contig 14395 bp, 14 predicted proteins | sample 1853461 | NCBI WGS metagenome assembly PVMS01 (sample SAMN08582032, study PRJNA380276) | Marine sediment metagenome, whole genome shotgun sequencing project. | isolation source: ocean sediment barecode stripped | collected 2017 | reverse complement strand
GTCTGAAAGCAGGCTACAAGTGCAGTGGGTCAGATTTCCGCCGATTTGATCACCAGCATTTTTTCGATCTGCATGTCGTCGATGGTATAGGGGATACCGCCTGTGCCGAGTCCTGACTGCCTCAGACCAGCGAACGGCATGCCATCGACGCGAAATGCAGTGTGGTCATTCACCATCACTGCCGAGGCATCCAGTCGGTGAAAAGCGCGTATCGCGGTGTCGAGATTCGTCGTGAATACGGCCGCCTGAAATGCGAAAGGCAAACAGTTCGCACGGTCGATCGCTTCGTCAATTGAGTCATAGCCGTAGATACAGACGACCGGGCCGAAGATTTCGCGTCGGCTGACGTCCGCGTCTTCGGGTGGATCGAGCAGAACCGTGCACGGATAGGTGCTCGGACTGATCGGCTTACCGCCGGCCAGACGTTTAGCGCCGTCGGCAACCGCCGCTTCGACCCAGTCATGAACCCGGTTGGTTTCAGCATGACGAATCAACGGTCCGACTTCAGTGCCCGGATCGGTGGGGTCACCGACCTTGAGTTTTGATGCTTTTTCGGCGAGGCGCACAGCGAAAGGCTCTGCAAAACTGCGCGGTACGTACACTCTCTGTACGGATACGCAGACCTGTCCGGCATGGTAATAGCCGCCCTTTAAAATGGCCGATAACGCCTGTTCCCGGTCGGCGTCGTCGGCCAGTATTAAAGGAGCGGCGCCACCGTGCTCCAAAGCGCAGCGTGTGCCGGGCGACAGTTTGGATCGCAGCATCCAGCCCACCGATGAACTGCCGATAAAACTGAAAAAACCGACCCGTTCGTCGGTGACCAGTGCTTCAGCGACCGGCCTGCTGTCGGTGATGGCGACCTGGCACCAGACCCGGGGCAACCCTGCCGCGTACAGGATGCTGGCAAAACGCAGGCAAGACAGCGGTGTGTCCTCGGCGGGTTTTACGATCACCGGGCAGCCGGCGGCGACGGCCGCTGCGACCTGGTGCACGATCAGATTGAGCGGGTGATTGAACGCGCTGACGGCGACCACTACGCCGATCGGTTCTTTTCGGGTCAGCGCGAGTCGACCGCCGGAAGCGGCTGTTGTTCCCATCGGAATCACCGAACCGGCTGCGGTTCGTATATGTTCGATGCAGAGTCGCAAGCCGTCGATGGCGCGTGTGACCTCGACATTGGAATCCACCAGCGGCTTGCCGCCTTCGCGCGCCGCTTCGAGCGCCAGCAGATCCTGGTTGGCAGTCATTATTTCAGCGGCGCGCTCCAGGATGGCAACCCGCTCATGCAGCGGCAGCCATTTGTCCCGGTTCCGGTAGAGGGAATACGCGGCGTTAAGCGCTTCATCAACGTGTTCGCTGTCCGCTGTTTCGAGTTTGGCGATGGTGGCGCCGTCGAAAGGGGCGGTTACCGTCGCAATGCGGGCCGCCGGTCGTTCACTTTGTAATTGCAGAGACCATTTGTCCGGCACCAGGTTTAAATCGTGCATGTAATCTCACCGAGCTTTTTGGTCAGCAGCGCGTTTTCGCGATAATCAATGGGTATGACCACCAGGCTGGGTCCCGCTTCGTTAAATGCCCGCTCAAGTGTGTCCGCAAGTTCCCGGCTGTTGGTGCAGAGGTGACCGTGCCAGCCGAATGCGCTCGCGAGTTGCAGCCAGTCGGGATTATCAAAGGAAAGATTCGTGTGACGGCCGAACTCGTTCATCTGTTTCCATGCGATGAGTCCGTACTCTTTGTCTTCCCAAACCATGACGACTACGTTGCTATTGAGTCGGGTGGCTGTTTCCATCTCCTGAACATTCATCATGAAGCCGGCATCGCCGCAGATGGCGAGCACACGACGATCAGGGGCGACAATGCCGGCAGCAATCGCGCCGGGCAAAGCAAAGCCCATCGAGCAGAATCCATTTGGAATCAGGCAGGTATTGGGCTGGTGGCAATGATAGTGGCGTGCGATCCACATTTTGTGAGCACCGACGTCTGAGAGCAGGATGTCATCAGGTCCGAGTACCTGCCGGGCATCCCAGAGGGCTTTCTGGGGACGAATACTCCCTTTGGTGTCGTCGTCCTTATGTTCGGCGATATCCGCCCACATTTCCGCCCGAACTGTTTTCTGGTTGGAAAAGTCGAAATCCAGATCGCTGGCTGCGTCGACGCGCTCATTGAGCATCCACAATGTATGGGCAAGATCACCGACGATCTCAGACTCGACCTGGTAATGATTGTCAATCTCTGCAGGCAGGAAATCCATATGAACAATGCATTTGTCGCCGTTCGGGTTCCAGAGTCTCGGGTGGTATTCAACCATGTCGAATCCCAGGGTCAGTACGAGATCGGCGTCATCGATGATGAGATTGGTCCGGTCTTTCGAGCCCAGTCCGACCGTATACATGCAGTAGTCTGCATCCATATCGACGCAGCCTTTGGCCATGAATGTGCTGATGACGCCGATCCCGGTTTTCTCGCATAACTGTCGCAGTTGTTTGCTTGCCCGTCGGCGAATGCAGCCGTTGCCGGCCAGGATCACGGGCCGTTTTGCGTTCTTGAGCAAATTGAACGCTTCATCGACAATTTTATCGTCGGGCACCGGGCGCCGGAACCGTCGCGGAGGAATCGGCACGGCATCGGTATCGATTTTCGCGAGATCTTCGGCCAGTTCGATGTGCACTGCACCTGGCTTTTCGGTTCGCGACAGCCGCACAGCCTTGCGTACGATTTCCGGGATGGCATCAGGTGTGCGCACGGATTCAGCCCACTTGGTGACGGGTTCGAACATGGCGACGACGTCCATGACCTGATGAGATTCTTTATGTAAGCGAGATGTTGCGCCCTGACCTGTGAGGACGAGCATTGGGGCCCGATCCATGTTGGAGTCGGCAACACCGGTAATCAGGTTGGTTGCGCCCGGGCCGAGTGTGCCAAGACAGCCTGCCGGATTGCCGGTAAGCCGCCCGTAAATTTCTGCCATGAAGGCGGCGCCTTGCTCGTGACGCGTCAGAATAAAACTGATTTGATCCGACTCTTCCAGCGACATCATGAAGTCAGCGTTTTCTTCCCCGGGAACTCCGAAGATGTACTCTATGCCTTCCGCCTCAAGACACCTGACGAACAAGTCGGAAGCTTTCATGATTTCCCCCTGGGTGGTATACCGGGCCATTATAGCCCTTTACAAAAGGGGGTCTTCGTCAGTAAAAGACCACTTCCATCGTCAGTAGTTCATCGATGATGACGGGCGTATTGCGATCAATCACATCAACGTCATGGAAGACAATATAATCCTTGCCAGGGAACGGTATCGGGTTACCACCATCCGCAACATAAATCACGACGGAGAATGCGTAGGTACCCGGAAATGATTCCGTCACATACTTGATAGGCAACTCGTAACTTATCGTTGAACCTGGCCCCGCATTTCCGGGGTCAAAACTCCGGTTGATGATTGACTGGGGACCGCCGCCTACGGGTTGCTGAGAGCCGGCCGGATAAATTGAAATTGCGCCTTCGGTAATTTCACCAATGCCTTCAGGGTAGTACGCTGTAAAAGAAAACGTGGTGTCTAAAAGAGCACCGAGGTTGCCGTTGCCACCACCGGACGGTGGTTCGGGTGACGGCGTGACCTGCGGCAGAGCGGAGAAAAACTGCCAGGTTGCTTCTGAGGCAAAGCTGGGCCAGTCATGCGCATCCACACCCGTGCCTTCCTCATGCAGGCACCATTGAACCGGGTAAGCAGAGCTGCCCATCGAGTGATCGATACAGACAGGATTAATCCCTTCGCTTGAAAGATCAAGCGTGAAACCGTTGTAGAGTACCCAGAACTGATGGCCTGCTTCTCCGGTTCCCCACGGAACCAGTGTGTCATTCAGGCCGTGTGTTTGCAGGACCGCGACCGAACCTGTGCATGAAACGCTTTTCAGAATTCCGGCAACCGGCGCAATAGCTCGGATGATATCGCCAAAATTACAGCCGAGTTCATGCGCCATTCCACCACCGCTGCTGTGGCCGGTTACAAACACTCTGTTCGGGTCAATATTCAGACGTGTTGTCAGTGCGGCAAGAACATCTTCGAAGTATTGAAAGTCAACGTCAAAGTCCCACTGATAGCCGACGTTTGGATCCGATTTTGCCTGCATGAACACCATGATGGCGTGATTGCCGACCTCGTCTGCGAGATCGTAAAAACCGTTCAGCCAGAGTTCATACGTGCCGCCGGTGCCGTGATAGGCGAAAATGATCGGCAAGGCCGGGCCGGACTGGTCATAGTTATCCGGTAGTTGCACAAAATACTGACGTTCTTCACCGCTCGATTGAACCGTTTTTAATCCGGTCGTGGGGTCAAAGTGAAGTTCTCCGCTATCAGAACAAGCCTGTATTCCGATAATGATCAGGCACAGGATTACGAGTTTTTGCATACTAGAGGTTCCGGTGAAGACAGTTTTTTATTGTAGTATGTCAATTATTGTCCTACGAAGGTTACGAGGTTGTCTGTCTGCGGGGTGGTAGAACGGGGCGATGCTTCCGCCCCGCGTTGACTCAGGGTTTACGGGACTGCAAGGTTAACGAATGAGCGAAAGCATCAGTGTGCAGTCACCATGCATCAATATATGCACTATAAATACAGAGACGGGTTTTTGCCTGGGCTGCTGTCGGACTGTTAACGAAATATCAGGATGGCTTGATTTTTCAATTGCCGAAAAAATCAGGATTATTAATGTGCTTGAGTTTCGGCGTAATGATATTCTCGGTGAATTAATATCCCTGTCTCAGGAGAACAGTAAAAAATGAGTACCGCATACCCCTGGGTTGAACCCCCATGGCCCGATAAGTCCCTGCCTAAAGATCAGCTGGAAGACCGCATCCAGCAATTACTCGGTTCGACGAATATTTGTGTGCTGGCCACATTCGGTGCGATCGGTCCGATAGCGAGCCCGATCGAATACTGGGTGGATGAGCTCGATATTTATATGTTGCCCGATCCGGGCACGCCAAAACTGAAAGCCATGCAAAAAGATCCGCGGGTTTCAATCGCTGTGCATCATGCCTATCACGGCTGGCACAGTGCACACGGCGTACAGATTTTTGGCAAGGCCGAGATTATTGAACCGCATGCTCCGGGCTGGGAGCATGCTATGAAAATTTTTCGTTGGCACGGATGGATGTCGGATCTGGGCATGGATACCAGCCAGCCTTTCGAGCGTCAGGCAGTAAAGATAGTCCCCGATAAGATGCTCTACACTCAAACCTGGCTCTGGAAGCAGGGCTTTGGCGCAAAACAGGTCTGGTTGCGAGATGAATAATGGTGCCGGTGTACAGGTTAATCCGGTTCGTTTTATCCTAAGAATGAACGTTTGACCCGGCCCGTTTGACTTGTTTTGCAGGCCCTAGAAGACTGAAAGTCTGATCGAATTAATCGGCGGGGGGCTCGACATGAGTGTATCAGGCGCAGCAATTTCTGAAGTTATGACGGAGCAGGAAAAGGCGAGGGCCGATGCGATCATGAAAGGGTGGCTGGCTTTTAACGCCCATGCCCGTTCAATCGAAGACGCTTACGATCCCAGGACCGCTGAGATCGGTCGTGCAGTTGCAGACCTGATTGCCGAGCGTATCGGCGTGTCCGAGAACCTGATTGAGGACCGGGATGCGGAGTTCGGCCGCGTGATCGGCAATCTGATTCGCACCTATCAGATGAAAATGCCGTATTACCACCAGGCAAATGATTCCCTGATCAAGGAACAGCTCAAGTGGATCGATTACGCCTTTACGACCAACCAGTCAGAACAGATGATCAGGCATGATATCGACTCCATGCGGGAAATTCTTTCTGAACGTGTTTACTGGGTCGAGCAAACCGGTGACATCTCGCTGGCTCTTGATGCTGTGACCACGCCGACCTGCTGGCGTGATCTGGTCGTGACATCAGGATTTCAGTGGCACGATGACGGGTGTCGTGTGACCTATATCTCTCCTTATAAAAGGATTCTTGAGAAGGGATGGAAACGCGGCATCTGGACCAGCCTGACCGAGCAGAATATCCATGAAGAGTGGACGATTCCACGGTTTCAGGGTTACGCTTCTCACCTTGAGGTTCAGTTTGAAATATCTCCCTGGGACGACGACAGCAGAGAAATATCCATAAGCGTTCATCCGCTCGCCTGATCTTTGGCCTGACTGTTATCCTTGGCGTTATGATCAGAATCCGGCTGATTTCAACAATGATAATGAGGGTATTCGTTGGTGATGGTGACTCTCGACGGTGATGAGCAGTTGTCAGGCAATGTCCTGCTGATCAGACCGAAGCAGTTCTGTTTCAATCCTCAGACTGCGGATTCAAATGTATTTCAGGCGCGCACGGCAGTTGCTTCAGCCGATGTTCAGGCGCAAGCCATGCAGGAGTTTGACGCGATGCTGTCGATTCTGCGTGATGCCGGCGTTTGTGTCGTCGTTATCGATGATTCGGATGCCGCCGATACGCCCGACGCCATTTTTCCGAATAACTGGGTTTCGTTTCACTCTGATGGCACGGTGATTTTGTACCCGATGGAGGCGCCCAACCGCCGGTTGGAGCGGCGTATCGATATCATTGAATCATTGTCAGTCGATTTCGGATACCACGTCCGGGACATTCTGGATTTGTCATCGCTTGAAGACTCTGGCCTGTACCTTGAAGGCACAGGCAGTATGGTGCTTGATCGCATTAACCGGGAAGTTTACGCGGCGTTGTCCAGTCGGACGCACATGGATGCACTGGCGGATTTTGCCCGGCAAACCGGTTATTCATTGACGGTTTTCGATGCTACAGGCCCCGGCGACATCCCTGTATATCACACGAACGTCATGATGAGCATAGGAGACAAGTTTGTCGTGATCTGTGCTGATGCGGTCGCAGATTCCGGCAAGCGTAAGGATGTACTGGCACATCTGGCCAGGACCGGCCGCCGCATTATTGAAATTACGACAGCGCAAATGGAAAGTTTTGCCGGAAATATTCTGCAGTTACGCACCGGAGCTGATACCAGTGCAATCGTTTTATCCCGGACCGCCCATGATTCCCTGAGTCGCACCCAGCTCAATGCCCTTGAGCAATGCGGGAGAGTCTTGCCGGTGGATGTGGGAACGATAGAGCGGGTCGGAGGAGGCAGCGTTCGTTGTATGATGGCAGAGATCTTTCTTCCCCGGACGATGCGCCCGGACGGGCGATAAAGGGTAGCGTGTAATGAGCAACGCAAAAGACCGCATCCTGATGTGTCCGCCTGATTATTTTTCGGTGGAACACGTGATCAATCCATGGATGGCCGGCAATAAAGGTGACCTTGACCAGGCGCTGGCGGCCCGGCAGTGGGGTAATCTTCGCGATGCCCTGGCGAGAGTGGCGGACATCGAATTGATGAAGAGTGAGCCGAATCTCCCGGATCTTGTATTTACTGCAAATGCCGGATTCGTCTGCGGCAATAGGGCCGTGCCCAGTCATTTTATGCCTGAGGAACGCCGGCCCGAGGAACCGTTTATCAAGAACTGGTTTCGTGAAAACGGCTTTGAAGTTTGTGAATTGCCTGATGATGTCGGCTTCGAAGGTGCCGGTGACTGCTTGCTGGATCGTAGCGGGCCATGGCTTTGGACAGGATACGGATTTCGTACCGAGATCGAGGCTCATGACCGGCTTGACGACTGGTTCGACCGCGAAGTCGTTTCGATAAAATTGACAGATTCACGTTTCTATCATATCGATACTTGTCTTTGCCCATTGACCGGCGGTTATTTGCTTTATCACCCGCCCGCATTCGATTATGAATCGCGCCTGGCGATAGAAAAAAGAATACCTGCCCACAAGCGAATTGTCGTTGATACGGAAGACGCTGGAAATTTCGCCTGCAATGCGGTCAACGTAGGGCACGATATTTTTGTGCATAAAGCATCATCACCGCTACAGGCCAGGCTTATGAGGGTTGGTTTCGCCGTGCACGAAATCGGGTTGTCTGAATTTCTGAAATCCGGCGGTTCGGCAAAGTGCCTGTCGCTACGCCTGAACGAGCCATCTGCGGGTTAATATCGTTGCCATGAATTCCAGCAGTGTTGATGCCGCAGTCGTATACAGTGTTCGGCCGGCAGATCCCGGCGGACACATACTTGAGATCAGTTGCCGGATCAACGATCCGGACCCGGAAGGCCAGGTCGTCTCTTTGCCGGCCTGGGTACCGGGCAGTTACATGGTGCGCGACTATGCACGCCATGTTCTTGATATGACGGCGGAAGCGGGCGGCGCTGCCGTGAGCCTGCATAAGGTTGACAAGTCCACCTGGCGCGCGAGTCCGGTGGCAGTGCCGCTGGTATTACGCGCGGAAATTTACGCTAACGATCTTTCTGTACGCGGCGCTTACTTCGATTCCGCTCACGGATTTCTGAATGGCGCTTGTCTGTTCCTGCGCGTTCATGGTCACGAAGAACAGCGATGTCTCGTGCACATCGGCTTACCCGAGGTGCCGGATGCTGCGGGCTGGAAAGTGGCCACAAGCCTCCGGCGCCTGACGGGAACCGAACTTGAATTCGGTGCTTTCGAAGCTTCGGATTACGAAGATTTGATTGACCACCCGGTTTTGATGGGCGATTTGTCCATTATTGAGTTTGACGTTGCCGGTACAGGTCATCAGCTCGCGATTGCCGGTCGACATGACGCTGATCTGGACCGCTTGCAGACGGATGTTCAGCAAGTCTGCGAAACGCACGCCCGGTTTTTTGGCAGTCCGTTACCGATGAGCCGCTACTGCTTTTTACTGACCGTCATGGAACAGGGGTACGGTGGTCTGGAGCATGGATCATCGTCGGCATTGCTATGCGACCGGACTCATCTGCCGCGGGCCGGAGAGTCCGAGGTGACACCCGATTATCGTAAATTTCTTGGTCTGGTCAGTCACGAATATTTTTCACCTGTGGAATGTGAAGCGTATTCGTCCCGCGGCGTTCGTAAACATCAACCTGGACAAGGAAGCCTACACGCGGCAACTCTGGTTTTTTGAAGGAGTGACTTCCTATTATGATGACCTGGCATTGCTGCGTGGCGGGCTGATTTCCGAAGAGAGTTATCTTGAACTGCTCGGATGCACCCTGACGTCAGTTTATCGAAGCAGGGGCCGGCGAATTCAAACTCTGGAAGATTCCAGCTTCGATGCCTGGATTAAATTTTATAAGCAGGATGAAAATGCGCCCAACGCAATCATCAGTTATTACGCCAAAGGTGCGATGGTGGCTCTGGCGCTCGACCTGGAAATACGTCTTCGAACCGGCGAGCAATATTCACTCGACGATGTCATGCATGAGTTGTGGCGACAGTATGATGCGGATGATTATAAAGGTGTGCCCGAAGGTGGTGTTGAGCGTATTGCCGAGGAAGTCAGCGGATTAAGCCTCGCGGATTTTTTCCGGCAAAGTCTGCGTCTGACCGTGGATCCGCCGGTTGGTATTTTACTGGCGCAGTTCGGTGTCAGGCTGCATCTGCGACCCAGGGAATCGCAAACGGATCGTGGCGGTAAACCCGGTGAGCATGAGGATGTACCGCGCCCCTGGCTCGGACTCCTGACGCGCGCCGAGGACAATCGTGTTTTTGTCCGCAACGTACTGGTGGACGGCCCGGCAAAAATTGGCGGGCTGACCGCGAGCGATGAACTGGTTGCTTTGGACGGTTACCGGGTGACCGCAAAAAATATCGAACAGCTGCTGAGCCAGATCGTCACAGACCGGCCGACAAAAATTCACTGCTTCCGTCACGGCTTGTTGCAGACATTAGAAGTGACTGCCGTCAGAGCGCCCCGGGACACCTGCTATCTGGGCCTGGGAACAGCCGCCGATGCCGCGACGGTGAAACGCCGGGGCCGGTGGCTGGGCCTTTCAGCACAGTAATCGGCAAGTGCTAAAATTCTATTCGGGCACAGGTTCTATTTACGATGCTTGAACTCGGACTTAAAATTCTTATCAGTTATCTGATCGGTTCTCTGAATGGCAGTCTTATTCTGGGCTGGTTCAAGGGTGTGGATATCAGGACTCTGGGTAGCGGAAATGCCGGTGGCACGAATGCATTGCGAACTCAGGGGCTATTGTTTGCAATCGGTGTGATGGCGATCGACATTGGCAAGGGATTCTTGCCGGCCTGGATTCTGCCGGGGTTAAGTATCGCCGGACTGCCGCCGGATCCTGATATATCCAGAACGTGGCTTATGCTCGCCTGCGCCGGCGCGTCGGTGGTTGGGCATTGCTACCCGGTCTGGTTCGGATTCAACGGCGGCAAGGGTGCGGCGACAACCATCGGTGTATTGGCAGCAGTTGCGCCGGACTTGCTGATGATTGCGGGCCTGGTCTGGGTGTTGGTGCTCATTGTCAGTGGCTTCGTTGGCCTTGCCACGATGACTGCAGCGGTTGCTTTGCCGATTTACGTCGGGCTGACGGACTTTGCGGCCAGGGCGGATACCTGCGTGTTCCTGATCGCGCTGGCCATTTTTGTGGTGTACACACATCGATCCAATATTCAGCGCATGCGTGACGGGACAGAAAATAAAATGGAGCGTGTCATGCTGACCCGAGTGGCCGGGCGACTGTTCTCACGTCGGGATGACCGCAACAAGTCGGCATCATCGAAGCGGCAATGAGCGGGTCCCGTCGCGACGCGCTGATCCGCGAAATATCGGACGGGGCTATTCATTCAGGTACTGCGCTGGCTGCCAGGTTCGGGCAATCCAGAACGGCCATATGGAAACAACTGCATCAATTGCAGGCACTGGGACTGAATGTGGAGTCACTGCCGGGCCGTGGTTATCGGCTGGTTCGTGAAATTGAGTTGCTCAGTGCCGAGCGCATCAAAGCGGCACTCGATCCTCAAACCGCCCGCGCGCTCAAGTCACTGGAGATAGAGTCTGTCATCGATTCAACCAATGATCGTTTGCGCGAGAGTCCATCTCCGGCGCCGGGCTCGATGTGCGCACTGCTCGCGGAATTTCAGACCGGCGGCCGCGGCCGGCGCGGCCGGCAATGGCTGTCACCTTTTGGCAGCGGCATTTGTCTGTCAGTGAGCTGGCGTTATGAAACCGCACCACCCGGTCTGTCGGCATTGGGTCTTGCTTCGGGGGTTGCTGTCCATCGCGCTCTGACCAGTGTGGGTGCCGCGGGGCTGAAACTTAAATGGCCGAACGATATCGTTGCCGGCGCCGGCAAGCTGGCCGGGTTGCTCGTAGATATCAACGGAGAATCAACCGGGCCTTTTACGGTCATCGTTGGTGTGGGCGTCAATCTGGAAGTGTGCACTGAGCTTGCGGACAAGGTTTCTCAAATGGACGGACTGCCGCCGGTTAGTCTGGATACCCTGTTTTCGGGTGATCGGCCATCACGCAATCGGGTTGCAGCTGCAATCATCGGGGAATTGCGCAAGGCACTGGCGGAGTTTGCAGAGTCCGGTTTCGCCGGCTTTGCCGATGAATGGCAGCAGCATGACTGTCTTTATGATCGCCCGGTGACGGTGCAGATTGGAGCGCGGACGCAAAGTGGTCTGGCCAGGGGAATCTCAGCGGCCGGCGCGCTGCTGCTGGAGTCCGGCGGGCGTCTTGAGTCAGTCATTTCAGGTGAAGTCACGTTAAGGCCGGACGCATGAAACTGTTACTGGATATCGGCAATTCGCGCTGCAAATGGGCGCAATTCGTTGACGATCAGTTGATCGAGCCCGGTGAGCGGGTGCACGAGGGTGATTTTTCCACCTGCCTGGAAAAAATACTCGATAGCATCTCTGCGCCGCCGGACGCTGTTCTGGCTGCCAGCGTTGCGGGCAGTGCGGTGGCTGCGCAATTAACGCAGGCCGTCGAAGCACGCTGGCAGATGCCGGTTCAATTTGCCGAAACTGAAGTTTCGACCGGCGCATTGCGCAATGGCTACCGGGATCATCGGCAGATGGGGGTGGACCGCTGGCTGGCAGTGGTTGCTGCCCATCAGCAGTATCGTTGCGCGCTGTGCGTGGTCGATGCCGGGACGGCAGTCACTATCGACCTGGTGGCCGAAGATGGGCAGCATCTGGGCGGTTTTATTGTTCCCGGTCTTGATCTGATGCGCCGGTCCCTGTTTCAGGACACCGGCGATATACGGGGCATGACGCAAGAGCATCCTGGCCCTGCATCGCGTGAACTGGAAACCCCGGCACGTGATACGTTGGGTGCGATTCGCAGCGGTTCGGTGCTGGCAGTTGCTTGCCTGGTTGAACACTGCATGGAATTATTACCGGCAACGAGCAGTGAAACGCGCCTGATCGTGACCGGCGGTGACGCGGATCGAATTCTGCCGAGGCTGGCCATAAAAGGGACGCACCACCCGCTGCTGGTGCTTGAAGGACTTGCCGCCCGGCTTGCCTGATTACCCGGTTCGGAGGTTTTTTTGCTGCGGAATATTGTCCTGGCCTTGTTAATGGCAAACTTTCTGGTGCTGGTCTGGCAGCGCTGGATTGTGCCTCCTGAGGTTGAGCAGCCGGCCGCTGATCCGGCATTCAAGGGGCAGCAGCTGGTATTGACCCGGCGTCGCCAGCCGCCACCGACCGAAATACCCGAAATACCCGAGATAGCCGTGGCCGAAGAACGCGCCGAATGTGTTCGATTGGGCCCATTTACTGACCCGGAAGAAGCCGATGTCGTTGCCCGCCGGTTCCGGGAGGAAGGGCGGAGCGTGAAGCAAGGCAGCCGTCAGGGGCAGGTCTGGATCGGTCACTGGGTTCAGATTGACGGGCTGGAAAGCAGCGAATCCGCCGCCGAAGCCCTGGACAGGCTGGCCGGTGTCGGCATTCTTGATGCTTACGTGGTGTCGAAAAGCCCCGTATATAAAGTGTCACTGGGCGTATATCGTATTCGTGAAAGCGCGGACAGGATGGCAGAAACCGCCCGGCAGGCGGGTCTTGAGCCATTGACCGTGGATCGCTACCGGTCCGGTATGGAGTATTGGCTGACGATCGGCGTTGACCGGGACGGATCGCTGGATCTGGGCCAGGCCCGCGTGGACGAAACCCAGATTCTCCGGACCGAGAACATACCTTGTGATGAAGATCGCCCTGATGATGGCGGCAATTCGAGCGATTCACTAGAATCACCACCTGAAAGTACCGAATCAGTGCCGGAATAGCTCAACTGGTAGAGCAACCGCCTTGTAAGCGGTAGGTTGGGGGTTCGACTCCCTCTTCCGGCACCATTAAATCAATAACTTATCGATAAATTGAAATTATATCGGCTAGTGATGCTACCTCTATGCTACCTGAGACCTGGTTTCGGGTGTCCTGGTTGTCAGATTGATGCCATCGGAAAGAGGCCATCCAGCAACGGTGCAGCTGAAAAATTTTGTTCCTAGCGAAATGAGCCTCTCCCCCAATGAGGCATGGGGGCAATTTCTACCTCTGCGAATACTTACAATGCCCTGTCTCTCGAACTGCTACGAAATAAAAGGGCTTGCTGATTTGATTTCCTTTGATAGTTTTTCAAACGGCTGGCCGACTACCGATAACACGTTAGTATTTCTGGAAAAACCATAGGTGTCTTGTGGTTAGCCAACATCACTGAATCTTGCTTAGCAGGGCGCTAACCAGACAGATTGAATGGCCGCTTTCCGACCCAAAGCAGCCGGTCGCAGGATCGGAAAAATCGATACCAATTAAGGGCTGCTTTCGTCGCAGACCGGTCATAGACCATATCACCAAAATCAGATACTTTTCATATAATGCTTGCGGGGTAAATCCGGCCCGCATGAGTATTTAGTTGAGATTTTGATTCTAAGTCACTGAATGGGGCAGGGTAGACCTATGACAAATATGGGCGTTAGCCATTGAACTTATTTTCGTGCTACAAACAACTCTAAAGAGGAACCAAAATCAATCATCCCACCAGCCTAAAGGTGGGCAGAAGGCGCTAACGAAACGGATGAAGTTTCGCATGGCGTGTTAGATAATTAACCGAATCAAATAGAAAAAATCCGTTCGAAATTTTTCCCGTCGCGCTCCGGCGGACCAGGGAGAGTAATTAAAATGACCAGGGAAGAGGAACAGCATAATGAATAAGTTAGTAACCATAGCGGTGAATAAGTTAGTAACCATAGCGGCCTTACTTACGGTGGCGACAGCCATGAGCGGTGTAGTTGGGGTAGCTGATGCAGCTACGTGGGGTGTGAATTTAACGACCGTGACAACGGGTAGTTCTAACGGATCAAGCATCGGAGCTTTGTCTGGTGAGCTGGCGGGAACGTACGACGATGTCACCGAGGTTGTGACCATGGATGCCGGCACGACCGAAGCTTTTTTCGATATTAACCCTCTCCCTAATAACGAATTGTTCACCCACGTACATACGAACTGGAGCACAGGCGCTTGCCGAATAACTGCCAGCGCCGGTGCTCCAGT
>PVMS01119528.1_pt1 | contig 14397 bp, 11 predicted proteins | sample 1853461 | NCBI WGS metagenome assembly PVMS01 (sample SAMN08582032, study PRJNA380276) | Marine sediment metagenome, whole genome shotgun sequencing project. | isolation source: ocean sediment barecode stripped | collected 2017 | reverse complement strand
GATTCTTCTAATCGTGAAAGATGTTCGTCTAAACAAACAATTCCTTCAGGATACACTCGCAATCCTTCCCAAACTGCGTCACCTCCTTGTACTGCACTATCGAAAACTGATATTTTTGCTTTATTTCGAGGATAGAGCTTATCCTTAATAAATATTTGAATATCATTATTCCTAGGGTCGAATTGTTGTAACATCTTAATCGTTTTTAAGGATATTGTTTTTTAATATTTCATAATAAGGTAAAGCTTCCGCTGAGAGGGTTTGTAGTTCTTTTGAAAGTTCGGGTGATTTATTTTTTCTGTATTGCAAAACCTGTAGTATTATGCACATTGGAATACCAATGGGTAGCCCAAACTCCATCTTCAGGGATTCCTCCTTTATTCCAATGAAGCATATTTTCTGAAAAGGGAATATCCATAATGGCACAAATTTTCTTTAAATAATTTTTTGGGTTTTTTATTAATTCATCACTATCAATTACAAGAGGGGTTTGTTTGTTCTCCCTCAAATATAAGAACAGTTCCGAAGCTTTTTTAATTCCTATATCATCAATAGAAGGATTTTCAATTACCTTAGAAAATGATGCAATCAGTTTTTTTGGCTGTCTAATAAGAATAATGTTTTTCCAATCTAAAATATAGGAAGGGGAATTATTGACAAAATGGTGTGCCATCCCTTTAACAAACACATTTTTGGCTTCGGCTAATTTATTTATCTTTTTAACAATATTATCTTCAAATAATTCCATGGATTCCAGAATTACTTTTTGCGAGGGATGATTAAAATCTAATGGACTATTGTTTAAGTAATGTCCATAAAAAGGTTCATCTAAAACAGTAAAATCTTCTCTTTGAGAAAAGGAATATAGTAATGTTGTGGATAAATTGCGTGGACCAGATATTAGGTTTATCACTTTCACAAAACAATATTACAAGAAAAGATTATTATACTAAAAAACCGAAGCTATTAACTTCGGTTTTTTTAAATATAAATTGTTATTTATTAAAAAGATTCTGGATAGAAGGTTGTGTAATCTGTAGCTCTTAATAATGCTCCAGCATCTTTAAAGTTGGAACCATAAGTGGCATCAATAGCCTTAAGAATTTCATTAGCAATAAAAGCATTCCCACGTTGGGTTGTATGTAAGCCATCTAAGGAAAAAGTTAAACCAAATACCAAGTTTGCTTTCATCATAAATTCATCAAAAGGTAAACCTTCATCAACAATTTGTTGCATGATTGCATTAGCATCTACAAAAGCTATCCCTTTTTGTGCTACTAATTGTGCTATTGCTTGATTATAAGAATTGGTTGCTACATTAACTTCTGCTATTTCATTGTGAGATAACACCCATTTATCTTCTAGAGGAACTGAAACACCATTGATTAATTGTGGATTTCCTCCAACTTCTGTTCCTATAAATGTTGCGCCTGGTAAAACCAATAGATCTGCTGCTGTTGCTTGTCTATAAGAAGGAAGTCCTAAAGCAGATAAGTCTGTTAGATATTCATCAACCATAACGACTGCATTTTGACCTGCAACAAAATTAATTGTTCTTGCTGCTCTTTCTGAAGCAGTTATTAAACCAGCAGCTTCAGCTACTAACAATCCTCCATTATAAGGAGCATAGCCTGCATTAACTGCTCCTGCAGTTGCAGCATCCAATGGTATTGCATTATAAGGAACAGTTGTAAAGTATGGTGAAGTTGCTACATAAGGAATATTCAAAGCAACACCTTGAGAGCCATTAGCAGTTAAAGCATCCAGTATGATTGAATAAATACCACCAAATACTGTTGGGTCTGTAATATCATTAAAACCATAAGTGTTAGGGTCAAAATTACCTGTTTGGTCAACACCATCACCTCCAGATGAAGCATATCCTAAAACATCATTACTGCCAATCCATAAAGAGAAAAAGGATGAATTCATAGCTACAGCATCTTCGATAACAGCAGCATTTGGATTTGAAGCCATCCGGGCATAATACGGATTTGCTAAACCTATTGGAACTCCTGCTACATTACCATATCCATTAGCTAGAAGATGAAAACTTTTTGCTCCTGGTATGCCCATATTGTTATAGGGTCCTGGTCTTACATTAGAAACTTCAGTAGTTGGAGTTGCATCTAATACAGCAGGTCCAGCTCCATCAAAATAAAGTCTAGGTGGTTGAATTTCTATTCCTCCAAGTAATAATCCACCAATATTATCATTTGTCAAAGGTTGAGAAAAATTACCCCCACCTGCCATTGCAAATTTTTGTGATAATAAATTAGGAAAAGAATATGTTTGTCCTGCTATAAATAAAGCTCCATCTGTAATACCGGCAGTTAATGAATTTCCAACAGAAACAAAGGTTGTTAAATTTGCATTACCTGAGGATAATGGAATTTCTGCTTCCACAGGAATATCATAATCATCCGTCTCACATGAAGTTATTAATATAACCGCAAAAGCAAGTAGCCATAGGCTTTTATATTTTTTAAGTATCATCATTTTATTGTTTTAAAAGTTATATTAATTATTAATTGTCAAAGAAATATAGTATTGAGATCCTATATTCCCAGTACCTACAGCACTTTGATATTCATCTCCTCCTAAATTAGTAGCACCTACTTTTATAATAGATTTTAATGAAGGTATTGAGTAATTTATTTGAGCATCCACCACATAGGTCTCAGGCATTACAGCGTTGGCAATACTTGATTCCCAAAGGTACTCTCCTTTATACCGTCCATCCACATTAAATCCAAAGTTTTTAAACACTTCTGTATTACCTATAGAAAGTTTTACCTGATGATTAGGAGTATTAAATCCTGCTGTAAAATCTAGATCTTTATCCTGATCAAAATCTATTTCAGCATAAGAATAATTAGCTCCAAATCTAAAGTTTCCAGCAAATTTAATTGAAGCTCCTATAACTGCTCCATAGGATGCAACATCAGCATCAGCATTTGTGTATACCTGGAATGCAGTGGTTTCACCATTTACAATATCGGCAACTCCTGTTCCGTCAAAAGCACTACCATTATTTGGTGTTACTACTATTTTTTGGTTTATAAATTTGTCATATATATTATAATATACATTTGCATCTATATTAACAGGTCCAATTTTTCCACGATAACCCAGATCAATAGCCTGTACTTTTTCTTGTTCTACTAATGGAGTAATAACCGCTTCTAAAACTGATGGATCTCCCGAGGCGGCAAATGCTTCTACTGAAATTCTTGTGTAAGAATCAAAATAAGCGTCTCTTCCCGTTAAATCTGTTCCCGGTAATCTTCTATCTAAATTATCTGGAGCTGAACCTACTAAAATTGATCTTCCTACATCAAACCCTATAAATAAAGATTGTGTATCTGGATTTCTAAATCCAGTTTGATAGGAAGCTCTGAAATTATGTTGCTTTCTATCTCCTGCAGAATAGGTTAAAGATACTCTAGGTGAAAAACTTGGATCAAAAAATTCATTTTCATCATAACGTAAAGATGCTGTAACTTTTAATCTTTCTTCGTCTGTGAACTTTTTAGAACCTTGAACATAAGCTCCATATTCATCATAATCTATCGAGCCATCATAATCTGTAAAGATAGTCCCGCCAGAGTCTAAAGAATATTGTCTAAATGAACCTCCAACTTGAAGATCCATAAAATCATCTAAAAGTCTTTTAAAATTATAATTTCCTTCACCTACGTACAATTGTGTATTGTCCACAAATTTTGAACCAGTTGTAATATCGGAATCCGATGTTACTTGGTCAAATAATGCTTTAAATTCTGGCGTTCCTGGTTGTGGAGTTAACTGATCTGCAGCAGGTCTTGCAAAAGCATGAGCTTGTTCATCTGTTGCACCACCTAATACTGCTTGAAGATAAGCTCCTGCATAGGTTCCAAACCATTCTTCTGCTCCTACTTTATTCATATTGATTCCTGTAAAACGCATATCGTATGAATTCCCAGCAGCCTCATTTATATTATAAGCTCTTACAAAGAAATCATTACTTCTAACTTCTAATTTATGAGATTGCATTATAAAGTTATCTAATTGATACCTGTTAGCTCCTTGGTAAATTGTTCTACCAAATCCAAACTTAGAATTCCAAATGATCTCTAAATCATCTGCTTTTGGTCTAAAATGTAAAGAGAGATCTGCTTTTCCACTATCACCGTCATAATCAGTCAAATCTTGTTCTCTATATCCTGTTCTAGACACATTTACAGCAGGCACTAAATTACTAGCTCCTGCAGGAATTAATCCCTGAGCTTCTAAAGACTGTGCCACGCCATTTAGATCTGTATCTAAAGCGCTTAATGCAACTTCATCTCCATAAATATTTAAGGCGTCGTGAGCTGGTTGATTTGCAAAAGGTACAATTTCATCGGGTAAACCAGCTCTCCTTAAATTATATTGGTTAGTATCTGTTGCATACCACTCTGTTCCATGCAAATAAGAAAATGATGCTTTGGCAGCAAACTTATCACTGAATTTATGTGCTGTTCGTATTCCAAAATCGTAGTATTTATTGTCTCCAGCGTCTTCTTGTGAAGTTAATCCTGTTTTAACATAAACACTAACTCCTTCATCATCAAATGGGTTTCTACTAGTCATAAATAAAATCCCATTAAATGCATTTGCACCATACAATGCTGAAGATGCACCGGGTAATATTTCTACATTACTTATATCTAATTCATTCATTCCTAGGAAATTCCCGATAACAAAGTTTAGAGCTGGAGAAGCATTATCCATTCCATCCACTAATTGAACAAAACGGGTATTTGCAAATGTTGCAAAACCACGAGTATTTATGGAGTTGAAGGTTAAACTTCCTTTGTTTATATCTACCCCTTTAAGGTTTTCTAAACTAGCGTAAAAGTCTGGTGAAGATGCATTTTGAATATCTCTTATGTCAAATCTTTCAATAGTAACAGGAGATTCTCTAATACTTTCCGGTGTTCTAGAAGCAGAGATAACTACCTCATCTAATTCATCTCCTTCATTTAAAGTAATCGTAAATGACAAGTTGTTTGAGGTTACTTCTTGAATAACTGATTGATACCCTATACTACTAACTTCAATAGAAAATGGGGGGGCTAGATCCACAACTAAAGAAAAATTACCATCATAATCTGTTGCAGTTCCCACAGACGTTCCAATAACAATTACGTTTGCACCTAATACTGGTTCAAGGGATTTATCAACAACATTACCTGTTACAGTCGTTTGTGAAAAAGCAATAACGCTAAAACATAAACAAAAAATTGTAAGAATAGTCTTCATAATTTTTATTTGAATTGGTTTAATAGCCGAAATATACGGAAATTTAGTTTTATTAAAAGAGTTGAAAACGAAAAAGTATTATAGAGGAGGGAAATAAAAAGACTAAATTCTCTTAAAATTTACTCTACTGTGACTGCCTTAGCTAAATTCCTAGGTTGGTCGACATTTCTATTTAGCATTAAAGCGATGTGATAAGATAGTAATTGTAAGGGTATAGTAGTCACCAACGGAGATAATGTTTCGGGAGTGTTGGGAACCTCCATAATATAGTCAGCCAATTCTCTTACAACCGTATCTCCTTCGGTTACTACAGCGATAATTTTTCCTTTTCTGGATTTTATCTCCTGAATATTACTCACAACTTTATCGTAGTGATTGCTATTTACAGCAATAACAACAATAGGCATATGTTCGTCTATAAGAGCTATTGGTCCGTGCTTCATTTCGGCTGCCGGATAACCTTCTGCATGTATATAAGAAATTTCTTTTAATTTAAGGGCTCCCTCTAATGCAACAGGAAAATTATACCCTCTTCCTAAATAAAGAAAATTAGTTGAATTCTTAAAAATTTTGGCTATTTTTTCAATATCCTCATTCTTTTTTAAAGCTTTTTCAACTTTTGCAGGAATAGTTTTAAGCTCTCTTAAATGTAACATAAAATCACTTTGAGAAATTGTTCCCTTAACTTTTGCAAGTTTTAAAGCGATCATGGTGAGAACAGTGATTTGAGTTGTAAATGCTTTTGTTGAAGCAACTCCTATTTCAGGGCCGGCATGGGTATACGTACCGCTATGTGTTTCTCTAGAAATTGTAGATCCAACAACATTACAAATTCCATAAACAAAAGCTCCCTTTTGTTTAGCTAGTTTTACAGCTGCAAGTGTATCTGCTGTTTCTCCACTTTGAGAAATGGCAATTACCACATCTTTTTCAGTGATAATTGGGTTTCTGTATCTAAATTCTGAAGCATATTCAACCTCAACAGGGATTCTTGCCCAATCTTCAAAAATATATTCTGCCACCAAACCAGCGTGCCATGATGTGCCACAAGCAACAATTATGATCCGATCTGCATTAGTAAATTTTTTAATGTAGTCTTCGAGTCCTCCTAATTTTATAATTCCTTTATTCGTTAATAATCTACCTCTATAGGTATCTTTTATTACTGAAGGTTGTTCGAATATTTCCTTCAGCATAAAGTGATCATACCCTCCTTTTTCTATCTGCTCTAGATTAATTTGAAGTTCTTGTACATAGGGAGCAACAACTCTATCGTTTTTAATTTTCCTAATTTCTAAATCACGCCCTTTACGAATAATTGCCATTTCTTCATCTTTCAAGTATACTGCGTTATTCGTAAATTCAATAAATGGAGAAGCATCACTTGCTATAAAAAACTCGTCTTCACCAATACCAATTGCCAAGGGGCTTCCTAATTTTGCAACAACTATTTCATTGGGTTTATTTTTATCAAATAATACAATAGCGTAGGCTCCCACTATTTGGTTTAATGCTATTTGAACAGCTTTCCCAAGTTTAACATTCTCGTTTTTTTTAATGTCTTCAATAAGATTGACCAGTACTTCAGTATCTGTTTCAGATTTAAAAGAATAGCCTCTTTTTATCAATTCCTTTTTGATAGATGCGTAATTTTCAATTATTCCATTATGAATAATAACTAAATCACCACTATTTGAGTAGTGTGGATGGGAATTAATATCGTTAGGAATTCCATGGGTTGCCCAACGAGTATGACCTATTCCTAATTTTCCAGAAGTAGAGATCTCTTTTTTAACAGCTAATTCTAAATCAGCCACTTTTCCCTTGGTTTTAGTTAGTTGGATATCTTTTCCATCATAAATTGCAATTCCAGCACTATCATATCCTCTGTATTCTAAGCGTTTTAATCCATTTAAAAGAATAGGGTAAGCCTCTCTATTTCCAATATATCCAACAATTCCACACATAGTATATAATTATATTAATTAGGGTCTGTATAAAAAATTTGTAGCTTTAATCGTTTTTCATCATTAGTGGTATTATTACCATACAATACTGTTCCTTGAGGAGAGATCACACTACTTCTAGGAACCTCTTCAATTCTGGGTAATTGACTATTTGAAAAGGTAATACTATCTGTTACTTGAAATCCACTCATTAAAACATTTTGTGAGACCATAAGCCCTAAAGGCACATTTGTTGAATCCTTATTGATGAGGTTACTTATATGGTGTGTTAATTTTATTTTATAAAACTTTCCATTTTCATCACTATCTCTTTCTAATCTTCCAAGATGAACGTTTAACGCATTTACTGGTTCTTCACTGGAGGTGAAATCCAAAAAATAATCTGTTAAAACTGCGTTGTTTTTTAAATCGTAAATTATCACACGTTCAGGTTCTGAAGATCCACCCGAAACTATATTTTGATCAACATAAAATATAAGATTTGCATCATTTATAATCCATTCTTTATCCCGAAGTGTTTCCAATTCATCTGCAATGCCATTGTCATCCAAATCTTCTCCAAAAAGATCTATTACAGTAATTATACCATCTCCTCCTCTTAGATATAATGTTTCTTCCCCTTCTGTAACATTGGGGTTATTAATAGAATTAAAAATATCTTGAGGTAAATTGTTATCGTATACATTTAGGCTAACCCCATCAAAATTTAATATAAACTCGTTATCGATATTATCTATAATTTGCTCACCATTTTCGTCTAAAATGGGATTACCTTGATCATCAACCTGAGGCCTGTCAAAATTATAATTGAGTGTTATATTTGCATTTTCCGGATCGAAAATAAATAGATTACCATCATCTGTAGCAGATTCAACTTTAAAATATATTCCTCTAAAATATTCTTTAAAATTATTATTACTGTTCAATTCAGGTTCTCCCTCTTTTTCTAAAATCTTTTCTTGAAAATATTCTATCGGTAATTTTACACGTATCCCGGGAGAAAGAAGAGTCTCAACTTCATCATCTTCTTCACCAGTAACAAAAACAAAACCCTCATTGCTAGGCACAAAATCTTCAACAGTTATTAACAACTCTCCCAAAAAGTTTTCAAATTGGGGTCCCTGATTGGAATAGTAAAACTTAGGGTCTTCAAAATTTGAATCTGGATCTAGATCCTGTAAAAAGAAATTTGATTCATACATTGAAATGGTCACAGGACTATCTCCAAAAATTGAATCTAATGTATATGTAGTTTCTTCTTCTACAATGGTAGACTCACCAAAAAAAGGAATGTAAAGGACTACACTATCTAAAACAACTGGTTGCCCAATTGTGTCCCCAAAAGTGGGGTCTGTTTCTAGTAATAAAATTTGGGATAAATAATTAACTGTAGATTTTCCAAAAACAGGATCATTATAAATTCCTAATTGATGTACTGGAATGACATTGGTTTGAACAGGATCTAATTTTCTACTATAAGAAATAACTGTGTTACTTTCATCTAGTTGAGCAAGAAGGCTATCATCCCCTACAATATCACCACCAATGGTATTAAAATCTTCATCACAAGAAGCTATTGCTATAATAAAAAATAATATTGCCACAATCTTTGGCAATGTATTTAATGTTTTCATATAAATGTATAGTGAATATATTATTGTAAAACTTTTGAGAGGTAAAAATCCAAATAAGCTTGAGAAAAATCTTCTATTTTATGATACTTTAACATTGGCTTTTCAAATTCTTTAATATAATCCTCCAAAGCCTCAGGAATTTCTTCTGAACCAATAATAATAGCATCCGAATTCTTAATAGCAATCTTCATCATACTAACATAATCAGGGTTCTTTAGTTCCTGAATATTTTCCTCTTCAATTCCGTCAAACATTATTTTTTCTGTCACCTTAGAATCTAATAATCCTTTAAATCCTTGATTATATACTGAAATAACTATTTTACTGTTTTCGAATAATGGCTCTTTATCGTAGTAATTTCTTAAATACAATGGTAAAAAAGAAGCTAGCCAACCATGTACGTGAATTATATCTGGAGACCAATTCAATTTTTTTACAGTTTCAATAACACCTTTTGCAAAGAATATAGCACGTTCATCATTATCTTTAAAAAAATTTCCATCTTCATCTCCATAGGTCGCCTTACGTTTAAAGTAATCTTCATTGTCAATAAAATATACTTGCATGCGCTCTTTAGGAATTGAAGCTACTTTAATGATAAGTGGCATATCCATATCATTGATCACCAGATTCATACCAGACAAACGAATAACCTCGTGTAATTGATGCCTGCGCTCATTAATATTACCGTAACGAGGCATAAAGATTCTAATCTGTCCTTTATTACTATTTACCATTCGAGGTGCTTCAAACGACATTGAAGAAATCTCCGTTTCAGGAAGATAAGGTATTACTTCTGAAGATACATACAAGACTCTCTTATCTTTCATAAATTATACGTTTCGCATTGTTTTAAAACATGCAAAATTACGAAAATTTATGCATATTGACTTTAATATATTATTTTTACTGGCTTTATATTTTTCTTTATGACTATTTATAAAAATGGGGGTTCAATACAAAATGCACTTATACCTTTTGTAAAAGATTGCAAAAGTATTGGTTTCGTTCCTACAATGGGAGCATTACACAAAGGTCACATATCATTAGTAGAACAAGCTAGTAAAGAAAACGATTGTGTTGTGGTTAGTATTTTTGTAAATCCTACTCAGTTTAATAATTCTCACGACCTAAAAGAATATCCCAGAACTTTAGAAAGTGATATTGCGCTATTAAATTCTGTATCAGGAAATATTTTTGTTTTCTCTCCTAAGGCCTCAGACTTGTATAATGAAAAAGTAATATCCAAAGAATACAATTTTTTGGGTATTGAAAATGAAATGGAAGGCAAGCATCGAAAAGGTCATTTTGATGGTGTAGGAACAATACTCAATATTTTATTTAGAATTATTCAACCTACCAGGGCTTATTTTGGCGATAAGGATTTTCAGCAATTACAAGTCGTAAAAAAATTGGTTGAAATAGAAAATCTTCCCGTTAAAATAATAGGATGTCCAATTATAAGAGAGAAAAATGGTCTTGCAATGAGTTCACGTAATAAACGACTTAACAAGGAACAGTTACAAGAAGCCACTTTAATTTATAAAACCCTTACAGAAGTACAACAAAAATTTGATCAACATAGCATTTCAGAATTAAATGATCTCGTTGAAAATAGATTTACAAACCATCCAATATTAAATCTTGAATATTTTGAAATTGCCGATGTGAAAACATTAAAAACTGCCAGGGAAAAAAGAGAAAATACAACTTATAGAGCCTTTATTGCAATCTTTGTTGGCGGTGTTAGACTTATAGATAATATCGCTTTAAATTAATATCTTTGCCCGATGCAAATACACGTAGTAAAATCCAAAATACATAGAGTTAGGGTTACCAGTGCTGATCTTAATTATATAGGAAGCATTACCATAGATGAAGATTTAATGGATGCTGCAAATATTATTGAAGGGGAAAAAGTGCAAATTGTAAATAATAATAATGGGGAACGTCTAGAAACCTATGCCATTCCTGGACCTCGAAATAGCGGAGAAATAACACTTAATGGAGCAGCTGCTCGTAAAGTTGCTCCGGGAGATGTGCTTATTTTAATTACCTATGCAATGATGTCTATTGAAGAGGCAAAGAAATTTAAACCCTCACTTGTGTTCCCTAACGAAGCAAACAATTTACTCTCTTAATTTGAATAAAACGGTTACAAAATTTCTAAAAACTGGGATTCCTCTGGGACTGGGTATATTTTTAATTTATTATTCCTACTCCAAATTTACTCCTCAACAATTAGAAGAGATTTCATTTTATTTTAAAAAAGCTGATTATAAAATAATCGCTTTATCTGTTTTTTTTAGTTTGTTGAGCCACGTTTCTCGAGCCTATCGTTGGAATTTTATGCTGGAACCCTTAGGGTATAAACCCAAGATTCCCAATAATTTTATGGCGGTTTATGTAGCTTATATCATGAATCTTTTTATACCAAAGAGTGGTGAAATTTCAAGAGCTGTTATTATAAATAAATATGAAGATGTGCCTTTCGATAAGGCTTTTGGCACTATTATTTCTGAACGAGTTATAGATGTAATATTCCTTTTTGGTTTTACAGCAGTTGCGTTAATGCTGCAGTTCGATTTACTGTTCAAATACTTAACAGATTTGATTCAGCCTTCTAAATTATATATCGCTTTTGGTGCTCTCTTCTTACTGGCTTTCATTTTTTTCTTATTCCTCAAATATTCAATCCCAATGGGTATCGGAACTAAATTACACCAAAAAATAACACAATTTTATTTGGGACTGAAAGAAGGTGTTCTCAGTATTATTAAAATGAAAAAAAAAGGAGCATTTTTATTACATACATGTATAATTTGGGGTTTGTATCTAATTTCTTTTTATACCGCTTTACTCGCCTTAGAGGAAACATCAACAATCACTTTTGGAATTATAATAATTGCATTTGTTGTAGGTAGTTTTTCATTTGCATTTACCAACAGTGGCTTTGGATCGTATCCATTTTTTGTGGCAGGAATTCTTGCTGTATTTAGCATTCCTGAAACTGTAGGTACTGCTTTTGGATGGATAGTCTGGACTTCAAATATAGCTTCCATTATATTTTTTGGGGGATTGTCATTATTATTACTTCCTTTTTATAATCGGGAGATAGAATAACTTTTCCTTTCTGAAATATTTCATTTATAAAAATCGTTATCTTTCAGCTTTAAATATTTATCTCCTATGAAAAAGATCATTCTAATTCCCTTATATTTTCTATTCTGTTTTTCTGTTTTCTCTCAGTCTAAAATTATATATGAAGAGTTCAGTTCTTATATGCTGGATGAGTCTCGTAGATTAAAAATTCAGCTCCCCAGAGATTATGAAGCCAATGTCGAGAAAGTATATCCAATTGTATTAGTTTTAGATGCCAATTATTTATTTGAACCAGTAGCCGGAAATGTTGATTACTTCAGTTATTGGGAGGACATGCCAGAATCTATTGTGGTGGGGATTATGCAAGGAGACAGTCGTTATGAAGATTGTAATTATGATGATGGTACTTTTATGCCAGCTGAATCAGGTGCCGATTTTTTTGAATTTATCGGTTTGGAGCTCATTCCGTATATAGATGAAAAATATAGAACAGCAAAGTTTACAATTGCAGTTGGTCATGATTTTACTGCAAACTTTATTAACTATTATCTGTTTAAAGACCCTCCTTTATTTAACGGATATATTAATTTAAGTCCAGATTTTGCGCCGTTAATGGACGAAAGACTTCCGGAAAGAATACCTCAAATAAAATCAAAAATATTTTATTATTTAGCCACAGGATCAGATGATATCAAAGATTTAAGAGAAAACACTGAAATGCTAAACAATTCTTTAAAGGAATTAAAAAGCGACAATTTTGATTATTATTTTGACAATTTTGATGGGGCAACACATTACTCACTTGTTGCAAGAGCTATCCCATCTGCAATGGAAAAGATATTTTCGGTTTATCGACCCATTAGTAGAGAAGAATATACCGAAGTTTTACTGAAATTAAAAACTTCCATTCATCAATATTTGTTGGATAAATATAAAACTATAGAAGATCTTTTTGGATTAACCAATCCAATTCGGGTAAATGACTATCTGGCTACATGCAAGGCTGCTGAAAAGAAAAAACAGTGGGAATCACTTCGTGATATAGCCACTATGGCAAAAAGACAATATCCGGAAACGGTTTTAGGGCCTTATTATCTAGCTCGTTATTATGAAGAAACTGGAGAACCCAAAAAAGCAATGCGGACTTATCAAGGGGCTTATGATAAAGAGGAAGTAGAATTTATTACTGTTGATCTTATGCTAGACAAAGCCGATAAAATCAAAGAAGATTTTGGATATTAAAATTTAATATAAATAAAAAACCCTCCATGGTAATTGAATTTACAATGGAGGGTCAAACTACTTATTATTTACAATCTAGTAATTACTTACTATTAATTGTTTCGTTATTGTTCCCTGAGTTCCTCTAATAATTAGCATATACGTTGAGTTTGCCAAATTAGATATATCAATGGATTTCTCTAATTCCATATTATTCAAGTCACTTCGACCTACTATTCTGCCCAATAAGTCATAGATTATCACTTCTTCTAACTCAATGTTTTGTGGGTTACTAATATTAACCACATTGTTGGCAGGGTTAGGATACATAATAATTCCACTATCTGTTAATTCATTATCTCCTTCTCCTAGTATCACATCTATATTAAGTTCGAAACTACAGGTAGATACATTTCCATATTCATCCTCTGCAGTAAAAGTAATAATGTGTACTCCAAATCCTAATATAGTTCCAGGTGCAGGATCTTGTGAAAAGATCGTTACAGGATCTGTACAATTATCGGTTACTGTAGCAGAGCCATCAGCTATATAATCACCAAGTGTATGAGTTCCATTAGGATCTAAATTAACTGTCTGATCTGCTGGACAAACAATCTCTGGTCCAAGAAGATCTACTACAGTTACTACAGAACTACAAGTTGATGGATTTCCACTGGCATCAATAGCAAATAAAGTAACGGTAACTGGAGTACCTATATCACTACAGTCAAAATCAACAATATCTATCAGTGCAATATCAATTCCACAATTATCACCTAGGGTAACAGTTATGTCTTCAGGTGTAATAGATGCAGTTCCGTCAGCACCTAGTTCTAACGTAATATCAGTACATACTAATACTGGTGCCAAAGTATCTTCAACAGTTACTATTGCAGAGCAAGTACTTGAATTTCCATTTACATCGGTTACGGTAAGTACTACAGGATTGTCTCCTATATTACTACAATCGAATGTATCGATATCCAAAACATAAGAATCAATTCCGCAGGCATCATTTGAACCAGCATCAATATCTGTACCTAATATAGTTACGGTACCGTTAGCATCAAGCTGAACAGTAATATCCTGGCAAAACACCTCTGGTGACGTTACATCTTCTACGGTTACCACAGCTATACAAGTAAGTACTACAGGATTGTCTCCTATATTACTACAATCGAATGTAT
>PVMS01145053.1_pt1 | contig 14403 bp, 12 predicted proteins | sample 1853461 | NCBI WGS metagenome assembly PVMS01 (sample SAMN08582032, study PRJNA380276) | Marine sediment metagenome, whole genome shotgun sequencing project. | isolation source: ocean sediment barecode stripped | collected 2017 | reverse complement strand
GGATGGGTGGCGTGTCTGGAGCAATTTTGCGGCAAGTATCGACCAAGGTAGGTATTAAGCGGGCAAATCGTGATGGGCAATGAGAATATTGCGTTTCAATACCAGGTGTATCCATCAGACGCAGACCCAAAAAGTCGGTCTAAAGATTTTTATCGTGGTGCAGAGTTCATGACACTGCATGGCGATGCAGCAATGACGATTACCGATTACTATGATATTCCCGGCATGGGACAGCATGCACACATCGCTTCGCCAATGTCTGGAGAAACGCAATTTCACAAGTATGCAAAATCTGGTTTGAATAGCGAACAGTTGCTGGAGTACAAGCTAAAGCTCGAACAGCTCATGCAGTCCCGACAAGCGTTCCTGAGTTCTGACCTGACATTGCCATCACTGGCAGAGGCTGTCGGTTGCTCGGTCAATCACTTGTCACAGGTTATCAATTCCGGATTTGGTATGAGTTTCTTTGACTATCTGAATCGGCACAGGATTGAACATGCCAGGGAGTTGTTAGCCAGTCGCGATCTTCAAAGCGGTTCCATATTGAACATCGCGTTTACAGTCGGCTTCAATTCCAATTCAGCATTTTACGCTGCGTTCAAGAAATGCGTTGGGCAAACGCCGGCCCAGTACCGTCGATCCCGGGTAAATAGGCCGCATTAGAATTTGAACCGGAAAGAAGACCAGCACGACTGGTCGCGGCATTTGGGCGATCTATGCATATTCGGTGAAGTGAAATGACGACGTGCCAACTGAAATGATCACCGGACACTGCGAATGTGGGCGTGTCCGTTACGAGGTCGACGGCGACATCACGGACTTTAGCCACTGCCATTGTGCGCAATGCCGCCGCTTGCATGGCGCCGCTTACGCCACATTCGCCGGCGTCTCCAGGGACAAATTTCGCTATGTATCCGGTGAGGCCGACCTGAAAACATACGCATCGTCCGAGAAAAACGACCGGGTATTTTGTGCCGAATGCGGGTCGAACATATTGGTCGACTCTAAACCAGAACCTGAATTTCTGTATATATGTATGGGTACAGTTGATGGCAATCCGCCCCGCCCTCAGGGATATCATCAATTCACAGGTTCCAAAGCCGCGTGGCACGAGATTTCCGACAACCTCCGGCAATATGATCGTTGGGCACCCGACTGACGCGAGCAGGATGAGCAGGGCCTGCCTGGCCAGGCTGCGCAAATAATCCAAATCGGGACACGTGTCCTGAATTTGTATCGCCTATCGCCCACAATTCCATTCTGTATGACATGGCAATAGCCCTCTGAATGAGAACTTCAGAAGATGCGGTGCGGGCATCGATCAACCTGTTGCAGACGCGCAGCCTTGTCACAAACGCGAGCTCTGTTAAATGGAGCAACAATCGAGAAGGGAACAGCGATGAAAAGTTGGGCAATAACTATAGCAGCCGCACTGGGATTTGCCGTCTACGGCATGGTAACGGAAGTGGAACGTGATGGTTCCGGCGCAATAGTCGGCGCAGGAAGCGTTGACGCATTCCAGGTCAGAGTAGGCGATTGCTTTGACGATTCCGGCTCGTCCAGCGGCGAAGTCAGCGACCTGCCAGGTGTTCCATGCTCCAAGCCGCACGACAATGAAACGTTTGCTGTGTTCGATCTTACGATCGCGGACTACCCACAAGATGACACAATGGGTGAGCTGGCACAGGAATCCTGCCTGCAACGCTTCGATGCCTTTGTCGGCAGGGATTACGAGTCATCGTCACTGGATATCTTCGCGATCTATCCAACGACCGATAGCTGGGCGCAGAACGACCGTGAAGTGATCTGCGCGATCTATGATATGGAAGAAAACAAGCTGGTGGGCAGTGTCGCAGGTCGCGGGCTGTAACAATCGGCGTTGTTAAAACTCTACAAGTTCGACAATCAATCGCGGCAAGATACCGCGATCGTCGTTAGGGCCTGGCAAATATCATCATCCCACAGAACAACTCATATCCTGCCCACAACACAACGGTGACTTGATCTTGCCGTGGCCATTGGGGCATTGCGATATTTGCACTTGCTTGCCGTCTGCCACGTCCAGCATGCCGTTTTCGAGCGGTGCGTCGCAATGACCACAGGTCGCGTTAACGCTCATACCGCATTTTTCGCATTCGTAAGTTGCCATATTCCTCTATTCCTGTTTGTAGATCGGTTTGCTTAATAACGCCATCAAATGACAATATCTTATTGGCCAGTTGCTTTGGCTGCGATCATCTCGCCTTCCTGATGCACAATGAATACCTGCGTAAGCTTCACATCCAGCGCGGTGGAGATCGCCGTATTGGCGCCCGTATCAGGATCAGGATAGGCATCAGCCAGGCGACGCAGCGCTTTGTACAATGAAATGCCCGATATCTGCCCGTTACTCAGGTGGTGGGTGGAATCATTTCTGATCAACTGCTTGTACCAGGTATCAACATCGGCGTATCCGGCCACCAGTCCCTCGGCACCGGTCGGTGTCAACGTTAGCTGCAATCGCATATCGCGAATGATCTGAAATGTCGGCACGCCGAGGTTCATCCACGGTATTACCATTTTGCTTACCGGTTCCGTCGTCCGTACGCCATCGACTATTTTTCCCTGCGTCTGCTGAATGAGACTGGCACCCCAACGCGTGTCAACTCTTTGTGATCCGCCCGCCATCACTTTAGAGCCGGTAGCATCAGTCAGTAGTCGATCCAGCCCTCTGTAAATGGTCACAGTTACATTGTCGTCATTGGTCAGGTCATCGACCCCTGTCAGCTCAATCATCGTCCTGTTGTAACGTCGGTCAGCGATCGCCTTGTTCTGAAATATATATTCGACACCGACCGGGCCCCTGAAACCTATGATGCAACCGACCGCCCGATATACTTCGTTGTCGATGCCCTGCTCGCCATCCGGATGCGTGAAATCGTTGGGGTCAACTTGCCCGTCAAGATTCAGGCCGTAGGAAAGTGGTCCTTCCGCCTCGTAAAAGGGAAATGAGTCCGGCTCTGCGGTCGGATGCCAGGTCTCGATTTCCTGCTGCAATTGTGTGTCGATGACGGTCCGTGGTTCATCGGCCGGGAACAATACCTCGAACTGTTCGCGAGGTCCGTCATTGAAACCTTTGGGACATTCCTCTTTGGCATCCGCTGTCTGGTAAACGGCCCAGAACAGGTCAGTCATCACGTAACCGATCGCTCCGTCTCGCGGCGCAATCGCAGTACCATTTTCGGCACGTGCGGCGAATGATGAGACCGCCGCAATACACACCAGAATCGCCGCCGCCCGGCGTTTGACTATTCGTACACTGGTATCGCCAGTCATCAGAGTGTGCCTCCCATGTAATCGTCTCTCAACCAGAATGCTTTGAGTCCGTTTCGCTGCGCGCGCCACTCACCCGTACCCGCGCCATCGACGTCTCCAGGTCGCGTGTCGCCCCCATAGGTGTACACCGGTCGATCACGATAGGCCCAGACGCTCAGCGCATCAGCTTGTTCCGCGGTCGCCAGATGCCCGGTATGCGGATCGATATTGATGACACTCCATGCGCGACTATTGCTAATTGTGCCAGCATCCGCCTGCACGTACGGCCAGTTCTGCAGGCAATTCTCCGGCTTGCCGCCGCCGCACATCGCGAAACGGTAGACCTGGGTGTCGTCTGGATGATCGCAGCTCAGTTGATCAATGGAATCATCACCGCAAACATAAGTGTAGATAGTCATGCCCCGTGAATCCGCCAACACCTCGCCTGCTAACGTGTTCTGGACAGTAAAGCTGTCGGGAACCGGCGGTGCCAGTTGGGTGTACACGTTGCTCCAACCGGGAACGTCACTGCCCTCGAGGCTCCATGAGCGCCCATCCAGGACAAACGTGTACAGCGGCTGTTGCCTGAAGGCCCACTGCCGTACTCCAGGGGAGCGTTCTATGATCGTCCACTCGCCTTGTGCCCTGGCCAATGCCGGTGCTACGACCGGAATCCAGGTTCGCGCGCATTCAGCATCACATTTCGATTCATCCGGCGTGTCCTGGTCGAATGCATAAACCGAAAAGTTCTTGTCTGTGGTTAACAGGCGCCCAACCGTCGTGGTTTTGACTGCAAATCCCGGCGGTATCCTGGGTGGCGGACCCACTGGTACGCGATTGGCCGGAGAATCACCGCCGTATCTGCGCGTCGTACCGCCCAATACATCACCTGCGTCACTGTCCAGCACTGAGGTATATAGCGGCTGCTCATCATAGGTCCATTGCCGGCTGCCGTCCTTGCGATCGACAATAGTCCACTTGCCTATAGGTGTGGCCTTGTCGCTGGCAAATACCGGTGGCCAAAGATCCGTGCAGCTCGGGCGGCTTGCCAGTTCGGGCAGTAGTATTCCTGGTGGATAAGGACTCATCAGGCCGGCAGTTACGGTACTAACCTCGTCATAACAGGCCGGATTGCCCTGCGTCTCACCACTATAGCCGTTGCGCAATTTATGCGACGGCCATTCGTAGAGTGTGTGTCCACTAGCATCGGCGAATACTGATCCGTCGAGCTCGGTTGACTCGACACGGAAGCCAGGCGGCATCGGCACGGCAACAAAATCTTCTACCGCAGCAGAATACTGTGCGCCAGTAACATCAGTCGCAGCTGCCGACACACACAACAACGCTGAAATGACAATACCGCTCGAGGGGCATCGCATATTCCAACATCGATTGAATTCACCTAAACGCATAATTTTTTAACGTGACTGGCATCCCACCAGCGATGAACAGCGTTGCCATTCACACCAGAATTTCGCTGATCTCTGCAGACGTTTTGTTGCTCTTGTCACCCCATGAGGGCGCATCCAATCCCATCAAGCGCATCGCCGTATAGCCAAGCCGACATCCGGGACTGGTGCCACCGTCGATATGCAGGCCGGTTTTGACTCTGCCGCCAGCGCTGCCCGCCGAGAACATCGGAATACCTTCGATGCCATGAATCTTGGCAAATGACTGGTCCGTCGTTGAATATATGAATGAATTGTCGAGCAGCGTGCCATCGCCCTCTTTGAAACTCGCCAGAGCCTGCACATAGTAGGACCATTCCTCCATCGCGCGACGCGTATACCATGACACGTTAGGCTGGCATTGCTCGGCGTCGACTACGGCCTCCTCGTGGGTCGCGGTATGGTGTGGCTTGTCGTAGCCCGGCTTGGTCGTGGCTGAAAATGCAGATGCGTAAAACATATTGAATACGCGCGTCTGGTCACAGGCCACCGCCATCAGCATGAGTTCGGTCATCATGCGATGTCGCTTTGCCACCAGGTCTGCGTCAAGACCGGAGGGCAGGTCTTCGGGACGCTCGGTAACAATACAGGCTTCCCGCGGTTCGGGTTTTGTGAGCTGCAAGTCAAAGCGCCGCTCCAGATCGCGTAGTCCAGTGAAGTATTGATCCAGGCGGGCGCGGTCATCGGTGCCAAGTTCCTTGCTCAAAGCACGCGTCTCTTCGAGCACGCCCGACAGTGAACTCTTGCGCACCATGATGCGCGGATCGGGCGTGAACTCGGGCGCGTTGGGATCCTGGAAATTTCCGCCGAACAAGCGCTGGTAAAATCGCAATGGCGACCACTCCGGTGCATTGACAGAGTTGCCGTTTTCATAGCTGAAACTGTCACGAACATCTCCGGTGGCAGTCGCACTCAGACTACGGAAACGTGTGTTATTGCCAATCTTTCTCGCCACCGTCACATCGATGGTTTCGCCGGGGCGATTCTCCGAAGTCATCGGAGCAATTCCGGATCGCAGGATTACCCAGCCTGAGTGGTGACAAAGATTTGGCGCAGCGTCTTTGAACACATGATAATTCGTGAACAGGTTGATGTGCTGTTGCACCGGTTTGAGTGCGGCGATTTCCAGTGGCAGGTCGAAATCGGCTCCGGTCTTCTTCGGCACGAAGATCGCCTCGCTCATGCCCAGCCCCCAGGACCAGGTGCCAAAACGCAGCGGTATCGGTGCGCCCGATGCCAGGGCAGTGCCGTTCTCGTTTAGAAAGCAATTGAGAAAGGGAAGCGCAATGGTCACTGCACCACCGTTCAACATGCCTCTCAAAACACGTCGTCTGCTCAGCTTGCTCATGTGACAATCTCCACTAACGTTGCCTTCATCGGCCCGGGACATCTTGCGACTGCCGCGCACTGGTCTCACCCACAACAGTTTTTGCTGCTTCCGGAGTCGCCCTGACATGCGAAAACGCCTGGCTGAGCGCGATATCCCGCAGAAGCTCCGGTACCTTGTAACCATTCACAGCAAAGCGGTCCACGAAATGCGCCAGGACCTCTCTGTCGTACCGCAACGAGACCGGCCCGCCCGTTCCATAAGCGTAAATTCGATTGACCAGGCAGTATGGCAGCTTGCGGTGATTCCGCAGGGCCATGGCCAGGCCATCAACATCATCATATTTTGCACCATCCAGCTCGCCGCTGATATCGAGTTCGACGCCATTCTCTGTTTCCCGGTAGCGACCCGCGCCATCAAAATTCTCCAGTGCAAGCCCCATTGGGTCCATAATCAGGTGACAGCCGGCGCACGACGGGTTGGTAGAGTGAATCTGCAGTCGCTCCCGGGCCGTTTTTAAATCGCCTGCATCCTCGAGCAGGGAAAAATCCACATTGGGTGGCGGTGGGGGAACTTTCTGGCAGAGAAACAATTCCCGCAATGCCTTGCCTCTGAGCGTTGGCGAACTGCGTACGGCATGTGAGTGAGCGGCCAGGAAACTGACCTGCGTGAGCAAGCCGCTACGGGCGCCTTCTTCCGGAAACTCATAAGCCACCCAGCCGTTGCTGGTAGGTGTGCCATACACCACCGCAAGATTCATCGACATGAAAGTGCTGCGGGTTGTAAACAGATCGCGATAGTCCTGATTCCGGGTAATTACGTGATCAATTATGGTTCGCAGTGTTTGCTCCCGCGCATCCGCAAGTGTCGCGCCGGTAACCATCGGGTAAACAATCGGGTCTTTGGCAAGACTGCCGAACTCATCAAAGCCCATCATGTCATCAAAGAAAGCCCGTACACCATCTTCCAGGCGCGAGCTCGCCAGCATCCTGTCAACAGCGCGCTGCAGGCCAACAGCATCGTGTAATTCGCCACTCTCGGCAGCCAGCAATAATTCATCGTCCGGCGCCGCATTCCACAGAAAGAAACTCAGACGTGATGCCAGGGAATAAGCATCGAGACGTTCCTGGCCCGGCCTTTGCGGATCCGGTTCGGCGACATCAATAATAAACACCACCTCGGGACCGATCAGCATTGCCTCAAGAGCGATCGCGAGGCCTGCATAGAAATCTGCCGTTTGATCTGCAGCCGCGTCAGCAACATCCGCCAGCTCAGCCACCTTTGTTTCGTCCAGCGGACGGCGATACAGGAGGCGACCAGTCTCTCGTAGAAATTGCGCGGCACAAGCGGAATCGGCATCTGTCGGCGAAACTGGCGTGCAGGGAATGAGGAAATCCCGATGTGTTTCGTCGACAACCTTTTCCGCGACAGATGCAGCGGCCTGCTGAATCTGTTGAATCTGATCCGAGGTAACACCGACAAAAGCGGCACCTGACGCCAGCAGGCCATCCGTTCTTGTCAGCGGTGGCAACGGTGCCAGCACACTGTCACTGATATCGGCACCGAATATCTGCGCGATGGTATTGGAATACTGCTCTGAGCTCATCAGGCGGACGCGCAATAGAGACGCACTGTCCTCCGGTTCAGCCGTGCCACCGGAGCAACCCGCAAGAAAAAATACCGCCGCTATGAATGGCGCAATCAATAGCAGCCCGCGGGGTGCGTAGCGCAAACGCAATTTATCGCAATCATTCAACAAGCGCGTGTGGCCTCATGAAAACCGACCTTGAATTATATCATCCCAACAGCGCGGCGCCCGCTGATTTAGGGCACCTGGTACACGGTGCGTGATGCGAAAACCATGCATTGCGCGGAGGTTTGGCAATCGTGGCAAGATGCCGCGATTTGTGTCTACCGCTCTTCCGCCACCTGCTCCGCCGTAACCTCCCCACCGGTATTACCCCACGCACTATGCAAATAGCTCGCCAGCGCAGCAATTTCTTCATCATCAAGAACATACCGAAAATCCTCCATTGGCTTCCTGCGCTTTGTCGGCAGTGGTGGATCCGGCAATTCAGGACCGTCAAGAATGACGTTGATCAGTGACGCTGGATTACTCGCCTGCACAACGAGACTGCCGCCGCCAAGCCGCGGTGCCGATTCCTCATCGCCCAGCCCGGTCGGCAAATGACAGGTACCACAATGCAGGTTGTAGAGCGTTCTTCCCATTCCCAGTACGCTGTCTTTTGCTGTTGCGACATTGTTTGCGTCGTTAGACGGCAGGCTTTTCAGATACACCGCCATTGCATTAACATCGTCGTCATTCAGATGTCGCGTACTGTTCAGGAGCACTTCATTCATCGGCCCGAACGTTTCCACGAACGAATTCTTGCCAGTCTTGAGGTAGGCCGCAACTTCCTCATGCGGCCAGAGCCCCAGGCCACTGGCCGCAGAGGTCAGATTCGGCGCCGACCAGGGGCGCATAGCACCACTGACAACCTTGTCGGTATAGACGCCGCCCGTCATCGCCATATCAGCATGCTCGGCACCGAGAATATTCCTGGGGGAATGGCACGCTCCGCAGTGCGCCAACGCTTCAATAATATAGGCGCCCCGATTCCACTCTGCTGATTTCGTAGCATCCACAACATAGGCGCCTGCATCGAAAAACATCGCTTTCCAGACAAACATTAATGAGCGCTGGTTGAACGGAAAGGACAGGTCGTTTTTCTCAGCGTCCTGATGCACGGCAGGAATGCTTTTCAGATAAGCTAACAGCGCCGCGACGTCATCATCAGTCACTTTAGTGAAAGCGGTATAAGGGAAGACCGGATACAAGTGCTTCCCGTCTGCTCTAACGCCGTTGCGCATTGAGTCTAGAAACTGGGCGCCAGACCAATTGCCGATACCGGTGTCCGTATCCGGCGTTATATTGGTCGAGTAGATTCTGCCGAAAGGAGTTTCGAATGCCACGCCACCTGCCATGAATTCTCCGCCGCCTGTCGTATGACAGCTGGCGCAATTGCAAGCGAGCGCCAGGTACTTGCCGCGATCGATCTGACTATCATCTACAATTGCGGAGTTCGCACTGACGCTCGATTGGTTTCTTGCGCTACCAGAGTCGCCCGATGCGAAAAACAGGGCAGCAGCGCCGAACAAAAGAACCAAAGCGGCGACCGACAGGAGATGGCGTGGAAATTTCAAGGGATTAATAACTCAACCCACATAAGTATTAGTCGTTGGGGATAGTCGTATAGTCTTCGCGCATCAGAAAACCAAACCCATCGAATTCAAAGGTCACCACACCCTCCCAGGTCGGTACGGATTTCGCTTGTCCCTGCAATATTAGTTCGAACGCCTTCTGTGCTTCCAGCAGCATAATGGGATTCACTTTCGGTGTGTTATGCGCCGGCAACAGGGCTGTCAATTCTGGAACGAGTTCCACCAATCGATCGAGAGACTTTTTATACGCCGCAAGATCTGTTTCCGGGAAATACAACCAGATCGGCCCTGCATAAAAGCTGTCACCGGTCCACAACAGACCAGCTTCTTCGTCGAGCAAAGCGATGGAGTCATTGGTGTGCCCGGGAATATGCAATACGGCTAGTTTCCTGCTGCCCAGATCAATAAACTCTCCCTCTTTGACAGCAGCAGTGATCGAATAGGGCCTGACGCGGTGCTTTTCCTCTGTACCTCCTACTGGAAGGCCTTTGCACAATGCCGCCGCTGAGGCCTCCGTCTTTACCTGCTCACTATCGCTGCCCGCACTATTTTCAAGCGCGAATTTTGTAGACGGGGACAGGATTTCTTCAAACTGGTGATTACCGCCAATATGATCGAAATGACTGTGGGAATTAAGAACCCGGATGGGCTTATCGGTCAATTGATCGACAATTGCCTTGATATCACCGATGCCGTTTCCGGTATCAAAAAGCAATGCAGACTCACTGCCGATAACGAGATAAGAGATTACTTCCTGCCATTGAAATGGTTCATAAATAGCCCAGACACCGGTTTCTACTTCGTAAACCTCAAACCAGTCATTGCTAACGTCGCTTTTTTGAAATTGGCTATAAGCTGCACGTGGAAGACGGTCACAAAATGATTCAAGTTGCGCCTGGGCGGTGGCACTCGCGACAACCAAGGTCATCAGGAACAAAGAAAAAACGATAATCCGACTTTTACTGGATTCATTATTAACAACCACAATCACTCGATTCCCTCCCCACATGGGTTCCCACGTCATATGCTATGCAGATTCGTACCTCAGAACAACTGTGCGATTTCTCTGCTGCTGTTTTTGGAGGTGGTGTTGCCGCTATCTTATCCGGCGCGACTTGAAAACCGTAATCGTGCGGGCCCGCTGCCGTACGAAGCAGCGTATCAGGTCAATGACTGGCTATGTAGTCCGGCACCTCCACAGTAATATTACTCGAACACCTGTATTGTTCACGTACTCTTGAGTCGTTCCAGCAAAAGCTCCTCAACACCTTGTATATGGCGACGAATGAGGTCTGCTGCCAAATTCGCATCACCTTTTTTCACTGCTTTCAATATTTCTCTGTGCCCTGCAAACCCCGCCATAATTCTTTTCCTGGTTAATGGCATTATTTGTCGAAGCGTGTGAATGCGACCTGAGACAACCATGTAAGCGTCGATCAGTAAGGGATTGCCGCAGGAATCAACAAATGCTCTGTGAAACCGGGTATCCAGAAGATGACATTCTTCAAGCTGGCCACTTGCCAGTCTTTGCTTCGCTTCCCTTACGATATCCTGTAGCTCGGTGACCAACTCGATCCTTCTTTGCGCAACAGCGAGTCGGATTGCTCCGACTTCCAGGATCGAACGTAGTTCGCAAAGATTATGCACGTCATCGGCAGTGGGACTAAAAACGAACGTCCCCGATTGGGGCTTGATCACGATCAGCCCTTCAGTCTGCAAATTCAACAGCGCCTCGCGAATCGGCGTGCGACTAACCGCAAATTCGCTTTGCAGGCTTTTTTCATCGAGTTTTGTACCAAGCGCATAGCGACCCGACAGTATCTCTGCTCGAATCGCGTCCGTAATCCGCGCCTTCAGAGCACTTCCCCGAGAAAATGGTCGGACATTTGTTGTGATTACTGATTCCGCCATGCTCACACCGTTAATTCTGCTTCGTTGCGGTCCTGCTGGTGCCGAAAATCAACCGAGACAAATTCTGTTAATTCCTCCACCTCTGGCTGAGGTGGCCACAGGTACCATTGTAAATCGGCATGTAGCGGATTAGTATACTAATATATTAATAATTAGAAATCGTCAATTTCAACTCGGGCAAAGGCATACCCGATTGTGACCAGAGCATCCAATGAGCACCGTGCCCGACTCTATCGATACCCGACTACTGCTGTTCGTCAAAGCAGAGTGCGAAACCTGCCAGCTGGCAGTCGCGGCTATTGATGAGGCAGTCAGCGCCGGCAAAGCGATTCAAATTTGGGTACAGGACGACCCGTCATTCCTGAAGGGACTGGGCTCGACGAGTGATATCGGACTTGAAGAGTCATTCCGCTGGGACATTGAATCAACGCCAACTCTGATTCAGGTGGGCATGGAAGGCGAACTGGTTCGGGTAGAAGGCTGGGACCGTGAAGGATGGAGAAACCTGCTCAGGATGCCGACACTCGGTGACGAGCTGCCGGATTTTCAGCCTGGCTGTGGCTCCAAAAGCCGCGAACCCGGTATTCACGAGCAACTGCTTGCAAATTTTGGTGATCCGGGAATCAGCGCACGCAGGGTCGAGCTGGGCAAATGGGACGATGCGATGGAGTCCTGTTTTGAGCATGGCTGGACTGATGGTCTGCCGGTTACGCCGCCGACCGATGCACGAATTATCAGGATGCTCGCGGCTACCAGTCGAGACTCTCAGGAAGTAGTCGGCAAAGTGCCGCCGAACCTCGCACCGATTACCGTCGAAAAAGCTGCCATTAACGCCGTATTGGCGGGCTGCAAACCCGAGTACTTCCCTGTGGTGCTGGCCTCGCTGGAGGCCGCTCTTGAACCAATATTTACGATGCATGGATTGCTGTGCACAACCTGTTGCTCGTCGCCGATAATCGTAGTCAATGGCCCGATCGCCCGACAGATTGGCATGAACTGGGGGATGAATGTTCTCGGCCAGGGCAATCGCGCCAACGCTACTATTGGCCGGGCGTTACAACTCATCATTCGCAACGTCGGTGGTGGTATTCCGGGAGAACTGGATCGAGCAACTCTGGGTGGCCCCGGAAAATTTACGTTTTGTTTCGCCGAGGATGAGTACACCGACACTGAATGGGAACCATTATCTGTATCCCGTGGATTTGAGAGGGGACGGAATACCGTTACGCTTTTTCAGGGTGACGGCATACAAGGGTTTATCGACCAACGCTCCCGCACTCCCGACGAGCTCACGAAATCTCTGGCGATGTCACTGCTTGCCGTCGGACACGTAAAACTCGCAGAATTTACCAACGCAATGTTGATAATTTCTCCAGAGCACCACGCAATCTTCAGGGAAGCCGGATGGAATCGCGAACGATTGACGGATGAGTTGCACGCCGCGATGAGACGGCCCGGATCTGACCTGATCGAGGGAGCCCAGGGTGTGGGAGAAGGTATTGTCGCATCCCGGGCAAACGAGACGGTAAACAAATTCTGGCCGGAAGGCTTACTGATTGTTCGGGCTGGCGGACAGGCTGGTCTTTTCTCTGCTATTTGTGCAGGCTGGACAGGCGGCCGGTTCCGCGACCAGTCGCAACCCGTTACCAGGGAGATCAGATTATGACTGCAACCGCTCTTCGTGATCCAACAGCAGAGACCTCGGAGGTAAATCGGCCAAGAAAGCAACCACCAGAGACTCTGGATGACAAAACGGTCGCGTTGCTGGATATCGGCAAAATGCGCGGTGATGAATTTGTCGATCGGATGGAACAATTGTTCGCCGCACGCGGTATAACCACCACGCGGTACAAGAAACCCACCAATACCCGAACTGCACCGGTTGAGATAATTCAGGACATCGTTAACGACGTAGATATCGTGGTCATCGCCCTGTCTGACTGTGGTTCGTGCACGTCATGCTCAACACATGACCTCAACGACCTCGATCAACTGTGTATTCCAGGCGTGAACGTTATGACTGAAGATTTTCGGCATGCATTCGAGCAGCACTGCGCCAAAATTTGCTTCGTCGGCCCCTCCGTTTACACGCCGCATCCGATGCAAAATCGCACCACCGAACAACTGCACGAATTCGCTGACGCTGTATTTGAAGATATTCTTGCCGCGATCACCTCGAGCGGCGGCATACTAGAAACGCAATCGCGTAGGCCCGGTACTACGTGAATACACGTTTGCAGAAAAAACGCTAAAAGTAGTTGTTGCGTAACCGCGATTCGGCTTCAGACACAATCGTATTCATTATTTCGGCGGCAGGCTTAATTGAGTCGATCAGGCCCGTTGCTTCGCCGACAAAAGTGTTGGCAGTGCTTACATCTCCATCAACCCACGCGGCACTCCACTTTTGCGCTTCTTCTTCGGCGGCCGCTATCAGGCCATCGATGTCGTCATGCCACCGATCTGTGAATGCGTTTTGCAAGACCCTTGCGGTATAGCGTTCCGGCCATGCCAGCTTGCGCGCAATGTCCATTACACTCGAGCGGATGGTCTCATCTCCGGTAGCATCGAGCGCCGCCTGTAGCAAATTGGGATGTACAAGAGCTTCTGCAGAGGCCCAGAAACGGGACCCTATGACAACGCCGTCAGCGCCAAGCATCAGTGCAGCCGCAAGCCCGCGGCCGTCGGCCACTCCGCCTGCCGCGCAAAGCAGCGTATCCGGTGAATGGCGGGCGATGTAGTCGGCTACCTCGGGGACAATCGTAAACGTCGCGCGCTTTTCACCGTGGCCACCGGCTTCCGCCCCCTGGGCGACGATGATGTCTGCACCTGCGTCCATGGCATGTTTTGCGTCCCGCAGGGTCTGGACCTGGCAAATCAGGAGCACATTGGCGGCTTTGACGTCGCCCGCAAATGGAGCCGGGTCACCAAATGACAGAAATACCGCCACCGGTTCGTGTTGCAGAACAAATTGGAGAAGCTGTGGTTTTTGCTGCAATGACCAGGTGATCAGACCGCATCCGATCGACTGCTGACCCGCTAACCTGAATTGTTCGGCTAGCCAAACCTTGTCTCCATACCCGCCGCCGATCAATCCCAAACCGCCTGCACCTGACACTGCCGCCGCCAGTGTGCCGCCCGCGGCAATGGCCATCGGTGCCTGGATGACCGGGTGACGAATGCCCAGTCGCTTTGTCAGTCTTG
>PVMS01073892.1_pt1 | contig 14405 bp, 12 predicted proteins | sample 1853461 | NCBI WGS metagenome assembly PVMS01 (sample SAMN08582032, study PRJNA380276) | Marine sediment metagenome, whole genome shotgun sequencing project. | isolation source: ocean sediment barecode stripped | collected 2017 | reverse complement strand
GCAGGAAAAAGAAGATCGCAGAATCGATCAGCTAACTCTTTTTGATGAGTAGATTGCCTGCCACCTTTAGGTGGCGCATATTTTAATCCGCTTTGAGCGGTTCACATTTCAAGCCACCGGTTTTACCGGTGGTCTATGACTATTTCAAACCGATATGCGTTTGTGACTTTTTACGAGTTCATCAAGACTTCGATAAATCTCCAAAATTGGATTCTTACCAACTTTATGGGAATCTGAGTAAGTATCTGAGAAAACGGCACAATACTGATCAGGCCTTTTTGTTGGTTACAGTCCAAAATTTTGATTAAGAAAGGAGGGATGCCAGTCATCAAGACTTCGATAAATCTCCAAAATTGGATTCTTACCAACTTTATGGGAATCTGAGTAAGTATCTGAGAAAACGGCACAATACTGATCAGGCCTTTTTATTGGTTACAGTCCAAAATTTTGATTAAGAAAGGAGGGATGCCAGTCAGTTATAGGGAATCGAAGATAGAATATAATCGTAAAAAACTTAATAAATCTATGCGAAAAGGAGGTATAGCAAATGTATCGAAAAATAGGATCATGGATTATTGTCTCAGCTTTCTTTTTTTTGTTGGCGATACCCATTTTTCACTTGACCGAAGCACAAGCTGCATGCCCTGCTTCAACCATCGCTGATCCCGCCGGCACTCATATCGGACAATACCCTCATCAGTATGAATTATCTGAATTTGAGAAGCTGTCAGGTTGCAAACTTTCCTTTAACGAAAATCCTGATATCGGCAAATTGAATAAGGAACTTAACGGCGACAAACCTATGCCGGCGGTCGCTGAGCGCTTACCGGCAGAGCCTCTTATATTCCCGCCTTATGAGAAAATCGGAAAATATGGAGGTCGGTTGCGCGGCATTTCCAAATCACCGGAAAGCGGTACCTCCGATGTGCTTAGCACCCGCCATGTTAATCTTTTTCGCTTTCACGAAGACCTGAAGACTATTGTGCCCTGTGTGGCTAAGGGGTGGGAATACAATGATGATTTTACCGAATTAACCGTTTACCTTCGTAAGGGACATAAGTGGTCCGACGGGGCACCCTTCACCGCTGAAGATATCGCTTTTTGGTACAACGATATCAAACTGAACAAAGAATACTATAAGCACGTCGAAAGCCTATGGGTCTTTGGTGGCAAACCGATGCAGGTTGCAGCCGTTGACGAGACCACCGTCAAATTCACCTTCGCTGAACCCGCACCGAATTTTGTGATCTATCTGGCCATTGCCTACCAGCAACCTTTCCAACCCATGCACGTCTTGAGCCGGTTCCAACCGAAATACAACCCGGAGGCGAATAAAGAGGCAAAAAAGTTGGGCTTTAAAAGCTGGGTAGAGCGCTTCAAGCTTTACTATCACGATTGGAAAGACAGCTACCATCCTTTGTCAGGGCCAAAGGGCTCAAGGGTCAACATACCCACGCTTGAGTCTCACGTGCTTACTGTAGAAACACCTGAATTCCGCCGCTTAGTTGCCAACCCCTACTTCTTTATGGTGGATACTGCCGGCAATCAATTACCTTACATTAACGAGCATTACGAGATCTTTAGCGAGGATATAGATGTAACTCTCCTCAAGATGATGAATGGAGAAATTGATTACAAGCAGCAAAATCTTGAGCTTGAACATTACCCGGGGCTCAAACAGAAAGAATCAAAGAAACCTTACCGCGTTCTGCTCAGACCCGCTATCAGCAAAGACATGTTTTACACATTTAATATTACGCATGAAGATCCGGAAAAGCGTAAGATTTACGGCGATCTGCGTTTCCGCCAAGCAATGTCTCTGGCAATGAACCGCAATGAAATCAGAGAAATCGTCTATCTCGGCAAGGGAAAACCCAAACAGGTACTTCCGGCTGACCCCACAACTGTTGATTTTGTAGATCCGAAATATATCACGCAATTTATCGACTATAATCCGAAACGAGCCAATGCACTGTTGGATGAGATGGGCTTGACTAAACGGGGCGCCGACGGCTTTCGCCTGCGTTTCGATGGCAAACCGCTGATAATTTTCCTGCAATATGCTCCTCAGGGAGGATCTAGCCAAGTACATGAACTTATGAAGAATTATTGGGATGATGTCGGGGTGCGCACGGACATTAAAGAAGTCACCTCCGATGTATATCGACAGCAGTGTGGTGCAAACAAGCATGATATTGCCGCATGGCAAAACGATTACAGTTGCGCCGTCAAACTCGCCGGTGATACAAGCATCATGTTCCCACCGTTCGGCACTCCAATCAACAAGCGCACCGGACAACTGTGGGACGATTGGGTTCGCAGCAATGGCGCCAGAGGAATTGAACCCCCTGAAGATATCAAGCGACTGTATGATTTAGCGATTAAGTTCAAAGCCTATCCCCTTGGTTCCGTGGAAAGTAACCGCATTGGCGCAGAGGTGGTAAAGATTCACGCTGAAAACCTGATCAGTATCGGCATAATAGGTGATACGCCGGCGCCCGTCTTCGTTCATAATCGCGTTGGCAACTTCGGTGGATTTTCCAGGGTTGGCTACCCGTATTATTGGTCTTATCCTTTTCGGCCACATCAGTGGTATCTCAAGTAAGGGGAAGTAATTTGGATGGCGCCGATAGAGGAAAGTTCAAGATACCTCTATCTATAAGTTAAATACCAACACAACATTGAGCGGGAAACCGGTTTCTGAGAAGGCGGTTCCCGCTCACGAGAATGAACCTATGCTGAATTTTTTTCTGAAACGTGTTGTGTCCATGATCTTCACCCTCTTTTTTATATCGGTGATGATTTTTATTATCATTGAGCTACCGCCGGGTGATTATGCCGACCGCTATGCTTTCCGTAAATTGACCTCATCCGGCATGTCGGTTACCGAAAAAGACATGGAAAATTTACGCCAGCAGTTCGGACTGGATAAACCACCCTTGCAGCGCTATCTCAACTGGATTAGCGACATCGTTTTGCGAGGGGACTTCGGCAACTCGTTTCTCTACAATGTACCGGTTGCCAATGTTATCGGCGAACGCATCTGGCTGACGATTGCAATAGTAGTTGTCACCATACTTATCACTTACGGTTTGGCTATCCCGCTCGGTATTTATTCTGCATTGTACCGCCACTCCGTCGGGGATTATCTGGCAACCTTTATCGGCTACATCGGCCTGGCACTGCCCAACTTCATGCTGGCACTGGTGCTGCTCTATTTCAGCGTAACTGTGTTGGGCGGTTCGGCCGGGGGGCTCTTTTCACCGCAATACCTGGAAGCCAGTTGGAACTGGGCCAAATTTGTGGATCTGTTTAAGCATTTATGGGTTCCGGCCATCGTGCTTGGCACCGCCAATACCGCCTTCCACCTCCAGACCATACGGGCCACCATGCTCGACGAACTGAACCAGCTCTATGTCTCGGCAGCTCGCGCCCGTGGGATCCCGGAATGGAAAGTCATTTTTAAATACCCCGTGCGGATCGCCCTCAATCCTATTGTGAGTTATCTAGGCTTTGACATAGCCAGAGTCATGGCCGGCGCGCCGGTTGTGGCTCTGGTACTATCCTTGCCTGAGGCCGGCGATCTGCTGCTCAAGGCACTGCTCGACCAGGATATGTTCCTGGGCGGCGCAATCCTGCTGATGATCAGCTCCACGATCGTGGTCGGTGTCTTTATTTCCGATCTGCTGCTGGGAGCTTTAGATCCGCGTATCAGATTGGGAGAGTCCTAAATGGAAAAAGCGGATATAAGTAGTGAAAAGCCCGTTCCTCAACAGATGGTTGATGAACAGAAAATAAAATATTATACCGCCAGTCAATGGCAACTCGTCTGGTGGCGTTTTCGTCGCAATCGGTTAGCATTGATCGGTGCAGCTATACTTAGTCTTTTCATCATCATCACGATGTTTGCAGAGCTGATCGCCCCTTACAGAGGCACAACGATTGATACTAGTTATTTACTCGGCCCCCCTCAAATCATCCGCTTTTGGGATAAAAACGGCATTTCGTTGCGTCCTTTTTTGCATCGAGTTAAGACAAAACGGGACCCGGTAACCCTTAGAATGATTCCCTTTGCGGACACGTCGAAACGTTGCTATATTCGCTTTTTTGCAAGGGGCGACAAATATAAGTTCTGGGGATTGAACTGGATAAAAAGCGACCTACATATTTTCGGCGTGGATGAGGGGAAAATTCACCTCTTTGGCACCGACCGGATGGGACGCGATCTGTTCTCCCGCACTATGCTGGCCACACGTACCTCATTGATTATCGGTGTTGCGGGGGTCATGATCGCTTTTTTTATGGGTCTCCTCATGGGCGGTACGGCCGGCTACTTCGGCGGCCGAATAGATTTTTTTATTCAGCGCTTGATCGAACTTATCCGTTCTATTCCGGATATTCCTCTTTTTATGGGCTTTGCCGCGGCGATGCCCAGAGAGTGGTCGCCGGAGAGGGTTTATTTCGTCATCACCATCATTATTGGATTTTTCGGTTGGACAACCCTGGCACGGCGCACGCGCGGCAAACTGCTGTCGCTTCGCAACGAGGACTATGTCCTTGCGGCCCGGTTTGCAGGCGCAACCAGCCGCAGAATTATCGCCAGGCACATGCTGCCGGCCTTCACCAGCTATATCATTGTGGATCTTGTCGTTTCATTTCCCTACATGATTTTGGCTGAAACAGCTTTAAGTTTTGTACAGCTTGGATTACGCCCTCCTGTCATCAGTTGGGGAGTGCTGCTGAAGGGTGCACAAAATATTCAGGCTATCGAGTTGGCCCCGTGGCTCTTCATCCCGGTCATCTTTGTCGCAATAGCGGTGATGGCGTTTGTTTGTTTAGGCGATGGGATGCGGGATGCGGCGGATCCCTATACTTCATAAGAGGGGAACTTTGTGAATACGGAAAGTACGAGCGTCATGCCTGGACAAGGTGAGGACATCAGCAGCAAGGTTTTGTTTGAAATCAAAGATCTCACGGTCTCATTTCATACTGATGAAGGCATTGTAAAAGCGGTAAACGGGATAAGTTATACTGTCAATCGCGGGGAAACCCTTGGCATTGTGGGCGAAAGCGGCTCCGGAAAGAGCGTGGCCTGTAGTGCCATTTTACAACTTTTGCCCAAAACAGCCGAGGTGGCAGGATCAATCCTGCTGCAAGGCAAAAACGGTAACATAAGGGATTTAGCGAGGCTAAAACCTGCCAGCCGCGAAATGAGAAACATCCGTGGTGGTAAAATTGCAATGATTTTCCAGGAGCCCATGAGTTCCTTTTCGCCCGTGCATACCATTGGCAATCAACTCATGGAAGCTATTTTGCAGCATCGGAACGTCAGTAAACAAGAAGCCGGAGAGATCGCCGTTGATATGCTCGACCGGGTAGGCATCTCCAATCCTGCTCAGCGTTTTCGACAGTACGCATTTGAACTTTCAGGGGGGATGCGTCAACGGGCCATGATCGCCATAGCGCTTAGCAGCAATCCCAATCTGCTCATCGCCGATGAGCCGACTACAGCACTGGATGTGACGATTCAGGCCCAGGTTCTTGAGTTAATGGGCCAGCTTCAGACAGAGCGCCACATGGCCATCATCTTTGTTACCCATGATATAGGCGTGATTGCCCAAATTGCAGATGAAATTGTAGTGATGTACCTGGGCTATATCCTGGAGCGCGGCACGACTCGGGAAGTGATTAACAACCCGCAGCATCCCTATACCCGAAAACTGCTTGAAGCCATCCCGCGCCTTGATCACCTGGGAGGTCGGCTGGTGGCTGTAGGAGGAGATATTCCAGGCCCCTTCGAGTTCCCCAGCGGTTGTCCATTCCACACTCGCTGCCAACAAATGATTGCCGGTCAATGTGATACAACCTTCCCGGCCGTAGTCGCCATCAGCCAGACCCACTCGGCAAATTGCATCTTCTACGAATAGAGGAAAATAATTGTGGCCTTAATCAAAATCAATAATCTTAAAGTTCATTTCCCTATCCGAACCGGGCTATTCGGTCGTGTACAGGGCCATGTCAGAGCCGTAGACAATATTTCATTGAAAATCCGCCGGGGAGAAACTATAGGCCTGGTAGGTGAAAGCGGCTCCGGCAAGACTACTGTCGGGCGCACCATTTTGCGAGGGATCGAGCCGACTGATGGACAGATATTCTTTAAGCGAAACGATCATTATGTTGAACTGACAAAGCTTCAGGGAGAAGAGCTGAGAAAATTTAGAAGGCACATGCAAATGATCTTTCAGGATCCATATGCATCCCTAAATCCCCGCATGACTGTCCGCGATATAATTGCCGAACCGCTTGTCGCCGGTGGACTGGATAAAGGAAAAACTCTCGATGCGCGGGTACGGGAAGGAACCGCTCGCTGCAAACTTAATTTGGAATACCTTCGCCGTTTTCCGCACGCTTTCAGCGGCGGACAGCGTCAGCGTATAAGCATAGCCAGGGCAATCGTGTCCAATCCGGAGTTTATCGTCTGTGATGAATCCGTCTCGGCCCTTGATGTGTCGGTCCAGGCGGAAATACTGAACCTGTTGATGGATTTGCAAAAAGAGCTTAAAACGACTTACCTTTTCATTGCGCATGATCTTAGCGTGGTTGCGCATATCTCCCATCGGGTGGTAGTGATGTACATGGGAACCTTCGTAGAACTCGCACCTACCAAGAACCTCTTTTTTCGTCCAAAGCATCCTTACACCGAGGCTCTCCTTTCCGCCATACCCGAGGCTAATCCCGATCACCAGATGAAACCGGTAAGCCTTAAGGGAGAAATCCCCGATATCATAAACCCGCCTGGCGGGTGCCGTTTTCACACTCGCTGTAATTACGCCCGGGATCGGTGCAAGGACGAAGTTCCCGGATGGCGAGAGATGGATCAAGAGCATTTCGTTGCATGTCACTTTGCCGATGAACTGGAGCTAACCGGTGGTATGACTAATTAATTTCATTAAACCACCAGCTCCGCTGGTGCGACCCTAATAGGCTTTGCCGGTCAGGCGTGATAAAACCTTCTTCCCGAGGGCTCCTAAAGGGTAGTTCGGGAAGGAGGTTTGTATGAGAGAATATCAAAGTTTAGCACATGTACGATGGGAATGTAAGTATCATATTGTTTGGGTACCCAAATACCGACGAAAGAGGCTTTATGGTAAAGTTCGACGTAGGTTTGGTGAAATTATTAGCGATTTGTGCAGACAGAAGGGAGTTGAGGTGATTGAAGGTCATGCAATGTCTGACCATGTGCATTTATACTTAAGTTTTCCACCGAAGTTCAGCATTGCGTATGTAGTGGGATTTTTGAAAGGGAAGAGTGCGATTATGTTGAACCGAGAATTCCGAACTAAGGCAAAAGGGTCTAAGAGTTTTTGGATCCGGGGCTATTTTGTAAGTACAGTAGGCTTGGACGAGAAGGCGGTTCGGGAATACATTCGGGATCAGGAGAAGTTAGACAAAGACCAAATGGAATTTAATTTTGATTAGACCCGTGGCCCCTTTCAGGGGCCGTCCTGAAGCCACCCGCTATGTGGGTGGAGCTTCACTCGAGACAATAGAGGATGGTAATCAATAAAGCGTATTTTATCTAATAGGAAAAAAAATGGAGCTTTCAATAAGCACTGGCTACTTAACGGACAAGCTGAGACCCGAACCGTACCTACGGCGTATTGCAGATGCGGGGTTCACCCATATTCAGTGGACCTATCACTGGGGTTCAGATTTTCTTTACTCAAAATGGGAAATCGATCAAATCAGAACGTGGCTTAAAGATTTCGGGCTCAAGGTGTTGGACATACACGCGTCGGCCGGCATTGAAAAAAACTGGGGATGCCTTCGCGATTATGAAAGGCTGGCCGGAGTCGAACTTGTGAAGAACAGGATCTTTATGGCCGCCAGTCTTGGGACAGATGTGATTAACCTGCATATTCCAAAAGAGCCGGAATCGGAGACTGAAAAAAAGCTATTTCAAATTCAATTGCGCAAATCCCTGGATCAACTGAAACCGTTTGCAAAAGAGCACAATGTCCACATAGCTATAGAGAACTTGGTGGGGCAGGACACTGCCACGCATCGGAAACTTTTCTCTGAGTACGATCCAAGTTTTCTTGGTTTATGCTTTGATTCCGGCCATGCTAACGTCGGCGGCATGGGGTTTGAGCTGCTCGATTCGCATAAAGATCGTCTTTTATCCATACATCTGAATGATAATGATGGTGTTAATGGCCAGCAGCACAATCTCTTGTTTTCAGGGACTATAAAGTGGTCACTTGTAGCCACAGCCATTGCTGAATCCTCATACTCCAAATGCGCCAGCATGGAGGTGGAGATGAATCATTTAAATTTCAAGTCGGAAAAGGCATTTTTAAAAAAGGCGTTTGAAACGGGAAATGCTTTTACAAAAATGCTAAGTCAGGCGCGTAATCGTATCAGTGGCCGTGCATAGTCGGCAACGGACACATATAGTGATTTTCTGATTATAACGGATTTTTGGGAGCAACTCCAACCTATTGAATTTATTGATTCACTGTAGGCCGATCTCATTTTATAGAAGGGGCATTGTATTTGTGTGTATAATCGCCCTGCTTGTTTGATATATCCTGTTATTTCGAATGTTTGAACGTGGAAGCGCTATAAAAATATGTCAATCATAAAATTGTAAAAACAATGGCCTCCCCTAAATCCGTTATAAGCAGAAAATTCCTTTGTCGGGCGACCAAATGTGGCGTTAAAATATTTTTCAAACTTATTGACAGGGACTGAAGGTAGGATGTGCTCACGAAACAACCCGGGCCATCTGGATTCAAGCATCTGCCGTCTCTTGGGAGTAAGAAAATACCAAGGGTCGAAAATGTTAAGCTGATTCGGATTTTTCACTTTGATTATAATTCTACATTTAACTGTCTGATTAATTTAACTTTTTATACCAAATTCAGAAGAAAAAGGTATGCGCTGTTTTTCGTTATTTATAATTATTTCAAACCGATATGTGTTTGTGACTTTCAAATAACTAAATCATAACCTATTGATATGATTAACAAGTTATTTTTAGTTGCAGTGTCGCGAAGCGGCATATTATAGCTTTTTACGAGTTCATCAAGATTGGAGCGGTCTATGTTAAAGGCAGACGAATCGATTCAACGCGAGTTGGTTGAACTGACACAGGATTTGATCAAAATTCCCTCTTTCACAGGGGATGAAAAGGCACTTGCCGATTTCATCCTTGATAAACTGAAGGCGTATGAGGTCGATGATGCATTTATCGACGGCATTGGCAACGTAGTAGGGATCGTGGCAGGCACCCAGCCTGGGCCCACCATTTTGCTGAACGGGCATCTAGATGTCGTCCCTGAAGGCAATATCGACAACTGGAACTTCGATCCTTTCGGCGGGGAAATCGATGATAAAGGTAATATCCGTGGCAGGGGCGCCTGCGACCTGAAAGGCGGCCTATCCGTTCAACTTTACATGATTAAGCTGTTTCAGCAGTACAAGAAAGATGGGAACGAGTTGCCGGGAAATTTGATTTTTTCGGCGGTGGTACATGAGGAGGCTGCAGAAATGATGGGTATGGAATACTTGTGCAAAGAGACACTTCCGAAAAAAAGGCTCAATTGCGACGTTGTTTTTTTATGCGAACCAACGGGGCTCAATGTCGTTTTGGGCCAGCGAGGCAAGGTCGAAATCTCGGTAAAGACTAAAGGTAGAACTGCACATTCGTCTATACCCGAGGCTGGCGTCAATGCCCTTGAAAAAATGATACCAGTATTGGAATATGTCTTCGGGTGCGCGAAAAAAAAATTAAAAAATCATGAACTTTTCGGAAACAGCTCCATTACCGTTACAAACCTGGTGTGCCATCCGGGCACCTTGAGCATCATTCCGGATGAATGCGAAATATCTATTGACAGAAGATACATGCCTAATCAAAAGATTGATGACCTGATTCAGGAGTTTGAAACCCTTTTCGTGAAAATCCGAGAAAAGGATCCGGAATTTCAGGCGGCTGTGTGTCCGAGAAAATTGGTGGAGACATCCTATACCGGATATCAAAAAGAGGTTATAAAATATCATCCGCCGTGGATCACCGATGCAAACCATCCTTTTGCAGTTAAAACGATGGCCGCGTTGAAAAAAGTGGGCCAGTCTCCTGAAATCAGCTACTGGAAATTCGGCACCGACGGCAGTATGACAGCGGCACTGCTGGGCATTCCGACGATCGGCTATTCCGGCACCGAAGAAAAATATGCGCACACGCCTGATGAGATGGTAAATATTGAGATGATGGTAAAGTCCCTGGAAGGATACTATGCTATTATTGAGGAAATTTTGAGCTGAAGCAGTGCAGGTATGTAGATTTTCGTTGATTGAAAATAGAAGTAGCCATGCCTATCCGATTATCACAGGTTAGCTTGTTTCTGCGGAATTTCCACGTCTTTGTCCGCGTTCATAAAAATCCCTGTAGGTCAACGAATCCACTCGGGCGGCAATCTTCAACACATTGTCAAAACCCACCATTGGCCAGAATCGCCGGTTAAATCGGAAAACGAATTCATTGAGATAGCCCTGCAAGTGCTCCGGGCTGACTCCGTGATGCGTTCCCAAAAGCCACGCATCAAGATTCCCGAACACAATGTGGATCATTGGAAGATGTTGGTCAGTCTTGGCTTGATCACCACGTACAGGCACGGCTGTATGTCTATAGCCCAGTTTGTGCAAGTTGTCGTAGCCAGTCCACCCGTCGGTCCGTACCTCGGCATTCTTCTGGATGTTGGCCAGAACCGCCGGTTCAAGCGTTTCCTGCTTGCGGTTCGGTATAACCTGGAGGCGCAACCTGCCAGCGATAAAACCGCGGCCATGTCCTCCTCGGTGCTGTGGACGCTGGCCAGATGGTAGATTCGGGTCAGGGCCAATGGCTTTTTTCCGCGGGAGTACCTCCAATGCCGACAACAAGCGTCTTGTGGTGCCGCCCTCGCCCTTCCCCCTGTGTTGCACCACCGACGTACGTTTCGTCTATCTCCACTGGCCATTTAGCACCAATTCCGTCTCGTCCGGGCCGAACCATCGCAGCGCGTAGCTTGTGTAGCATCAGAAACGCAGTTTCGTAGCGCTTAATGCCGAGTTGTTTTTGGAACTGTAGTGCGCTCATACCTGGCGTCTGCGTCGTAACCAAGTACGCAGCCCGAAACCAGACCGGCAGAGGCTGCTGAGTTCGGTGCATGATAGTGCCAGCTGTAAGACTAACTTGTTGCCCGCACTGACGACATTCTATAACACGTGGTCTGGCTTGAAGACGCCACGGTTCACCGAGTTGACCACAGGATGGACATTTGAACCCCTCAGGCCATCGAATACGCTCCAGATGGCGAGTACACGCAGCTTCGTCAGGGAAGAGATGCTGAAATTCCAAAAGGGTCCGAGGGTAATCTATGCCCCGGAGCATACCGCAAAGCTCCAACCTGTGTCAATCGGATAGGCATGGAAGTAGCAATATGGTGATGATAACGGGGTTGCGGGACGTTTTTGACTATATTGACAAACCTTCCCTCCGCCTTTCCAACATTTTTGAAACAGCAGATGTGGACACACCCAGTTGTCACCCTGTTTCCGCTAATGTCATGCCATATTCCGTAATCAATTGATACGCCAAATCCGACCTGATTTTTGGTGTCTTTCCCCGACGGCTGCCCGACTGCATCTCTTTGAGGTTAATACCTTCTTTTTCGGATACCTCCCTGATCAGCTTTACAGCCAGCTTCCTTTGCCTGTCTCCTGAATACTGATATTTCATCCTTTCATCAGCTTCTTCAATCAATTTTTCTACAAACTCACCACTGCCCAATATTCTTTTTTACTCAATTTGACAGTGCAATGTTTTTGGATTTGAGAGACAACCTGCTCTTATCCAATCTTTTGGGACGAAAGTTCAGTGATTTCTATTATACCTACACGCTCTATCCCGCAGAAGTAAAGGAGGGTCGGGCCAAGCTAACTCTTTAGAACTATTATAGAACAGTCAAGAATAGATGGCTATTTAGCTCCTATTTCGCACTTTTGGGGGGCAAAAAGAGCCTTATTCAAAGAACACCGTGCTAGGTTTATTCCTTTATTTTCAATTTCCGCTTCTCCTTCAAGACAAATCATGATCTCCGCACTTTGATCAGAAGGACTGGTTAAAGCAATTATTATCCTATCTCATTGGAAATTAAATGAAAAAACTTGTTTTACGGTTTTGCACCACCTTATTGAAATATTAAGTGGTATTATTAAGTTGCAAGATATGAAATAAAGTGGTACCACATATTCACTTTCACTGTTACTTTTTGCAAAAAATCCCACTAAACGAGGCCGCATATGAAAAGAGATATTATTCTCAAACTTCACCAGTGGAATAATAGAGAAGTGCGAAAGCCGCTGATTTTAAAAGGAACGCGTCAGGTCGGCAAAACCTATATTTTAAAACAATTCGGTCAAGAGGCATATCGCAGGTATCACTATATTAATTTTGAAGAGGATAAATCGTTAAGCAGAATATTTGAAAAAAATTTGAAACCAAAAAGAATATTGCAGGACTTGAATTTCTATCTTGATACATCAATTAACACGGATCAGGATCTCTTGATATTTGATGAAATTCAGGCATGTCCAAAGGCCTTGACAAGTCTTAAATATTTTAATGAGAGCATGCCTGCCCTTGCCATATGTGCTGCCGGATCATTACTCGGGTTGCATCTTGGAGAAAGTTCATTTCCGGTAGGTAAAGTAGAATATTTGGAAATGTTTCCCATGAGTTTCCTAGAGTTTATGGAGGCATCCGGTCAAAATAGGTATTCTGGATTTCTTCGGGACTTCACAGGAACAGATTCTATTCCAGCGCTTGTTCATTCTCATCTATGGGAGCAGTTAAAGCTCTATTTTATAATTGGCGGACTGCCGGAAGTTGTTAAGACATATGCTGACAATAAAGATGATCTGTTTAACTCTCTTCTGCTGGTAAGGCAAAAACATAATGACCTGATTCGAGATTATTTGGCTGACATTGCCAAGCATTCCGGAAAGCAGAATTCAATGCATATTGAACGCATTTGGAAAAATGTTCCCTCCCAATTGGCAAAGGAACAGGACGGTTCGGCTCCGAAGTTCAGATTTAAAGGTGTTGTGCCGGGGTTTAAGGCATATTCCAGGCTGGCAGGTGGAATTGACTGGCTTGATGCATCCGGTCTAATTATTAAAGCCCACATCGTGAATAGCGGGGAGATGCCGTTTTCGGCTTACACGAAAGATAACTATTTCAAACTGTTTTGCTTTGATGTAGGCATGTTAGGTTCAATAAGCCAGTTGCCCCCCAAGGCCATCTTGGATTATGATTATGGTACGTACAAAGGATATTTTGCGGAAAATTTTGTTGCGCAGGAATTCAGATGCGCAGGTGTAGATAAAATATATTCATGGAGAGAAAGAACTGCTGAAGTAGAATTTTTAAGAGAGGTAAACGGGAAAGTTCTTCCCGTAGAAGTAAAATCCGGCAGAAATACCCAGGCAAAAAGTCTAAAAGTCTTTGCTGAAAAATATAATCCCAAATACAGATCAATAATGAGCGCGCGAAACCTCAACATTGACCATGAAAACAGTATTCACCATTACCCGTTGTATATAGCGGCGCATTTTCCATTGTTTGTATAAAAGAAGCCGGATATCAAGGCATGGGTGTGGGTCCTTTGTTTTAAATTTATCAAATCCAGATATCGTTGATTGGTTGATTAGTTGATTAGTTAAGTGGTTGTAGATATGGATTTATCCCATATTTGTAAAATAATTGGACACTTCATGTTTCATCAATCGGAACATTCTTAAATTATGACTATAGTTTACCTAATCAACCATTCAACCAGTAAACTCTTATCACCTATGACGAGTCCTCATCGCCAGGCATGAATCAAGCCGACAATTTGACATTATGAAAAGGCTGATATAAAAGTTAGGAAATTTCCAGAATGATGCGTTGAAGGGATTACAGACTTTTTATGAAACCTTCAAATTCTACAAGTTAGTTCGCTTCGCTCACAGTTGGAATAATTGAATATTGGAATCGTGGAATGATGGGTTTAAAGAAAACAGAATTCAAAGCGCATATTATTGCATTGATTTTCTTGTTTTGATGGAGTAATTTATTAGGCAAAAAGCAAAATATAGATGCTTGATGAGCATCATCAAAAAATGTAGCTGCAACATTTTTTGTAGAATATACCTTTTTCCGCTTTCCATACCCAGTATTCTCTCCGAGGCGTAGGCCAACATTCTCTACGAGCCGGAGGCCACTGTTCCAATATTCCATCATTCCATGTGGCTTACAAAAAAATAGTCAGAAAAAGCACTATATTTCCAACAAGTTGTAGAAATTCCGAGACGTAATT
>PVMS01065072.1_pt1 | contig 14406 bp, 9 predicted proteins | sample 1853461 | NCBI WGS metagenome assembly PVMS01 (sample SAMN08582032, study PRJNA380276) | Marine sediment metagenome, whole genome shotgun sequencing project. | isolation source: ocean sediment barecode stripped | collected 2017 | reverse complement strand
TGAAAAAGAGCTACCCACGATGAGAGATCCCGATAATTTATCCTATTACAAAGAAGAAAATGGATGGATCACAATGGGAGGGTACGAGCACAAACCCATTGTGTGGGCTGATGAAGGTGTACCTGCATATTTTGGTCAACAACTTTTAAACCCAAATTATGAACAATTCGAACAAATCATAGTACCGAGTTTAAAACGGACCCCTATTTTGGAAGAAGCCGATATCGTCCAGCTCATTAATGGTCCGGAGGCTTTCACATCAGATGGGAATCCTATTATGGGAGAAGTTCCCGAGATAAAAAATTATTTTGTTGCATCTGGATTCAATGCCTTTGGGATAGCTGCGGGCGGAGGTGCTGGTAAAATGATGGCAGAATGGATTTTAGAAGGCGCACCATCCATCGATTTATGGAAGCTGGATGTGCTGCGATTTGGAAAATACCATCATAGTCGAGATTATGTGAGAGACCGAACTATTGAAAGTTATGCCCACCATTATGCTATATCCTGGCCTGATGAAGAATTTGAATCTTGTCGCCCCCTAAAAACCAGTGCTTTATACCAATGCTTGAAGGAGCGGGGAGGAGTATTTGGCGCAAAATTTGGATGGGAACGCCCCAACTGGTTTGCACCAGAGGGTGTTGAGCCGAGGGACACCTATACTTTTGACAGACCTAATTGGTTTAAACATGTTGGCAATGAGTGCCAAACCATCCGTGAAAAAGTAGCCCTTATTGATCAAAGTTCCTTTTCAAAATTTGAGGTGATCGGCTCTGGAAGTTTGGGGTTTTTACAAAAAATTGCGTGCAATCAAATTGATAAACCAATTGGCTCCATCGTCTACACCCAAATGCTTACAGAAAATGGTGGAATTGCCTGTGACTTAACGATTACTCGGCTGACTGAAAATAAATTCTATATCACGACTGGCACAGCGTTTGAAACTCATGATCTGCATTGGATGAATCGTTTTTTACCAACGGATGGAAGTGTCATTATAAACACTATTACAGGCAGTCGCGGTACTCTAAATATTTGTGGCCCCTTGTCAAGAAAGGTCTTGGAAGCAGTGACACGTGATGATGTTACAAATGAAGGTTTTCCTTATCTTATGGCTCGAGAAATTAAGATTGGCTATGCTCCTGTTTTAGCACTACGTGTCACATATGTAGGAGAATTGGGGTGGGAGCTACACATCCCCACAGAATATATTTTATATGTTTATAATAAACTATGGGAGGCTGGACAGGCTCATGGGATTATCAATTCAGGATATCGCGCTATTGAGTCCCTTCGGTTAGAAAAAGGGTATCGATATTGGAGCGGGGATATCACACCGGATTATATTCCCTATGAAGCCGGTCTTGGATTTTGTGTCAAGCTGGACAAAGGCGACTTTATAGGACGAGAGGCGTTAATTGCCAAAAAAGAAGAGGGAGTGAAGATTAAACTGTGTACAATTACAGTAGATGATCCAAGAGCGATTGCTGTCGGAAAAGAAGCAATTATGGATGGAGATAAGGTCATTGCACCTGTGACCAGTGCTGGTTATGGACATACTGTTAAGAAGACCATTCTATTTGCTTACCTTCCTCTTGAATATGCCATACCAGGTACAAAATTGACGGTTGAGATCCGATTAGAAAAATTTGAAGGAACGGTTGAAAAAAATACCATTTTTGATCCTAAAAACAGGAATGTTAGGTTATAAGAGATCATGATTTGGGTTGTAATAAATAGTTAATGGAAAACTTGCTAAAGCAAAATGGAATTCTAGAGGATACGACACAGCTAAGTGAATTGAGTAATGAACTGGAGTAATTATCATTGTCATAGTAATTATTGCGATGGCAAAGGTGTATTGGAAGATTACATTAAGGAGGCTTTAATGCAAGGGATAAAATCATTTGGTTTTTCTTCACATGCCCCAGTGCCATTTGAATTAGTATGGGCAATGTCACAGAGAAAATTATCAAACTATATCAATGAAATTGATGAACTCAAAGAAAAATATAAGAAAAATATTCAGATATATACAGGCCTGGAAGTAGACTATATTCCCGGAACAATGGAGCCAATGCATCAAGATATTGTGGAACTCTCCCTTGACTATACTGTTGGTTCAGTCCATTTTGTGGGTCAGTTTCAGGATGGAACATATTTCGAAGTAGACAAAAGCCGCCAGGTATTTGTCAAAGCTATTGATCAATTATTTTCAGGGAATGTCAGAAGCCTGATTCAGCGGTATTTCGAACTGGTACGCAAGATGCTTACCGAATCCAAACCAACCATTTTAGGTCATTTGGACAAGATCAAAATACATAACACAGCCGGCATGCTTTTCGATGCCAACGCAAATTGGTATATGGATGAAATGAGGCACACTTTGGAGGTGTTGGCTACAAGTGGAACAATCCTTGAAGTTAACACCAGGGGTCTTTATAAAAAGAAATCTAATGAAACCTACCCTTCGAAGTGGGTATTAGGGGAAGCTTTGAAAAAAGACATACCGGTAACAATTAATTCGGATGCACATCATCCCAAAGAAATCACCAGCAATTTCAAATCAGCGGCATCAATACTCCGGGAGATAGGATATCGCTCCACATATCAGCTTTGGGATGGGGAGTGGAAGAAATCATACTTGAAGCCAGTGTAATGGGCAGACAGCTAATGTCGTGTTTTACCTATTTTATTTTTTCCAGGGCATTTGTTAAAGCTTCAAGGATAAGATCACAGTCATCTTTCGTAATAACCAGGGAGGGTCTCATGGTTATGATATTGCCTTCTATTACCTTGAACGCTACACCTTCTTCCAAACAGTGATACATAATTTGCTCTGCTTCTTTCTCTGCCCTTTCCTTTGTTTCGCTGTTTTTGACCAGGTCAACACCAATATGCAATCCCTTTCCTGCAATATTGCCAATCAATGGATATATTTCTTGCAACTCCCTCAATCGGTTGAGGAGATACTCACCTAATGTTTCAGCATTCGCTACCAGATTGTTTTCTTCAATGTATTCTATTTCTGCCAGGCCTGCGGCTGAGCAAAGCGGGTTTTTTTCGTGCGTAAAATGACCGATCGACCGGTTCTTTAAGGTGTTAAATTTGTCTTTTGTAACGATTCCCGCAAATGGCAGGACACCTCCGCCCAGCGATTTTCCCAATACCAGCACATCCGGCGTTACGAAGTGCTCCGAAGCGAACATTCTTCCTGTTCTTCCCAAGCCTTCAATTATTTCATCAAAAATCAGGAATATATCATGCTGTTCGCACAAGTATTTGATTTCCAGCCAATATTCAGGTGAGGGTACTACAGGGGTGGCCGAAATGGGTTCTGCAATAATGGCCGCAATATCCGGATTATGCTTTAGGATGTTTCTGATTTGTCGCAAATACTCTTGATCAATTGCTTGTTGGTCAGTATAGCCCCATGGGTTTCGGTAAAAATTAGGGAATTCAACATGAAAAGCACCTGGTACCATCGGGCCGTTTCCCAATGTAAAATGTTCCTCTCCTCCTATGCTTGCCGCTAGGAAACCTGTTCCGTGATAGGAATCCCAGTACGAAATAGTTTTCCACTTACCCGTGATCTGCTTAGCCAGCATAACGGCCATTTCAATGGCTTCCGAGCCACCTGGACAGAAAAGTACCCTATCCAATCCTTCAGGTGTAATTTCAGTTAACTTTTTGGCAAGATTGATGGCCGGTATATTGGTATATCTTCTTGGTGTGAAAGCTAGGCTCATATCCAATTGTTCCTTCACTGCTTCCGCCACTTTCGAATTGTTAAAGCCAGCATTATGCACTCCGTTTCCATGAAGATCGAGGTACTTTTTACCATTAAGGTCAAAAATATATGCCCCCTTTGTTTTTGAAAGTACATTCATTACCGGGGTGGAAAGGGCCTGATGCAGAAAATATTTTGAATCTTCGTCGATCAAAAGTCTGGTTTTCTGATCTAAGTTTTGATAATAGGTTTTTCTGTTTTCGGTCGAGTTGTTATCTCCTTGCTCTCTTGATACCGGCTTTCCCATTATTTTTTTTATGCCAAAATTAGTTTGTCGTGTAAGCCATACTGTTTTGTATCATTTACGGTAAGGTCGTTTATCGTGATGTATATGGCCCAAAAGTTGCTTTAATTTTATAGGTAGAATTATTGTCGTTAAGGATTATAACTTTGTAGCTTTCGCCACCAGGGTTTACACGAACTACAATATGCCCATGTGCGCTTTTGAGTTGTTCAAGCCTTGATCCGATTACCTGATAATTGGGTTCAAGCATGTTGGTAGCAAAAATGTCCCGGGGGCCAGGGTAAATATCCTGATTCAACAATCTCATCATTACCGAGTTCCCGGGATGATCGGAAGACCATACACTCATAATGTGGACCCTTGGCCTCAGCGATTGAAGAAAGAAGGCATTTTGAGCATCGCGGTTTCCATGGTGATTTAACACGTTCACTTCTACTGGCCCGACTGCCTTTGCCACCGGAGTCTCTACATCATTCCAGAATGGTTCACCCGGGTCTAAAATGCCCGGTAAATCGCCTCCGGTAAAATAATCGAATTTACCATAGCTAATTCTGAAGGAAATACTACACGGATTTTCTCCAGGTAGCCAGCCGCCTTGAGCTTTTAAGGATTCTATTTCAGGAAAATGTGCCCTCATATTATTTGCCACCCCTGTCCATACCTCGCCATTGACTGAAATGTTACGCACTTCAAAAGTGGGATATTTATCCGCGTTATTAAGCAACGTTATCTGATTATTTTGGCCGGCCAAAAACTTCTCGACAGTCATTCCATTGTTATTCGTTTGCCAATCTATAAATGAACGATAATTTTTCATCATGGCATTGTCAAGTGGTTTGGGATAATTGTAATCGGGCCAGGCACGGTCTATGAGTGTTTTTATAGGTATGTGCTCCCCAATGGTGGTAATTCCAGTTAATTTATATGTTCCAGATTTAGAGTCCTGAGACAAAGGATGTGGGTTTCCCATATGATCATCATGGAAATGTGAAATAACCGCAAAGTCAATTTCCTTTTTGGTAAGGCCTTTTTGTACAAAGCGCAGGTAATTGACCATCCATTCACCAGGTGTTTTGGTGTCGTCAGGTTTTTGTACTGCATTTCTAGGCCCCTTCATCCTGGGATTTGTCAGATCCATTTCACCTGCGTCGAAGAGCATGGTTGTACCATCAGGAAAAACGAAAAAAGTACAATCCCCCATTCCTGTATTTATGTGATGAATGTCCATATAACCATCTTGCCATCTGGGCAGGAGATCACCGGGTTCTTGTGCGTATATGTTCAAAATAGGACTGAAAAATATCCCTACAATCAGAATCCGGCCGATTATTCCAAAAATTTTGCATTCTAAAATGGATTTCGATTTCATATTACACGGGTGGTTTGATGTTTATGCAGATATTGATTCAATACTGTTTGATTGGTAAAAATTTTTGCCCTTTAAAATATAATACATATCAAATTGATTTTGACTAGTTTAATATTAGTAAATATTTGGGCATGTTGATAGAAATTAAAAACAATTATTAGAGACCTCAGAATACCAGCCTTGCAAATGGATTCGTAATAGATAATAACATTTACTACAGCAACAAGTATGATTATATATTATCATATTAGCAAAATCATTAACTTGACTTAGTCACATAATTTATAGATAAAACCTGTTATATACGATTTAGCTAAAAGCGTAATCAATCATGGATAAGGACAAACTTAGATCCGAAGGGGACATAAACATTACAGATAGTAGAGTAGCCTATTGGGAAACCAACATTGATGAAGCTACAGCAGTGTTACTTGAAATGGACAACAAATGTTTCTTGCACCAGTCTCTATCGACTCCCTGCCTCAATGTGATGAGATCCTGCAAAGGCTCATCAATTGTGGATATGGAAGGTAGAAGTTACCTTGATTTCCATGGCAACAATGTCCATCAGGTGGGTTTCGGAAACCCTGAGGTAATCAAGGCTATCACAAAGCAGATGGAACAACTTTCTTTTTGCACACGAAGATACACCAACAAACCTGCGATTGATTTGGCTAAGAAATTGGTTGAACTGGCACCGGGAGACCTCAACAGAGTATTGTTCGCCCCGAGTGGCGCCCTGGCAATTGGAATGGCACTAAAACTGGCAAGGGCGAAAACCGGCAGGTTTAAAACTATTTCCATGTGGGATTCTTTTCATGGGGCTTCTCTGGACACTATTTCAATTGGGGGTGAGGCAATTTTCAGAAGCGAGATCGGGCCTCTCTTATCAGGGACTGAACATGTACCCCCACCCGATGCACAAAATTGTCCCTGGGACTGTGCAGGAGAATGCAAGTTGAAATGTGCCGACTATATTGAATATGTGTTGGAGAAAGAGGGCGATGTAGCCGCTGTGATAGCAGAAACTGTGCGATCTACTCCGTATATTCCACCTAAGGAGTATTGGCAAAAGGTAAGGGCGGCTTGTGATCGTCATGGGGCTCTTTTGATCCTGGATGAAATCCCACATTGTCTGGGCCGCACCGGAACCATGTTTACAGTTGAACACTATGGTATAGTTCCCGATATGGTTGTAATTGGAAAGGGGCTTGGGGGGGGGATATTTCCACTAGCCGCACTTATAGCAAGAGAAGAACTTAATGTTATGAAGGATAAAGCTCTGGGACACTATACCCATGAAAAAAGCCCGGTGGCTTGCGCAGCATCACTTGCAGCCATCAAATATCTGGAAGATGAAAATATCCTTGACCATGTTGAAAAGATAAGCCAGTATACACTGGATGGTTTGCGGAAACTTCAGCAAAAATACCAGCTGATAAAAGATGTCAGGGGAATTGGGCTTTTGATAGGTGTTGAGTTGGGAAATGTAAACGGTAAAAAGCCGGTTGATGAAGCTGAAAGGATCATGTATATGGCGCTGGAACGAGGCCTTAACTTTAAATTGACTATGGGAAATATACTCACGCTTACACCTGCTCTGACTATCAATTATGAAGAAATTGATAAGGCTTTAGCTATATTGGAAAGTTGCTTTGAGGAGGTCTCGGAGTTGAGAGCGTAAGGGATTCTTTAGCTCAAGATTTGTCAATCAAACACCTCAAATCTATCATAATCTTTATTGCCTTTGTACTTTAAATCCCATTGATCGTTTTGTTAAAGTCAATTCACATTGCAACGAAATTTCAGCTCTTTGAAAAGACAAGTAAGCCATTTCAATACAAAAGCAAAATATTTCAACAAGAGTTAAAACCAGGAGAAGCTCTGGTCAAAATTTTGTTGTCAACTATTTGTGGTTCAGATATTCACACCATTGAAGGTAAGAGAAAAGAGGACACACCTTGTATCCTTGGGCATGAAGCAGTGGGGGAAGTGGTGGCTGTCAATTCCCGGGAGGGGTTTAAAGTAGGTGACCGGGTGACCTGGACAGTAATCGATAGTTGCGGGCAGTGTCCTGCTTGCTCTGATTATGGGCTGCCGGAAAAATGCCATAAACTGTTTAAATACGGTCATGCTTCCATTAAAAATGGAAGTGGTTTAAATGGGTGTTATGCTACTCATATTCATATTCGAAAGGGCACTCATATGGTAAGAGTGCCAGCTACTATCAGCCACAAGGCAGCCGCTCCGGCCAATTGTGCTTTGGCCACTATGGTAAATGCCGTCTCTCAGATTACAGTAGAACCTAAAAAAGTGGCAGTTCAGGGGGGAGGGTTATTAGGGATTTATACCTGTGGACTTCTCAAAGAATTGGGTGTTCCACAAATTTTTTGCCTAGAAGTAAATGAAAAACGATTTCAATTGATTGAACAGTTTGGAGCCATTGCAGTAGATGCTCGAGACTCTCAAAAAGCCACTCAATTTATTTTGGATCAGGTAGGAGATGGTGTAGACGTGGTGTTTGAAGTTGCGGGCCTCAAGGAATTAATTCCCCAAGGACTGGCGCTGCTTCGCCCGGGAGGCGACTATATTTTAGTAGGCTTAGTGCATCCGGATTCTGAATTGAAGATCACCGCTGAACAGATCATACGAAAATGTCTAAATATCAAAGGAGTTCACAATTATGCTCCAAGGCATTTGGATGAAGCGGTCTCATTTCTTCAACGCAATCGAGATCATTTTCCTTTCGATGCCATTGTCAGTCCGCCATATAATTTAAAAGAATTAGAAAAAGCTATTCAAGAAGCAAAAAAGCAAGAATGGGTCAGGGTTTCTGTCAAGCCGGAATAATATATGAACCAACAGGATACTCAAAGTTTGGATTTCAGAAAAGCCCAATGGCAGATGCTTTTAGCTGTCATGTTTTGCTACCTTTTTTTCTACACGGGTAGACAGAATTTCGGTTGGGCCATTATGGGAATTGGGATTGAATTTGATGTCTCAAAACAAGATATTGGCTGGGTGGGTGCAGGAATGCTTTGGGCATACGGAATAGGCCAATTCGTCAATGGGAATTTAGCCGATAAATTTGGAGCTCGGCGTATGATGGCCTTGGGAGGTATTCTCTCATTTGCAATGAATTTGGCAACGAGTTTTGCTACGAATTACCTGATGGTTTTGATCTTTTGGACCATGAATGGTTTCTCTCAATCTTTAGGCTGGGCTCCCGGTAGCCGTTTAGTGGCTAATTGGTGGGGAGCCAAAGAATGGGGAAAGGCTTTTGGTTTTTATGTGTTTGCTGCTGCTTGTTCCTCAATCCTTATTTATTTTTTGTCCATTGTTTTGTTGGATGTGTACGAACTAAATTGGAGGTGGATTTTTCGTCTTCCAGTATTGCTGCTCCTATTAGGCTGTGCGGTTTTTTATATAGTTGTAAGAGATAAGCCAGAGGATTGTGGTTTTTCGGCCTTGGATGAGGATAGTCTTGCCAATACACATGTAGAAGAGCAAGAGAATTCCTTTCAGCGCTATATTGGAGTGCTAAAGAACAAAAAGTTCATTTTAGCATGCCTTTCTATTGGTTTTCAGAATATGGCTCGCTATGGCCTTTTGGTTTGGGTGCCTCTTTATTATTTGGGGACAAAAATTAATGAATCTTCAAATGTCTGGATTGCTTTGGCTCTACCAGTTGGGATGGCACTGGGAACGATATTTTTTGGACAATTATCAGATAGATTTTTTAAATCAAATCGCTCTAAGCCAATCGCCATATCAATGACTTTAGCTGGACTTACGGTATTGCTTGTCTATGTTGTTCCAAAGGATAATGTGACGGGAGGATTGCTACTATTGTTTTTTGCAGGTTTTTTTGTTTATGGGCCCCAATCTTGTTATTGGCCGTTGAGTCCGGATTTATTGGGTGTGAGACGGTCAGGTACTGGTGTAGGCGTGATGAATACGTTTGCTTATGCTTTTGCTGGAGCGGGAGAGCCTTTTATTGGTTATATGGTGGATATAACCAATAAAGAAAATATCGTATTTATTGTTACACCCGTCATCTGCTTTTTGAGCGCCATCATTATTTTATTTGTTCGACGGTGATCAATTGTTAACTATGTTAAACCTGATTGTTACAATATAAACCCAACTTAATATAGTAAATGTAATCTTTAACTTAGTGCCATAATTTTAGATAGAATCCCTAATTATACTATTTGAATAAAAAGTGATTCAGCATAGATTAGGCCAAACTTAGATCAGAATGACAGAATGCATACCAACTGACGCTTGATATATTTTGGATTAAATAAGGTTTGAAATGATTAATGATGAATCTGTAAGATTACTATAAGCCTCCCTTGCATGTCCCTATGTCAGAAGTAGCAACACGAAGGTAGGTCTAAGCTTTAACCCAAAATTGTCCTTAGGCTTTAACCTCAAATGTCAGACACAGCCTATTAAAAACTGACAATCATATTCTATCAAGGAATTATGGTTTTTCACCTCTTGCTAAACGGGCATTTATATCTGCAATAATCGCCTCAATATCTATAATAGAATCAATCACATAATGAGCTCCCGCTTTCCAAAGTAGGTCGCGAGTATAATTATGGCGACGCTCAATCTCTTCAGCGGATAGAGTAGCCTCTTCATCAAGTGTATTAATATTCATGTAGTTGCTGTAACGCGATACACCAATTGTCCAACACCCCGCATTGAGGCCTTCGCCAACACCTCCAACAGTATCATCCACCTTTATAACAGATTCGATTGGAGTGACATCCATTAAATCAAGGTTTTTGTATACCATGAATGGCTTGGGACGTGCACCATTTTCCACTTCGTCACCGGCAACATTGGCATCAGGGTTGAAACCTTGCTTGCTTGCATCCTTTAAAAGCACATCAACCATTGCACGAATAAAACCGGTGGATACTCCTATTTTTATACCTTTTTCTTGTAAACGCTGTGTAACCTCAGCCACACCTGGTAACAGGTTGGTATATTTTGGCAAACAGGCTACCTGAGTCGGAACAAAATCAGCGAACATTTTTTTAACATCTGAAGAATCAGGGTATTTCCCATGAACACCTTTCCAACGCTCGCGTAATATGGGATCTAGGGTCAATTGTTCAATGTGCAGGTCTTTACGCAAACCCATTGGGCCACGCGCCTCAAACATTGAAATTTCTACTCCTTGTCTTTGAAAGACTTCAACAAAAACAACTGCAGGGGCTATCACATAAGCATCAACTGTGGTCCCGGACCAGTCAAGTACCAACCCTTTAATTTCTCCTTTGTAGATTCTTTGATATTTAAAACTCATTTTGTTTACATTTAATAATTAAACATTTCTAGTATTAGCAATCATTCAAATCTCGATTCGATCTTGGCAGTTTAAAAACTTCGCAAATAAACGGTCTTTTTGATTTATTACCAAAAAATTGAGTCGCTAATATTCTTAATTAAACTACGAATGTCATCCGGGAAAACATGTCCTATATTTCCTATTCTAAAGGTATCTGCGACGGAAACTTTTCCCGGATAGATTACAAAGCCCTTTTCTTTCAGCGTATGATAAAACTTATTAAAATCATAGGCCGGATTATCGGGGTTATTGAACGAAGTAATTATTGGTGATTGTAATTTTTCCGGCAATAGACAGCTGAACCCTAATTCAGTCATCCCCTTTACAAGCAAAGAATGGTTTTCCAAATACCTTTGGTGTCGTTTTTCAATACCACCTTCCTCTTCGAGCTCTTTCATCGCCTGCAGGAAAGCTCTTACCGTATGGGTAGGAGAGGTATAGCGCCATTTTCCATGATCATCCTCCATGGTTTTCCATTGGTCATAAAGGTCCAGCGACAGGGACCTGGCAAAGCCTTTGGTTTTTTCCAACTCATCCCTTTTAGCTATGACAAAACCAAATCCGGGTACTCCTTGAATGCACTTATTTGCGCTACTTATAAGATAATCAATTCCTATATTTTGGGCGTTCATAGGAATACCCCCAAAGCTGCTCATAGCATCAACGATATAAACCTTATGGTAAGATTTTACTATCCTGCCAATTTCATCAATAGGATTGAGCATTCCGGTGGTAGTTTCACAGTGAACCACTGTGACATGGGTTATGTCGGTATCTCGTAGAAGTGTGGATTCCAATAACTCAAGGTTAGGCTGTACAATTTCACCACTGTCGTGTATGATCGTTTCAATATTAAGTCTATTGGATATTTGAGCGAGCCTCTTACCATAACCCCCGTTTACCAGAACAAGCAGTTTTCCATTTGGCGGCAAAACACTACCAATGGTTGATTCCACGCTGAAAGTACCACTGCCTTGCATCAATACAGAGGTGTACGCACTGGATGTTGATGCTAAATTTACCAGCCCTGTCCGAATTTTTTCAACTACACCCAGATTATAATCATCATCCCATGTACACCAATCCCGAAGCATTACAGCCTTAACCGGTTTCGATGTACTCAAAGGGCCCGGTGTTAACAACAAATAGGGATTATCAGGTATATTCATATCTTATCATCATCCTTTTCTAAAATTAAATGTTGGTTGCCATAAAGGTATTGATACATTTACTAATATGAAAATTGTATATTAAAAAATTGATATATACTATAATAATTTATTTATGTTTATTAGATATTAAATAACAAAGCCTAAATAATATTGATTGATAAGACTTTAAAATATTGGCGCTATAGGATTTTCGCAGTAACCTGGCTGGGCTATGCTGGCTTTTACTTCTGCAGGAAAAATTTTAGTGTAACCATGCCTATTCTAATAGATGAATTGGGTTACACAAAAAATGATATGGCCATAGTTCTCACAGTCTATAGTTTTACTTACATGGTGGGACAGTTTGTCAACGGGTACATGTCAGATAAATGGGGCCCAAGGTTAATTGTGAGTATTGGACTTGTTATAGCCGTGGTAGCTAATTTTATTATGGGAATGATGGGCAGCTTGTTGGCATTTGTTTTTCTAATGGGTGTCAATGGCTTGGGTCAGTCATCCGGATGGTCGGGCCTTGTAAAGAATATGACTCCCTGGTTTAAGTCAAACACACGTGGAGTTGTTATGTCGTGGTGGAGCACCTGTTACGTAATTGGAGCATTTTTGGCCACGATTTTTGCGACTTACTGGGCCACAAATGAATCCATATTAGTTGAATGGGGTTGGAAAAGGGCATTTATTATTCCTGCTGTGTTACTTGCAGTTATCACACTCTTGTATGCTACATTAGCACGCAACCGTCCTCCGGATGTAGGGTTGCCAGTTTTAGTAAGAGAAGAAGAGGATACTATTGATACAAAATTAAGGGGCGAGCAATACCATATAATAAAGAACTTGGTTTCAAAAAGTGAACTGTGGGTAGCGGCATTTATTTATTTTGTATTGAAGCTAACAAGGTATGTGTTTTTGTTTTGGCTTCCATTGTATATGGTAGAAGCGTTACACTATTCCAGCCAGGATTCAGGATATTTATCTTCTGTATATGAATTAATAGGCTTTTTTGGGGTAATAGCGGCGGGTTATATTTCTGACCGTCTTCTTAATTCGAAAAGGTTTCCTGTGGTAACCGTTATGTTGTTTATAATGGCTATAATTTGTTTTATTCAACCGTTGATAGCTGATTTAGGAATGCTTGCCATTGGTATTAACATCGGCCTAATTGGAATGATGACCTATGGGGCCGACTCCATACTAAGCGGAGCCACGGCCATGGACATTGGAGGGGAAAAAGGTGCAGCCATGGCAGCGGGTATTATAAACGGGGTGGGGTCGGCAGGCCAATTATTATCCCCTTTTATTGCTGCCTATTTTTCTGAAAAGTTGGGTTGGGATGCGTTGTTTTACGGTTTTGTGATATTAGCCTTAATAGGTAGTGGGCTGGCTGCGAGTAAATGGAATTTTGGAGGAAATTTAGATTCTGATGCTGCAAATTTGAACTCAGGAACAGAACATGCCTCGAAAACATAAGTTTCATATTAGGTGCATAGCTTTCAGGCTACGAACCAATAAGCAGCAGTTATAGCCGCCCAGAACTTTTTATCTTATCCCACCCTAGTCATGTCACGTCAACTAGCCCTTATGCTCCACTAACATAAGGCCTAGTTAAACCTAAACATTGTTCATAACTTACGTTATGACTTAGGGAATGTAGATTCTACTTACATCTATGATGTCTATTCGGTGGTTTAAGTTTCTTTTTTTTGCTGTGTTTATCTGCATAGCTGAGGCAGCGCCGGTTCAGGCCCAAAAAAAAGGCGAAGAAATAGATTCGGTAAGATCCCGGAATGGCTCATTTATGCTTTTGCCAATAATTACTTATTCTCCGGAAACTTCACTTAGATTAGGAGTGATAAGCATTTTTTTTTTTCGTGGAAAGAACGCTCCGGAAGGAACACAGCTTTCCGCCATAAAATTGCCTCTTAATTATACCCTGAACAACCAGATCAAAGCCCGATTGTATGATGAGATATTTCTCAATGACAACAAACATATTTTCAAGGGCGTGGTAGAATGGATTAAGTTCCCATTGTTGTTCTGGGGTATCGGTAACAATACCAGGGAGTCAAATGAGGAAATCTACACCACCCGGACCATGACCTTTGATTTCAACTACCTGGTAAAAGTGAAACCCAATATTTTTCTTGGAACTCGTTATATTCGGCAGGATAGCAAAATCAGTGAAGTAGACGAAGATGGCTTGTTAATTCAGGAAGGTTTGATTCCCGGGAATGAGGGAGCCGTTACCAGCGGGCTGGGCATAATAGCGCGTTACGACAAACGGGACAATATTTTTAATGCCACCACCGGCCCTTATGTTCAAGTCAACCTGACCACCTACCAGTCCTGGTTGGGAAGTGAATTTGAATTTACCAAGCTCCGGTTTGACCTACGCCACTATATTCAGACCTTTCAAAAGAGACATGTACTAGCCTTTAATGTGGTAGCGGAGCACAATTGGGGTGATCC
>PVMS01047797.1_pt1 | contig 14407 bp, 16 predicted proteins | sample 1853461 | NCBI WGS metagenome assembly PVMS01 (sample SAMN08582032, study PRJNA380276) | Marine sediment metagenome, whole genome shotgun sequencing project. | isolation source: ocean sediment barecode stripped | collected 2017 | reverse complement strand
CCGCGTGATACTTACTCTCGCCCCAGAAGGGCGAGAGTTTTTTATTATTTCAGGATGTATACACTATTGTCAGTCATGGAATTATTGAAAGGAGAAAATCATGCTTGAGGAAAAGCAAGAAAAGTACGAAGAGAGCTTTTTGTACCGCATAAGGCATTCAGCTGCGCACGTCATGGCTCAAGCCGTGTTGGAGATGTTCCCAGATGGGAAGTTCGCCATTGGACCGCCGATCGAAGATGGATTCTATTATGACTTTGACTTACCGCGCCCACTCACACCTGAGGATCTAGATGGGATCGAGAAGAGAATGCGTGAAATAATCGCGGGAGATTATAAATTCGAGAAGAAAATATTGGAGGCGGATCAAGCAAAAGAGATCTTTGCTGACCAACCATATAAGCTGGAATTGATCGAGGGTCTCGAAGGTGGTGGCTTTGATGAGTATGGGGAACCCCTGGCAGAGAAGCCGGAGATATCCATCTTTACGCATAATCAATTGTCGATATTTGTCGCGGTCCCCACGTTGACAACACGGGATCGATAAATCCGGAGGCTATTAAACTGATGAATGTAGCTGGAGCTTATTGGCGTGGAGATGAGAAGCGCCCGATGCTGCAGCGCATCTATGGTACGGCGTGGGAATCCGCTGATGATCTCGAACAGTATCTTTGGAGGCTGGAAGAAGCCAAGAAGCGCGATCATAGACACTTGGGGAAAGAACTTGATCTGTTCAGTATAAACGAAGAAGTAGGACCTGGATTGATCCTATGGCATCCAAAAGGGGGCATGGTACGTAAACTCGCTGAGGACTATTGCATGGAAGAGCACGAGATTGGTGGGTATGATTTTGTGTATTCACCACATATTGGTAAAGCGCATCTCTGGGAAACGAGTGGGCATCTGGATTGGTATCAAGAAAACATGTACTCCCCACTGGATATAGAAGGCCAGGAATACTATTTGAAGCCGATGAACTGCCCGTTCCATGTCCAGATCTATAAGAGCAAAATCCGCTCGTATCGAGATTTACCACTGCGTTTTGCTGAATGGGGAACAGTGTACCGTTATGAGCGAAGTGGTGTGCTGCATGGATTGATGCGTGTGCGCGGATTCACTCAGGATGACGCTCATTTATTTGTAAGACCGGATCAAATGCCGGATGAGATCGATCGTGTGCTGGAGTTCAGCTTGAACATACTGCGAGCATTTGGATTCCGGGATTTCCAGGCATATTTAGCCACCCGAAATCCGGAAAAAGCTGCCGGCAGTCCTGAACAGTGGGAGGCGCCTACAGAAGCTCTGCGCAATGCCCTTGACCGGGCAGGAATCGCATACCAGATCGATGAGGCCGAAGCCACATTTTATGGACCTAAAATTGATCTAAAAGTGCGTGATGCTTTAGGCCGAGAATGGCAGTTGACTACAATCCAATTCGATTTTACGCTTCCAGAGAGATTCGACATGGTATTTGTTGGTGAAGACGGCCAGGAGCATCGACCCTATATGATCCATCGCGCATTGCTTGGATCAATGGAGAGGTTCATGGGTGTCCTGATCGAACATTTTGCGGGCGCATTCCCGGTATGGTTGGCACCGACACAGGCTGTTCTGATCCCCATCGCCGATCGTCACATCCAGTATGCCGGTGAAGTGGCAGAGAAACTAAAGGATTCTGGGTTGCGTGTCGAGGTAGATACACGCAGCGAACGCATGAACGCTAAGATCCGGGATGCCCAAAACCAAAAAATCCCTTACATGCTTATAGTAGGAGACCGCGAGGTCGAGGGTGAAGCTGTTTCAGTCCGCTTACGAACGGAAGAAAACCTGGGAGGCATGCCTGTTGGTTCATTCGTTGATCGAGCGAATGATGACATTCGTAAGCGTTTATAGCCAATTCTGTGAGTAAGTTCGGTTGACGATTCAGTCAGATTTATGGTATCATGCGCAAGTCTGGGTCAAGAGAATTGATAATTCAGAGACGAAGAAGGAGAAGAATATTAGCTCAACAAAATACCGGGTAAATAAATCTATTCGAGTCCCGCAAGTACGATTAATCGATGCTACCGGAGAAAATATTGGCGTCGTTTCTACAGATGATGCCTATCGCATGGCCGTAGAAGCCGATCTAGATCTGGTCGAGGTTGCGCCTAACGCAGACCCCCCGGTTTGCAGGGTAATGGATTTCGGTAAGTTCTTATACGAACGAACCAAGAAAGATCGAGAAGCTCGCAAAGCCCAAGTCAAAGTCGAGATAAAAGAGATCCGGCTGCGACCGAAAACCACCGAACATCACCGAGGCTTCAAAGTGCGTGATGCTAGACGCTGGTTGGGAGAAGGGAAGAAAGTAAAAGTGAGGGTACGTTTTCGAGGTAGAGAGATCACTTATCCAGAAATTGCGCTGAATGACCTAAAAGAAATTGCAGAAGAATTGTCGGATGTTGGTGTTGTTGAACAATATCCATCATTGGAAGGCAACAGTATGCTGATGGTCCTGGCGCCAGGAAAGCCGAAGAAATAATTATCCATAATCTCCACTAAGGAAACCCAGACTTACATTTGCTGAGATTATCCGCGGATGGAAGGTAAACCTCGGAGTTTTGTGTGAGAGGAGTAATCGAAGTGCCGCGTAAGAAAAGAACAGGAAAATATAAAATTAAGACCCATAAGGCGACCGCGAAAAGATTTCGCCTCACGGGGACAGGAAAATTGGTGCGCACAAAAGGTGGCAAGAGCCATCGACGGCGCGTGACATCGAAGCGCACCAAACGTTTGTTCACCGAGATGATCCCAGTCAAGGGACGTGGAATTAAAAAGCGTGTAGGACGCTTAGCCCCAACCTTAAAGAAATTAAGATAGCTTATCAGCGAATTTTGGGTGCGAACAACTAGATCTCCTAGCAGTAATTTTGCAAAGGAACTGGCGCTCAATGGTTCGCAGGAGTGTGAAGAATGGCTCGTGTAAAAACCGGAACTCACCGACGCCGACGACATAAGAAAGTATTGAAGATGACAAAAGGCCAGTTCGGCGCCCGCCGTACTTCGTTTCGTCGTGCGAATGAGGCTATGTTAAAGAGCTTGTGGTATGCATATCGTGATCGGCGGAATCGCAAACGCGATTTGCGCCGATTGTGGATAACCCGGATCAATGCAGCAGCCAGGTTGAATGGCACTACATACAGTCGATTTATCCACGATCTGAAGCGATCTGAGATAGGTTTGAACCGTAAAATACTTGCAGATTTAGCTGTGCGCGATCCGCAAGCGTTCTCAGCTGTTGTAACCAAAGCTCAGGCTGATTAACCCCAAACTATAAGATTCAAATTGTGTCTAGGGCGGTAATTGCTCCGCCCATTATTTATTTAAAGTGTAATTGAGATCCGTGTGGATCCAAAGACGGTCGATTCCCATCACATCATGGTATGAACATAAATCGCTGCGCGTTGACTCTGTTCGGTGGAAATGCTACAATCGCCGGAGAGATCTGATGAACCGTATAATAAGAGCGCGCGCATTCGAATCTGGGAGACGTTTTCAGCTCGTACAGGGTGATATCACTGCGGAGAACGTAGATGCGATCGTCAACGCTGCTAATGCTCACCTCCGCCATGGAGGCGGAGTGGCAGGAGCACTTGTGCGAAATGGTGGTTCCCAAATTCAAATCGAAAGTGAGTCTTGGGTAAAGCAGAACGGTCCAATCAGCCCTGAGTCACCTGCCTATACGAGTGGCGGAAACCTTGCGTGCCTTTATGTCATCCACGTTGTTGGACCTGTTTGGGGAGAGGGTGAGGAGGATAAGAAACTTTCCTTAGCAGTTCAAGGCGCTCTGAAAATGGGAGATCAATTAAAGGTCTCCTCAATTGCCTTGCCTGCCATCTCTACAGGGATATTTGGCTTTCCGAAGGAGCGAGCTGCCAGGATCATCTTAGGCGAAATTTACAATTATTTGAGCCAGAATTCTGAATCAAGATTGGAGATTGTACGCTTGACGCTGTTCGATCAAGGTACACTAGATGTTTTTCACCAGGTCTGGATTTCCGATTTCAGTGATAACGAGGATACATAAATATACGGAGAAATAAAAGCTGGGTTTTCAATCAGTAACTGAGATGATTTCATCCATTCAAAATCCGAACATACAAATGATTCGCCGTCTCATGAGCCGGTCAAAAGATAGACAGGCTGAGGGAGCGTTTGTAGTGGAAGGTGTCCGGCTGCTTGAGGAAGCCCAAAAATCCGGATGGGAAGCGCGTCTCGTGATTTACTCGGAAGAACTAAATGAACGGGGTAAGCAATTAGTGGAATTATTCCGCGACCAAGGGACGAGGGTCGAAGTTGTCAGTACATACATCATGGATAAGATAAGTGATACCATGCATCCACAAGGCATCCTGGGTGTGCTTGAGGTGGCGACGCTTCCAGTGGTTGATAAACTGGATTATATGCTTATCCTTGACCAAATACGTGATCCGGGCAATATGGGGACGATCATACGAACCGCATCCGCTGCGGGAGTGCAAGTTATTTACCTTTCAACTGGTTCCGTAGATCCATTCTCTCCTAAAGTTCTGCGGGGAGGAATGGGAGCTCATTTTAGGTTACCTATTTATAACGCCACCTGGGAGGAAATTAGATCCCATGTCAAGCGTTTTGAATTGCATTGTGTCCTGGCTGCAATCGACCGCGGGCGGGCATATTTCGAGGCGGATTTCCGCCACCCATTGAGTCTGATTATTGGCGGTGAAACACACGGCGCCGGCGATGACGCCAGGCAGTTAGCTGATACGCTGGTTAAAATTCCCATGCCAGGAGGTGGGGATTCGCTGAATGCGTCTGTGGCTGCGGGGATTATATTATTCGAAATTTCCCGTCAGAAAGAGATAAATATATGAAAATCCGATCCATCACATATTTTGATAATTTGCAATGGCCATTGGATAAAGAGCGCCTAAGGGAGGCTGGCGAATTCATCAAAAAGGCAAAAGACGCCTTCCAAGAAGCTGGATTTGAAATCCAGACTACAAGATTGGCAACCCCGCCTTTCGGGTTGATTTTAGGTGATCGGCTTCGGGATGAAATTAGTAATTATGCGACCAGCTTGGAAGAAGAATTGATCGGTCGTGGTTTTGATTTTATTTCCATCGGTCCGGCCCTACCTGATATACCAGAAAGTTATTCAGTCCTTACGCAGGTTTTAGGCGATACTGAAAATGTGTTTACCGCAGGGATCGTTACATCAGCTCAACACGGGATCGATTTAGCAGCGATCAAAGCATGCGCCCAAGTAGTCAAGGATTGTGCTGGAATTTCTCCAGATGGGTTTACCAACCTGCGCTTCGCTGCTCTGGCGAATGTACCCCCTGGATCCCCATTCTTCCCCGCTGCCTATCATCTATATGGTGAAAATCCTGCTTTCTCGATCGCTACTGAGGCAGCTGACCTGGCTGTCTCCGCTTTTGAGAACACTATCGAGCTGGATGATGGGCGCCAGAAGCTGGTTCAGAGTGTTGAGACACTTGCAAAGACCATTACTCGCATTGGCAAAGATCTGACCGAGCAAACAAAAATAAAGTTTGCGGGGATTGATTTTTCGCTTGCGCCGTTTCCACGACCCGAGCAGCCAATTGTGACCGCGATTGAACAGCTGGGCGGGGGACCATTTGGAGCACCCGGCACTCTTGCAGCAGTAGGGATACTGGCAGATGCGCTCGCTCAAGCGCAATTCGAGAAGGTAGGCTTTAATGGGATCATGCTTCCAATCATGGAGGATTCCGTCTTGGCGCAACGCGTTGCAGAAGATCAGACGGCAGTCTCAGACCTGCTTCTATTCTCGGCAGTGTGCGGCACGGGATTGGACACAATACCTCTACCGGGTGATGTTTCTATTGAGCAGTTGTATGCCACTTTGCTTGACCTGGGAGTTCTTTCTCAACGACTGAATAAACCGCTCACCGCGCGGTTAATGCCAATTCCCGGCAAAGAAGCTGGCACCCTGACCGAATTCGACTTCGAATATTTTGCGAACACCCGAATAATGGATATTGGGGGTCACCCTCTAGCCGGAGTCCTGGCTGGTGACGAATCTTTCATGGTTAGAAACATAAAATCTTAAAGAGATTATCATCAGGATCATGATGATATTTTACAAGTGGTTGACGGCGATCGGGGTGTTTGCATTATTGGTCTGTGCTTGCCAAGGCGTCCCAATTAGCACGGAATATACCCCTGCGCCAACTGAAACACGAACTCAATCTCCTGTCCCTACCCAAATACCAAGTAAGACAGCTGCTCCATCACCGACAAAACCCATAGAACCATCCCGCACAGCTACACAAGAAGCAACGGTCTCTCCAAGTAGGGGGACAGAGGAAAGAATTATAGGTGGAAGCATCATTGAAATCGAAGCGGAAGATGGATTGAGTCTGGTGGGAACATTTTACGCTCCTGATGGTCATCTTCTCCTGCACCAGGCGTAATACTGCTGCATATGTTATGGAGTGACAGAAGTACTTGGGAGAATTTTGCCATGCAGCTGCATGAAGCTGGATATGCAGTGTTAGCAATGGATTTTCGGGGTCATGGCGAAACTGGGGGAGATGTGGATTGGGATAAAGCAGTGGCTGACGTGCAATCAACCTGGGATTATCTCGAGGAAATACAGGCTGTGGATAATGAACGCATGGCTATTGTTGGAGCAAGTATTGGAGCCAACGTTGCTTTGTCAGCTGCGGAACTTGAACCGACTGTAAGAACTGTGATCTTACTCTCACCCGGGGGAGACTATGCTGGGGTTAAAACACACGACCCGATGATCGCCTATGGTGAGCGATCAGTGTTGATCGCAGCCAGCGAGCAGGATTCCTACGCCGCAGATTCCTCTTTGAGGTTAGAGGGATTGGCTGCGGGGAAAGCGGAGCTGATCATGTATCCTGGATCAGGACATGGAACGATCATGCTCGAAAGGGAACCGGATTTGCCAGATCTGATCATTTCTTGGCTGGATGACTATCTGCGATAAGTGGAAAGCCCATTCCTGATTACAGTTATCAACGATTAAGATTTATCTTCGGTTAGCCAGTATTCTCTCCCCCCGTATGACCTGGCAAGTATCCCCACCCCGATCAACTCGCGCCGCAAGGTGGCAGTATCACTATGATATTTTCCCAGAATATCGTTCACCTGGGGTTCACTGTAACGAGTTCCGATCTCAAAATCTTGGCTGACATAATGCAAGATCGCCTCTAACTTCTTGCGTTGGGCGGGGATGGTTTTCAACCGGCCATCAGGGGAGGAGTAATCGCTGATCACCTTCCTGTCATAGGCATCTAAATCCACATCAACCGCCAAGGCCGACAAGTTTTCCCGGGATAATAAGCGTTGAGCGATCGCCTCTAATGCTTTATTATCGAAATGGTAAATATTATAGTAGCTCATCGCTTTGGCGCTGACCAACCCAGCTTCAGATAGTTTTGAAAGGTGATGTGAAACTGTCGAGGGTCTCAACTTGAGTATCACTGATAATTGCTCGACGCTTAGATCTTCCTGAGCTAAGAGACCTAAAATCTTCAGCCGGTTGGCATCTGCCATGGCTTTAAAGAACCTAAGGACCTCATCTGCAAGAAATTCTTCTTCACTCATGAATATTTCTCAATGGAGAGCTGATTTTTTACTTTAATCTCCAATACCGGGTGCCGTCCCTTTCTCTGGCCAAGAACCCAAAATCAACCAGGTATCGCCGCAGGGTGGTGGTATCGGGATGGAAATGGCTCAGAATTGCATTCACATCTTTTTCGCTATAATCCATATCGAGATCAATAGAACCGCACACATATTCCAATATGGCAACGATTTCCTTTTGTTTGGAGGGAATACGCTTGAGGGATCCATCCGGGAGCGTGTGTTTGGTGACGATCCTCTGCTGATCCGTTTCAAGATCAAGCGAGTCCAGATGGGATGTGGTGTTGGGTTTGGATAACTGTTGGCGAGCGATCAATTCAATGGTCTTGTGATTCAATTGATATCTAGTGCCAGATCCTGAGCTGAAAACCGCGATCAGGTTTGCCCTTTCGAGTATCTCCAGGTGCTTGCTGATATCTGCAGGATCAGCTTTTAACTTAGCGGCAATATGGGAGATCGAATCATTCTGCTGCGAAATACAGCTGATGATCTTCAACCGGTCAGCATTGGAAATCGTCAGTATGAATTTGGAAAGGTCAGTCTCTTTATGGAGGTGGGACATGATTAAACCCATATATTTAATTCGATAAGCATCGAATTAAATATACTAGAATTATCAAATCATGTCAAATTATTTCCCATCCAGGGTCGAAGCAGCTGAATAATATTAGATTCTGATGGCCGATCAATCACAGAACTGGCTGAGGAATTGACCAGTGTATGATTTTCGAACGCGGCAAACTTCCTCCGGTGTGCCGACAGCGACGATTTCCCCGCCTCCATCCCCTCCCTCTGGACCCAAATCGATGATGTGATCAGAAACCTTGATAATATCCAGGTTGTGTTCGATGATAACAACACTATTGCCAGCATCGACCAGTTTGTGCAGCACATCGATTAATTTATGCACGTCGGCCGCGTGCAATCCTACTGAAGGTTCATCCAATACATACATGGTGCTGCCTGTCGACCGCTTGGATAACTCGCGAGAAAGCTTGACTCGTTGAGCTTCTCCTCCTGAGAGGGTCGGGGCTGGTTGACCAATGCGAATGTACCCTAAGCCGACATCCTGCAAGGTTTGTAATTTCTTTATCATGGCCGGGAATGCGGCAAAAACCTCAGCAGCTGTATCCACGGTCATATCCAACACCTCGGCTATATTGTATTCCTTGAAGCGTACCTGAAGTGTTTCACGGTTGTAGCGCGTTCCATGGCAAACATCACAGGGTACATAAATATCTGGGAGGAATTGCATTTCGATACGCAGCTGACCTTGCCCCTGGCAAGCTTCGCAGCGCCCCCCACGCACATTGAAAGAGAAGCGACCCATCTTGTAGCCGCGGATCTTACTTTCAGGTAATTCAGCAAATAATTTGCGGATATGGTCGAACAAACCGGTATAAGTGCCTGGATTCGATCGCGGCGTCCTGCCGATTGGAGATTGGTCGATATTGATGATCTTGTCAAGGTTCTCAACCCCCTCCAGAAAATCATAATCTCCAGGCAGCGTTCGGGAGCGTTGCAGCTGGCGCGCCAATGCTTTGTATAGGACTTCGACCATCAGGCTTGATTTACCCGATCCGGATACTCCAGTGATGCAAACCAGCTTGGCGAGAGGAATATGGACATCAATATTTTTGAGGTTGTTTTGGCGGGCACCGATCACTGAGAGCGTTTGCCCATTGCCAGATCGTCTTTCTGTAGGGACAGGGATGCGTTGCCGACCTGTCAGGTAAGCTGCAGTCAGAGACTTGCGTGACTTAAGGATTTTCTCCAAGGGTCCTTCGGCAACCACTTCACCGCCATGTTCTCCTGCTCCAGGTCCGAGATCGATGATCCAATCCGCACGGCGAATTGTTTCTTCATCGTGCTCTACGACCAGCACAGTGTTCCCAATATCTCGCACGCCTTCGAGAGTGGTAAATAAGGGTGCATTGTCGCGGTGTTGCCGCGCAATAGAAGGTTCATCTAAAACGTACAAAACGCCCATTAAGCGCGATCCGATCTGGGTCGCTAAACGGATGCGCTGCGCTTCCCCTCCCGATAATGTTGCAGCCGTACGATCTAGGGTCAGATAATCTAACCCTACATCGACTAGAAAACCGAGGCGATCGATGATCTCTTTCAAGATACGCGAAGCGATAATGTTCTGCCTTTCAGTAAACTTTGTTTTTGGACCAGTCAAATCTTTAATCCAAGTCAATGTACGTTGGACAGGCCATTTGGTAATGGTGACAATGTTCTGATCGTCAACAGTTACTGCCAGGGCTTCCGGACGCAGACGAGCGCCATGACAGGTTGGGCAGTTATGCTCGCTCATGTATTCAGAGATTTTCTCGCGCATATACTCTGAGCTGGTTTCGCTATACCGTCGATGGAGATTGCTTATCACACCTTCAAACGGGGTGCGAAAGGTCGCTTGACGACCATGGCGGTTGCGGTAGTGGACGGTGACTTCATTTCCATTTGTACCATGCAGGATTATCTCCAGCTTCTCAGTAGGTATAGTGCGGACTGGTGCATCCAAATCTATCTCGTATTCTTGCGCAGCTGCTTCGAGGGTTTGCCAGTAGTAGCCTCCTTCCTCTTTGGGACCGCTCCATTCAGAAACAGCGATCGCACCTCCGTTGAGAGACATATCCCGATCGGGGATGAGCAACCCTGGGTCGATCTCCAATTTACCACCCAATCCCTGACAATCCGGACAAGCCCCATGAGGAGTGTTGAATGAGAACGTGCGCGGCTCAATCTCTGGCATGCTGATGCTATGTTCGGGGCAGGCAAGGTGCTCTGAGAAGTGTAGATCGAGAGGTTCTTTCTGGTCCGTGATATCCTGGATGATCAGGTAGCCGTCACCGAATTTTAAAGCTGTCTCGATAGAATCGGTCAACCGGGAGCGGAAGTTTTCAGCTTCTTCGGGTTGGTCCGGATGGCGCATGATGATTCGATCGACGACCGCTTCTATGTTGTGGTTCTTATATCTGTCGAGTGTGATCTCCTGGTCAAGCTCGTGGATTTCGCCATCGACACGGGCGCGCACAAAACCTGATTTCTGGATTTCGTCCAATACAGCCTGGTGGGTACCCTTACGACCTCGAACGATAGGAGATAGGATCATTAGACGCGACTCTTCCGGTAGAGTTTCGACGGAATCGACGATCTCTTGTGCGGACTGGCGCTCTACTTCTCGCCCACAAATTGGGCAGTGGGGGATACCCACTCTGGCGTATAACAAGCGCAGATAATCGTAAACCTCGGTGACCGTGCCGACGGTAGAGCGCGGGTTGTGAGATACTCCTTTCTGGTCGATGGATACTGCCGGAGAAAGCCCATCTATATAATCGACATCGGGTTTATCCATCTGACCCAAGAATTGTCGGGCGTATGAGGAGAGCGATTCAACATATCGCCGCTGCCCTTCTGCGAAAATGGTGTCGAATGCCAGGGAGGATTTCCCCGATCCCGAGAGACCGGTGATGACGACAAACTTATCGCGGGGGATATCCACGGTGATGTTCTTGAGGTTGTGGACCCGTGCGCCGACGATGTGAATTGATTTTGAGGATGATGCTTTACTCATAATATTAAGATAACTCGCTTCCCATTCTGGAAATTATAGCACATATGTTTCATTTATTTATAGTTGGTTCCCGAAAAATAGGCAAGCTATTATTATACCAGTCTGGCAATTTACGAAATAAAACTTGGATTCTCTACGGAATCTCCTGTGAATTTTACAAATCCTATCAGTCACCGTTTTCCGGCGTATTATTGGTTTTCGCGGATTAATAATCTTTGGAAATTTGTGGAATCTATGAGTTTGAGTAACACATCTTTAGGAAAGAATGACCAGAATCATTTCACTAGATGTCCTTACTAATCATCAGCATAAGGATTTCCTCTGTGAAGAAAGCCCATGCGACTCATCGGAAGTACAATTAACAAAAGGAAAAACGATGAGTTTTCTCGAGAAATTGTCACAATTATTCTCATCATCCAGCAATGATGAGGCAGCTCATTGGGTTTACTTGCGCTGCAGTAAATGCGGGGAAAAGCTGCGTACGAGAGTCAATCTCTATAATGATTTAAGTATTGAATATGACGAAGGTGGAAAAGCAGCCAATTATATATGCCGCAAGACGGTGGTCGGCAGCCAGGGCTGTTTCCAACGGCTTGAAGTGGTATTGAAATTCGATAGTAAACGGAAGTTATTTGAGCGCGATATATCGGGCGGGAGTTTCATTGAGCAAGAGGAATACTTCGGGGACGAACCATAAATCAGTAATATGAAAGATCTCTTCGCCTTGATGTTTCGGAGACTGCAGCTGAATCTGTCAACCTTTGATCGATAAAGCGTCTATTTATCTTTAGATAGTTGATACAGCTCCACCAGGACGCCACCTGTACTCTCTGGATGGATAAATGCGTATTTCTTATTGGCGCCACCACTTCTTGGCTGCTCGTCGATTAATCTGATCCCTTTAGCTCTTAAATCCATTAATATGCTCTGGATATCATCGACCTCAAAGCAGACATGGTGCAAACCAGGACCGCGTTTGGCCAGGTAACGGGCGATTCCTGAGTCATCTGTAGTGGGTGTCACCAGTTCAACTTCGCTCTCACCGCTGGGCAGGAAGGCGACGGAGGCATTTTGTTCCGGTACGTTCTTTATGTGATCGAGCTGCAAACCCAGAGCATCGCGCCAGAACTCTAGAGCGGAATCGAGATCATCGACGACGATGGCGATATGACTGATCTTAATTATCTCTGGCATTCAAGACCTCGAATTTATATCCAGGCTGGTGACTGATACTCACCCCATACTTGACGCAGGGTGCTGCACATCTCGCCCAGGGTTATTCCACTCTCGACACATTCTATGAAAAGTGGCATTAGTTTTGTATTGCTCCGTGCAGCAGCGTCCAATTGGGAGAGCAAATCATGCACACGTTGGTTATCCCTCCGGGTTCGCAACTCTGCCAGACGTTGGCATTGCTTAGTTTCGATCTCCGGATCGACGTATAGTCGTTCAAGGTCGAGTACTTCATCCACCTTGAACGAATTGACCCCAACCACAATCTGTTCTTCACTTTCCAGTTGTTGTTGGAATTGGTAAGCTGACTCTTGGATCTCGCGCTGGATATACCCTTGCTCGATGGCAGCCAGGGCACCGCCCATTTCATCGATCTTCTCAATGTAAGCCTGGGCACCATTCTCGATCTCATCGGTAAGGTATTCAACCAAATACGATCCTGCCAGAGGGTCAACACTGTCTCCAACACCAGACTCGTGCGCAATGATCTGTTGTGTTCGCAGAGCCAGGTGGACCGCTTTTCCGTAGGTAAGCCAAGTGCCTCGTCCATGCTGTTGGTGTGCAGAGATTGGGTCCCACCCATGACAGCCGCCAGGGCTTGAACCGCTACCCGCACGGCGTTATTCTCTGGTTGTTGTGCGGTTAGCGTAGATCCAGCTGTTTGAGTATGGAAACGCAGGGTCATTGCGGATGGATCGCTTGCCTTGAATCGTTCACTCATCAGTCGTGCCCAAAGCCGACGAGCAGCACGGAATTTTGCTACCTCTTCTATGAAATTGTTGTGGGAATTAAAGAAGAAGGATAGCTGTTTAGCGAAATCATTAATCTCTAAGCCGGCCGCCAGCGCGGCTTCCACATAGGCGATTGCATTGGCCATGGTAAATGCGATTTCCTGCACCGCGGTTGACCCTGCCTCGCGAATATGGTAACCGGATATGCTGATTGTGTTCCAGCGAGGGATTTCTTCCTGGCAATATGAAAAAATCTCTGTGATCAAGCGCATAGATGGTTCAGGCGGGAAAATATAAGTTCCCCGAGCGATGTATTCTTTCAGGATATCGTTCTGGGTTGTGCCGCGCAGTTGGTGGATATCCACACCTTGTCGTTTGGCGACTGCGATGTACATTGCGAGCAGAATCGCCGCTGGGGCATTGATGGTCATGCTGGTGGAGACCTCGGACAGGGGGATATCACGGAATAAGGTTTCCATGTCTTCCAATGAGGAGATCGCTACACCAACTTTGCCTACTTCACCCCGGGCGATCGGATCATCGGAATCGTATCCGATCTGTGTGGGCAAATCGAATGCCACAGAGAGCCCCATCTGCCCGTGTTCGAGCAAGTATCGGTAACGTTGGTTTGATTCCTCGGCGGAAGCGTACCCGGCATACTGCCGCATAGTCCAGAATCTGCCGCGGTACATGGTCGGTTGAACCCCACGCGTGAATGGGTATTCACCAGGGAAACCTATCTGTTCAAGGTATTCTTCTTCGGAATAATCTGGATTAAGAATAGGGGGGATTAAAATACCCGAAGGGGTCTTGAATTCTTTTTTGCGTTCTGGAAATCGCTTCCGGGCTGGATTGAGGATCTCTTTTTCCCAACGGTGTCTTTCGGACTCAAGGGACATTGTTTACCTCTGAGTTCAGAATACACGAAGTATACCGCGTTTCACTTTTCAGAAATGCAAGGTTAAAATCCATATCAACTGTAGACCTATTTGGTAAATATTTTAGTAAAATTGAACAATAATTGTCCGAATTACTATTCTCAAGAAGAGCTTTATGCTATGATTGCCTGGATTATTAACCAAGGATAAGCGTATGCAAATTCTGACAGTTGGGTCGGTTGAACCCCACGCGTGAATGGGTATTCACCAGGGAAACCTATCTGTTCAAGGTATTCTTCTTCGGAATAATCT
>PVMS01072014.1_pt1 | contig 14413 bp, 13 predicted proteins | sample 1853461 | NCBI WGS metagenome assembly PVMS01 (sample SAMN08582032, study PRJNA380276) | Marine sediment metagenome, whole genome shotgun sequencing project. | isolation source: ocean sediment barecode stripped | collected 2017 | reverse complement strand
GTGTCGCTTTGACTGACTTTCCGAACAGGGTTCCAGGGGGAAAGGTCAAAGGCTCTTAATATTCTGGCGGAACCAGGATGTCAGTTCCGCTGCAGAGAACGATCCGTCAGCAAGACTTAAAATGGTCAATACGTTTTCTACCGGTGATGAGACAAGCTCATATCCATTCAGCATCAGGAACAAGTCAGCAGTAACCAGGGCTGTACGCTTGTTACCGTCTGCAAAGCCATGATTTCTTGCTATTCCATATGCATACGCTGCAGCAAGCCTGGCTATGTCATCACAAGCTTCATAGGCCGCCAGGTTCCGCGGACGAGCCAAAGCTGATTCCACTGCGCCGCGGTCTCTGACCCCGGGTAAGCCCCCATGTGCGGCCAATTGTTCATCGTGTAAAGCCAGTACGACTTCATCCAGAACCCAGACACACTCCTTCATTTGGCCAGTTCGTGCAAAGCGTATGCATATGGAATAGCAAGAAATCATGGCTTTGCAGACGGTAATAAGCGTACTACCCTGGTAACAGCTGACTTATTCCTGATGCTGAATGGATATGAGCTTGTCTCATCACCGGTAGAAAACGTATTGACCATTTTAAGTCTTGCTGACGGATCGCTCTCTGCAGCGGAACTGACATCCTGGTTCCGCCAGAATATTAAGAGCCTTTGACCTTTCCCCCTGGAACCCTGTTCGGAAAGTCAGTCAAAGCGACACAGCGCCTCAAGTCTTCGGTTCATTTCGTTTATTAACTGCTCGGTCGTGCGAGCGTCGAATCCAATACAAGAGGCACCACCGATGTGGGGTGCGACACGGTCTGCGAGTTCACCAAGTTTTCTCTGCATCAGCGACTCCGGGACGCCGAACCGGGACGCAAACCCAACCAGAAACCGGCCGCGGAGATTTGCGTCCCTGCCGTCCAGTTTCAGCGCCATATGCTGATCCAGCGGATAGGGAATTGTCGATACAACGTCGTAGACCGGAGTGGGGACAACCAGGCGCTCTTCCTTCAGCCACTGCACTGAGTAGTTCTTCGCGTGCATATCCCCGTTGCCGATGATCCAGCTAAATGCGATCTGCTCAACCAGATTCATGATCGAAGCCTCACTTGATGACACCACTTCCACAAGACGATTTGCAATGTCGTTGAAACTAACCCGGTATTTATCGGCAGGCCATCTGCTCAGCAATTGACAGGCATCTTCCTGGGCTAAACGTTTGACTGAACCATTGACTACCCTGCGGTCGAAGCGCTCCACGAGCAGACCACTCAGCCCATCGCGATCTTCGATCACTTCGAATTTCGGGACGGTCAGGCCAGCGCGCCTGGCGAGGCCCAGGCAGAATGCTTCATTTTCGACCATGCGTGGAAACGCTGGTGGGTTGAGCTTCAGGATCGCCGGCCCCTTCGCGCCCCGTGGTGGGAATGACACCATCGCGTCAGACAACTTGTCCTGCACGCCTGGCAGGGCGCGATCCAGTTCTGTTGTCAGTGGATCGATTGACCGTGCAAACAGATCCGAAAAGGAGGTATCACCTGGTGTTGAAGGGAGAGTTCGAGAAACCGCCGTGGGTTTCGCTCCGTGCGGAACAACGCGAATATCACCGACCGTATCTTCCCCCACGGCTATGAGGAGAGAGAGTTCATCATCGGGTGAGGTCTTAACCGCAGCCACAACCGCGTGAAGACGTGCCCCCTCGGGAAGCAGGCCAGCGAAAAAAGCCGGCACCGCACCTGCCCCGGTCATATATGGGGCTTCCCGGACAGGCAAGGTAGAGGCGACCGCATCGTTATCACCCGCGATGTAATCGTGGGCATATTCAAAAGATACGCCCTCACTGATCCTGCTGAGGCACCCGGCTAACTGGTCACCTTTGTAAACATCTGCGACATCGACAGCTTTGGCATCGGCCGGCCTCATGAGCGACCATCTTCATACCTGGGCATGACCATCAGGTCGAGGCCCACAACTGCGGCAATGCGCGCCACCGTCGCAATAGTTACAGTCCCATTTCCAGCCTCGACGCGGCTAATCGTCTGGCGTTGCAGACCGGCGATCTCGGCAAGATCCAGTTGGGTCATTCCGAGTCGCTTCCGACGGGTTCGAATCGCTGAACCAATATTTTCAAATATGTTCGCTACATCAGACATTATGAGTCATATTAGATGCTTTTTATATAAAGTCAATCATTATGTCCGTTATAATGAACATTATGTTTGAAAGAGTCGCTATTTTAATCTTTCTTCCTAAAATGTTCGCTAATAGCGACATTTTGATTGTAAATTTGGTATTACACTTTTGACCTATATGTCATGGTAAGTCATATGTTAGGGCTGATATCGATAGCTGCCGGGATATGCGGGGGTTCTCGGACCACTGGCCCCCACGACAAATAGTCAGCGATCAACGCCCGGGTCTGGTCACGTGATATCGGCTTTTGTGCTTTGCGTCGCAGGTTGACATAAACTCCTGCAAATCATCGCCAAAGCCTATAATGCCTGCAGGCGGAAAAGAGCAAGCAACATCATGAGTCAGATCAGCAATTACACCTTCGACGAACTCACCATTGGCCAAACTGCATCCTACAGCCGGGCGATCGGAGAAAAAGAGATCATCCTTTTTGCAGCTGCAACCGCGACATTAACCCGGTTCACCTGGATGCGGGATTTGCGGCCGGCACCATTTTCAAAGAACGCATCGCTCATGGCATGCTGACAGGTGGTGTGATATCCGCCGCCCTGGCGCTGGTGCTGCCCGGGCCTGGCACCATTTACCTGGGACAATCGCTGCGTTTTCAAAGGCCGGTAAAAATCGGTGATGAGCTGACCGCGCGGCTGGAAGTCTCCGCTAAACGGGACGACAAGAAAATCGTGACCCTGGACTGCGAAGTTGTTAATCAGCATGGCAAAACCGTTGCCACCGGGACTGCGGAGGTCATGGCTCCGAGCGAAAAGATCATCATCGATGAGCCATCTGCACCTCGCGTCACGGTCGAGGCTTGAATCAGAAAGAGGAACCAAGAATCATGTTCAAGATCGCCGACAAGCTGGTTAAAAAAGTTTCACCATCCAGGCTCGATCCCATGGGCCTGGGCCAGACCTACTGGAATTTCTGGCGCGGTGTAATGAAAAACCCGGGAAACCTGATGGTTCGGAATATTCAACTCGCCTCCGACCAGCTCAGGTTGCTGACCTACGGTGTGAAAAAAGCCACCGGGCAGGATGTTGAGGAAGTCATTGCACCTGAAAAAGGCGATCGCCGGTTTACCAACCCGGCCTGGAGCGAGCAAGTCGTGTTCGATATGTTCAAACAGAGTTATCTGCTGGCCTCGAGATACCTGATGAGCCTTGCCGGCGGCGCAGACCTGGATAAACAACAGCAGCGCAAGCTGGAATTTTTCACCAGGCAGATGGTCGACGCATTGTCCCCGGGCAATTTTGCCATTAGCAATCCCGAGGTACTAAAAGCAACCGCAGAAAGTAAGGGTGCAAACCTGGTCAATGGCATGAAAAACCTGGTCGGCGACCTGGTGGAAGGCAAGGGCCAGCTGAAAATCAGCATGGTCGACAAGAGTAAATTCGAGGTGGGCGAGAACATCGCGACCACACCCGGAAAAGTCGTGTACGAAAACGAGATGATGCAGCTCATCCAGTACACGCCCACGACCGGCAAGGTGTACAAGCGCCCCCCTGGTCATCTACCCGCCGTGGATCAACAAGTTCTATATCCTGGACCTGAGTCCGAAAAATTCCTTTATCCAGTGGGCGGTAAGTAAGGGTTACACCGTGTTCATCGTTTCCTGGATCAATCCCGACCAGCGGCTTGCACAAAAAACCTTCGAAGACTATTTGAACGAGGGTATTTTCACGGCCCTGGACGCCATTGAAGCGGCCACCGGCGAAAAAGAGGTCAATGCCATCGGTTATTGCATCGGCGGCACTCTGCTTTCCTGCGCCTTATCCCAAATGGCTGTCACCGGCGACACCCGGATTCATTCCGCCACCTATTTCACCACCCAGGTGGATTTCAGCGAGGCCGGCGACCTGTTGGTTTTTGTCGATGAAGAACAGCTGGACAGCCTGGATAGACGGATGGAAAAGGCCGGTTACCTGGATGCCAGCGACATGGCCACGACCTTCAATATGCTGCGCGCCAATGACCTGATCTGGTCCTTTGTGATCAACAATTACCTTCTCGGACGTTCGCCTGCAGCGTTCGACCTGCTGTACTGGAACAACGACTCCACCCGCATGCCGATCGCGATGCACAGTTACTACCTGCGCGAAATGTACCTGAAGAACAGGCTGGTCGAGCCAGGCGGAATCACGCTCAACGGCATCCCGGTGGACCTGTCTGCAATAAAGGTCCCGGTTTTCCTGCAATCGAGCAAGGATGATCACATCGCGCCTTATCCTTCGGTTTACAAGGCGACGCGACACTATTCAGGCCCTTTGACCTTTATGCTGGCCGGATCCGGCCACATAGCAGGCGTCATCAATTCGCCGGAAATGAACAAATATTATTACTACACCAACACGGAAGTACCCGTAGACGTGGAACAATGGATCGAATCTGCGGACATCACGAAGGTTCCTGGTGGCCTTACTGGCACCAGTGGTTATACCGGAAATCCGGGCCCAAAGTACCGGCGCGAATTCCGGGTGACGGTGCACTGGAAGTGATCGAGGACGCGCCCGGCCGCTACGTCAAGATGAAGTGAAGCCAGCCGTCTGTTTGTGCACTGCATTGAAAGTTCGGCAACCCCGAAGGTTCGATGGTGCCCGTGGGGAGATTCTGCCGCCCAAAGACGGCAACTCGTAACACCAGGGCCACCCAGTCTCCGGGCTGGTAACACTTCCCTGAAAGAATTAGAGTTGCAGTTGCGGCATTCTTGCTGCACCTGCAGAAAAACAGAAGGAGTACAACATGTCCGAGTCAAACCAGTCATCCGAAATCCAGGCCTTTGTCAGCAAATCGCTCGCCGCTGCTATCCAGATTGGCGTGATCTTTCTGCTCGCCAGCTGGTGCTTGAAGATTATCTTCCCATTTGTCGGGGTCGTAACCTGGGCGGCGATCATATCGGTGGCGCTTTACCCTTTACATGGGAAGCTGAGTGCTTTACTCGGTGGAAAGGAGAAGTGGTCAGTTGCCATTATCGTCATTATCGGTCTGTCCATCCTGATTGTGCCCGCCTGGTCATTGACCGGTTCCAGCATTGATACTGCACATGAACTGGCGACTGGACTGGAAGCGGGCACACTGGTTGTACCACCGCCGAATGACAAAGTTGCGGAATGGCCGCTGATTGGAAAAAAGGCTCATGGGATCTGGAGTTCGGCCTCAATCAATCTGGAAGACACTCTCAGAAAATACTCCGGGCAAGTCAGGGCATTCAGTTCCTGGCTATTGAAGGCGATAGCCAGCACCACCATGGGCATCCTGGGTTTCGCCGTATCCATCATTATCGCCGGCGTGCTTATGCTCAGTGCCGGGCAGGCCCATGCGGCATTCCGCTCCATAGGCCATCGCCTTGGCGGCGATAAAGCTGCCGATTTTGTAGACCTTGCAGTTGCCACCATTCGCAGCGTGGCCAAGGGCGTGCTCGGAGTCGCGCTCATTCAGACACTGCTGGCTGCGATTGGCTTGATTGTGATGGACGTCCCGGGCGCTGGCATCTGGGCCGTCATGATCCTGTTGCTGGCCATCATGCAGTTACCGCCACTACTGGTTTTGGGCCCGATCGCCGTTTGGGTATTCTCGACAGCGGATGGCCTGCCGGCAACGCTGTTCCTCATATATGCGCTGCTGGTCAGTTTCAGTGACGCCGTTCTCAAGCCTTTATTGCTGGGACGAGGCGTGGAAGTGCCGATGCTGATTATCCTGCTCGGCGCCATTGGCGGAATGATGACTGCCGGAATCATCGGCCTGTTCACGGGTTCCGTTATTCTGTCGCTTGGCTACAAACTTTTCATATTCTGGCTGAACCCGGAAAAAGTCGAAGCGGAACTGGAAGAGGCCACCTCGGGTCAGTGAATCACTTATCAAAGTAATATATTTATTATAATCAGTGTTATATAGGATATTTCTGTGAAATTAGATAGATTCTTAATTGCCACATTCTTGATTTTCATAATCGGTGCGGCTCCAGCCGTCGAGGCTCAGGACCGCGCGGCCGAAACGGCGACTGAAGCCGTTCCGGTCACCGTTGATCCAGGGCCCGAAGATGCTTTGCATCGAGGCACGCCCCGCGGCAGCATCACTGGTTTCCTGGATGCCTGCTCCATATTTGATTTTGAGAAGGCGGCAGAGTTTCTCGATTTACGCAATCTGCCGGAAGAGGTTCGCGAAATTGGCGGAAAAGAGCTGGCCAGGCAGCTGAATCACGTGCTGTCCAGATCTGTCTGGCTGGATGACTACAGCGTGAGCGACAAGCCGGGAGGTACCAAGGGTGATGGCTTACCCGACTATCGTGATGAATTGGTCGTAATCCATGACATGCATGGTGATGACGTGCCTCTCTGGATGCAGCATGTTCCACGCGGTGATGGCGAAAAAATCTGGAAGCTATCCAATCGCAGCGTGGCCCTCATTCCCGAACTCTACGACCAATTCAGTTATTCGCCTGTGGTGGAAAAAATCCGCGCTTGGTTCCCGCAGGATGCAGCGTTTCTGGGTCTCGAGGCATTCAAGTGGTTCATGATAATCACGGGCGCACTGCTGGCATGGCCTGTTTTGTACCTGCTTGGGCGATTGCTGACCGCCTTGTTCACATCCCCCGAGAAGGAGAATTATCCTGTTGTCCGCCAGGCACTGACGGGTCCATTTGTTGCCCTCGGCATCCTGATAATTGCCGGCCTTTTCCTTGACCAATTGGGCGCCGGTGCTTATGCCCAGGAGGTGATGAGGGCGAGGACGCTTTCCACCCTGGCTATTGTCTGGGCTCTGTGGTCGCTCACCAACCTCTACACGCAGCACAAACAGGGCAAATTGATGGCACTTGAACGGCCCGGCGCCGCCAAGCTGATGAAGCCCATGATGGCCTTTTTGAAAATCATCATGCTGGTATTTGGCTCATTGTTCTGGCTGAACAACATCGGGGTGAACATCACCACTGTACTGGCCGGACTCGGCGTCGGTGGTCTGGCAATTGCTCTGGCCCTGCAAAAGCCCCTGGAAGACATGATGGGAGCGTTCACGATCTTTTCACAGGCATCCATCAGGGTAGGGGACTTCTGCAAGTATGGTATCTATACGGGGTTCGTGGAAGACATTGGCCTGCGTACGGTGAAAGTTCGCACATTGACCAATACCCTTGTATATATACCGAATTCCCGAATTGCTTACGTGGAAGTGGAAAATATCAGCGCCCGTGAAAAAATCCGCTTCTGGCCGACCTTGCGCCTGCGTTATGACACGACACCGGAACAACTGCGTACCTTGATGAACAACATCCTGGAGATGCTGGAACAGCATGAGCAAGTTTATGATGAGCCCTTGCGTGTCCGTCTCACCGAATTTGACCAGGATGCCATCCTGGTCAAGGTTCATTCCTTCCTGAAACCTACCGATTTCCCCGAGTCGCTGGAAATTGGGGAAGATCTGAACTTCCGGATTATGGACATCATTGACTCAGCGGGTGCACGCTTTGCTCTTCCCGGGAAGTCCATATATATGGAAGGGGAGGGGGCGCCCTCTCCCGGGTAACAGCGCTGCGGCGATCGGTCTAGAAATACAGTCGAATTGCGCCAAATCCGGTCCAGCCACGGTAGTCGCCGCCGTCGTCGGCAGCGTCTTGCATGTGGGCGTATTCAGCTCCGAACATCAGCTTGAGTTTCTGGCCGTAGAGGAAGTAATTGAGGCCGGCGTATAAAGCCTGGTACTGATCGCCCTCGCCAACGGTCACTTCTTCCTCATAACGGCGCTGCAGGTGCAGGCCGTTGTTCTCGCTGCTGGTGGCGTACTGGTAGCGCAGGGCCAGTTGCAATGCGTCGCTGTCGCCAAAAACCTTGTCCAGCAGTACCCAGGTCGGCTCCAGGGTCAGGCCCCAGACATGACCGTCGGTTTCCAGAGGCAGGGCCACGGTCAGGTCTATGCCCATACCCAGGCGCCCGCTCTTTCCCTGGTGCCACAGGGAGGCGATATGGCGATAGGGCCTGAAAGCATTGCCCTCGGTTTTCCTGGAGTTGTACAGGTAGTCCAGGTGCAGGCTGCCTTCCTCAAAGAACAGCGCCGTGTCGTAGGCACCACCAATCACTGCCGCTGCACCGCTGTTGAAGTCGTCGAATTCCTCCTCGATGCTGCGGCTGAACAAGCCGGCCTGATATGAGAAACGCCCCTGTTGCCCCTGTACATGCGCTCCTATAACTTCCGCCGGCATCAATTGATTGACCAGCAGGCCCCGTTCGATCGTATTGATTTTTTTCGAGGACGTGCTGCGCTCATAACCGGTGAACAGAAAGTCCAGGCGGCCGACGCTGAGGGAGAAATCGGTAGCTGGCGGTGACCACTTGATAAAGGCCACGTACAAGCCGTCGTAAAGCGGGCCTTGGCCGGTATTGACATACATCTGCGCCTGCAGCGTGAAGTGTTGGAACCACTTTGAGCTGAAGCCAAAAATCATGCGCCGGTTTTCCCAGTCCTGGGCATCGCCCTGGTCAGCGCGCACGGCCCAGTACTGGCCGTGGTAGCGGCCGACCAGGGAAAAAGATTGAAGAGTCGAATTGTCGGTGCTTTCGTACAATACCGGGACGGCCCAAATCCTGTCGTAGATGCCGGGACTTTCCCCGGAGTCCTCTTGAGCCCACCCGTTCAGATTGATGCAGGCGGCCAGAGCGGCTAAGAACAAGGCTGGCCACTTGATGGATGGAAAAGAAATCTGCACTGTTTCCCCCGTTCTATTAGCCCGACTCATTATAGCGAGAAAAAGGGCCCAAACCCTGGCGGCCTACACCCTGGAAGGCACTTTAGGGTTCAATCGATTGCCCGAGATTCTCCAGAATAAGTGGGATCGCCGGCGGGATATTGTCACTGTCGGCCAAGATATTGCGGATCATGGACAAATGAGTGCCGGGGACGATTCTATGATCAACTCCGTCAAGGCGCGTGGACTCGACGGTCACCAGGCCGTCTCCCAGCCCGTCGCTCACCGAATATAGAAAGGATTCCAGACTGTCAGCCTGCCCATTTTCCTGGATAGAATTAAAATAACGGCTGATATCTTCTTCACCCCAGGGGCTTATGACGCCGGCAATGATAAGCATTCTGATGCCTGCGGGATTTGGTCGACTGTTCAGTGTCCTCAGGAACTTGCTTTCCGGGAGAAGATCAATCTTGGCCTCTCCGGCGCCGTCCAGGAAGCCCCTCAGAATATGCCCCCTGTTTTCCATCATGTTGACAAACTGCTCGCGTATTTCGCCAAAAAGGTGAAAACGCGCCAGTTCAGATCCGTGATTGGGTGGTGCAACCATGATCAGCCGGACAACCTGGGGCACCTGTCCGATGCGCGCTTGACCGCTATAGTCAATCCGGGGACTGGTCAGCAGCTCGCGTGACACCAGGCCACCCATGCTGTGCGAGATGATCGTGATCTGGCTGATGCCGAGCGCTTTCAAACGCTTCAGTTGTTCGAAGAAAAACCAGGCGGAATCGACGATCTGCTGATCATTGGGGTATCGCAACTCCCAGACATCCATACTTTTGCCGATCAGCGCCGGTGCGAGGTTCATCCATACCAGACCGGGATCATCCATGCCGTGAATCAGCACGACCGACGGGGCTGACTGGTCTATGGCCAGCGCTGATGGAGATTCCCGGGTATAGGAAGTCAATCCAAAAGATTTAGCTACTTCTGCCGCTTGCTCCGGAAAAGTGTTTTCCACTGCATTGCGAACCCCGTTACGAAATTTCTTGTCTTCTTCGGGGAAAAAATCGAATAAAATTTCCACAGCTACCAATAGGGCGACGGCGGCCAAGAGATATATCGGCCATCGTCTTTTCTTTTTTGGCTGCTGTTTAGTGCTCATCCATTATCTGCCCGTTGTGGTGCATATGTAGTGTAGAGGACCAGGCACTGTTTGTTATTGTCTTTTGTGCGGGAGAGGTTGTTGTGCATGCTGGGAGGGAGGGTAGACAGATTTCGCGGGCATGGCCCGCTCCTACAGTGTGTTATGCGTATAATGTATATTATGTTAAATAGGATACAATAAACTGATCTTGAATGTGGTAAATCAGGGCTTGACAGCAAATACCCCCTCTTCATGTATTTCCAGGTCCTTGATTCTTTCTCTATGAATTTAAGGTTGCCTTATCAAAATGTTATCAGCATTACTTCATGTTTTTCCTGACTATAAATTCGCTTTCATCTGCTTCCGTCAATTATGATGTGCACCCAATTCCTTCGTGTTCTTTCTTTAATTGACGGCCAACACAATTATGACAAGCGTTACTGAGCGTGAAATTTGCATTATTGGTGTTCCTCTTGACCTGGGCGCCAGTCGCCGTGGAACGGATGTCGGGCCTTCCGCATTGCGCATCGCAGGCCTGGGATCCGAACTCAGGCGCCTGGGATTTACTGTCGCGCGTGAGGAGGATATTCCGGCGCCTGCGATGGAAACTCGCACAGTCGAGGATGAAAAAGCACGCTACAAGCCGCAAATCCTGGAAGTTTGTACTCAGCTTGCCACGGAAGTGAAACGGTTCCTGGAAGACGGCGCTTTTCCGCTGGTGCTCGGCGGCGACCATTCCATTGCCATGGGGACTTTTGCCGGCACCGCCAGCTATTTTCGCGATCGTGGTGAGTCAGTTGGCCTGATCTGGTTTGATGCGCATGGTGATATGAATGTGCCAGGCGTTTCACCCAGCGGAAATATTCACGGTATGCCGCTGGCTCACTTGCTCGGCAAAGGTGATGATGACCTCAAGAATATTCTGGGATTCAGTCCCAAGGTAAGCCCGGAAAACGTTGCCCTGATTGGCATCCGGGATATTGATGAGGGTGAGCGTAAGATCATCCGTGATTCAGGCATCCATGCTTTCACCATGCGCGAGATCGATGAGCACGGCATGGCTGTGGTCGCAAGACGCGCCCTGGAGGTTGTTAACAACGGCACGGCGGGCTTTCACATCAGCTTTGATGTGGATGGTTGCGATCCCACGGTCATACCCGGTTCCGGCACGCTGGTTCCTGGCGGGGTCAGTTTTCGCGAAGCACACTTGCTGATGGAGTATTGCGCCGATGATGGCGGCCTGAAATCAATGGAAGTTGTTGAATTAAATCCAATTTTAGATGACGGGAACATCAGCGCGGAACGTACTTTGCAGTTAATTTTAAGCGCAATGGGCAAGAGTATTCTTTAATCTGAATACTCCACCATTGCGTTCACGCTATGGCGAAAACATCACCGGGAATCTACAATACAGAGGTGATGTCCCTGCACTGTCAAGGTAAACCAGGCACCCGTGTAAAGACGGTCATCAATATCCTGATGCTCGCCTCACTGCTCATGCTTGTTTCGGCATGCGCAACTCAGTCATACACATACCAAAGCACGAAAACGTTGCCCATCAGGGAACGCGCCCTGACGCAAACCGAAGGCGATATCAGAATCTCGGCATCCGTGCCCGGACAAGACGAGGCACAGGCAATCTTTGGCGTCCCGCTCTATAAACGCGGTATTCAACCTGTCTGGCTGGAGATCGTAAACAATAGTCCACATCGCATTCGTTTTGCCCCCACCGGTCTGGATCGGGAATATTTTTCGCCTCTGGAAGTCGCCTACATGCATCGCAAGGGCTTCACCAAAGAAGCACGAGCGCAAATGGATCGTCGTTTTCACGACAGCGCACTCCCACGGCAGATTCCGGCTGGAGAAACCCGCGCGGGTTATGTTTTCACTCACGCCAGCCCGGGAACCAAGAGCTTTAATATCGACCTGTACAGTCCCGTCATCGATTATAGTTTTGCGTTTTTCGTCACCGTGCCGGGCTTTGTTCCAGACCATGCTGAAGTTGATTTCTCTTCACTCTATGCGCCGTCTGACTTGCGAAATTATGACCTGGCAGGCTTGCGCAATGCCCTGGCGGCGGTGCCCCGGGCTACAACGGATCAGACCGGCCAAAAGCCGGGCCTGCCGGTTGGTATCGTGATCGTGGGTGACGGAATTGATGTCCTCAAGGCTCTGTTGCGGGCTGGCTGGTACGAGTCACCCGCCACGCGGGATGCAGAGCAACTTGTGAAGGCCCACTATCTGTTCGGGCGTATTCCGGATGCCGTGTTTCGAATCCAGCGCGACAGCCAGCGCGATCGCAATGAGTTGTATCTGTGGTTGTCGCCCATGCGGGTTGATGGCGAACCTGTCTGGCTGGCGCAGATCACTCACTTCATCGGCCAGAAAACTCGTCTGGAACAAGCCATTTTTGGCGCAAGAATTGATCCCGATATTGACGATGGCCGCGATTACTTCATGCAAAATCTGTGGTACTCACAAAGCTTGGAGCAAGTGGCGTGGCTGGCGGTAGACCAGGCCATTTCCATTGAAAATGCCCGGGCGGATTTCAACGGCTCCCAGTATTTCACCGATGGCTTCCTGATCGTGGCCTGGTTGTCCGGGGTACCCGTGTCTTTACTTGAAACCACAAATGCGGATTGGGATGATCCGCCGTTCACGCAATGAGAAACCTGTTCAGCATTCGTTTTGAAAGCTGCCCTCGCCTGGTGGCGTTTGTGTTCTTCACGACGCTGCTTGCAGCTTGCGCTTCAGCACCACAGCCGCCCGAATATGAAGGTAGTTATCTGGACCGCGCCCAGACCCAGGAGAAGGAAGGCATTCGGGTAACCGCAGCTGTACCCAGTGCGAAAGAGAGCAAGGAGCTTTTCGGAACGTCGCTTTACCGCCGCGGTGTACAGCCGGTGTGGCTGCAAATTGAGAACAGCCGTAACGAACACGTCTCCTTCTTGCCCGTCGGCCTTGACCCGGCCTACTTTACGCCGATTGAGGCAGCGAATCTGAATTTGAAAGACACACAGGCTGAGAAGTACAATACCTTGATAAATAGCCAGTTTTTCAAGGCCGGCTTGGGGAATAACATAGCGGCCGGAGGGCACAGCAGCGGCTTCATCTTCAGTGGGCTCGACGAAGGCACCAAGGCATTCAATGTGGATGTGATCAGCAAGTCAGGCCTGGTCACTTTCACTTTTTTCATCCCGGTGCCCGGCTTGAGGGTCGACCATCACAGCGTCGACTGGCAAAACCTGTACCCGGTTGATGAATACGTTGAGTTATCCCGGGACGACCTGATTGAGCGGCTGGAATCAACAATCTGCTGTGTCGTGGATAAGAAAAACAAAGACATGGGTGACCCGCTTAACCTGGTTGTCATCGGTGACCCGGACGACATTTACTACGCTTTTATCCGCGCGGGATGGGACGAAACGGAAACCGTTCATAAAGGCTCGGCCTGGAAGACGATGAAGTCCTTTGTTGGTGGCGGCGAATACCGTTATTCACCGATCAGCGCCTTGTACCTGTTTGACCGTCCGCAAGATGTGGCCTTTCAGAGAGCACGCAGTAACATCCATGAGCGCAATCACCTGCGCCTGTGGATGTCCAGTATGCGCTATGAAGGCAAGCCGGTGTGGATCGGGCAGATCAGCCGCGACATCGGTGTGCGATTCACCAAGAAAACCATCACCACCCACAAGATCGACCCCGACGTGGATGAAACCCGCGAATTCCTGCTGGAAAATCTGGTCTACTCCCAGACCCTGCAGAAGTTAGCTTACGTGGGAGGCGTCGGGGAAGCACCCATGGATCAACCCCGCGGCAACCTGACCGGAGACCCCTACTTCACCGATGGCTACCGCCTGGTGCTGTGGGTAACGTCACGGCCAGTGGATATTGCGGATATTGAACTGGAATACTGGAGAATTCCTCCGGACCGTACTTCTACACCTTGATGATCAGCCTTCACGGAGCCTCACCTGGCAACGCGGTCACTATCTGATTTCACCGACTGACAATTATGGTCATTTTTTCTGACATATTAGGGCAAGTTACGAGCATTTTTGGCTAAAGACAATTTAGTTAAAATTCATATCTATATGAATATTAAGGATATTCTATGCTTATAACTAATTTGGCCTGCTATTTGCATATATAGGGGTGTACTAACTAAAGTCTGGTAGCTTTAGCGGGAAGAATCGGAGCCTCGCCCCTCTTTGCCCAATCGGGGTTCCGACTCTCCCAACCCTTCCAGCAACAGCGGTTAGTCAAAACGGAATTAAGGAGCTTTTGCCATGGATGACACAATGCGAAACACATCTCTCTCGCTGCCGCGAAGACAAAAGCACAAGAATTATCGCCACCTGCAAACTGACCACAGATCAGTAGGCCCGTTCCCGCTCACCGCGGAAACAGGCT
>PVMS01154191.1_pt1 | contig 14414 bp, 15 predicted proteins | sample 1853461 | NCBI WGS metagenome assembly PVMS01 (sample SAMN08582032, study PRJNA380276) | Marine sediment metagenome, whole genome shotgun sequencing project. | isolation source: ocean sediment barecode stripped | collected 2017 | reverse complement strand
GCTCTCTAATATTAACAATTTGATCTTCCAGCATTTTGTCATCTGCAACAATTTTATAGGATGTTATTGCTTTTTTAGGCTTTAAACTAATTTCGAATTCCGGTGCCAGCCCAAGTTCAAATTCAAATGTAAAATCATCTGTTTCCCAGGAAAAATTATCTTGTGGCTTTGGTAATGGGTTCCCCAATACGTCCAACTTCTCTTCAATTAAAAAATTATTTAAAGATTCCTGAATCAGTTTATTTACCTCATCGATCATCACAGACTTTCCATACTGCTTTTTAACCAAACTCATCGGAACATGCCCTTCCTAAAACCGGGAATATTCGCTTTCCTTCGATAATTATTCAATTCTTTATCAACTTTATTTTGATAATCTTTTGCTTTTATATCAATCGTAACAACTGAGTTAAGGGAATCAATGTCTTTTTTTGAAATTTTCATTATTTATAATTTAACTTTTAAAAAAAATTAAGGGTGCAAAATTAATGATTTTGTATCATATAATTACAATCATTATACCAAATCATTCCCTTACAAAGTTAATATTTGTTAAAATATGTTTAGAATAAAATCGATTTGTTCTTTTATAGAAAGATTAAGCTACTATTTTTCGTCCATCAATGAGTATAAAAGTGATTCAGCAATAGACAACAAAATACCAAATAACATGGCTGTCCAAAACCCGTCAACACTAAAACCGGAAACTATTTTGTCCGCCAGTATAATAATCACTGTGTTAATGACCAATAAAAACAAACCCAAGGTGAAAATGGTTATTGGAAGCGTCAGTACCACTATAATTGGCTTTAAAAAAGCGAATAAAAAACCCAAAACCAATGCAACTAGTATTGCAATCGAATAACTATCAACATGGACCCCACTTAAAAAATTTCCGATTAACAGAACTGCAGCAGCTGTAAGAAGCACCTTTAAAATAAATCTCATAATAAAAGGATTAAATTATTTTACGCCAAGTTAATTATTTTCAAGCAATTCTACAATACTTCTATAAAAATCTGTTGGATTTTCAGCATGGAGCCAATGACCCGCATTAGGTATTGTAACTATTTTGCTATTGGGGAAATGAGATTTGATCAGGCTTATATCATCAGTTGATATATAACCAGAATTTTCTCCTTTTAAAAATAAAGTTTCCCCAAAGAATTGCGTATAATTTGGTAAACCATCACCAACTTCATCATTATTATCGGTCAAACTTTCAAGGTTAAATCTAAACGCGAATTCGTTCTTTGATTTACGATAAACATTTTTCATCAAGAACTGTCGTACCCATACTTCAGGAATATATTTTTTTATAATTAAATCAATATCATTACGAGATTTCACGAGTGAAAAATCTACTGAATGAAGTGCTTTTAAAATTAATTCATGGTGTGGCGGGTAATATCTGGGTGCAATGTCTGCAACAATTAATTTATCTACCATTTCCGGAAAGGTCACAGAAAATAACATCGCCGTTTTACCACCCATAGAATGTCCTAAAATATTAACTTTACTCAATTTGTGATTTTGTAAATAAACCAACAGATCTTCTACCATCAGGTCATAGGTAAAATCAAAACTATGAAAGCTTCTTCCGTGATTTCTTTGATCGAATATATGTACTTCATAATTTTCAGCAAATTTATTCGCAATTGTTTTCCAGTTGTCGCCCATTCCTAAATAACCATGTAAAATCACTAATGGTTGGCCTTTACCTAAAATTAAAGAATGCAGCAGCTCCATTATTTTAATTTTTGTAAGTACATAGGCACCACATTTTCCAATCCGAGATAAAGTGCTTCACATATTAATGCATGACCAATTGATACTTCTAATAAATTTGGCACTTTCGTTGCAAAATATTGTAAATTTTCTAAACTCAGATCATGGCCGGCATTTATTCCCAGATTCAATCTATGGGCCAATTTTGCTGCTTTTATATATGGTGCAACACCATTTTTATTTCCTTTATCGAATTCTACCGCGTAAGCTTCGGTATACAACTCAATCCTGTCTGTACCTGTACTTGCAGCTAATTCGATTAACTCCAGATTGGGATCCATGAAAATAGATGTTCTGATCTTATGACGATGAAGTTCTTCTATAATTTCTTTGAGATAACTTTGATTTTTTTTTGTATCCCACCCGGCATTTGATGTGATAGCATCTACGGCATCCGGCACTAAAGTAACTTGGGTTGGCTGAATCGCAATTACCAGATCCATAAAATCTTGAATTGGATTTCCCTCAATATTGTATTCGGTTTTCACAATTGGCTTAAGATCAAAGGCGTCTTGATATTTAATATGTCTCTCATCCGGTCGAGGATGTATCGTAATTCCTTGAGCCCCATATTCTTGAATATCGATTGCAACTTTTATTAAATTTGGAGTATTTCCTCCACGCGCATTTCTTAAAGTTGCAATTTTATTAATATTTACACTTAATTTTGTCATTCTATTTAGTTGTATTCGTTTTTTAGTTAACTGAATTAATAGAAGCTATAGATTATAAAAAAGATATTATATCTTTACAAAAAGAAATTTAATACCTGGCTGCAAAATTACAATTTTAAAGGCTCAAATTATCTTCATTAAACAGTTTTATGCAAACCATTGATTACATATCCAATGATGTCAAACCCTTAGGGTTAGAAGATAAGATTGCACGAGTAAAACAAATTTTCTCGCAACATCCTCACTCTCATTTACCTGTTATTGATAAAAATATTTTTTGTGGATCAATCGCAAGACAAGATATTGAATACGTGGAAGATGATGACAAATTATTAAATCACTTTAAAAACCGGTTACAGGCATTTTACACCTCCGAGTCAGTGAATTGGTTTGAAGTTTTAGAATATTTTGCTACATACAATACAAATTTGATTCCTGTACTAAATATTGATAAAGTATATTTGGGCTATTATGAATTAGATGATTTTTTGAATATTTTTAAATGCACCCCATTTATACATGAAGAAGGTGTTATTTTTGTTATCTCAAAAAATATTAATGAGTACTCATTTAGTGAAATCTCTCAAATTATTGAATCTAACAAGGCCACATTGTTTGGTGCATTCGTCTCAAAAATTGAAAATGATGTGATCCAAATAACTTTAAAACTAAGTTTGCATGACATTAATAACACTCTGAATTCATTCAGAAGATACAACTATAATATTTTGAATGAGTTTGAGAAAGACAAGTATTTGGAAGATTTAAATGATCGATCAAATTATTTACAAAAATATTTGAACATTTAAGATTTTGAGTTTTTGATATGAAAGTTGGTATTTACGGACAGTCTAATAATGAGATTACAAAAAAATACATCAATTTATTGGTTGATATATTAATAAAAAATAAAGTAACCCTTGTTTTTGAAAAAAAGTTTTTTGATTTCTACATAGAATCCAATCCGAAAATTAAACATAATACTTTTGATTCGTACGATGATTTAGATAATTCTTTTGATTTGTTTTTTAGTGTTGGAGGAGATGGTACTTTTTTACGCTCTGTTTCTTTTGTTCGCGATTTAAACATCCCAATTATTGGAATTAATACCGGGAGGTTGGGTTTTTTGGCTACGATAAAAACGGAAAAATTATCAGATTCAATAAATTTAATTATTAATAAGCAATATATAATTAAGGAACGTACATTGATCAGTGTAACCACTAAAAATAAAAATACCGATCTTAAAGAGTTGAACTTTGCCCTGAATGAAATTACGGTTTTTAGAAAAAATACCGCATCGATGATCGCCATAACCGCAATACTCGATGATGAATATTTAACCACCTATTTTGCAGATGGTTTGATTATTGCCACACCAACCGGATCAACAGGGTACTCGTTAAGTTGTGGAGGACCGGTAATATCTCCTTCATCAAAAAACTTAGTAATTACACCTATTGCACCACATAGTTTAATCGCACGACCTTTGGTCATTCCCGATGAAACTAAAATTGTATTAAAAGTTGATAGCAGAGAGCATGAAGCACTTCTATCACTAGACTCTAGACAGACAACCGTATCGAATGATGATGAAATTTATATTGAAAAATGCAATTTCACGATTAAGATGGTACAACTGAATGACCAATCATTTATAAAAACACTTCGAGAAAAATTGTTCTGGGGTGAGGATAAACGCAATTAAATATACTCGGAATAGCACAATTTTACACTTAAAAATCTGTTAATCAAAAAAGGACATTCAATTCAATTGAATGAGGATGTAATTTTTTATATTTGCAAATTATTTTTTATGATGAAAAAAAAGTTATTCGTTATAACATTTATTTTATTTACTAGTGTTTCGATTGGTCAGATCAATGAAGTTGGAGTGTTTTTAGGAGGAAGCAATTATATTGGTGATATAGGAAACTCATACTGGATATACCCAAATAGTTTTGCTGTTGGAGCTGTTTACAAATGGAATATGCATCCGAGGTATTCTATCAGGGCAAATTACACCTATTCCAAAATTACCGGTAATGATGTGCAATCTAATAATTCATTCAGAAAATATAGAGGTGCAAGCTTTTCAAATAGTATTCATGAATTGGTAGCCGGAATTGAATATCACTTCTTCAAATACAATCTATCGAAAGTTGGACACACTAGTACACCATACATTTTATTGGAAGCGGGTGTAGTTAATTATGGCACTTTTAATGCGGGTCGCACCTATAATTTTGTTATGCCATTTGGTATTGGGTATAAAATGAAATTAGCGCAAAATATTGGGATTGGATTTGAAACTTCCTTCAGATATACTTTTAAAGACGATATAGATGGATATCCATATGATGAAAACAGCGAAAATATTCAAATAAACCCAAACGATAATGATTGGTATGTGTTTACCGGAATAACATTGGTTTTTGCGTTTGGAAGAGAGGGATGTTATACTGGAAAATTTTGATCACAAGATGAGTTTGAAAGCCAAAATAAAATCTGATTGTATACCTAAACATGTTGCCATAATCATGGATGGTAATGGCAGATGGGCAAAAAAACGTGGCTTATTGAGAATTAGCGGACACAAAAAAGGTGTTAAAGCCGTAAGAGATACGGTTGAAGCCGCTGCTGAGCTTGGTATTGAAGCTTTAACATTATATGCATTTTCAACAGAAAATTGGAAAAGACCAAAATCGGAAGTAAATGTATTAATGAGCCTTCTCGTAAAATCCTTAAAAAGAGAATTAAAAACCCTTCAAAAAAATGATGTCAAACTACAGACCATTGGAAATATAAATGGCCTTCCATCTAAAGCTCAAAAAGAGCTAAAAGAAGTGATACAAAATACAATTGATAATCGCGGTTTAACACTGACTTTGGCATTAAACTATGGTGCCAAAGAAGAAATTGTTAATGCCGTTAAAATTATTTCTAAAAAAATTGTTAATAATGAATTCAAAATTGAAGAAATCGATGAAAATACTATAAATAGTCATTTATATACATTTACTTTGCCCGTCGTTGATTTTTTGATACGGACTAGTGGTGAAAAGCGCATCAGCAATTTCCTATTATGGCAAATTGCCTATGCTGAATTGTACTTTACTGATGTATTATGGCCCGATTTTAGAAAAGAAGATTTTTACGAAGCAATATTAAATTATCAAAGAAGAGAAAGACGATTTGGAAAAACAAGTGAACAAATTGATAACGATATTCAATAAATTGAAAATCTGTATTTTACCCCTATTTTTAGTCTTGTCTTTTATTACCGGAAATGCACAAGAGAACACTTCTGAAGGTACAAAAAATCAAGATTCTACAACCGTACAAAGGGCTAAAGATACTATTCCAACGGGTAATAAAGTTTCAGATACAATATTTCCTGTTAATAGGGATATGTTTGCTACCCCCAAAGATGAAACAGCAGTTGATTCGATATATTCAACAAAGCAAGTTTCTGATTCCATCCCAAAAACCGATCAAAAAACAGATACAATATTTCCTGTTAACAGGGATATGATCTCAACTCCAAAAGATGAAAAATATCAAGACACTGTACCTCCAGCTGTAAAAATATTGGACACAATTCCCGAAGCCAAAGTAACAGGACCTATTAAAGTTGATAAAAATAAAAAATATATTTTAGGGGGAATATCCGTTGATGGTATTCAAACAATTTCAGAGCAGTCCATATTAATATTTTCTGGTTTAAATACCGGTCAATTAATAAAAATTCCAGGAGATAAATTATCGGCGGCGATAAAAAAATTATGGGGTTCAAAACTTTTTAGCAATGTTGATGTTTATGTTACAAAGATCGATGGCAACACAATTTATATTGAGATAAGCGTAACTGAATTAGATAGAGTTGGCACCTTGACAATCAAAGGAATCAAGAAATCAAAAATTGAAGAAGTACAAGAAGAAATAGAATTCCAAAGTGGCTCGATGCTAACCGAAAACCTTATAACTACCACAAAGAACCAAATAGTTAAGAAGTTCAGAGAAAAGGGCTTCCTAAGAACAAAGGTTACCATATCAACTAAGAAGGACACATCTCAAGTAAACACACAAGACGCTTTAATATTAATCGACAAAGGCAATAGGATTAAAATTAAAAATATAACTTTTCACAATAATCGGGCTATCTCTGATAAAAAATTAAAAAAAGTTCTAAAGAAAACGAAAGAAAAATCGATAACAAAAAAAGGATTATTGAGCATATTCACCTCTTCAAAATTTGTTAAGGATGTTTATGAAGAAGAACTTAAAGGTGTTGTAGGAAAATTTCAGGAAAAAGGATTTAGAGATGCACTTATTGTAAAGGATTCTATCTCGTGGAATGATGATAACACCATTAACCTTGACATTACCGTAAATGAAGGAGAACGTTATAAATTTGGAACAATTACATTTCTGGGAAATACTGTTTTTACAGATCAACAATTACAGAGTATTTTGAGAATTGAAAGTGGAGTGACTTATAACGGAAAGGTATTGAACGAAAGAGTAAATGGTGATGGCACACCTGATTCAGAGGACATCTCTAATGTTTATTACAACAATGGATATTTATTTTCTTCTGTAGATCTTGTAGAGACAAGTACTGACAATAATATCATTGATCTGGAAATTAGAATTGTGGAAGATGAACCTGCAACTTTTAGAAAAATTACCGTGGTTGGAAATGATGTTACCAACGACCATGTTATATTCAGGGAAATCAGAACCAAACCGGGAGAATTGTTCAGTAAGCAAGATATAGTACGTACTATTCGTGAACTTGGTCAGTTAGGATATATCGATCCTGAAGCAATTGTACCTGATGTAAGGCCAAATCACACAGATAAAACTGTTGATATAGAATATAGCTTAGCAGAAAAAGGGTCAAGTCAAATTGAACTTCAAGGTGGTTATGGAGGTGGAACATTCATAGGTACCTTAGGATTATCATTTAATAATTTTTCTATTAAAAATATTTTTAATTTTAAAGAATATAAACCTGTTCCTAGAGGAGATGGTCAAGTTGTGGGTTTACGATTGCAGGTCAGCAAATATTCAAAAACATACAGTTTGAACTTCTCCGAACCGTGGATGGGAGGTAAAAAACCAAAAGGATTTAATTTTTCTGTGTACTACTCGAGTCAATTTCGTTATAACTATGTTACCAGAGATGTTGATAAAGATCAACGTTTGAATGTTATTGGAGCTACTATAGGACTAAGTCAGAGACTTAAATGGCCGGATGATTTCTTTACTTTGACCACTACATTTAGCTACCAGCAATTCAACTTAAAAAATTATTTTTTACCATCGTTCAACTATAATACTGGAATTTCCAATAATTTTAATTTTGCGGCAGTTTTTGGTAGAAGTAGCGCAGGACCAAATCCTATTTTCCCGCAACAAGGATCTCAATTTAGCATCGGACTAAAACTGACGCCACCCTATTCCCTGTTTAACAATAAAGATTATACCACTTTACCGGATCAGGAAAAATACGAATGGCTCGAATTTTATAAAATCAACTTTTCAGGGAGATGGTATACTTCGGTTATAGGTAAATTAACATTAATGGCTTTAGGTGAAATGGGATACTTGGGAGCATATAATGATGAGATAGGTCCTCCTCCTTTTGAGCGGTTTTATGTAGGAGGTGATGGACTGGCAAATGGGCAATTTGACGGTAGAACGGTTATTGCTCTAAGGGGATACCCAAATACGAGTTTATCACCGATCACAGGAGGTACAATTTATAATAAAGTGTCTTTTGAATTGAGATACCCGATATCATTAAAACCTTCAGCTTCTATCTATGTTCTAACATTTTTGGAGGGAGGTAATTCATGGAAAGAATTTGAAAATTATAACCCCTTCGATCTGAAACGGGCAGCCGGAGTTGGTGCACGGGTTTTTATGCCTGCATTTGGGTTGCTAGGTGTTGACTTTGGATATGGATTTGACACAATACCAGGAACTAATAATATTTCTGGTTGGCAAACACATTTTATTATCGGACAACAATTCTAAGCTAAATTAGTATATTTGTCCCAAAAATAAAGTTGGTGAGTTTTAATATCGGATGATAAAAAAAATGAAGAGAGTACTGATCATAATATTATTTTTTATCAGTTGTAATTCGTTTGCTCAAAAAGGACAAAGAATTGCATATGTAGATATGAATTATATTCTTGAAAATATTCCAGAATATGTTGAAGCCCAATCAAGGTTGGATGCAAAAGTTAAAGGTTGGCAAATAAAATTAGACGTACTCACGAATGAAATAAATACACTTAAAACGGATTTAAGCAATGAAAAGCCCTTACTCACGAACGAATTAATTCAAGAACGTGAAGAAGATATTTTAATAAAAGAGAAGGAGTTAAAAAGATTACAAGCCGCTTTTTTTGGCCCTACTGGCGATTTATTTCAAATGAGGAAACAGCTTGCTAAACCAATACAAGACCAGGTATACAATTCTATACAAACAATTAGTGCTAATAAAAGGTATGATATTGTTTTTGATAAATCATCAGATTTGATCATGTTGTACACCAATAAGAAGTTTGACATTAGTGAACTCGTTTTAAATAGTATTGTTAAAAATAGAAAAAGAAAGGCGGTTGCAGATAAAAAAAATGCACGATTGGCAACTGCAAGCGGGGTTGTTCCGAAAAATACAGAATCACAAAAAACCGATTCTGTGAATGCAGTTGATGAAAACGTGGAAATAGAAGAAGAGCCAATTTCAGAACAAAAAACAAAAGAACAACAAAAAATAGATGACCGATTGGCAAAAAGAGAGGCTCTGAAAGCAAAAATTAAAGCACAACAAGAAGCAAGAGTTCGTGTTAGAGATTCATTGAGAAAAGTTGCAGATGCTCAAAGGGCAGCCAAATTAAAAGAAATTGAAGACCGTAAAAAAGCACGGGAACAAAAAATAGAAAACACCAATTAAAACAGAGTAAAAACAAGAAAATTATTTAAACAAATTATTAAGAAAATGAAATCATTAAAAAAATTATTCGTGGTAATCATACTTTTTACAGCGTTCAATTCAATACAAGCGCAAAAAATTGCTCATATTGACAGTGAACAATTATTGATGGCAATGCCTGAAACTAAAGCTATGGAGGATGAATTGAAAAAAGTACAGCAAACTTATGCTGATGAATACAATGGCCAAATGGCTGCATTACAAGCAAAATTAAAAAAATATGATGCGGAAGCTCCAACTCAAACTGATGTAAAAAATCAGGAAAGACAACAGGAAGTTCAGGGCTTACAGCAAAAAATTGAAAAATATGGTCAAACAGCACAGCAAGAAATTCAAAAAAAGCAATTTGATCTTTTGAAACCAATTGTTGAAAAAGCACAGCAAGCAGTAAAAGATGTAGCATCAGAAAAGGGCATCCTTTATGTTATGGATTCATCACCCGGAAAAGGATTAATTGTATTTGACGGTGAAGACCTGTTAGCTGCAGTAAAAGCGAAACTTGGCCTACAATAAAATTAAGAGTTTCTCTCTATAAAAAAAACCATCCGTCGGTTAACGGATGGTTTTTACTTATAAAAATATTTTATCTGTACCAATTGGCATATTTTACATAATTATTTGCTATTCTGCTAATTTCACCAGAGATTAGCTCTTCGCTTATATTTTTTAATTTTTTGGCTGGTATACCACCAAAAACAGATCCCGATTTTACGATCGTATTTTTCGTAACAACAGCACCAGCCGCAATTATACTATTGCTTTCCACGATACAATCATCCATTACAATAGCACCCATACCAATCAACACATTATCATGTATGGTGCACCCATGAACAATTGCATTATGGCCAATAGAAACATTATTTCCTATATTGGTAGGTGAAGTTTTATAGGTTGCATGAATTATCGCTCCGTCCTGAACATTTACCTTATTTCCCATTTTGATATAATGAACATCTCCTCTAATAACCGCATTATACCATATACTACATTCATTTCCCATAGTAACATCCCCCACTATCACAACATTTTCGGCAAAAAAACATTTCTTGCCAAATCGCGGTTCTATTCCATTTAATTTTTTAATAATCATAATACATTGCGTTTATATTCTTTTAAAATTCAAAAATAGACAATATTCTTTTGTAAATTTGTCAAAAATAAAACACCTCGAGGCTGGCCTTCGAGGCATTAAGAATAGCAAATCTATTATACTTCGACTCAAGGGTAGGGGTATTAACCCACTAGTTGGAAAAAATAATTTGAAATGTCAAAAATTAGAATTGAAAAGACGGATAATGCGGCTATTGTAAAATTTGTTTTCGAAAAAATAATTACTCAGGATAGTTTTGAATACGGCTCTATTGAAGATGCGGATAACTCGAATTTGGTTCAACAGCTGTTTCATTTACCATTTGTAAAAAAGGTATTTATTACTGCTAATTTTATCGCTATCGAAAAATTTGACATCGTAGAATGGGAAGATGTTCAAGAGGAACTAAAAGAAATGTTGTCAGCATATACGAGTGCAAATGACTCAATTTTTATTCCAAAAAGCAAACCATCATTAGTAGAAGTATTTGCCGAAGGCACACCCAATCCAAATGTTCAAAAATTTGTAACAAACAAATTACTAACTTCTCAAAATATAGAAGTATTGAACGGCGATGACGCTATCGATGTACCTCTCGCCAAGGAACTTTTTGGGTTTCCTTTTGTCAAAGAGGTGTTTATTTCGAATAACTATATCTCCATCATGAAAAATGAAAATACAGATTGGTTTGAGATCAATACGGAAATTCGCGATTTTATAAGAGAATATTTGAAAGATAACAGAAGGGTTGTTTCAGAGAATTACCAACCAAAAGTGGCGAGTAAATCAAACTCAAAACCAGAATACGAACAAACAAATGATGACATCTCCAAGCAAATTATCGCTATTCTGGACGAGTATATCAAACCTGCAGTAGCCAGTGATGGTGGTAATATCCAGTTTTTGTCCTATATTGAAGAAACTAAGGAAGTTAATGTTATTTTACAAGGAGCATGTAATGGCTGTCCTTCATCAACCATAACCTTAAAAAACGGTATTGAAACAACCTTAAAGCAATTTCTACCGGGTAAAATTGAAAGCGTTAATGCCATAAATTAAATACTAATAAATAGAATTAAAAGACACTTTATAAAGTGTCTTTTTTTTATCTTTAAAAAAATATTTTTTATGAAAAGTTTATTCCAAATTAGTGTAGTATTCATCTTATTTCTATTTCTTCAACAATTGAATGCCCAAGAATCCAAAATGACAGTAAAATATCCCAAAACAAAAAAAGTTGATACTATTAATACCTATTTTGATACCGATATAAAAGACCCTTATCGATGGCTGGAAGATGACAGATCTGCCGAAACGGAAGCATGGGTTAAAAGTGAAAATGAGGTTACTTTTGATTATTTAGAAAAAATACCCTTTAGAGATAAATTCAAAGACAGATTGACCGAATTATGGAACTATGAAAAGTATTCGGCTCCTTTTAAAAGAGGTAAATACACCTATTTTTATAAGAACGATGGCTTACAGGATCAATTTATTTTGTATCGACAAGAAGGAAACGAAGAACCCGAGATATTTTTAGATCCCAATAATTTTTCTGAGGATGGTACAACTTCCTTAGGTGCGGTTTCCTTTAGTAAGAATGGATCTAAAGTTGCCTACTCCATCTCAGAAGCCGGTTCGGATTGGAGAAAAATTATTGTCTTGAATGCCATTGATAAAGAAATATTGGAAGACACCATAAAAGATGTAAAATTTAGTGGTCTTTCCTGGTATAAAAATGAAGGGTTTTATTATTCGAGCTATGACAAACCAAAGGGAAGTGAACTTTCTGCAAAAACAGATCAACATAAATTATACTACCACCGTTTAGGTACAAGTCAAAGCGAAGATAAAGTTGTTTTTGGATTGGAGAATAAACGACGTTATGTTGGAGGTTATGTTACCGAAAATCAAAAATTTTTAGTAATTACAGCCGCCAACTCAACCTCTGGAAATGAACTATATATAAAAGATTTGTCAAATTCATATGGTAAATTAATAACAGTTGTGGATAATTTTGATAGCGATAATTCTGTTATCGATGCCAATGAAAGCGAAATCTTTATTTCTACTGATTTAAATGCCCCTAATAAGAAAATTGTAAAGGTTCATTTTAAAAATTTAAGCCCCGAAAATTGGGTGGATCTTATTCCCGAAACCGAAAATGTTCTAAGTATCACAACCGGATCCGATTTCTTCTTTGCAAAATATATGAAGGACGCCATTTCACAGGTGAAACAGTACGATAAAAGTGGTAAGATGATTCGTGAAATAGAACTTCCGGGTATAGGAACTGCAAGTGGTTTTAGTGGTAAAAGAGAAGATAAAATATTGTATTTTACATTTTCTAACTACACCACCCCTTCAAGTATCTATGGTTTTGATCCAAAAAAAGGCATCTCATCACTTTACAAAAAACCTAAGATTGATTTTAATTCTGAGGATTACGAAACGAAACAAATATTTTATACTTCCAAAGATGGGACAAAAATTCCTATGTTTATCAGCTATAAAAAAGGAATTGAGTTGAATGGAAAAACTCCAACAATTTTATATGGATATGGTGGTTTTAATATTAGTTTAACCCCTTCGTTCAGTATTAGAACTGCTGTTTGGCTAGAACAAGGAGGGATATATGCCGTTGCAAATTTAAGAGGCGGTGGCGAATATGGAAAGGATTGGCATGATGCCGGTACACAGATGAAAAAACAAAATGTTTTTGATGATTTTATTGCTGCCGGAGAATATTTGATAGATAACAAATATACATCCAGTGATTATTTGGCCATTTTCGGAGGATCAAATGGAGGTTTATTGGTAGGAGCAACGATGACACAAAGACCTGATCTGGCAAAAGTAGCAATTCCTGCTGTTGGGGTATTAGATATGCTGAGATACCATACATTTACATCGGGTGCAGGTTGGTCTTATGATTATGGAACCTCAGAACAAAGTGAAGAAATGTTCAATTATTTAAAAGGATATTCTCCGGTTCACAACGTTAAACAAGGTGTACAATATCCTGCAACTTTGATTACAACGGGGGATCATGATGACAGAGTGGTCCCAGCTCATTCATTTAAATTTGCTGCAGAATTACAAGAAAAACAAAGTGGTGACAACCCTGTTTTGATTCGAATTGAAACAAATGCAGGTCACGGAGCCGGAACTCCTGTATCAAAAACAATTGATCTCTACACAGACATATTCAGTTTTGCACTTTATAATATGGGATATAAAGACCTTGATATGGATATTAAAAACTAATTTCTAAAACCTACAGGATCCATCGGAATTTGTAGGTTTTAAAAAATATTCAAGACCTTTATTTGTTTTCCGTTAAAATTAATTTTATCTCCTTGTTTTATTTTGAATAGGAGTTTACTTTTCGTAATGATATCGACAAGAAGCGATCCATATGGCTTCATTTTTGTAAGTATAAACCAAACGATGTTCTGATGTTATTCGTCTTGACCAATAACCTTTTAAATCGCCTTTCAAAGATTCAGGTTTTCCAATTCCTTCAAATGGCTTTCGCATACAGCTTTTTAGTAGCTCATTAATTCTCTTTACTTTTTTCTTGTCTACTTTTTGCCAATATAAATAATCTTCCCAAGCAGTTGGAGACCAAATTAATTTCATTCCTCTATCAAATCTTCTTGAACACCTTTTCCACTCTCTAATTCCTTGATAGAATTCAATAAAACATCTCTATTTCTACCTTTTAATAAATAAGATGATTCTTTTAATGAATTGTACTCTTCTAAAGAAATTAAAACTAAATCTTTACTTCCTTTTCTTTTTATTACCAACTCGTTTACATCGTTTATAACTTTATCTAACCAAT
>PVMS01079210.1_pt1 | contig 14414 bp, 9 predicted proteins | sample 1853461 | NCBI WGS metagenome assembly PVMS01 (sample SAMN08582032, study PRJNA380276) | Marine sediment metagenome, whole genome shotgun sequencing project. | isolation source: ocean sediment barecode stripped | collected 2017 | reverse complement strand
TTTTCATTTATCTTTAGGTGAATATCATAAAACTTAAAAAAATTGATAAAAAGACAATTATTGATTCTTGCTTTCCCGGCAATTTTGCTTACCGGATGTGCTGAACTAAACTCTCTGATTCAATCTGTCCCCACGGATGTACCTCTTTCGGAAGCGGAAGTGGTCGAAGGATTAAAGGAAGCCCTTATCACAGGGTCGAAAAACTCTTCATCCATACTCTCGGCTGTGGATGGTTATTATGGGAATGAATTGGTTAAAATCCTGCTTCCTGAGGAAGCATCCATAATCATCGATAATCTTGCAAAAATCCCAGGAGGGGACAAACTTGTGGAGGATGTAGTCCTCAGAATCAATCGGGCTGCTGAAGATGCAGCTAAGGAAGTTGCTCCTATTTTTATCAACAGTATTAAACAGATGACCATCAATGACGCTTTTGGCATCCTTAAAGGGGCCGACAATGCTGCCACTCAGTACCTCAGTAACACCACCCGAACAGATCTCTACAATCTATATAAACCAAAGATCAGGCAGTCGACCGAGAAGGACATTCTGGGAGGTGTTTCTACCAAAGAGTCGTGGGAGGCCCTTACAGGAAAATGGAACCTGTTTGCCAACTCCATTGCCGGTAAACTGGCCGGATTTCGTCCGGTGAACACCGACCTTGATGATTATCTAACTAACAGAGCCCTGGACGGCATGTTTCTGAAGGTCGAGGATGAAGAAAAGAAAATCAGGACCAACATCTCTGCCCGCATCACTCCTTTGCTTCAGAAGGTTTTCGGTAGTCTGGATAATTAATTTTAAAGAGATTCCCTAGTGACGAATACATCACTATGTATGTTGTTGTGAATTGTGCAGTCTAGACTGCATGCACATATTTACTATTTTTGTGGCGCCACAAACGGCATTTTTCCAAAAAAGGGTTACTTTTGCGGAAGTTTTTGAATTTCAACAAAATTAGAGTGATGTCGAAGAAAAAGAATGTGAAGCTAACGGACAAGAATCTTGAAGGAATAGAACAAGCCCTAACACGCTCAGAGCAATTTATAGAAGACAATCAAAAAGCACTTACTTATATCCTTGGAGGACTCATTGTAATATTGCTTATCATTATCGGTGGAAACAGATACTATTTGAAACCGCTTAATGAAGATGCTGCTGCTGATATGTACTATGCAGAGCGCTTTTTTGAAATGGACTCTTTTAATCTCGCCCTGAACGGATATGGCACCTATCCCGGTTTCCTGAATATTCTTGATGATTACGGTATCAGTAAATCTGCGAAGATTTCTAAGTATTATGCGGGGGTATGCTACCATCAACTTGGTGATCATGAAACAGCCATAAAGCTATTGAGCAAATTCAAAACAGATGATCTGCTGGTAGGAGCAGCAAAATACAGCACCCTTGGGGATGCCTATGTGGAGATGGATGATCTGAATAAAGCTATTTCTGCCTACAAGAGTGGTATTGATAAGTATGAGAATAATTTTTCTTCTCCCATCTTGCTAAAGAAACTGGGACTTGTATATGAAGAACTTGGTAACCTGAATGATGCGCTGGATACCTATAAGGTCATAGAGCTTAATTACCCTGGATCAGCTGAAGGAAAAGAGATTAAGAAATATATCGGCAGGGTGGAATCAAAAAAGTCTCTTTAAAGCGCATTTACCCAATGTCAGCAAGCCTTAAAAATCTATCGGACCATGATCCTGAGTCCATTCCCGACGGATCAAAGATGAAGTTCGGTATTGTTGTCTCTGAATGGAACGAAGAGATTACAGCTGCCCTTCTGGATGGAGCTCTGGTGAGATTAAAAAAACATGGTGTTCTGGAAGAAAACATCAATGTAAAAACGGTCCCTGGTAGTTTTGAAATCCCTTACGGATCAAGGATTGTTGCTGAACAGTTTTCTCCTCATGCTGTTATCTGCCTGGGTTGTGTGATCCGTGGCGAAACCAGCCACTTTGATTACATCTGTCAGGGTGTTACCAAAGGAATTACTGAGTTAAACCTTGACTATGACATCCCATTTATTTTTGGTGTATTAACTACTGAGAATCAACAGCAAGCCCTGGACCGGGCCGGAGGCAAACATGGCAATAAAGGTGATGAAGCTGCTGTTGCAGCTCTAAAAATGGCTGCGCTAAGCAACATTCTTCTGCAATAAGTCAAACAACAAACAAAAAATGAAGGCCGTTTCAATTTGAATGAAACGGCCTTTTCTTCTTATTCCTATTTGAAACAGCGATATAACAACTGTTTTAATGCTACCTGCTCTTCTTTTTGGGTTGTGGCTTTCTTCCACCCAGGGACTGTTTCTGCGTTTGTTGTTTCTGTATAGATTCCAGTCGCTGTGCAAACTTTGATTTCTTGGCCGGCTTATTCTTCTTGGCATTGATCTTTTTCATGATCTTATCCTCATCGATAAAGCGCTTGAAAATCAGATTTTGTGTCAGAGTTATAACATTAGCAAGGAAGTAATAATAGGTCAGACCAGCCGAGAAGTTATTCAGAATAAACATAAACATCACCGGCATAATGTACATCATGGTCTTCATACCCGGCATTTGACTGCTACCTGCACCAGCCTGGTTGTTGTAGCGCATAGAGAGCATGGTAGTAACGGTCATCAACAAGGTAAAGAGACTCACATGATCTCCATACATGGGAATATCCCAGGGCAGATCGAGAATAGAGTCATAGGTGGACAAGTCATGGGCCCAGAGGAATCCTTGCTGCCTGAGCTCAATAGAGGTCGGAAAGAACCTGAACATAGCATAGAGGATGGGGAACTGCAGCAACATGGGGAGACATCCACCCATGGGATTGGCACCCGCCTTCTTATAGAGGTCCATGGTAGCCTGCTGCTTTTTCATGGCATCATCCTTCTTCGGAAAACGTTCACTGATCTCATCCACCTGGGGTTTCAGAAGCTTCATGACCGCCTGAGACTTAAAGGATTTGTAGGTCAGCGGAAATAGGGCGACCTTGATAATCAAGGTAAGCAGCAGGATGATAACCCCGAAATTAACGAAGTATTTGTTCAACCAGTCGAAGATTGGGATGACCACAAAGGCATTGATCCAGCGGATCATGGCACCACCTACAGTAACCACACTTTCGAGGCCCAGATCACCATAGCTCTTCAGCGATTTAAATTTATTGGGCCCCAAATAAAGTTGCATACCAATAAGCTGATCGCTGGTACGATCGTAGGGCATATCGATTGAGGTGGAGAATCGGCGAACATATTTTCCAGGATCATTGAAGCGCTCCTGCAGCATGTAGGCCCCATTAAAGTGCTCATCGGCCACCAGAATGGTGGAGAAGAACTGGTGGCTAAAGGCAACCCACTTGATGCGGGTTGTTTCAGTCACCTCTTCAAGTTCCTTTTTCGACCGCGATTTAAAGCTTTCCACATCTCCCCCATGATACTTGTAGTAGAGTGTGGTATACATGGCTTCGTTCTGATATCCCTTCTCCTGTGAAGGTGCATAGAAATCGAAAAGAAACTCCATCCTGTCGGTCCGGTATTGATCCAGCCCATAGAATCGAATATCAAAATCGAGCATGTAATCATCCTCAAACAACCTGTAGATATAGGAAATAGATGCTGATTCAGAGATATCCATCTTCATGGTAAGCTGCTGATAGGATCGGCCATCTTCTCCGGTAAGTTTCTCAATTGCAGGCTGGAAATATAGTTCTCCTGTATTGATTCCCCTGTTTTCGGCAAAAAACTGAAGTGCGAAAATGGTTGAATCGCCATCGAAAAGATAGAGAGGTAAGGAATCGTAAGTCTGGTATTGCTTTAACTCTGCCGTATAGGGCCGGCCCCCAAGGGTGGTAAAGGTCAGCTTTATATTCTCATTTTCAAGTATCACGTTTTCAGGCGTTCCAGTTGCAGCATTTGCGAAATCGCCAAGCTCCCCTTCCAATCTCTCCATGGAGACTGATTCGGCAGTTTCAATGCTTCCTGACTCATTAGTGGAAAGTTGTGTCTCTGCCTGTTGTGCAGCCGCCAAGGCCCTGACCTGCTCCACACGAGCAATGGAATCGAGCCTGCTGCGTTCAGCCACCTGAGCTTCACGTTGAGGTTTCGTAAAAATACTGTAGCCCACAAGAAGGAGTCCAATAACTCCCAAACCTATAATTGTATTTCTGTCCATTTTCAACAATTAAATTCAGGCACAAAAGTAATGGTTTAGCCTGTATATCAATATAATTTCAGGTAAAATCCGCCAGATTTCGGTGAATTGTAGCAGGGGGAGCTTAAACAGCTATTTCTTGTTCTTGATAGCAGCTTTAATAAAAGAGATAAACAGGGGGTGCGGATTCAGCACAGTACTCCTGTATTCGGGGTGAAACTGTGTACCCACAAACCATGGATGCCCAGGCTGTTCCATTATCTCCACAAGTCCGCTCTCCGGATTTATTCCGGTGGGGATCATGCCGTGTTTTTTATATGATTCCAGAAATTCGTTATTGAATTCATAACGGTGACGATGACGCTCCCGAACCATATCAGAATGGTAAGCATCCTGCACAAGAGATCCCTTTTCCAGCAAACAGTCATACCCCCCAAGACGCATAGTACCACCCTTCTTAGTCACTCCTTTTTGTTCCTCCATCAGATCAATTACTGGATGCTTGGTGCTACTGTTCATCTCTGTAGAGTGGGCATCATCAAATCCCATTACATTACGGGCAAACTCAATTACAGCACATTGGAGTCCGAGGCATATTCCAAAAAACGGAATATTATTTTCACGGGCATAGGTCACTGCTAATATTTTACCGTCGATACCACGGTCCCCGAAACCAGGAGCTACCAGAATCCCATCATAGCCTTTCAGTTTCGCAGATACATTGTTTACCAATATCTCTTCTGAGTGCACACAATCCACATTTACTTTTACATTATTCATGGCTCCGGCATGGCTCAGTGCCTCGATAATAGACTTATATGAGTCAAACAGCTCAACATATTTGCCAACAAGTGCAATCCTGATCTCCATTTCAGAACTTTTCAGCCGGTCCAAAAAATTCCTCCACTCTTTCAGGTCAGGCGCTTCCTGTGGCGTAATATGTAACTTTTTTAACACCATCACATCAAGCCCTTCCTCCTGCATCAGCAGTGGTACCTCATAAATAGTAGAGACATCTATAGACTGAATTACTGCCTCACGTTCCACATTGCAGAAAAGAGCCACTTTTTTTCTAAGGTCTTCATCCAGATCATGCTCGGAACGCAGCACCAGTACATCAGGCTGGATTCCGTTCTCCAGGAGAACTTTAACTGAATGCTGGGTAGGTTTGGTCTTCAGTTCGCCTGAAGCAGCAAGGTAGCGTACTAGGGTCAAATGGATAAATACGGTGTTCTCAACCCCCAGATCCCAGCGCAGTTGTCGAACAGCTTCAATATATGGTAGTGACTCAATATCACCAACAGTACCTCCTATTTCAGTAATAATGATGTCATATTCACCCCCTTTTCCCAGCAGGGTAATTCTGCGCTTGATCTCGTCTGTAATATGTGGAATCACCTGAACAGTCTTCCCCAGGTAATCGCCCCTGCGTTCCTTATTGATCACTTCCTGATAGATTCTGCCTGTGGTCACGTTATTTGCCTGAGAGGTCTGGATATCCAGAAAACGCTCATAGTGTCCCAGGTCAAGATCTGTTTCGGCACCATCGTCAGTCACATAGCACTCACCATGCTCGTAGGGATTCAGGGTTCCCGGATCCACATTGATGTACGGGTCCAGTTTCTGGATTGTCACATTATATCCCCTGGCCTTTAGGAGTCTGCCCAGAGAAGCAGAAACTATACCTTTACCCAGGGAAGAAGTTACTCCTCCTGTTACAAAAACATACTTTGTACTACCCAATTTGATTCTTATTTAATTTCGCGGTAAAAGTAAAGATTTAATTTTCATTTTCCATATCATCCAGGATGCGGATTTTCTTTTCAAGAACCTCAATACGCTTATGAGCCTCGTCGATTTTTTCCTGGAATCCGTGGATCGTTCCCTCTGAGCTGTCTGACTGTTTGAAAAAACCTATGTTATTCTCCCAAACGCCCATGTCGTTACGAAGTTGCTGAAGTTTATTAATCAATTTGTCTCTTTCAAAATTCAGCTTCATATCGGCGCGTGGAGCATGCATCATGCCTTCGATCCGATAGCGAAATTTAAAAACACTTCGTTCATACTCGTCCATACCGGTCTTTTCCAATAAATTGTCCTGGGCGTGTCTGAACTGATCCTTGATCCACTCTTTTTTTCCTGAAGGCACGTATCCAATAGCATTGAACCTTGACTGAAAATCCTTCAGGGCTGCCATATTCTCTTTAAGATCATCTTTAACTGAGAAAGCTTCCAGTTCTTTAACAATAAGCTCTTTGGTTTTCAGGTTTTCCTCAAAGGTGGAGTCAATATTTTCAAAATACTTTGATTTATTATTAAAAAAAGTATCACAGGCGGCCCTGAAACGTTTCCATAGTTTATCTGAATCCCTCCTGGGCACCGGTCCTATCTCTTTCCAGCGCTTCTGCAATTGGATGAGTTCATTGGTTGTCTCTTTCCACTCCTGGCTATTACTCAATGATTCTGCTTTCTCTATAATCTCCACCTTCAAAGTGAGATTGTCTTTCTGGTCTTCATAGGCAGCTGCATAGAATTTCGCTTTATTTCCAAAAAAAACATCACATGCGGTCCGAAATCTTGCATAGATGATATTGTTATCTTTTTTGGGTGCATAACCAATGGTCTTCCATGTTTTTTGAAGCTCCAGCACCTGGTTAGTTTTGTCAACCCAGGCACCATGTGTTTCATAGACCGTTGCAGCTATTTCCTCAATTTTTTCACATAGGTTCACTTTCTTCTCCAGGTTCTCATGTAAAGACTCTTTTAGCCTGGAGTGGTAATCCTGGTGTTTTTTATTGATCACAGAGGTGGCCAGCTTGAAGCGATCCCATATTTCATCCCTGCTCTCACGCGGTACCGGACCTATCTCCCTCCAACGTGTATGATTTTTTTGAAGTGCTTTAAAAGCATTTACGATATTGGGCTCCTTATCAAGCGCCTCTGTCCGTTCACAAAGTTGTACTTTGAGTTCCAGATTCTTCTTCAGATCAAGTGCACGCAGATCGCGGTTAATGCCAACATAGTCGTTAAACTTTTCGACAAAATAATTATAGGAATCCCAAAGGTCCTTTAGGTTCTGATGGGGAACAACACCAGCTGAAAACCATTGCTTCTGCAGATCCTTAAATTTTCTGAAGGTTATTTCAAAAGTTTCCTGGTTCTCTATCAGTATCCTGAAGCCTTCCAGGACCTCCTGCTTTTTAACAAGGTTTTCCTGTTTGGTTTTTTCCAGTTGACGCGTAAATTCTGCCTTAAGTCCCTTGTACTTGAAGAGCAACTCTTTCATCTCAGCCTCGACAGGCTCTTCTGCAGGTTTAAAATCTTCAATGTTGCCGCCCTCGTCAAGAAAATGTTTCTTCTTCTCTTCCAACACTGCAGCTACCTTCTCATAAAAAACCTGCTTGATGTCCTCAACCTCTTTTCTGATATTTCCTTTTCCGGGTTTATCCAGTTTCTCCTTCATCAACTTCACCAGATCCTCTTTACTCAGTAAAGGATAGTTAACTTCTTCCTCTTTGTGCTCATGATCCTCCTGATCCACATCGTCATCATAGGAATCGTTTTTATGCTGCTCCTCACTTTCATCAATTAGCTGGTCTGGAGCAGCTTTAACAGGAATAGGAATGTGTTCGGATTTTTCTGGAGTAGCCTCTGTTTTGGTTTCGGGAGCGACTTCTTCGGGTGGTTCAACTATCGGTTCTTTGGGTGCTTCAACTATCGGTTCTTTGGGTGCTTCAACTACCGGTTCTTTGGGTGCTTCAACTACCGGTTCTTTGGGTGCTTCAACTACCGTTTCCTCTGTGTCGTGCCTGGTGTCTGATGCAGAGGATTCATCCTGATCTGTAATTTCACTCTTTTGCTCCTCGCTGGGAGCTTCTTGGTCCTGGGTTTCTTTTTCTTTCTCTTCGTTTTTTATCTCCTTCAGAGGATCATTTACTTCAGAATTTTTCATGACAGGTAGAGGATTAGTAGGTCGCTATCTCATACAAATTAGTCATTTTTCATGAATTGCACATTTTTTCAGAAAAAAACTGTCCTATCTTCGTAGAAAATCAGACCACTATGCGCATCGATATTATTACGGTGTTACCACAGTTATTAGAGGGGCCGCTCAATCACTCAATCGTAAAGAGAGCCAGGGAGAAAGGACTGGTGGATCTCCATGTTCATGACCTGAGGGATTTTTCGCAGGATAAACACAGGAGGGTGGATGATTATGCCTTTGGTGGGGAAGCCGGAATGGTAATGTCCATCGAGCCCATAGAGAGAGCTATTTCTCAGCTATCCTCACAAAGGGAATACGATGAGATTATCTATACTTCGCCCGATGGGAGCAGGTTCAACCAGAGAGAAGCCAATCGACTTGCCCTGGCTGGGAACTTGCTTATCCTCTGCGGTCATTATAAAGGGATCGACCAGCGGATCAGAGATCACCTGGTAAGCTGTGAAATCTCTATTGGCGATTATGTGCTGACAGGTGGAGAACTGGCTGCAGCAGTTATAACAGATAGTGTGGTCCGCCTTCTACCGGGAGCCATTTCTGACGAAACCTCAGCACTGAGCGATTCATTTCAGGATGGATTGCTTGCACCGCCCGTCTATACCAGACCAGCCGATTACAAAGGATGGAAGGTACCCGACATTCTTTTATCGGGACATGCTGCAAAGATCGATCAATGGAAACATGAACAGTCACTTGAACGCACTCGCAAGCTCAGACCCGATCTTCTGGATGTTATGGAGGATTAATTATCGTAAAACTCAGTCAAAGGTTTGGCGCTGGCACAATGCGGCAAAATCACAATAGCTGCACTTCTTGTCATTAGTTCTTTGCACAAAGGGAACAGATGGATCATAGAGCTTTTGCACAAGCTCTTTTAAATGCTTCACGAATGATTCTTCGAGTCCCGGAAATGAATTTATTCTCCCCTCCTTCTTAAGGCTTGTCATGTTCAGAGCTGGATCAAATTTCTCCTCAAAAATACCTTTCATGGTATAGAGTCCAGGCATCACCTCTTCTCCGGGATACACCTCTCCCACCAACCATGCATAAAAAAGGGTCTGCATGGCGGCCCCGTTCCTGCTTCCATATTCCCCTTCAAAAAGAGATTCAAGTGTGGAAAACTTCTGACTTGTCTGCCCCGTCTTGTAGTCAATAACCCTAAGCTGTCCGTTTACACGATCGATCCGGTCTATTTTTCCTCCCAGGCGAATCTCCAGCTTTTCTTGATTCACATCTATCTGTAAATTCCGACAGTACTCCTCTTCGGCGGAAACAAGTTCGAATGGAGCAATGGACAGGTCTGTAAGGATGATCTTCTCCAGGTAACGGAGCATCACACGAAATATAATTATATTCCGGCCTTCCAATACATCGCGTTTCCGGCCCTTGAAATGCTGTTTCATAAAAACTTTCCTGAGGACCTCCTCAGGCTTAGTTGACCCCATAAGTCCGTCTAATTCTGCCCGGACCACCTGCTTTTCGTTTCGTTCCGCAATCTCGCTGTATAATTCTTTGAGGGTATCATGAACCACAGTTCCAAAACCCGCAGCATCAATTTCCTCACTAATCTCATCCGCTTCGCCAATACCGGCGATGTATCTGAGGTAAAACTTCAAGGAGCAATCAATATAGGTGTTCACTGCCGAGGGAGAGAGATATCGTCCTTCCTTCACCTCTGCCAGGTATCTCTCCAGCTTCAGATCCACCTGCTGGGTGTGAACTACCTCAATTTCTGGAACTTCCCTGGCATGCACCTCCAGTCCGGGCCTGATTACTTCCATCTTTTTGCTAAAAATCAATTGGTGGAGGTAGCGGCTCATCTCCCCTGTCCGCATCCCTTCCGTACCTCCATTGAACAGGAGATCAACCCGTTCGGCACGCTGAAGCAGTCTGTAGAAATAATAGGCATAGATGGCATCCATATCCTCCCTGGCAGGCATTCTGAATGCGAGTCGAAGTGAATAGGGTATATTGGAATGAACGGAGTGGGCAGAAGGCATCACCTCTTCGTTCATGGAGAGCAAGACCACATGCTTAAAATCCAATAATCGGGTCTCCAGAATTCCCATCACTTGCAGTCCGGAAAGGGGCTCTCCCTCGAAAGGAATACGTAGAGCACTTAGCAACTTCTTCAAAAAACGCTCAAGAATGGCGGTACTTATGTCTGGGCGCAACGTGACAATTGTTTCAAGCTTATTCAGATGGGTCAGTAACTGTAAGATAAATGCCCGATCAAGCGATTGCTGCATCAACTCCTCTTTTCCTGCCAGGGTTTCAAGGATATGATTGAATAGGATTTTCAGGTATTCAAGTAAGCCAGGAGCTTTCTCTATGGGTCTGAATATAGCACTTTCCAGCTCTCCGGTGAACAAATCCTGATCTACCATTACCAGGTTATTTTGAAGTATTTCACGTGTCAGATCTTCTGAGGAGCCATCCTTCATCCGCCTGAAATAAGGATGCAGCAGAATTGCCATCACATCCTTGTGATAAAAATGAACCTTACCTCCGGAAGTAAGCCTGATGTTGTGCTGCAAGCGAAGAAGTGTGTCAATGAAACTGAAGACCGGTGTATTCTTCATGGGATAGCCCATGGTCACATTGATCTCCCCTGTACCTCCGGGTAGCGACATCATGACCGGCAGCAGCAATTCCTCATCACAAAGAACCAGAGCCGTGTCGGTGCAATCGCGAAGGATTTCCGGGGCTTTGGACTCCAATATCCGGTGTATGGTTTTGGCCTGAAGCACATCCGTTGGCAGCTCAAAAATCCTAAACTCTTTTTCCGCTTCCAGTCCGCGAAACTCCTCCAGCCTGACTGCTGATGGAAACTGCTCCATATTGTCTCTTAAAAAGCGACCAGCTTCCTTACCGGCACGATCAGTATATTGATGATCATAATCCCAGAAGAACTCGGCTCCATGCTTCTGCAGTCCGGAAAAGATTTTCTTTTCGCAAGGATTCAGTGCGTTAAACCCGGCAACAATGGTTCGCCCCTCCCAGTTATAATCCATTTCTCCCATGGCTATTCTCTCCGCAATCTCCCTGTACTGCATCCCCTGATAGCCCGCCCCGCTGTCTGACAGGTTGCTCCTCAAACGCTTATACAATGCCGGCAGAAGTAGCCAGCTTCTGAGAAAGAGCTCCTTTTCCGGGGTCTGGTCGCCCAGATGAAATCCTGTCCAGAACTGCCTTATAAATTCGAGCTGCTCAGGTTCCAGACCGGCCATAGGCTCTTCAAGTATTTTCAGGTCTATGATATTACGAAAGAGCATGTCCGCGTCAACCAGGTACTTGTCCAGTTCATCAAAATCCCTGAGCATCATTTCACCCCAGAGATAAAATTCATCCAATGAATCGGGATGCTCCACCGAATCACAGTAGATATCATACAGGCCAAAGAAGAGATCGAGGGGATCGGCAAGCTCCAGCTGACTCGACTCATCGATGAAATCACTGATCGTATAGATGTGTGGTGCCCAGTCTGTTTTATGGATATGCTTTGCCAGGTGCCGCTGAAGAAAGAGTCCCGCACGCCTGTTTGGCAAAATGATTCGGGACTTACCCAGCTCACCTGAGGTGGTGCGCACAAGATGGATGGCCAGTGTTTCAAGGAAGGGCTGTATCATCTTTCCGGTTTAAAGTTTTTTCCCTGCCAGCTGTCATTCTTAAGAAGGAGCTCCTCAAATGCTCTTAATACACCATCGTATCGGAGGCCCCATCCCTCTCTGATCCCCATTCCAGGCGTTACTTCACCGGCAATCCGCTCCACTACAAATGCAGGATTGAGCCTTTCCAGTATCTCCATCATCAATTGCAGGTATGCCTCCATGGAAAAATTCTCAAAATCTTCTGGCTTCTCATGGTATTCCCTGGCCATGGCAGTCCCCTTGATCACCTGCAACTGATGAAACTTTATGCTGCTCAGGGGCCATTGAGAAAGCTCAGTGGCCGTAGCCAGAAAATCGTCCCGGGTTTCTCCAGGCAGTCCAAGAATCACATGACCACCTACCCGAACTCCCCTGCCGGCAGTTTCCCTAACAGCCCAAAGGCTCTTCTCCACATCATGCCCCCGGTTGACCCGCTGCAGGGTTCTGTTGAATACCGACTCTATGCCATACTCCACAACCACATGACAGCGCTCTGACAAATCCTGGAAATAGTCCAGGATCTTCTTATCCACACAATCGGGTCGTGTACCCACTACAATTCCCATTACTTCGGGAATGGCTAGCGCCTGCTCGTACATGGAGCTAAGATCCTCCAGTTTGGCATAGGTATTTGTATAAGCCTGAAAATAAGCCAGGTATCGGGTGGCCTTTCGGTATCTCTTCTTGTGGAAGGCCATGCCCTGCAGGATTTGATCAGCAATTGATTTCTCAGGATTATTGTAGGACGGATTAAAAGCACTGTTATTACAGAAAGTACAACCGCCGGTACCACAACTTCCATCCCGGTTGGGACAGGTAAAGCCTGCATCGATAGTGATCTTTTGCACACGCTCACCATAGAGCTTCCTGAAATAGTCGCTGTATGCATTTAACCGTCTCTCTGTTCCCCAGGAATAAACCATGCCCTTATATCTTTATTGTTTTATCCAGGATCACATACCAGATGTATCCCTCCACATGTTTGTAATCCATTTGACGGAGCTGCTCCATGTAGGAGCGCACCTGTCTGATATGGTCGGGCTTCTCGATTTCTCCAAATTTGAAATCGATCACGGTAATACCTTCCTCCCCCACAATCACCCGGTCGGGACGAAGCATTACTCCATGGCCACAAAGGATCGCCCGTTCATTATAGACCTGCACTGTCTCATCCTGTAAAAACCAGCGTTTTACAATCGGTCCGTTTAACTTCTGCCGAATCAGTAGTTCCAGGGCCTCCCGCTCTGTTCCTGGAACCTGTCCCTCTTTCTGCATGGCATCCAGCACCGGTTCCAAATCCTTTATGCTAAGGATTCTGGAAAAGATCTGGTGCATCATTGTACCATACATGCGTCCGGTTCGGAATATTCCCTCCTCATCCACAAAATACTGATCGTTTCTAAGTCTCACCTTCAGGGAACGTTTATCCCGGTTCACGGGATAGCTTCTGAACTGCCACGTATCCTCCACCTGATGCTGAGATGGATAGACCGGCATCTCCCCCAGGGTCATCACCTTACCATCCAGGTAAGACTCCAGGGCTTCAGTACAGGGCTGCTCCTCCGGACTTCTTTTCAAAATGGCCCGCAACAGATCCCCGGTGCTTTTCACCCCCTTCTCCTCCTTAAGGGGAATGCCAATATAGAGCAGATCCCTGGCCCTGGTAAAAGCCACATATAAGAGGTTTAGTTTGTCCAAATATCCCTTCATCCGTTCCCGATAATAAGCTGGTGAGAAAAGGGTATGCATTAGTTTGGAAGTGAATTTCACAGGTAAAATGGGGATTCTGTCCATGGGTGTTCCATCGGTAGCACACCAGAGGATATCAGAGTTCCTGTGGTCGGTTGTCACTTCCCAGTCACAGAAGGGAACAATAACCGCTTTAAACTCCAATCCCTTTGATTTATGTATGGTCAGGATCCTGAGTGCATTGGACTCTTCGGAAACCGAGATACCCCGTTTGGAACCATGTTGTTCCCAGTAATCCAGGAAATCCCTGATTCCTACCGGATCTCTCCGTTGAAGGTCTATCACCACATCCTGAAATGCCTGGAGATATGGCAGGTCCTCCGCGCGGGATCCAAGAGAGAATTCTTCGATCAAGGATTCAATCAATTCATAGAGGGGCAGTTGCTTAAGCAGTTCCCTCTGTTCTGAAAAGTGCTCCGGGAAGAAGAGTTCCGGTGCAACATCCACGCCGAACAGCTGAGCCGGATCCATGTCCGGTATGGTTCCCAACAAAAAGCAGTGGTACTTGAGCAAGGTGTTGTTGATTTCATGATCGGGTTGCACAAGATAGCGAAGGAGTGATACAAGGATGCTTACTGAATTGTTATGTACCAGCAACAAAGATTCGTTTGAGATAAGTCGGAAGCTTCTTGTTTCACCGGTAAGCCTGGCATGTTCCAGCAACTTGTTTGCCACGGCCACACCCTCTTTGCGGGTACGTACCAGGATAGCCGTTTCGCCTGGTTCAATACCCGATTGCCGGATTTCTTCCACCCAGTCAGGGAGGGCATCCAGCACCTGGTCCCTGAACGGGCGTTCCTCTTCTTCAAACAGTACACCCTTGACAAATCCTCCAGTCCCCATCTGCTGTTGTGGAATCTC
>PVMS01105951.1_pt1 | contig 14419 bp, 16 predicted proteins | sample 1853461 | NCBI WGS metagenome assembly PVMS01 (sample SAMN08582032, study PRJNA380276) | Marine sediment metagenome, whole genome shotgun sequencing project. | isolation source: ocean sediment barecode stripped | collected 2017 | reverse complement strand
TTTCCTCGCGTCGGTCGTCACCGCGTTCTCTTCGCGTGTGGCTGATCTTTGACCCCGGACCGCCGGACGGTGCTCGCCGACCACCCATTCTCGGAACTGCACCACGACCACATCCGAGGCGCGGTCGTGTTCGATCTCGATGGCGTTGTGTATCTCGGTTCGACACCGATTCCTGGCGCCTCTGGCGCGATTACAACGCTCAGAGATCTCGGATGGCAGATCCTGTTCGCAACGAACAACTCGACGAAGACACCCGAATCGATCGCTACCGTCCTCGAAGATCGCGTGAGCATCTCCGTTCCGCCATCCACGATCATCACATCTGGCATGGCCACCGTTTCGTATCTGCAACGCCTCGGAGTCGAGACGGCGTTGGTCGTCGGCTCAGACCAACTCAGGGGGACCGTCCGTCAGGCCCAGATAGCGATCGTCGAGGATGGACCTGTGGACGCGGTCGTGGTTGGACTTGAGCGGTCGCTGACCCAGGACACCATCGAGTGCGCTGTGCGTGCGATCAACGACGGCGCCGCTTTCGTGGCAACCAATACGGACGCAAGCTTCCCCACGCCCAGTGGCCCTGTGCCAGGTGCAGGAGCAACAGTGACCGCCGTCGCCGACGCTGCTCAGAAGCCATTCGTGGTGTGCGGCAAGCCTGCGGAGCCGATGGTACGGCTTGTCTCCCAAAGGCTCGAGTCGGATAACGTCTGGATGGTTGGTGACCGATTGGAGACCGACATGGCGTTTGCAAAGCGTGGGGGCTGGAGGTCAGTACTCACCCTGAGCGGCGTGTCCACTGCCGCGACGGCTGCCTCCCACACCATCGAACCTGATTACGTCATCGACTCGATTGCTGAGCTTCCCCAGATTCTGGCCGGTGCTTCCAAGAGGAGTGGCGATGAGGGATAATGAGCGCATGAGCACTGCATCCCAGCCCGAACCCACAATCGAGGACCAGATCGCAGCCGACGCACTCGCCGAGGTGGATCCGGCAGAGGCTCCCGACATAGCCGACGGTATCGCGGCGAGCCTTCAACGCGAACTCGACACGACCGGCGAGGACGACGAACGCCCAACGGAGTCGGGCTCCTGACGCGCAGACGACTCGACACTGAGCTTGTTCGCCGCAGGCTCGTTGAAAGCCGCACCGAGGCCCAGAGAGCCATCGAAGCTGGCCTTGTCCGTGTCGGCACGAATACCGCTCCAAAAGCAGCAACGATGGTTTCGCCCGATGAGCCGGTGCACATCGTGGCGGGAGCCGACCCCTTCGTCAGCCGAGCAGGCCGGAAACTCGAAGCCGCGCTCGACGCGTTCGCTACGGATGTGCAGGACTTGAGAGCCATCGATGTAGGAGCGTCGACAGGTGGATTCACCGACTGTCTTCTGCAGCGAGGCGCTGCCTCAGTGACAGCGGTCGATGTCGGATACGGCCAGATGCACTGGCGCATTCGCAGAGACGTGAGAGTCGAGGTGGTTGAGCGGACCAACATCAGAACTGTCGACCGCTCCTCGTTCGGTGAGCCGTTTGACATGATCGTCTCCGATTTGTCCTTCATCTCGCTTCGGACGGTGCGAACGCAGCTTGCAGCTCTCGGAGGGGAGGAGGCGATCTGGATACTGCTGATCAAACCTCAATTCGAAGCCGGACCGGATCGAGTCGGAAAGAAGGGGATCGTTCGGAGCGCCGATGTGCGCAGGGAGGTGATCCGTGAGGTTTTGGATGCGTACGATGACATAGGGCTTGGCTGTCGTGGCATCATCGAGTCACCGATCACAGGGACGACGGGCAATGTTGAGTACGTTGCGATCTTCAGACGGGGGAGCGGTACTGTGACATCGGATACGATCGACACCATGTTCGATGGGGCGACACAATGAAACGAATCAGACTTGTTGTTCGCAACGACAAGCCGCAGGCGCATGTGATAGCGAATCGTGTCGGCGACCTCCTGACGGACCGTGACGTAGCCACAGATGCAGGCGATCCGGACGCCATAGTCGCTGTTGGCGGGGACGGCACGATGCTCGAAGCAGCATCAATCGCCCTTGAGCTCGACGTCCCCGTATGTGGCATAAATGTGGGCCGAGTTGGTTATCTCGCCGAGTTCGCCCAGAACGAGATCGAGGATCTTGCTGATGCCATCGCCGCGAATACATTCGCGATCATGCATCACAGCACAGTTTCAGTGTCAACAGGGGTAGAGACGGCCTCAGGAATCAACGATGTGGTTGTCGAGAAGGTGACCGGTCAGAGAATCATCGAGGTCGCAGTCGAAGTGAACCATCGACCTCTGGCAACATACAGAACCGATGGAGTGATCGTTGCAACACCCCTTGGATCGACCGCCTACTCCTTGTCCGCGGGCGGTCCGATCGTCGACCCAACCCTTGATGCTCTCATAATGACACCGGTTGCACCTCACAGTTTGCTGACGAGGGCGATCGTTCTCGCTCCTGATGCTGTCGTCACTCTCTCGGTAACCGGCGATCGCCCGGCGCGGATCAACGTCGATGGGCGTGAACTGCTGATCGTCGAACCAGATGAGCTCATCACGATACGCAGGGCCTTACACGCCGTGAAGTTCATGACCCTGGATCGGCACCCATTTCCGCACGCGGTGAGGGAACAGTTCGGCCTCGACCATGCGTGACGAAGACCATGCTTGAAGAGCTCGCTGTATCCAATCTCGGGTTGATACCCGAGGCCTCGCTGTCGCCCTCCAGCGGTCTCACCGTGATCACCGGCGAGACCGGAGCGGGAAAGACAGTGATGCTCGGCGCGCTGAGACTGCTCATCGGAGAACCAGCAGCCAAGGGTCTCATCGGTTCTTCTGGAAACGAGGCGGACGTCTCTGCACGATTCGTCGATGGCGCCGACCATGTGGCACGGAGGGTGGTCACACCAAGCAGGTCAAAGGCGTACCTCGATGGCGCAATCAGCACAGCCGCTGCCCTTCGCGAGACGATCGGGCCGAGAGTCTCCATCGTTGGACAGCACGATCAACACACGATCACGTCGTCAGAAGGTGTGCGACGGCTGGTTGACGTATGCCTCACATCCGAGGAGCGCGCCAACCTCGACACCTACGCAACGGCGTGGGACGCATTTGCGTTGGTCAGGGCAGAAGCCGACCTTCTTGGCACAGATCAGAGACACCTCGCCAGGGAATTGGAGACGATTCGATTCCAGATCGCTGAGATCACGGACGCCGGCTTTGCTATCGGGGACGATGACCTCATTCGGGCAAAGGCAGGGAAGCTCCGCAACGCGGAGGAACTCGCGACGGCTATCGATACCGTTCTCGACAGGTTGAGTGACGGGGGAGCGGGCGGCCACGTGGAGAGCGCAGTTCGCGCTGTTGACAGTGCACTCAGCCTCGATCCGGCTCTTGAGGGTATCTCCGATCGGATCCGACAGGTGCACGAGACGCTCTCGGACATCAACTCTGAGGTTGCCCGATATGCCGCTGACCTGAGCCTCGACCCTGCGGCGCTCGAGGAAACTGAACAACGAGTGTCGCTCCTTTCCTCACTAAAGCGAAAGTACGGCGACTCTCTTGAAGCTGTACTCGCGTTCCACAAGGACGCCACCGCCCGCGAGACGGAATTGGATGGTCTTCTTGCCTCGGCTGGCGACATCGCCGAACGACTTGATGTCACCAGCAGGAGCCTCGACGCTGCTGGAGAAGCCCTGCGGTCGACCAGAAGCACCGCTGCTGGTCGCATTGCCGAAGCTGCGCACGGTCATCTCACCGATCTTGGCTTCAGAGATCCGTTCCTTGAGATCTCATTGACGTCCGCAGCACCGACGCGTACGGGTGCGGATACCGCAACGGTGCTCTTTGCGTCGGACGCATCGATGACGCCCGGGCCCGTATCGGCAATCGCCTCGGGAGGTGAACTCAGCAGATTGGTGCTTGCCCTCACCCTCGCTTCAGGTGGAGCAGACACGGATGTCGTGGCCTTCGATGAGATCGATGCAGGTGTGGGAGGAGAGACTGCCCTTGCAATGGGGCAGAAGCTCGCTTCGCTCGCGGCGACGAGACAGGTACTCTGTGTTACCCATCTTCCTCAGGTCGCGGCATTCGCTGACAAGCACTATGTCGTCACTCGCGACGGCGCGACTGCCTCCATCTCAGAAGCGGTCGATACCGGAAGGACAGAGGAACTGTCGCGAATGCTCGCTGGTCTCTCCTCATCGGAGAAGGGTCAGGAGCACGCCGAGGAACTCCTCGCATTGGCATCCGAGAAGAGGCGGCTCTGAATCCACTGAGGCATCAAAACGAGATCGCCGGCTCGGTCATTCGGTGCAACCCACCCTGCTGGTATCATCCAACCTTCCGAGGCGGAGGAGATGCGTGACGAAGCACGTGTTTGTAACTGGCGGGGTGACATCGAGTCTTGGCAAAGGCATCACCGCTGCCTCTCTGGGTCGACTCCTCAAAGCAAGGGGGTTCAGCGTCGTGCTCCAGAAACTCGATCCCTACATCAATGTCGATCCCGGGACGATGAACCCGTTTGAACACGGTGAGGTTTTCGTCACAGACGATGGGGGAGAAACGGACCTCGATCTGGGTCACTACGAGCGGTTCGTTGGCGAGAACTTGAGCCAGGACTCGAACGTCACGACGGGATCGATTTATCAGACCGTGATCCGAAAGGAGCGGCGCGGCGACTATCTGGGCGCGACCGTCCAGGTGATCCCCCACATAACCAACGAGATCAAAGGTCGCATACGCAAACTGGGTCAACGCGACGGCGTCGACATCGTCATCACAGAGGTTGGCGGCACTGTCGGCGACATAGAGAGTCTGCCCTACCTGGAGGCCATTCGCCAGATCCGAAAAGACGTCGGGATACATAACACGTGCTATATCCACGTCACACTTGTTCCGTATCTCAGCACGTCAGAGGAGTTGAAGACGAAACCGACCCAGCACTCCGTGGCGGAACTGAGAGGCAAGGGAATTCAGCCTGAGGTGATCGTGGTGCGGTCCGACAGGCCGGTGGATGAGCCAGCAAGACGCAAGATAAGTCTCTTTTGCGATGTTGAGGGCGACGCGGTCATCAACCTCGTCGACGTGCCGAACATATACGGAGTACCGCTCTCGCTGCACGAGGCAGGACTCGACGACGTCGTGTTGCGCGAACTCGAGCTTGATGCCCCGCCGCCCGACCTGGAGGAATGGGAGGCAATGGTCGAGTCGATGGGAAGTCCATCTGGCACGGTCACGATCGGACTTGTTGGCAAGTACATCGATCTTCCGGATGCATATCTCTCCGTTGTGGAGGCACTGAGACACGCGGGACGGACTTCCGATGTGAAGGTTGAGATTCGTTGGATCCCCGCTGATGATGTCGACGGAATGCTTGTCGAGTCCTACCTCGAAGGTTTGGACGGGATCCTCGTGCCGGGTGGATTCGGGATTCGCGGCATCGAAGGCAAGGTACGGTCGATCCAGTATGCAAGGGAACAGAACATCCCATTCCTCGGACTCTGTCTTGGTCTTCAGTGCGCCGTGATCGAATTCGCACGCAGCGTCATTGGCCTGCCGAACGCACACTCGTCAGAGTTCGACCCGATGACTGCTGATCCCGTGATCGATCTGATGGAGTCACAGAAGGACATCTCCGAGAAGGGCGGGACGATGCGGCTCGGCATCTACCCGGCAAAGCTCTCAACGGGAACCCTTGCCAGGGAGCTATACGGTGAGGAAGTCGTATATGAGCGGCATCGACATCGATGGGAGGTGAACAACCGGTACCGCCAGCAACTACAGGACGCAGGACTTGTCCTGTCAGGAATGTCGCCCGACGGCAGGCTCGTTGAGTTCATTGAGCTCCCCGGTCATCCCTACTTCATTGCAACCCAGGCGCACCCAGAGTTGAAATCCCGCCCCGACATGCCGCACCCGTTGTTCGAAGGACTTGTAGCTGCTGCCCTGACGCACCGTGAACACGTCGGCGACTCCGATCGCGCGACATCAGCGGTTGAGAACCTCAGGTGAATGGGGAACAACCGTTCCGCATCACGGACAGCGCTCTGCTCCTCGATCTCGGCTTCCTCAGCGTCACCGAGCGTTCGATCGAATCCGCCGACGGAGCAACATTCAAGCGGTTCGTCATTGAACACCCTGGGGCAGTTGCTGTGGTCCCCATTGTCGGAGACAACGTCGTCCTGGTTCGTCAATACCGAGCCGCCATACGCGATCACATTCTTGAGATCCCTGCAGGCAAGTTGGATGCCCCAGGCGAGGATCTGGAAGAGGCCGCACGGCGCGAGCTTCGGGAGGAGACCGGCTTCAGCGCTGGAACGCTTCTCAGGCTTACCGATCTGATGACTGCCGTTGGATTCTGTGATGAGAAGATCACCATCTTCCTCGCAGATGACGTCGTGGCAGGGGACCGATCGCCCATCGGGCCGGAGGAACACGACGCAGAGGTTCTAGAGATGCCACTTCAGCAAGCCGTCGAACTCGTCGAGTCAGGGGAGATAGCAGACGCAAAGACCGCCGTCGGCCTGCTCATCGCATCACGGATCCGTGCCGCTTCCTGACCATGCCGACGAGTTCCTGGAGTCCATCAGGGTGGAGCGCGGCCTCGCAAAGAACACCGCAGTCGCGTATCGGCGCGATCTTGGCCAGTACAGGGAGACGATCGATGCCCACCCGAATCTGATGCCATCTGAGGTCGTCCATGTCCATCTGGAGAAGCTCAGGGACGATGGTCTGAAGAACACCTCGATAGCCCGCAAGCTCGCATCCATTCGTGCGTACCACACCTTCATGATCACCGAGGGCTACCAATCCGACGATCCAACTGCAACCATTGAGACTCCCACACGGGCAACGTCCATCCCCAAAGCGCTCACCGTTCACCAGGTGGGCCAGCTTGTGGAGGCACCGGACAGCTCAACGCCTCTGGGAAGGCGAGACCGTGCGATCCTCGAGGTGCTCTACGGAACGGGCTGTCGAGTAAGCGAGCTGATCGATCTCGATCTACACGATGTCGACTTCGAAACCAACACAGCGATCGTCACCGGAAAGGGAAACAAGCAGCGACTTGTTCCCATCGGATCCTACGCGGCCCGTGCCCTCGGTGCATGGCTACCCGATCGTCTGGATCTCAGAATCGCGGGAGCAGATTCTGGGGCGATCTTCCTCACAACCCGCGGCAACCGCTTATCGCGCCAAACCGTGTGGAGGATCGTAAAACGCTCTGGTGCGAAGGTCGGCATCCCCCTAGGGGATCTCTCACCGCATGTGCTCCGCCACTCCGCGGCCACCCATATGGTTGAGGGAGGCGCGGACCTCAGGACCGTTCAGGAACTGCTCGGACACGCTAGCTTGTCAACAACACAGATCTACACGAAGGTGAGTCCGGAACACCTACGCGAAGTTGTGCTTGTGAGTCATCCCAGAGGCAGATGATAAAGATTTCGCTGGCTGCGGACTATTCTGATGTGTGCATTCCGATCACACCACTTCGACCAGGTCACGGGAGGGATTGATGCCACCCATCGATATCGACGAAACGCTCGCCACGCTCGATGCAGAGCGTGCTGCACTCCTGCACCAACTGGCCGAGCTCGGTGCGGATGAGAGCGGGGAGCTCACCGGAGACATGGACTACGGCGACGCGTTTGCTGACGCTGGTGCAGCGACCGCCGAAAGAACTGAAACGATGGGAATCATCGAGAACCTGAAGATCCACCTCGACGGCGTAGATCGAGCCATCGCCCGAATTGCAGAAGGGACCTATGGCATCTGCACGGTCTGTGGCAAGGAGATCCCCGAAGACCGTATGCGGTATCGGCCCACATCTTCCCAATGCATCGATTGCAAGACCGCATCCACCTAGGAAGCAGCAGCGTCCGAATGCACCTGATACGTCGCTTCTTTGGCTTTCTGTTCGCAAGACCACTGACGCCCAACGAGCAGCAACAGGTTCACAATGCCCTCGATCCCGACCTTGCCCGGTTGTTCTTCGCTCAACGATACGAGGACCAGCGCCATGCCTTTACGGTCTATCAGCGAGTCGGTGGCTCCATTGAACTTGCTCAGGCGGCACTCCTTCACGATATCGGCAAGACCGACTCCGATCTCGGAGCCCTCGCGCGGTCTCTGGCGACACTCTGGGATGGCCTCGGACAACAAACCAGTGGGAGAATGCAGAGTTACCTTGCCCACGGAAACAGCGGCGCCCGCATGCTGGAAGATGTCGGTGCCGACAGTCTTGCTATCGACTTCGCACAACACCATCCCGGCCCCTGCCCAGACGGCATCGACCCAGCAGACTGGCTTCTCCTCGATGCTGCAGATAATGAGTGACGGTAGAGTCCCCGAGCTGCGTCCTGAAATCTGATGCTTGTGTACCGTCTACCCCAAGAGAGCGCAGCGACCGTTCCGTTCACTCTCTACCCTCTACCCACCTGATAGCCTGCTGCCATGGCATTTGAAGTCCGCACACGGGTGTTCGAGGGACCCCTCGATCTCCTGCTGCAGCTCATCACTTCGCACCAGCTTGCCATCACGGAGCTGAGTCTCTCCGACGTTGTTTCCGAGTACATCGCGTTTCTCGACGATATGCGTGATCTCGACCTCGAAGTGACAAGCGAGTTCCTGCTGATCGCAGCAACATTGATACAGATCAAGGCACGGCACCTCCTCCCCGATGACGAACCGATCGACCTCGACGAGGAACTCGCTCTGGCCGAAGAGCGCGATCGCCTCCTGTCGCGTCTCCTGGCATCCCTCACGTTCAAGGATGTCGCTGCAGTGCTTCGACACCGGATGGACTCGGCCGAGAGATACGTTCCAAGAACCGCAGGGGTGCCGCTGGACGTCGTGCCGCTGGTGCCAGATGTCAGACTCAACGTCGACGCTCGAGGCTTGGCGGCTATTGCGGAGATGGTCTTTACGACGCCTGATCTCGATCCAGACGTCGATCATCTCGATCTCGAGCTGCCATCTGTCCAGGACGCCATGATCGATCTCCAGGCCCGCATGGCACGATCGATCACATCCGATTTCGAGGATGTCGTGGCTCACTGCACCCGAGATGTTGAGGTCGTTGCGTACTTTCTCGCCCTCCTGGAGCTTGCCCGATGGGGGATCGTGCAGGTGAGCCAGGATGATCCGAATTCTGCCATCATCATGTCCTACGACGAACAATCCGCTGACTCTCGCTTCGAGGCGATGCTCGGCTACGAAGGAGAAGAATGACCGATCTCGCCATCGCCCTTGAGGCGATACTGTTCGTAGACGAGGAGCCCGTCACAGCTGCCGAACTCGGCGAAGTCACAGAACGGCCGAAGGGCGAGATCGATGCAGCCCTCGTTGATCTTTCCGATGACCTCGGCGCGCATCGTGGGGTCGTTCTTCGCAACGTGGGCGGAGGCTGGCGCATGTACACACATCCTGATGCTCTGGGATACCTGGAGAGATTCTCTTCGACGGATCGTGCACGGCGTCTCTCGGCCGCCGCGCTTGAGACGCTTGCTGTTGTGGCCTACAGACAGCCCGTGAGCCGCGGGCAGGTGGCTGAGATTCGGGGCGTTGACTCCGAGCACTCCCTCAAGACTCTCGAACGACGTGGCATCGTTGTTGAGATCGGTCGAGCGCCAGGACCGGGACAGGCCGTGCTCTACGGAACGACCGATTTGTTCCTCGAAAAGCTCGGTGTTGCTTCTCTGGCCGATCTCCCACCATTGGCTGACCATGTTCCGCCGGCGCAGATCGTAGAGACTCTGGAACTACCGATGCGCCCGGAGTCATCATCGAACGACTGAACAAACTGATCGCAAGAACCGGTCTTGCGTCTCGTCGGAAGGCTGATGTCATGATCGAGCAGGGGCGGGTATCGGTGAATGGCCACCCGGCGTCCGTCGGGCAGCGGATCGACCCACTCGACGACTCAGTCGTCGTTGACGGCGTGGTACTTCCCCTCGATCCGGAACTCACGACGTGGCTCCTCTACAAACCAGCAGGTATCGTCTCGACGATGTCCGATCCGCAGAAGAGACCGACCGTGCGCGAGTTGGTACCCGACACGCCCGTCACGAATCCTGTCGGGCGACTGGACCTTCATTCCGAGGGTCTCCTGCTCATGACCAACGACGGAGATCTCGCGCTCAGGGTCACACATCCGCGCTATGGCATCGAGAAGACCTACCACGCGCTCACTGATGGTTCAGTCGCGCCCAGCCAGATAGCACGTCTTACGGATGGCATCGAACTCGAGGATGGTGCTGCGCGCGCCACGAGAGCGAGGGTGATCGATACTTCAAAGGGCAGGACGTTGGTCGAATTGACGCTCACTGAGGGTCGAAACCGCGAGATTCGTAGGATGTTCGATGCGATGGGCATCGATATCGTCCGCCTTGTCCGCACATCGATTGCCGGCATCACTGACCGTACCCTGAGTCCTGGCGGGTACAGGGCGCTGACATTCGACGAGATTCGTGACATATACGCCAAATCCGAGATCGTGGTCGACGATGGCTAGTCGCGTTATCACGAATCCCGATGCCCAGCTCCTCGCCTCGGTTCAAGTGCCCGGGGACAAATCGCTATCACATCGAGCTTTGATCTTTGCCGCGATCTCCGAGGGGGACAGCCTTGTGACTGGTCTCGGCTCCGGCGAGGACGTACGCAGGACAATCGATGCGATTCGCGCGCTCGGCGTTTCGGTTGAGGGATCCGAGGTTCGTTCTCCTGGCTCGTCGAACTGGACCGAGCCGTCTGCGCCAATCGACTGTGGCAACTCCGGAACAACGATGCGACTGCTCGCGGGAGTGCTTGCGACATCACGCGTGGAGGCGACGCTGATAGGAGACAAGTCCCTCAGTGCGCGACCCATGCACCGTCTGGTGGCGCCGCTCGAGGCGCTTGGTGGACGAATAGCGCCGACGAATGAGGGAACAGCCCCAATAAGTGTCGGCGGAGCAGCCGAAGTGCGAGACGCCAGCTTCTCCATCGACATCGCGTCAGCCCAGATTCGATCGGCTTTCGAGCTCGCCGCACTGTCGGGTCCATCTGCCTCGGTCATCGATTCGCCGCCAGGTTTCCGAGATCACACAGAACGATGGCTGATGGCAGCGGGGAGGGGGGAGTGGGCAACGGCTACCGCCTTCCGCGTCAACCCCGGCCCGCTTGCCCCGGCACGCTACGAGGTTCCCGGCGATCCATCCTCGGCTGCGTATCTCTGGGCTATTGCCGCCGTTCACCGCGGATCAGAAGTCCTCACACCGAACCTCAGTCTCAATCCGGGCAGACTCGGCTTTCTCCAGGTTCTGGGCGAAATGGGGGCCGATGTCGAGGCGGTGGTCACAGGGTCGATCGGAGGAGACCCGGTTGGTGACGTCAAGGTTACCGGCCGAACGCTCAGCGCTGTAGATGTCAGCGGGGATCTTGTCGCATCGACGCTCGACGAACTTCCGCTTCTCGCCGTCGTCGCGGCTTTTGCAGAGGGAATCACCACGGTATCCAACGCCGAGGAGTTGCACGCAAAGGAATCCGATCGCATTGCATCGACAACAGCGATGATCCGAGCTCTTGATGGTGCCATTGAGCCGTCTCCCGACGGGTTCCAGGTAGTGGGAACCGGCTTCCTCGGCGGAGGTGCGGTTCGTTCAGAAGGCGATCATCGTATTGCCATGGCGGCGGCCGTGGCGGGGCTGAGAGCCGATGAGCCTGTCGAGATCACTGGCGCAGAATGTGCTGCAGTTTCCTGGCCAGAATTCTACGAGACGCTGGAGGAGATGTGGTAATCGCCATCGATGGACCGAGCGGAGTCGGAAAGAGCACCGTGTCGAGAACAGTTGCGGAGCAACTCGATCTCGTCTACCTCGACACCGGCGCGACCTATCGGGCAGCGACGCTTGCGATCGTTCGGGCCGGTGTCGATGTGCGATCGGAAGTTGGAGTGCTCTCCGAGCTCGAGAACCACGCCATCGACTACACCGACGCAGGAATCATGCTCGATGGAGAGTCCGTAGTGTCCGATGTGCGCTCAGACCAGGTGACCCTGAACGTCAGCGCAGTATCTGCACATCCTCTCGTGAGAGCCGCAATCGTAGAAATGCAGCGCCGATGGGTCGACAACCGTGGTGCCAACGCAGTGGTCGAGGGAAGGGACATCGGTACCGTTGTGTTCCCCGACGCCCCTGTGAAGGTCTTTCTCACCGCGAGTCCACTCGTGCGCGCCACCCGTCGATCGGGAGATGCTGAGGCCGACGGCAAATCTGTGACGGAGATCGCGGCAGAGATCGAGGCCCGAGACCACGCCGATTCGACTCGCAAAGCATCGCCACTACGACCTGCTGACGACGCCCTGATCGTCGACACGTCAGAACTGACGATCAACGAGGTGGTTGAGCGAATCATCGCGCAAGTGAGCGAGACAGGCACCTACGGTGGGGCCAGGGAGACTGCTGAGTAATGCATGTCAGCCAGCTCGACGACCATCCATCACCACTCGCTGTGGTCTTATTCTCGCAATTCCCCACAAGGAGTACCGAAAACGAGTCCTTTGCGAGTGATGCGTCTGGTCGCCGGTCTGACCAATGGCATCAATCAACAGCCTCCAGGTTCTGATGATCGCCAAGGGAGTTCGTGCCTGGTGGCAACGGATGACTTCGAGTCCTTGCAGTGGCTGCGGCGTGCCAATTCCCGTATCTGACTACCGACCTACCGGCGGGACGAAGAAGGGCAGCTGGTGGGCTGGTGGTGGCATGGAACTCGAATGTCCCGAATGCGGGACCACTTTCTGGGTCAAGAAATAGCTGGCACATCCTGCGCCCTCTATGGGGGCGACCTCCATGTTGTGTAGGTATGGCCAAGCGGGCTTGTCCACTGGTACCTGCCGTCGGCGAGGCGCACGTACGTCCACCCATACTCCTTGAGCATGTGGTCGTCTCGACAACCAGGGGCGTTGTTCCAGGAACAGGTCGCGCCGCCTTCTGAATACGGGATGGTGTGATCGATGTCACAGTCCGTCGATGGCATACGACATCCGGGGAAGGAGCAGTAGCGGTCGCGCGATTCGATCTGTCTCCTCTGAGATGTCGTCGGTCGCCTCCGTGTGACGCCCGAGTGGATGTGCTCGCCGGTTTCCGGGTCGGTGACGGTGTATCTCCACTCGGCATCCGGCTGGTCCAGGGCCACCTGTCGCGCGATGTCCGAGATCACTGGGGCGAATCCGTTGAGGTCGCCAGGGTGACTCGAAAGCCCAGCCAACGTGTCGAGATCGGCTGTGACATGCACGACGGCCCTACCGCTGGCTTTGTACTCCTTGCCGCTGAGGAGATCCAGATAGACGTCTGCGCGGAGCTGGTCCATGGTGCGTGCCTCTTGCTTGGCGCGGAGGGATCTGGCGATCGTGTTGATCCGACGATTCACTGCTGCCACCCGATCGGGGGGAAGATCCAGTCCCAACAGGTTGGCAGTGCCCTCGACAGTTGGCTCCGCAACGATCCTGCGATCCTTCACAGCGCGGTCATATCGATCCTCTGCTTCATGGGGATCGGCCTCGATACACAGCTTCCTGACCCGTGCGGCGAGTTGTCCCGTGGTCATCATCGGAGCCATCTCCTCGATGCGGTCCACGACTCCCTGCGCTGTGGCGGCGTTGAGGTGGCAGGTGCCCCGCTCGATTGTACGAGCCCGCCGACAGTCGATAGATCCATCTGCGAGCATCCGGAGTACCTTCGGGAGTCGCTGGGCGAGATCGAGGGCGAAGGACAGCTCAACGTCAGCAGACCTGCGGGTGAGATGGAGCGCACACCGAATTTCACAGGCTGCCATCATCGCCGCGTCCTGCGCGTCGTCTCCCATCTCTCTGAACGCATCGCGCACTGACACCATGTCGTCATACAGCTTCGCCTGGTAGTGAGCCACCATTCTTTGGTGAGCCCGCAGGACCACGACCCTGTCGTGCCCGGATAGCACACCGACGTCGACTGACGAGAGACACGCAGCCAGCACGGGCCCCGGTGCCATCTGGTCAAGCCGATCGGGAATGTGTGCATCGGACGGTGCCCCAATGGGGTGGTGTGGAAGGTCAGTTTCCCAACCGTCCTCCTGCGCCAATCTCAATGTGCGAGATGAAATACTCATTCCTGCAGTATGACCGGCACATATGACGGGAACCGTGGCCTCATGGACCGTGGATGCGAAAAAAGCCGCACGCCCGGATATAGCGTGCTGTACCTTTGGTTATCGGACTACTGGTTGCCGTAAGGGAGGGCACTCGTGAACAGACACAGGGCAACGTCGGTCATGATCACCGTAGTGGCACTGACACTCCTTGCCGCAGGCTGCAGTAGCGACACCGGCGAGCAAGCCGCCCCGGCAAGCACGGCGGCCGTTGCTCCCACCACAGTGGCGAGCGCCCCAGCAGATACCTCCCCCGCGGCCATCGA